>Ga0214479_100027_pt1 | contig 79695 bp, 58 predicted proteins | sample M1_20Mar14CPVII9_5_FD_165054 | JGI IMG/M metagenome (GOLD analysis project Ga0214479, IMG submission 165054) | Marine eukaryotic communities from Monterey Bay, California, United States - M1_20Mar14CPVII9sort6BwellE14 | ecosystem: Environmental > Aquatic > Marine > Unclassified | place: USA... | reverse complement strand
TTGCATCTATGGCAGTTCCCCAACGCCTCAATATTTCATCTTGGATAATTGGCGTTGGAGAGCAATATGCGTTAGAGAATAGTATATCATTCATTATCGAACTAGCTATCATACATAAGTATATTGCAATATCCTATATTGAAAGCAGCTCCGTCGGTGTGTTTGTTATTCCTGGGCGTGTACTGGGACGCACACCTTTGTCACTAACAAAAAGAAGATATTTGTTAGTAAAATGTTACAGTATTCTAAGATGTTTGTTATTTTAGGCGAGCATTGACTAATTTAGCACTTTGAGCGATAATTTGAATGAGCTTACGAGAAAGCTTATAAGAGCAAAGTAAATACTACTACGAAGCATTCTGTTGCACTCTATTTTAAGACATGACCATTTCTATAACATTTAATACTTTAATAACAGCAGCACTTTAATTCGCGCAGCGCTAGCCCGCCGAAGGCGGCTAGTAATACATAATAGAAGAGAGCACATATCACTGTCTACTCACAGTAGATGCAAGCCTATCACAAGTCACAAGTTACAAGAGTCAATACTTCGCTCAGAAGCTAAATCATTCAACGCCAAAAGGCCAATCACAATTTTGGCGACGCCGATAATATGATGGAACTGATTGCTGTTCTCCAACGCATATTGCACTCCAACGCCTGAAATATTAAGGCGTTGGGGAACTGCCATAGATGCAAGTGAACAATAAGTAGTACACAAGATGTGTACTCTTTTAATCATAAAATTCCAATTACACTACACATCATACATCGTGCATCAAACATCATCTCTCTCGAAGTCAACATTAAATCATCATTATTATCATCATGAAGGTATCATCCATATTCATCATCACTAGCGGCATTGCAATTGCAAATGGCCAGAAACTGAAGCATCCTTCCATCCGCCGTCGTGGCATGGAATCAATGTCCATGCTATTACAATCACCGAGCAAAAGGGTGGCAGTGGTAGTCGTACTACTAAATCATCTACTTCGAGGAGCAAATCTGGTGGTAGTTATGATTGGCTTGTTGGTGATTATATTGCATCTGAATCGAATCAGCTATTGCTGATCAACGGAGAAGTACCTCCTGTTGACTTACCATTGGTAGGAAGTCAAGCACTAGAGATTACTCGTCTTGGAGATGATGCATCGGCAAACATCTTTCAGGCAACGTATGTTCAGGATATTAGTGGTATTCCTATATCACCTTACTCATTTGTTAGGCTTGCATACGAAGGAGTGGGAAGTCTCAACCCTAGATTACAAGATGAGATCACATTCTATACGGACAACCTTGAGTTTCAACTCAAGGGAGGGGATGGGACATGGTTCCAGTTTGATCAAGAGGAAATGTCGGATACTTCATCGTTACGTTGTTCTCAATTACCGAACGATAAGGACGGATCTTCTATTGCCTGTGAAGTATATGAAAATGAGGTCTTCCCGCCAGGTGGAGCAGGTGGAGCTCAGGGTGTTAGTTTGGAAGTTATTGCAAGCAATTTGTGGGTCACATCTGATTAAGAAGATTATATGTCCACAGGGTACATTAGATATATTCGTGTAGTGCAGTGAAATGTAATGGGAGTACAGAGTACTAAAGTAACGTTAATGTTAATGAACATCTATATATGTCAATGTCAATATCCGTAGATGTATCGAACCTAATCTCATCATTGAACAGTATCTCGTTCTGTTATTTGTTATACATATACTTTTCAGTCTCTTAACTTTCGATATCAACTGTATGACCCTTTCGCTGTAGCATTTACTATTATCATAAACATTCATAGTCTTAACTTTCAATCTCAGTCATTAGCGTTGAATAAATTTAGCTTAAGCGAAGTATTGACTCTTGTGCTTGTGACTTGTGAATAGCCTTAGCATCTACTGTGATTGATGATGATTCTCGATAATGAATGATATACTATTCTCTAACGCATATTGCTCTCCAACGCCAATTATCCAAGATGAAATATTGAGGCGTTGGGGAACTGCCATAGATGCAAGTGAACAAAAAGTACACAAGATGTGTACTTTTCATGATCATAAATTCCAATTACTCTACATCATACATGTGCCCATCAAATATCATTGATAGTTAATCATCATCATGAAGGTATCATCCATGTTCATCATCGCTAGCGGCATTGCAATTGCAAATGGCCAGAAACAACTGAAACGTCATTCATCATCCAACCAACCTCGTCATCGTGGCATGGAATCAAAGTCATCTAAGGCTAGTAGAAATAGTGATGATGCTTATGATTGGCTTGTCGGTGATTATACTGCATCACAATCAAATCAAGTTTTATTAATCAATGGAGAAGTTTCCGACATTCCCTTTCCACCTGAAACTGAAGGAGATCAAACACTGGAGATTACTCGTCTTGGAGATGATGCATCGGCAAATATCTTTCAGGCAACATTCATTCAGGATATTAGAGGAATTCCTATGTCACCCTTCTCATTTGTTAGGCTTGTCTATGAAGCTGTGGGAAGTCTCAACCCTAGATTACAAGATGAGATCACATTCTATACTGACAACCTTGAATATCTAAATGGAACTGACTTAGATAATGATGATTGGGTACAGTTTGGTCAGGAAGATGTATCTGGTACATCATCTTTGCGTTGTTCTCAATTACCGAACGAGAAGGACGGATCTTCCATCGTCTGTGATGTCTATGAAAATGAGGTATTTGCACCAAATCCAGTATTCCCTTTGGGTGTTCGTCTGGAAGTTATTGCATCTGATATTTGGACAGACACATCTGAGTAAAGATCGTGTATGTCGGGGTACATATTAGATAAGTATATTCATGTAGTGCAGTGAAATGTAATGGGAGTTCTAAAGTAACGTTGATGTTAGTGAACATCTGGCATGATACGCGTAGGTACATTTGATATTATACTTCTCAGTCTCAGTCGAAAGTTCAAGAACTGTTAAATGCCCCCTTCCCATTCGCTGATATACTTCTTCAGAAGACCCTGCTTAACTTTCAATTCCCTGTTAAATGACCCGCCCGATTCGCTGTAGCAAATAATGATATCCAATATTATTCACTGTATACTAATACTAATATCACTATACCGCACCGAAGAAATATCATTTCACCAAAGTAGCCTTCACATCCAATAGAAAACTTTCACCCGGTACATCCTTCAATAGTTCCATTACACGTTTTATCCTCTGCTTCGGTCCGAATCCTTTGGGTATTGGACCAGGCTTGCCATCTTCTACACCCTCAATATATGCCATATTGGGTGGTATAACTATTCGTCGTATACCTCCCACTCTCATCCCTCTAATGCCTATATCAAGTCCTGGTATTGCTCTATTATTTCCAACATCCTCTGTTGATCCAACTACAAATATAAATGGTACACCGTCATTATTGGAAGATGAATCAATATCATATCCGTTACTACGTTTTAGTACCCATTGTATATTAACACGGTTGCCTACTTCGACTGTATCTCCATTACCGATACGTAAATCTTGATATGTAACTCCTGTGGATCCGATTTTGACTGGAGTTGATTGTATTGATGGTCCATTCTCGTACATTGCATATGCAGGCTGAGAAGATAAATAGGGAGATGAAATGGTAACTATGCATAGACTTGCTAGTATTGTTTGACGAATTACATCTCTTCTACTACTGATGTTGTTGATGTTGATGGGTGGTTGTACTTGTTGTGGATGATGTTGAGACAAAGCCATCGTCCCAATCAGTAAACTAAGTAAACAAATATACAACAAATGATAACGTCCTATCATCATCTTGAATTCTCTCCTCAATAGTTGGTAGATTAAGACTCTTCATACTATGATTGCAAGCAAGCTCTCTCAGCAATCCAACTAATTATTTAATCTTTATGACGCAAAGATACGGTATCCACCCCCAAATCCAAAAACAACAAACCTCAACAATGAGACAGATTGCAATAGCAAAGTAGTTATCAGCGGCGGCAGCAATAGGAGATAGACAGCAGCGGCGGCGTCAACTATCAGCAAATTATCAATTAACAACAACAATGTATCGTTTCATATCAATATTATACATCGCCTTTCTCGGAGCTGTCTCTTGCTTCTCTCCATCATCGACGACTACAATTTTAGCACAACCGAGACAATATCATAATCTCGCTAACTCGTTGAAGTTGAACAATGACAGTAGTGGAGGATTATTACAGAGTCGTTTATACATGTCAGATGCTGCTGGTTCATACTTGGATAGTTTGTCGACAAGGAGTGGCGAGGTTGGTGAAGAGGAAAAAGTATGTGTATTAAGATATGTATGCATAAGATATGCTCATTTCCTTTTGCATTGTCTCTCACACTCTCTGCCTTCACTCTACTATTCACTATTCAATAGACTGGCAAAATATTCACATGGTCAACACTCCTACGAGATCATACACGCTTTATATCAATATTACCCAATTATCTCTTTGCTTATATCCTACCAGGATATAAGTTAAAACCAACAACCATTGAAAGTATAATGTTAACAGTCAATTCATACAATACCTGTCCATATTGTACGGGATTACATGGTGAACTGGCACGAATGTCTGGATTAGACAATGATACCATTGTTAGTGGTAGTAGTGATACAGCTGATACTAATGACAAGGACAATGATAAGGATACAAATGTCAATGAGGAAGTCAAGTATGCACAAACATTTGCAATCGAAAGTGGACGTGGCAATGCAGTAAAATTTGCATATGACAATATGTTAAATACAATTGGGATGAGACATGCCAAATCTGTTAGAGCATTATGTTGGGCATTATTATGGGGAAAGACTACGGGAAATACTATCAATAATGCGAGAGATAAGATTCTCAAGAGTGGAAAGAAGAAGGAGAAGATTACTTCACTTGATATCTTCATGTTGATCTATTATGGACCATTGTTTAGTGTGATTGGTGTATTGAATAAGATATTAACTACTTTGCCAAGTGTACCGAAGGTGATTAGTTCGGTGATTGGTGCAGTGTTGTGGTTACCCCAGGCTATCAATATTACTCCTTTGGGGATTGTTTCACTTGTGTTGAATAAGGGAGTTGTCTAGGTTAGTGGCTATGTAGAGATAATCTATGTAAACATATATGTTTGTATTGTTTCTATTGTTTAGTATCTATATACAAGGCTGTGTTGCTGACACTTAATAGTAACGATACTCCTCATCGGCAGTAGCAGCTTTATCCCTCTGAACACTCTTAATCTCACCCAAGTATTCTTGATAAGCTTGCAAAGCTTTCGTGTAGCCTTCTTTTGTTGTGTATCCAACTGAGTATAATCGTTTGACATTCTCCAAAGATTCAGTAAACCCACCTCTAATTGCAATTATCCAATGTTTCAATGCTCTATTCATATTGCATGCCTTCATCTCAATAAAGCCTAGACTATGCCTAGCATCTACATCGCCTCCAATAGCTGCTAGCTCGTAGTAATGCCTGGCCTTCTTCACGTCTACTTTCACCCCTTGTCCACAATGATATGCATAACCAATATTGGAATAAGCCATTGCATGACCAAGTTCTCCTGCCCGATGCCACAGTTCTAGTGCCTTTCTATAATCTTGTGGATAACCATTCGTCCCATCCCTATAACGAATTCCTAGATTGTTAATTGCTAACGGATCATCTACCTCGACTCTTTTCTTCTCTCTTTCAATTGCTTCCTTTTCTGATTTAGATGCTGATGTTCTACAATAAGGACACTTCTTCTCAACAACTTCATTTCCCTGGTTATCATAAACTGGTGCATAATCACATCCACTGCAAATTCTTTTCCCACAACATGGATTGTATTTTCTTCCCGAATCAAGTGTTGGCAATTGGAGAAAGCATATTGGACAATCCTCTAATGGTGGTTGCCGTTTGAATAGTTTTTCATCATGCAACTCAGCAGCATGTTCGGCAGCAAGTCTGACAAGTTCCTCGCAATCTTTCTTATGCTTCTTTTTGTGTACCTTTTTACACACAGCATTGCAGTAAGTTGTAACCTTGCATTTATTACATATATTATTAACATCACTACTCTCTTTGCCACAATTAGCACATACCGATACATTATCATCGGCTGTACTTGTACTCATCTTCTGTAACTTCTCTTCCAACTCACACTGACTCAACGTCACATCACATGCATCATTATTATTTGATTTTGTTGATTCACCGTCTTTGCAATCAGATGTGCTCATACTAATAGCTGTTTATATAACTGCCGATAAAATTATATATTCGTGTATACTTTAGTTGATCAATTGTAATATATAACATATACGGAGATATACTGAATACCCAAAGGCTATAATATTACAGTGTCAGAAAGTGCAACCAAATTAAAAGTTGCAATGCAATATTGTTTTTGTTGTTGGTATAAAGCTCTAATGTTTACGATATGCTGTGATAACAACACCGAATCGTTGCAATATTGATCAATAAGCCTATTAAACAACCTTGATGACCAGTGCATAGAATATAGGAGGAAAGATTGACGTGTATGTCTTCATGCATCCACAATAACAATGAAACTTCATTTAATTTTGGCAAAATACAAAAATTCCAGCTAAAAGTTTCACTAACAATCAGTTCTCTTCTGCTTAAACCACACACACACAGTCACTGCATCGGCAGCTGTAAATCTTCTTCTTATCAGCAGGTATTACTTGCCGATTATCATCATCTCGTTATCATCATTGATGATATCGTTATTAGAAAAGTAATTGATTAATGCATCAAGTTCTATCAAATTATTAAGGAAAACACATCACTGCGAGCTACTTCCACCGTCCACACAACCAATCGTTTAACCATACTAATACTAACTAACTATGCAGTCTACATTGGAATTAATAATATGAACTTATCTAACAACAATAATACAACAAGAGAAGCCAGTACCGACAGTATGTCACCGGACACGAGCACGTTCGATAGTTGCAAAGAGAGTGCATCATCAAATGATGATGTATGTGATGTGAATGATAAGTTACAGAATATGAGCACGGCTGACGACAAAGATATCATCGTATCTGTATGTGCCAATTGCGGGAAAGAAGGTAGTGATGTCAATAATATATGCAACAAATGCAAGAAGGCAACGTATTGTAACGCCACTTGCAAGAAGAAGCACAAAAAGAAGCATAAAAAAGATTGTGAGGAATATATTAGACTTGCCGCTGAGCGCGCCGCTGAGTTACACGATGAAGAGCTGTTTAAACAACCTCCACCAAAGGAGGACTGTCCGATATGCTTTGTACGTTTACCAACATTAGATGCGGGTTGGACATATATGCCTTGTTGTGGAAAAGGGATATGTACTGGTTGTATGCTTGCGCCTGTCTATGACAACCAAGGGAATGAAGTTGACAATAAAAAATGTCCTTTTTGTAGAATTCCAACGCCTACTTCAATTGAGGAGGCAATTGAAAGGATGACAAAGAGAGTGAAGGCAGATGATCCTGTTGCAATTTACAATCTAGGCGTTTGCTCTCGAGAAGGTAGAAACGGATATCCACAAGATTATAGAAAGGCACTAGAACTGTGGCATCGGGCAGGAGAACTCGGTCATGCAATGGCTTATTCCAACATTGGTTATGCATATCATTGTGGTAGAGGCGTGGAAAGGGATGAGAAGAAGGCTAGGCATTACTACGAGCTAGCAGCTATTGGAGGAGATGTATATGCCCGGTCTAATCTAGGACTTGTTGAGGCACATGCAGGTAATTTTGATAGGGCAGTGAAACATTATACGATATCAGGAAGAGGTGGACATTCTAACGCTGTGGACAATATCAAACGATTATACTCAAATGGTCTAGCAGCAAAAGATGATTACACGAAAGCTTTACAATCCTATCAAGCGTATTTGGGCGAGATAAAAAGTGTTCAAAGGGATAAAGCCGCTGCAGCTGATGAAGGATATCGTTATTATTAGCACAGGTTTACCCAAGAGATTAAAGAGAAACAAGTATAAACACACCCGTACCCTGTCTAAGCTAGAAAGGCAAAGTTTTATATTAAATCAAAACAGGCATCTCATTATTTATATGAACTTTTATAATATCAAAAACACCTCCTCTCTGTCCCCGTCAACCCGTCCTTATTATTCTTGACCTAAAGCTCTAGGGTTTCTCGGGGCAAGATTGGCATGGAGTGGTAAAGGAAGGGTGGTATATGAATCCCACCCCCTTCCTCCCTAACTCCATTCAACATCCTCTTCTCTCTTCTCATACACATCTTGTGCACATCTTATGTTCATTATGAATTATATGTATAGCAATCCCTCCTCAACCCTCATCCCCAAATCATCTCCAAACACGAGCACTATTAGCCCGTCGTGCCCTATCACTCACACTCGAAATTAATGAACAATCTTCATTCTCGCCACTTGTCGGATCGAAAGAGATCATTTCCGGCAACGGCTCATGTCATCAAACTCAAACATCTCTTCTTCTCCTTCTCCTTGATTAATTTGAGGATTAACTTCTTGACATACTTGGGGTATCTCTTGACATAGCATATCTTGGGGTACATTATCTTGAGGGTCATCTTGAGATGGACGACGTGCAGTAGTTCGAGACTTGAACTGTTGATAACTAAGGTTAACATCCGGATGACTTGGTATCGTCGTATGGTTTAATCCCTTGTCCATATCAAAATATCCCTCCTCTCCCATACCACTATCCCCATCATAACTTAAATCATCCATACTAACCAATCGTATATACTCAAACCAATGTTTCCTCCTAATCATTTTAGTACTACAAACATCATCCATTACAAATGCCATACCCTCTTCTTTATATTCACCCTCTGGTGGTTTAATCCCAGCCCTTTTCCTCTCTTAGAGCTAGTCAATCTATGTAAACTTAACGTATTACTGTCACTCGACCAACCCTATGTCCCCTTTATTTACGACTTAATAGTATCGATACTTCTTATCAAATTCAGCGGCTTTGTCTCTCTGAGTACTTTTAATCTCACCCAAATATGCTTGATATAATCGTAATGTTGTTGTGTAATCTTCTTTTGTTGCGTGTTCATTTGTGTATAATTGTTTGATTGCCTCCAATGACTGACTATTCCCACTTCGTACTGCAATCATATAGTGTTTAATAGCTCTGTCAAAATTGCCTGCCTTCTCTTCAACAAGGCCTAGATTATACCTTGCTCCTTCACATCCTCCCATAGCTGCTAGTTCATAATAATGATTGGCTTTTTTCTTATCAACTTCTACTCCCTGACCGATAGAATATGCATAACCAATACAGCTAGAAGCTGTAGCCTGACCAAGTTCTGCTGCCTGATGGTAAAGTTCTAGTGCCTTGGTATAACTCTGTATAAACCCATTTGTCCCCTGGTAATAATAACATCCACCATTAAACATTGCACGAGCATCTTTCATATCCACCCGTGTTTTTATCCTTTTCCTTGCTTCCTCTTCTATAATAGGATTTGGAGTTCTGCAAAATGGGCACTTTTCCTCATCAACTTCATTGCCTCGGTCATCATAAACAGGTGCATACGAGCATCCACTGCATATAAGTTTTCCGCAGCATGACTTATATGTACTTCCTGAGTTGAGCGATGGTAGACGGAGGAAACAAATCGGACAATCATCCTTCGGCGACGGTTGTTTGAATAGTTCTATATCATGTAACTTAGCCACATATTCTTCACATTCTTTCTTATGTTTGTGTCTATGCTTCTTTTTGCACACAGCGTTGCAATATTTCACTTGGTTGCATTTGTTGCATATATTATTAATATCACTGCCCTCTTTACCACAATTGGCACATACCGGTACTAAATCCTCTTCTTCGGCCGTGCTCATATTCTGTAACTTCTCTTCTAACTCACACATCATCAACATTGTTTGATTTTGATGTGTCTTTGCAATTATCGGACGTGCTCATTATTTGCCTTTGCTTTTATTATATATGTTCCATAAATAACACCACTCAAATTATATACAAATCTTATATAGTTGACCAATTGATATACCAAATTATACTTCACGGCTTAACGCGGTCAATACTGCACGAAGAAAAGAACTAAAGATATTTATTGCTGATGTAGATACCCTAGCGTTATGTTTGTTGGACACCAAATCGACGTTGCAGTATTGATTACTAATACTTATTAATTATTAAACACAATCGTACTATGGTGTTAACCTCCTCCAAAGTATAACATTACTCTCTAGACTTCTCTAGAGAGAGTGTGATTGAGACAGATTGAGACGGAAACACACAATGAAACTTGCTAGAAATTTATGTCGCAAATTATTACAAATTCCAGCTCTAAAATTTCCCAAACTTACTTAGAGTTGTTTTATGTATGATGCCACATCGGCGGCGGCTGTAAATCTTCTTATAGCAGGTATTTGCAGGTTCCCATCATCTCGTTATCATTGATGATATTGTTATTGTAGCAAAGTAATTGATTCTTCAGAACAACGACGGTGCATCAAGTTCTATCAAGTTAAGAAGAACACATCACTGCGATAGCCTGCGATAGCCAGTCATTTACATATAGGGTCTCTTCTATACAATCTCCAATCGATTTATTGATATGAATTCATAATCTAACAATAATAACAAAACAAGAGAAACCGACACCTACAGTAATATCGAGTAAGAGCATGTCCAATAGTTGCAATGACAGTGCATCAAAATCAAATAATGATGATGTATGTGATGTGAACGAGATGTTAAACAACATGAGCACGGCATATGACAAAGATATGGTAGTATTAGTATGTGCCAATTGTGGTAAGGAGGTTAGTAGTGATGATAATATGAACACATGCAACAAATGTAAGTTAGTGAAGTATTGCAATGCCGCCTGCAAAAAGAAGCATCGACACAAACATAAAAAAGATTGTGAGGAACATATTAGACTAGCCTCTGAGCATGCAGCTAGATTGCACGATATAGAACTATTCAAACAACCTCCACCAAAAGAAGATTGTCCGATTTGTTTCCTAAGAATGCCAACACTTGCTTCAGGGAGGAGATACTATAACTGTTGTGGAAAAGTTATTTGTAGTGGATGCTGTTATGCACCTGTTTATGATGACCAAGGCAATGAAGTTGATAATCAAAAGTGTCCTTATTGCAGAACTCCTTGGCCGTCTTCAGACGAGGAGGTAGTTAGGCGCTACAAGAATCGAATGAAATTAAATGATGCATATGCAACCTATGATCTTGGATGCTGTTATCGAGATGGGGACGATGGATATCGACAAGATTATGATAAGGCATTAGAATTATGGCATCGAGCAGGAGAACTAGGTTATGCCAAAGCCTACAATGATATTGGTTTCGCATATTATAATGGTAGGGGTGTAGAAGTTGATGAGAATAGAGGTACGTTCTATTGGGAACTATCAGCTATGGGGGGGGATGCAACGGCAAGGAATAATCTACAAGAAGTAGAAGAAGCGCAAAAGGCAAAAACATAACTTTTAATACACAAAGTTATAACTACAATATTACCAACCACATACCTATCACTCATCAACATCACTTTCATCATCATTATCATCATAATTATCACTATCAGAATCTGCTGAATCTTCATATTCACCATCCGTGTAGTACTCAGGGTAATAATAATTAGATGCAATTGTTGCATTCATCCCCCTACTCATCTTTGATACATCATCAACAACGTTAGGGCTCCACTAGATCGGTAATGATGGAAATCACTGCACAGGCCATCAATAACAACACCATTATCAATATATTTAATATATTTGGTGACATATTTCTCAATTATCATATTGTGAACAGTATGCGGTGATGTATTGCGCCGCACGACTTCTCCATATCTTAAGTAATGTCGATATCTCCTATGACGATTTAGTTTCATCAATGCATTATGGATCAAATGACATTTAATATCAAATACTAGTCTGAGAAACGATATATCTCTTTCAGGTGAGAAGAAAGGGAATACTGGATATTTATTGTCTGGACAAAATACATTAGAACCTAGACGTGCAATGGCACGTTTGTATCTAATACAACCAATATTGATAAGATTCATCTCATTAGCAACATCATCAAGATTCCTCCTAGCTTCTTTGTCAATAAGAGCTAAATATTCTAGTGACATCTCGTTAAAGATGGACGGTCTAAGTTGTGTTCGATATTCATAAGTCTTGTCTTGACAAGGAATGTTCCAAAGTTCACCATAACACGAAATACCACAAATGGGCATGCTGAAATTACATATTGCTTCACGCGGCAACTTTTGAGGCTATACCGAGGTAAGAATGTGAGCTGATTATATTTACAATGGAAGTATGCAAGCATATCTCACCATCATGACAATCAAATTAATATTCGCATCTTCGGGTGGATAAGATTTGAATGGAATTCTTATACCATCACTGGTATTCAATCTGAATTGTCTCTTAGTATAACTGGGAATCTCTCTTCGATTCATTGAGAGATAACTGATAAAATCATCTAACGTACGATCTCTTCCATTCACAGATTGATACCAGACGGTATCATCCCTATTTTTGTAGTACTCGACATGGCTCACCACCACATTTGCATCTGAATGAGAATAGTACAATGGTTGATGACTGACTTTACCAAGATTAGTAAGGTTAGCTGAAAAGCCAGTTAGGATTTGATTTACATCTTGGCCGAAGATCCAAGAGCGTACAAAAGCAGCAACTTCGAAACTACAATAAATAGTTGTGGCTCCTAAAACAGATGAGGAGACAATTGAAAGGTTAAACAAACGTGTAGAGGCTGGCGATGCTGTTGCAATATTCACTATAGGTTGTGACTATCGAGATGGGGCAAATGGATATCCACAAGATTATGCAAAGGCATTAGAACTTTACCATCGGTCTGCAGAACTTGGTTATGCTGCAGCTTATATCGGTATTGGTCTTGCATATGATAATGGCAATGGTGTGGAAGTTGATATGAAGAAGGCGGTATATTACTATGAACTAGCAGCAATGGGAGGAAGTGTAAATGCAAGGCATAATCTAGGCTATATGGAGGGACGTGCCGGCAATACGGAAAGAGCATTAAAACACTACATGATCGCAGTGAGGGACGGTTATGTTAAATCTTTGGAGCTTATCAAAGCATTCTACACAAATGGGCATGCAACAAAGGACGATTACACAAGAGCATTAAAGGTATATCAAGAATACTTGGGGGAGATAAAGAGTGCTCAGAGGGATAAAGCTGCTGCGGCCGATGATCAATTTCGTTATTTTTAGTATCAATTTTTAAATTTGATATTATTACAACCTTATTTAGAATACCAAATACGTTTTACTATTGCCGAATAGACCTTAGATAGCCAGTAGTAGAAGAGCCACTATGCTAACCAAAATAAACTCTTTGCTCTCCGCCCTCTTTTCTGGAGAGTTGAATAAAGGATAACGTTATATTCAATAATCAACAGACATCTCTATTTATATGAAAACTTCTCTTCCTTAATCCCCAACCCAACCCTTAAATGCTTAATAGTAACGAAGCTCCTCATCTGCTGCAGCGGCTTTATCTCTCCGATCACTCTTTATTTCGCTTAAGTATTCTTGATAGGATTGTAAAGCTTTCATGTAATCTTCTTTTGTTGCTTTCCCATATCCGTACAACTCTTTGATTTGATTCAACGATGGAGCAAATCCATCCCGTACCGCAATCATAAAGTGCTTTAATGCTCTGTCCATATTGCCTGCACGTATCTCAATCAGGCCTAGATTGTGCCTTGAACATGTACATCCCTTCATAGCTGCTTGTTCATAATAATGTTTAGCCTTCTTCATATCAACTTCTACACCTCCTATTCCCATCTCATACGAATAACCAATATTGTTGTAAGCTAATGCATATCCAAGCTGTCCTGCCCTATGGAATAGTTCTAATGCCTTGGGTAGATCTCGTGGATAACCATGTAATCCATCTCGATAATAACATCCTATATTGTGCATTGATTTGGCATCTCCAGCCTCCACCCGTTTCTTTAACCTTTCATTTCCTTCCTCATCTGTGTAAGGCGTTGGAATTCTGCAAAAAGCACACTTTTCATTATTATTATCAACTATGTTGCCTTGGTTATCATAAAGAGGTGCATGAATACATCCACTACATATAACTTTCCCACAACATGACTTATATGTACTACCCGTATGAAGTGTTGGTATTCTTAGAAAACAAATGGGACAATCTTCTTCAGTTGGTGGCGGTTGTTTGAATAACATTTCGTCGTGTAACTTAGCGGCACGCTCAGCAGCAAGTCTGAGATATTCCTCGCATTGCTTCTTATGTTTGTGTCTGTGCTTCTTTTTGCATGCAGCGTTGCAATATTTAACCATCTTACATTTGTTACATACATTGTTAATCTCATCACTCCTTGCCACAATTGGCACATACATCTCCGTTATCATCAGCCGTGCTCAAGTTTTGTAACATATCATTCACATCACATGCATCACCATCATTTGATTTTGATGCTCTGTCTTTGCAAATCTTGCATATATCAGATGTACTCATCTTAATAGTTTAATATACAACTACCACTCAAATTGTATACGAGTCTTATATAATTGACTTGATACCATTCACGTACACTACAACCAAGCCAGCCTGAGGCCTAAAGAGGGAACTAAAGATTTTTTATTGCTAATGTTTATTTGTCGATGTAGTACCCTACCTAGCGTTTATGTGACAACGACACCAAATCGTCGTTGAGTATTGATTACTACTCATAATACTTATTAATTATTAAACACATCGTAATATGGTGTAAACCTCCAAAGATATACATGAAACTTGCTGTGAAATTTATGCGGCAAATTACAAATTCCAACTATAAATTTCCCTTCCTTTTTAAGGATAGAGGAGGAGGGGTGAGCGAAGGTTTTTAGTACTAGGTCCTACGTAGAAAATAATATGTCACACATGTAACAGGATGTGCCGCCAGAGGATTATTTGAGTTACTCACGTAACAATGCCGCGTAGTTTCTACAGCCGCCAGAACGATATCTGAGTTACATGAGTAACACTTTGGCGGCACTCAAAGTGGAGGATACGTATACATGTTACAGATATGTGTCTTAGCCATGACTTTGAGCGGTATCCTGTAAGGATACCCATGTAACATGTTACTTGGTAGTTGTAAGTATCGCCGTAGAAAGGCCGCCGCCACGAGGGTTTTTTTGTTACGCGAGTAACAATCTCGCGGCTCGCGGCTGATCACCCCTCCTGATAGAGGGTGTATGTACTGCGGTAGCGGCGGCTGTAATCTTCTTCTTGTATGGCAAATGCCGGTTATCATCATCTCGTTATCATTGATGATATTACTTTTCTAGAAAAGTAATTGATTAAAGAATATAAGTCGTGATCAAGTTCTAAAACATCACTGCGAGCATCTCCCCAGTCATTTAACCATACCCAACTAACTAACTATATACAGTCTCCATTGGGATAAATAATATGAACATATCTAACAATAATAGTAATAATAATACAACAAGAGAAGCCGACACCTGTATATTATCGGGTACGAGCACGTCCGATAGTTGCAAAGACGGTTCATCAACAAAATCAAATGATGATGGTGTTTGTGAGATGAACAATATGATACAAAATATGAGCACGGCCGATATAAGTACGGATGGTGTATCGATATGTGCTAATTGTGGCAAGGAGGGTGCCAAGAATATATGCAACAAATGCAAGATGGCGAAGTACTGCAATGCTGTTTGTAAAAAGGTACACAAAAAGAAGCATAAGAATAAGAAAGATTGTGAAGAATATCAAAGACTTGCGGCTGAGAAAGATAAAGAAGAACTCAGACTTGCAGCAGAGCTACATGATAAAGAGCTATTTAAAGAGCCTCCGCCAGCAGATGATTGTCCAATTTGCTTCCTACGAATACCACGACTTGAAACAGGGTGGAGATATTATGCATGTTGTGGAAAAGTGATATGTAGTGGATGTAGTTATGCACCTGTTTATGATAACCAAGGCAATGAAGTAGATAATGACAAACAAAATGAGTGTCCATTTTGTAGAGTTGTGGCTCCTAAATCAGAAAAAGAGATAGTGGAAAGGTTGAAGAAACGAGTGGAGGCTGGTGATGCTGAAGCAATCTACACTCACGGAAATTATTATCGAGATGGGAAAAGAGGGTTTCCACAAGATTATATCAAGGCATTAGAACTATGGCACCGTGCAGCAGAACTCGGTAATGTTACAGCTTATAGTAGGATTGGTTATGCTTATGATAATGGCCAAGGAGTAGAAATAGATTTTAAGAAGGCATATTATTATTATGAGTTAGCAGCAATGGGAGGGTGCGCGGTAGCAAGGCACAATCTAGGTATTAAAGAGATGAAAGCATTCAATGAAGTTAGGGCTTTGAAACATTTCATGATTGGGGCAAAAGTTGGATATGATGAATCGTTGAAGAAGATCAAAATGTATTACAAGTATGGTTATGCAACAAAAGAGGATTACATGACAGCATTACAATCATATCAAACATACTTGGGGGAGATTAAGAGTAAACAAAGGGATGAAGCTGCTGCGGCCGATGATCAGTATCGTTACTATTGATGGAGGTTAGAGTTACTATTGATGGAGGTTAGAGTTACTATTGATGGAGGTTAGATACATACTAGTATGATATGAGATACTAAACTAACACACTATACACACTATAGAAATGACTGGCGAAAGCTAGTAGTAGTATCCAGTAATAGAACCACTATCAACGTACAATAACTAAATCTACATACAATGAGTTATTCTACACAACCTCCGCACCAGAACCTGCAACTGTTTGAGACAGTAATAGCGGATGACTTTGACCCAAACAGCTTGCATGAGGAAGCGAGGAAGCATTGTAACCTTATTTAGAATACCAGAATACTCGTTTTATGCCTACGCCAGTATAGAAGAGCCACTATGCTAACCAAACATACAATGAGTGAATCTACCAAAACTCTTTAGTCTGATCTCAAAACTGAGTGAGACAGTAGGATGACTCTAACCCAAACAGTTTGCATGGGGATGCAAACATCTGCTGACATGTGTCATAACATCAATCTATTCTATTCATTATTGTTCGGAGTTCTCATACGGCTCTTCTTTTGTGCCTTGCGCACATGATTATGAGAAACTGTCATAACGACTCGGTACTCAGGCTGTTTTACAATTCATTACAAGTTGACTAACAACAAGTTCAAACAAAAAGCGACACATCTCTTCACTCCCATGTTAAGAACCCTGCATAGAGGAGACAAAACAAAGGCTCAATATTAGTCAGCAAACAATCATTGCAATGTACTATTATAATAAATAATAATACCAACTATGCACCGTCAATCATCAATCAATCATTCAGTATTCAATGATACCGAGGCTAAAAGCCTACGTCGATCCTTCTCATCGATACATCAATATCATCACAGTAGCCATCGAACTTCACCAACATCACCTCTTGATAATGATGTTGGTATGAATCATTGCAATAATCGTAAAAAGAAAGAATCATTAAGGCGTAAGAGTCATCATAATGGCAGCGGCCCCTCACGACGGATTAGTATGGATACAACATCTGGTGATGAGAAACAGCTGTCATCATCTCTACCCTATACTAATAATAATACTAATAATAATAAGGCCGAGAGACACACTCGACACTCCCACCCAACATCTAATAATAATAAGACAAAACCACATAACCGACGAGCATCCTACAATGGCATTACAGCTCAAACGGCACAAGAAATGGTTGCCGAGATGTTAAATGATAAGAATACGACAAGTTCAAGCAATAATGCACATCATCAACAACACTCCTCGTCACGCGGTCATACTACTACTGCAACTCGTCAACAACAACAAAAGGCGCCACCAAGACGTGTCACGGTATCATTCGGTCCAACTAAAGAACAATTACAAGAACAATTACGTAACTCGACACAAACACAATATGATCAACAATTAAATTATAATAATTCCATGCCTGATATACACAATAATAATAACCACCCTCAATCTTCTCATCCTACTAACCACCCTCAAAGACAGCATATAGGCTACCGTCCCGATTACAAACTAGGACAGGTGGCACGTTCTCCTTCCCATTTACTACTACCACCATCACCAACCAATAACAATAATAACAATAAGTCAAAATTAAATTATATCAATCAAATAGCAACATTATTAAAACATGATTTTGCATTTGTCAAGAGATCCAATGGATTATATTCGTATGCTATATTAGCATACCGTACCAACCCCTCTTCCTCCAAAGGTGGCAAATCTACACACAATGGTGGTAATGTTAATAATAATTCAAATGATTATTACAATGGTGAATATAAAGAAGAGGGTATGGCATTTGTAATGGATGATGTTGGTTCAACTAAGATGATTAGGAAGAAACATTGGTTTGAGTATATACGTTTGGTTAGTATGGATGATTTGAGTTGTAATGAAGAGGATGGGGATAGTGGTATGGGGATTGAGGAAGGAGATTATGGTATGGACGAGGGATTAAACCATACGACAAGTCATCCTGATGTTAACCTTAGTTATCACCAGTTCAAGTCTCGAACTACTGCTCGTCAAGGTGACCCTCAAGATGACCCCCAAGATAATGTTCCCCAAGATATGCTATGTCAAGAGATACCCCAAGTTTGTCAAGAGGTTAATCCTCAAGTTTATCAAGAGCAAGGAGAAGAAGAGATGTTTGAGTTTGATGAGGATGAGTTAGAGTTGCCTGATATGATCTCGTTCGACCCGACTAGTGGTGAGAATGAAGATTGTTCATTAATATCAAGTGTGAGTGATCGGGCACGACGGGCTAATTCTCGTGTCTGGCGTTGATAAGGGGGCGAGGAGGAGCGGGTTGCTATACATATAATTCATGATGAACATGAGAATGAGATATGCACAAGATGTGTATGAGAAGAGAGAAGAGGATGTTGATATGGGGGAGGTAGGGAAGGGGATGGGAATAATAGAATCCTCATGCCGATAATCAGTTCCCCGAGAACCCCCAAGAGCTTTGGTCAAGATTAATTAGTACGGGGGGTTGAGGGGACAGAGAGAAGGTTGTTTTTGATATTACATAGAAGTTCATATAATTAAAAATGCCTGTTTTGATTCAATAACTTTATTTGGTTGATTCTTCTAGCTTTAGATTACAGAGGCTGTTTGTTTAGTTCTCTTGACGATTTCCATTTTCCGCTCTAGCAACTAGAAATCCCAACCAATCCCGATAGCTCTCGATCGCTAATAATAACTATAAACCTCACCGGCAGCAGCAGCCTTATCCCTCTGAGCACTCTTAATCTCCCCCAAATAAGCTTGATAAGATTGTAATGCTATTGCATAGTCGTCTTTTGTTGCATATCCATTTTTGTAGAATCGTTTGATAACCTCCACAGAATCAGCATCTCCACTCCTTACTGCAATCATGTAGTGTTTGATTGCTCTGCTCATATTATCCGCACGTGCATCAATATTACCAAGATTGTACCTTGCACTTACATTTCCCCCAATAGCTGCTAGTTCATAATTATGTTTAGCCTTCTTCTTATCCATTTCCACACCTTGGCCATTATTATATGCATATCCAATATTGCAATAAGCTTCGGAATAACCAAGTTCTGCTGCACGATGATATAATTCTAGTGCCTTTGTATAATCTCGTGGATATCCATGTGACCCATTTCGATAGCAACATCCAATACGGTAGACTGCATAAGCATCATCTACTTCAAATCTTTTCTTCATCCTTTCCATTGCTTCCTCATCTGAAGCAGGCGTTGGAACTCTGCAAAAAGCACACTTTTTAATATTGACCTCATTACCTTGGTCATCATAAACAGGTGCATAACAGCATCCACAGCATATAACTTTTCCACAACACGATTGATATCTACACCCCTTGATGAGTGACGGTAACTGTAGAAAGCATAAAGGACAATCTTCTTTTGGAGGAGGTTGTTTAAATAGCTCTTCATCGTGCAACTCACCTGCACGCTGAGCAGCTAATCGGAGATGTTCCTCACAATCTTTTTTATGTTTGTGTCTGTGTTTCTTCTTGCATGCAGCATTACAATACTTCACTTGTTTACATTTGTTGCATACGTTATTGATATTACTGCCTTCTTTGCCACAATTGGCACATACGGATACGACTTCATTATCGGCAGTATTCATGTTCTGTAACATATTGTTCACATCACATACACCATCATCATTTGATTTTAATGTACTTTCTTTGCAACTATCGGACATGCTCGTACCCGATAATATACTGTCGGTGCCGGCTTCTCTTGTTGTATTATTATTATCGATAGATATGTTCATATTAATTCCAATGGAGACTGTATGGTTAGTTAGTAATTAGGTATGTATGTTAAACGACTGGTGGAGAGAGTTGCAGTGATGTGTTATTCCTTAACTTGATATATAGAACTTGATGCGCCGTCTTATATTCTTTAATCAATTACTTTGCTACCAATAACAAATATCATCAATGATAACCCCGAGATGATGGTAATCTGCAAATAATACCTGCGTAAGAAGATTTATAGCCGCCGACACGTAGTAGAAAAGTAAGGGAAATTTATAGCTGGAATTTGTAATTTTCCACATAAACTTCTTAGCAAGTTTCAATCTCCTCTCTCGCCTCCATCAAGTATGGAAGATTGCATCTACCTACCTGATATAGTTTGTGTTTATACTTGGAGCTTTACACCATATGTATGATTGTGTTTGATAATAAGTATTGGTATATACTGCAACATTTTGTGTCTTTGTCACCATAAACACTAGGGTACTACATCTATAATTAACAAACGTGTCTTTGTCACCATAAACGCTAGGGTATATCTAAGTACATCATAAATAAACATTGCAATAAAAAAATCTTTAGTTCCCTTCTTCCTGCAGTATATTGGAGTAGTATATACTGTATCGTGCCAAATATAAGATTCGTGTATGATTTGAGTGGTAGTTATTTAGTGAACATATAATAATAAAAACAGAGACTAATAATGAGCACATCAGATAGTTGCAAAGACACCGCATCAAAATCAAATAATGATGAGGTATGCGATAAGGTTAACGATATGTTACAGAATATGAGCACGGCTGATGTATCATTATGTGCTAATTGTGGTAAAGAAGGTGATGACGTCAACAACATATGCAACAAATGCAAGAAGGCGACGTATTGCAATGCCGCTTGCAAAAAGAAACACCGACACAAACACAAAAAAGATTGTGAGGAATATCAAAGACTTGCAACTGAGAAACATAACAAAGAACTCCGACTTGCTAATGAGTTACATGACAAGAAGCTATTCAAACAACCTCCACCAACTACTACTGAAGAAGATTGTCCCATTTGTTTCCTAAGAATGCCAATATTGAATCCAACGGGTAGTACATATAAGACGTGTTGTGGGAAAACAGTATGTAGTGGATGTATTCATGCCCCTGTTTATGATGATCAAGGCAACTTAGTTGATATTAACAAACAAAATGAGTGCCCTTTTTGCAGAGTTGTGGCCCCTAAATCAGATGAGGAAGGAATTAAACGATTTAGGAAGAGAGTGGAAGCTAATGATCCCATGGCAATGAACAATCTAGGGTGTTACTATCGAGATGGGTTACATGGACTGCCAAAAGATTATACCAAGGCATTAGAACTATGGCATCGTGCAGCTGACCTTGGTCATGCTGGAGCATATTGCTGTATTGGTTATGCATATAAACATGGCGAAGGAGTAGAAATGGATGAGAAGAAGGCTAGTCATTATTATGAGCTAGCAGCCATGAGAGGATGCGTACAGGCAAGACACAATGTAGGTGTAAATGAATGTCATTTAGGCAACTTTGACAGAGCACTGAAGCACTACATGATTGCAGTAAGGACTGGATATGCTGAATCTTTGGAGGTTATCAAACAGTTATATTCTAGTGGGTATGCAACTAAAGATGACTACACACACGCATTGCAATTTTATCAAGAATACTTGAGTGAGATTAAAAGTGTGCAGAGGGATGAAGCAGCGGTATTTGACAGTGAAAGGTATCGGTACTATTAGTTATGTGGCCAATTCATAGGGTTTTATAATTGGTCACAGATTTTAGAACTAATATATTGCTTCTAGGTATTGGTTAGATCGAGAAGGTTCACCCACATAAACGACATATGATATGCACAAATGCTCAGTTTTTACATCTATACCCTTTATCTTCAGCCCCATACATTTCTATACTGCTTATCCTGTATCTTCCTCTTATCTCTGTATACTGTAACTATCAAACAGATCGACACATAAACTTATCAATGAGGCATCCCGATACTACTGATAGTTATTCATCATCAGCCACAGCAGCTTCATCCCTCTGTACACATTTATTCTCGCTTAAGTAAACTTGATACGTTTGTAATGCCTTCATGTAATCATCCTTCGTTGCATATTCACACAAGTACAGCTCTTTCATTTTGTTCAAAGATTTAGAAGATCCACTACCTATGTCAATCATAAAATGTTTGATGGATCGATTAAAGTAATGGCTGGCCTTTTTCTTATCAACTTCTACTCCTCGACCAAGATAATATGAGTTCCCTTCCTGTGCTTCATTGATACCTAGATTGTGCCGAGCATTTGAATCTCCTTTTATTGCAGCTAGTTCGTAATAATGATTAGCCTTCTTCTTATCAACTTCTACTCCTTCACCATTATTATAAGCATAACCAATATTGCAATAAGCTGGGGCATAACCGAGCTCCCCCGCCCGATGATATAGTTCTAATGCCTTTGTATAATCTCGTGTAACGCCGTACTCCCCTCGAGCATAGTAAACCCCTAAATTGTGAATTGCAATAGGATCATTTAATTCCGCTCGTGCCTTAATCCTTTTCGCATAATCTTCATCTGTTTCATGATAAGGAGTTCTGCAAAATGGACACTTGTAATCATCAACTACATTGCCTTGGTCATCATAAACAGGTGCATCACCGCATCCGCCACATACAAGTTTCCCACAACATGCATAGTATACACTGCCTGAAGTCGGCAAATGTATAAAACAAATTGGACAATCTTCTACTAGCGGAGGCTGTTTGAAGAGCTCTTCATCATGTAGCTTGGAGACACGTTCTGCCGCAAGTCTAATATGTTCCTCACATTCTTTTTTATGTTTATGTCGGTGTTTCTTTTTACAAGCGGCATTGCAATACTTGACCATCTTACATTTGTTGCATATATTATTAACATCCTCCTTGCCACAATTGGCACATGTTGATACGATGATATCTTTGTCATCCGCCGTGCTCATGTTTTGCAACATATTGTTCACATCACATACACCATCATTATTTGATTTTGATGCACCGTCTTTGCAATTATCGGACATGCTCGTACCCGGTGATATATTACTGCCGGTGCCGGATTCTCTTGTTGTATTAGTATTATTATTATTGTTAGATATGTTCATATATTATTAATTCCAATGGGGACTGCCTCTCTCTAGTCGGTATTTAACCACTGGTGGAGATCTCGTGTGTTATTCCTTAACTTGATTGAACTAATCAATTACTTTGCTGCCAATAACAAATATCATCAATGATGATAACGAGATGATGGTAACCTGCGAATAATACCTGCGTAAGAAGATTATAACGCCGATACTAAGAGTTTGTGAGTCTACCGTGTGTGAGCATTGCTTTGTTATGGAAATTTATAGCTGGAATTTGTAATTTGCCACATAAATTTCACAGCAAGTTTCTATCTCCTCTCTCCATATGAAGATTGCATCTACCTACCTGTAGCGTGTTGTGTTTATACTTATGTTTACACCATATAGCGTTAATAATTAATAAGTATTAGCAATCAAATACTGCAACGACGATTTGGTGTCTTTGTCACCATAAACACTAGGGTACTACATCTATAATTAACAAACATTGCAATAAAAAATCTTTAGTTCCCTTCTCTTCTCTCCTTCTCTCTTCTGCTGGCTTGGTTGTAGTGTACGTGAATGGTATCAATTGGTCAATTATATAAGATTCGTGTATAATTTGAGTGTTACTTATTTAGCGAACATATGATAATAAAAGCAGAGACAAATAATGAGCACGTCCGATAATTGCAACGACAGTGCATCAAAATCAAATGATGATGGTGTATGTGATGTGAACAATATGTTACAGAACATGAATACTGCCGATAATGAAGTCGTATCGATATGTGCTAATTGTGGTAAAGAAGGTAATGACGTTAAAAATATATGTAACAAATGTAAACAAGTTAAGTATTGCAATGCCGCATGCAAAAAGAAACATAGACACAAACATAAGAAAGATTGTGAGGAACATATCAGACTTGCTGCTGAGCACAACGCTAAGTTACACGATGAAAAGCTATTCAAACAACCTCCGCCAGAGTTTGGAGATTGTCCAATTTGTTTCCTACGATTACCAACATTTGATATGGGGAGAGGATATATGTCGTGTTGTGGAAAGACCATATGTAAGGGATGTGCTCGTGCACCAGTCTATGATAATCAAGGCAACTTAGTTGATATTAATAAACAAAACGAGTGCCCTTTTTGCAGAGTTGTGGCCCCTAAATCAGAAGAGGAGGCAAGGAAAAGGATAAAAACACGGGTGGATATGAAAGACGCTCGTGCAATGTATAATGGTGGATGTTACTATTACCATGGGACAAATGGCTTTATACAGAGTTACACCAAGGCACTAGAACTTTTCAATCGTGCAGCAGAGCTTGGTCAGGCTACAGCTCATAGCTGTATTGGTAATTTTTATTATTTTGGTAGAGGGGTAGAAGTTGATAAGAAAAAGGCTGTATATTATTATGAACTAGCAGCTATGGGAGGATGTGAAGGAGCAAGGTATAATCTAGGTGTTACTGAGAGGGATGCAGGCAATTTTGACAGAGCCATCAAGCACTGGATGATTGCAGTACGAAGTGGGAATAGTGAGTCATTGGAGGGTATCAAACAGTTATACTCAAACGCATATGCAACAAAAGAAGATTACACTACGGCGTTAAAAGCTTATCAAGAATATTTGGCTGAGATCAAGAGCGATCAGAGAGATAAAGCCGCAGCATTTAGTGACCAGTATCGTTACTATTAAGTCTAAGTATCAGTAATACAGTTATTTTCACATAAATTGATTAGCTCTACATACAATTGAGAGTTAAGTGGGCAAGTTTGGACGTTCCTGCTTTTAGTCTAATAATAAGGGTTTCTATTTCTATGCCTTAGCCGCCAGCCCACCATTATCATCTATCGAGCTCTTTTAAGTCAGTGTTCACATATCGGTCACATCGTATATACTCCATAATTGTATTCCTAAGTTGAATTCTCAACTCATTATACTCTTCGGCTACACTCTTTAACCATTCTCTTCTCTTAACATTTGTTTCAAATTCTAACAACGCTAACGATACTGAATGTATAATACGGAATGATGCCATATGTACTAATGCAAAGTGGAAATCAAATTCATCTCCTCTTGTTGATAAATCTGACATTATATTCCATGCTATATTCTTACCCATCTGATCCGTTAATTTGTTTGGATTGGTATCGATGAAATGTCGTGATACATTGGGTTGCAAGTTACGCAATCCATTCTTCTTGGATAGTAACTGCTTCTTATGATGCTTTCCCGATATAACTAATTTGTGTATTAGATCAGTACTCTCTATTACTAGGGGTGTCCCTCGTGCTAACTTTCTTAGTATAGGAACTAACCAAAGTCTAGATTGTGCTGTGAATATATCGGTTAGTAGATCGTATCCTAAGAGTAATTCATTATGATCGTTCTTTGATAGTACTTTTGAAGGTTGTTGTTGCAGCAGTATATCACTATCATTATCTCCCAGAGCATTCAATACTGATGGTATATCGTTGCATATGTTCTCCGAATGATGACTAGAAGTAGCGGAGGCGAGTATCGATTGTTGAAGTAAAAACAGCACTACTAATCCACCAAAAATAAATGACGACATTGCAATTATTATCTCCCGACGTTGCATATTATGTAAGCATACTATCCATAGTATGCTAAAACACCATTGACAAGTTGAAATATCTTCCATATAGAGGAGTGTAGATATATGCCGAGGAAGAGAGATTGATGGATGGATTAGAGTGTTAGAGATATTGATTGATAGGGTGATGGATGATGAAGTTTGGTTGAAGGATACCCAAGCGGATACTTGCTAATCAAGCTCTCACGCCGACGCTGCAACTTCTACGGTACGTACAACTATCTTTTGATCAATCCACAGTAGAGACGATGTAAAGGCGGCGACCGGCGACACCAATCTAATCAAGAGGAACAACGTATGAGAGTCCTGCCTCCTAGCCACCCACGATGGACGACGAGGTTACTGGTGGTGATTACACCCAAGAGGATACTCGATCCAAATCAAGCCTTCCCGACGCTGCAAATTCTACAACACGGTCTATAACTATATCTCTAACCAATCCACAGTAGAGACGATGTCAAAGGCGGCGAGCGACGCCAACTAATCAGAGGAAATGTAATATGAAGAAGAGATCCTGTTAGCAATGACCGTAGTATCGCCAAAATTAGAGATTTTTACTACCACTACTTCTTTGGTACTGCTCGTTGGCTGGCTGGTACTCCAATAGGAGGTGCAACTAATGTTACTAACGTGTTATTAATTGTATATTCATATATTAATCTACACTTGACACAAATTCCAGTATCCAAAAGCGCAGCGTAACCAAAACACCATTAACAAAACATAACATATCCTAAATTTTTATGCAACTCGAGAAATTATACACTTCAGACAAAGCTACTGCTCTATTGGTAAGTATACGCCGTTATCTTTTACGGTATTTCATTAAAATGAGTTTATATTGTATGTATATCATACCTGAATCTAATCACAAACATATACACAAATACACATCATGTGCTCACATCATATGCACCAAGATCAGAGTCATCCCTCGGTATTTCACAACATTAGAGATAGGTAATTAAACACCACTATTAACCACATATTAAGCCACTAATCTTTTGGGAATAGTCTATGATGTCCGACAAAAATTGCAATGATAGTTTAAGTGAGGTCAACGATATGTTAAACAACATTAATATGAGCTCCACCGAAGACGATAATAATGTATCGGTTTGTGCCAATTGTGGTAAGGAGGGTAGTGATATTGATAACATATGCAACAAGTGCAAACAAGTTAATTATTGTAACGCCACATGTAAGAAGAAGCACCGACACAAACATAAGAAGGAATGTGAGGAACATGTCAGACTAGCAGCTGAACATGCCGCTAAGTTACACGACGAAAAGCTGTTTAAACAGCCAACACCACTTCACGGAGATTGTCCAATTTGTTTTATACGGTTACCATCACTAAAAACGGGGTTTAGATACATGGCGTGTTGTGGTAAAGTAGTTTGCAATGGATGCTCTTATGCACCTGTGTATGATAACCAGGGCAATAAAGTTGTTGGAAAGAAATGTCCTTTTTGCAGAGCATCAGCAGCTAAATCATACGAGGAAGGAATAGAAATAGAAAAGAAACGAGTGGAGGCTAATGACGCCCAAGCAATCCGAAATATAGGACTTTACTATGTTGATGGGGATCATGGATATCCACAAGATTATACAAAGGCATTAGAATTCTTTTATCGTGCGGCAGAACTTGGATATGCATTAGCTTATAGCAACATAGGTTACTGTTATGAAATGGGATTTGGAGTAGAATTTGACAAGAACAAGGCTAAGAATTACTACGAGAAGGCAGCTATGGGAGGAGATGTATATGCGAGGCACAAACTAGGCAATGCTGAGTTGCTTGGAGGCAATATTAATACAAGCAGGGCATTGAAACATCATTTGATTGCAGTCAGGGGTGGGTGTAATGACTCTGTGGAGCTAATCAAAGTGATGTACACACATGGACATGCAACAAAAGAAGATTATGCAAAAGCATTACAATCCTATCAACAATATTTGGCTGAGATAAAGAGTGATCAGAGAGATAAAGCTGCTGCTGCCCATGATGATTATCGTTATTACTAGTACTGGATAATAATGTTTAGACCGATATAGATCATCTAAGCATAGGATTACACTAATGTAAAATAAAACTCATAAAAGTAACAAGCCAACATCAGTATCATATTTGACATTGATATTCCTTTTTCACTGATTGTCATCACTCCACTATGATCATGCAATGCATTGGCTTGATGATGCTCAGATTTGGCCACCAGAGATGTGACCAACCTCGACTTCTGGAGAGGCAGATAAAAGTGCGTACAAGATGTGTCACAACTTTTTCTCTCTTTGACACGGGACACCACCAATTGAATTGTTCTATAGTCTTTCTCCCTCTCTATTTCAACCCTATCTAATAAAATAAAGACACCCCCCCCAGACATTGAAGAGGTGTAACTAATGTTACTAACGTGTTGTTGATTGTATATTCATGTATCAATCTACACTTGACACAAATTCCAGCACCGTAACCAAGATAACACATAATAAACTCGCACATCATAAATTATTTGTTTTGCAACTCGAGAAATATATACGCCTTATCATCCACCACCATATTGCTGTGCATTGGTAAGTATAAGTCTTTATCTTTCGGTATATGAATTGAAATGAATTTATGTCGTATATATATCATGACTGATCTAACTTAATGATCACACATATGCACAACACACATCATATACATATCATAAGTACAAATATATGCACCAACTTAGCGTCATCTTCCAGTGCTTAACAACATTAGAGTAGGCAATCAAACACCACTATCAAGCTCATATTAAGCAGCTAGACTTTTTGGAAATAATAGTATACGATGACCGACAAAATTTGCAATGATGGTGTATGTGAGGTTAACGATAAGTTAATAAAGATGAGCTTGGCAAATAAAGAAGATATTGTATTATCAGTATGTGCCAATTGTGGCAAGGAGGGTAGCAATCTCAAATCATGTACGGCATGTAAATTGGTAAAGTATTGTTATCGAGAATGTCAAATTGCTCACCGTCCACAACATAAAAAAGTATGTAAGAAACGTGCTGCTGAATTACATGATATAGATCTTTTCAAACAACCGCCAGCTGAAGATTGTCCAATTTGTTTTGTACGTTTACCATTACTTGATAAGGGAAGGAGATATCAGACATGTTGTGGAAAACAGATATGCAGTGGATGTGCTCATGCGCCAGTATTTGATGACAAAGGCAATGAAGTTGATAATCAAAAGTGTGCATTTTGTAGAACTTCGCATCCTATTACAGAAGAGGAGGCAACGGAGAGGGAAAAGAAAAGAGCGGATTTAGACGATCCAATAGCAATCTTCAATCGCGGAAACTACTATTATCAGGGGATGAATGGATTCACACGAGATCATACTAAGGCATTGGAATTGTGGCATCGGGCAGCAGAGCTTGGTTATGCCTTGGCTCATTGCAGTATTGGTTATTCTTATGATTATGGAGATTGTGGAGAAGTTGATAAAAAGAAGGCCAAACATTATTATGAATTAGCAGCTATGATGGGGGGTGTAACAGCAAGGCGCAATCTAGGAAATATTGAGGTAGCAGAAGACAACATAGATAGAGCTATCAAACACTATACGATTGCAATAAGAAGCGGTTGTACTATATCTCTGGAGGAGATTAAAGAGTTATACTCAAATGGACATGCAACTAAAGAAGACTACACAAAAGCATTACGATTATATCAAGAATATCTGGGTGAAATTAAGAGTAGCCAGAGGGATAAAGCCGCTGCTGATGATGGGGAGTACCGTTACTATTAATAGGTTATACATGCATGAATTCGAATAAAGCATAGTTTACACTAATGAAAGTAAGACAAAACTGGCTAAAGGACTTTTAAAAGAGTAGAACAATAAAAATAAAAGTAACAGCCAACATCATCAGTAACATTGATATTCCTTTTCAGTCACCATCACCACTTCACTAGTATCATGCAATGCATTGGCTTGATGATGCTCTGATTGGCCTGAGAGGTGACCAGCCTCGACTTCTGGACGCAGAGATGAAAAGTGCACAAGTCGTGTCCACTTGACTACGTCACTTGACCACACCAATTGAAAAAGCAAACAACTAAAAGTCTTTAATAATGAATATAATGTTGACTATGATGCGTATCAATCTCTAGTAATACTTCCAGATCTTCCTTTGCGTACATCTTCCGGAGCGGCTCTTGATGAGTAGGAACATATAACGCAGCAAAATGACCGTAGTATCGCCAAATCTTATAGATCACCATGTTAGTAGTTTTGTGGATGGGTTGCCGCTAGGACGTTTTACTTCTGAGGAGGTGTGTAACTAACGTTACGTACGTGTTGACGATTGTATATTCATATATTAATCTAACTTGCCACAAATTCCAGAACCCAAAAGCGGAGCGTAGCCAAAGGTACCACATAACAAAACGCATATCCTAAATTTGAATTGCAATCGAGAAGCTACTCCAGCAAAATACCCTCGTATTGGTAAGTGTATACGTCTTTATCTTCTGTGGTATATGTATGTTGAATTTATATTATATGTATATCATACCCGAATCTAACTTTTAATGATCACAACATATACACAAATTAACACATCATATGCACATATCATATGCACCAACATTATATATATAGAAATGACAACCTCTTCCAAGAAAAGGAGATTCAAGCAAAGGAAGGCTGCCAATGTACAAAAAGAAATTACCGCTAAATACGATTATGATGTTCGTAAATATACCAAATCCCTCGAATGTATAGGACCTTCAAAAGTTATAGAGGATATCCAAAATAGAAATGAGATTGCAGTAGAGGCATTATGCCAATGGACTGGGTTACTATTTGCAGGGCGTTACCAGCCTGGCTATGAACATAACGAAGGGGATGAATTGTTTTACAAAGAGTTAATTGATGGGGGATTGGTTAAAGCGTTAGTAGATCTAGTGAATGAAGGTTGTTCGAATGAGCTTGTTGGGGAATTTCATACTGATTCGTTTCCAGGTGCCACCATGAACTTTTTAGCCAATGTTATGCAAGACGACGCAAATCCTTTCCGACTACAAGTTGCATCAAGTATTGGCCCTTTGATTAGTTGTATGGTGAATGTTGTAGATCGGGAGTACTTCAAAAGCAGCAATCATTGGCACATGACCTTGAAAGGATTCATTTATCTAATTGGGAATCTTTTGTTTTCTGAAGTTGTCCATGAAGAGACTATGCAAGTTCTTCTTGAGCACCAGGGGTTATTTGATTTCCTTGTTCAAAGTATGTTTTTTGGGGCATACCGTCCTGATATAGTGGATGAGTCGAAACAATTTATCTCGGATGCTCCGAGGGAAGTCTTCACATCAGGTGATTCTTTCTTTGACATCTCTGTTGGTGCTGCTAGGGCCGTTGACCGCGTGCTGGAACAATATAATGAACAGACTGATGAAGGGAAGAATGAGCTATACAAGATTGCAACAATGCCCGTCGTCAGTAAGGCATGCGACCCAGACTGTAAGACTCTGGTCATCTTTGGGCTGATTGATCTAATCAAACGTTATACCAATCTGTCTTCGGTAGAAGAGAAGAAGAAGTGGTACTATATTCTACTTCGCCTTACAATGGGAGATTGTGTTGACAAGGAAGTCATTACGAGTATCATTGATTTAGGATTCAATTATACAAATCAATATGAGGCCGCGGCGGGAGTCTGTGCAGTTCTGTCAGGTATTCTCATTCCTAGAGATGGATCACTAAATATACACGGTGATCCAGATGTTCTTCTCTCACAGCCGAATGATAAACGCTATGCCATTGCTATCGATGCTGGACTATTTGAAATGTGCTTGGGTTTGGTAGTTAAATACGGGGGGCAGAACGATAATGGGGATGGACCGTTCAATGCCCATATTGGTTACTTTACTGCTTCCATTAGGAACATTCTAGATGCGGCAAACCATGTATCGTTTCGAGAAAAGTCTTCCAAGTCAATTACAAACCGACAGCAGAAACTAATGGATGCTTTAGATTTACACAAAGATCGAATTCCACAGAATGATATCTGTACCGAGATCTTTGTAAGATTGCAATCAATTGTCGACATTAAACATGGCCAATCCGTGGTTGCTCTTAAAGCGGTTTGCATCGGATGCTCTAAAGCGTTAGAAGCGAAAGATATTAAGCGTTGCAGCAATTGTAACTCCCCATATTGCTCACGTGAGTGCCAGGTAGATGATTGGCGTAACGGAGGACACAAGCAACAATGTAAACTGTTGTGCTGTAAGGAGCAGACTGCACAACTCTCAAAGGCTCAGAAAAAAGAGCTAGCTCTTCACAAGAATGTGAACAAGGCCGGGATGGATCTCTTCCACAAGAATACATTGAGATTTTTGATGATGGCATCTCTAATGGGGTGTGATATTACCGACTGTGTATGTGTTATTAACTTTTGCTGCGTACCGCCCTCGATGGAGCTCTTGACCCATGAAGAGTTTGTTTCGGATAACTTCCAGGAGTGTGATAATACTGAATTTGTGTACAAGAGTCGAGAGGCAAATAAGGATAAGGGGATGGTGGCAATAGCATGCATCACTAGTTGTCCCAATGAGAAAGATAAGAGGTTGGTTACAATGATCTATTACGGAGGTTTAGGCAATGAAGATGTTAGCTCGTGGTCTGAGCGTCAAGATTCACTAGAACTTCTATTTAAGTCGGGTAGTTTTGAAGACCCGAGATTTCGGCATTGGCTTACGAAAGTAGTTGACAAGGCTGAGAGTGATGAAGATATCCAGAAGTTCCTTTTCAATCTTGCTGCTGCAAAAAAGTGAAGGTATAATGTAAATGTAAACTAAAACAGGAAGACATACATTATTTGGATCTATTCTCTACCCGGCAGCCTGAGAAAAAGTGCACAAGATGTGTCACTTTCTCCGGCATGGGACTGGCACCTCCAATTGAATTGCACAAGATTAAGAATCTGCTGGTATCATATTCTAACTTTAAATAGATCTATGCTAATAGTACCGATAATCATCATAGGCCGCAGCAGCTTGATCCCTCTGTTCACTCTTAATCTCTCCCAAATATTCTTGATAAGATTGTAATGCTTTTGTGTAATCATCTTTCGTTGCATGTCCATCTGAATATAACTCTTTCATTTGGTTTACAGCGTCAGAATCTCCATCCTTTATTGCAATCATGTAATGTTTTACTGCCTTGTCCATATTACCTTTATTCTTCTCCAGAGTACCTAGACTGTACCTTGCTGTTTCATCTCCCCTCATGGCTGCTTGTTCAGTATAATGTATCGCCTTCTTCGTATCCACTTCCACACCTCTACCCCAGTCGTATGCAACACCAATATAGTTATAAGCATATACAAAACCAAGTTCACATGCCTGATGCCATAATTCTAATGCCTTTCTATAATCTTGTGGCAAACCGAACAACCCGTGATAATAGTAAAACGCTAAATTAAACATTGCACGTGAATCCCCGGTTTCCACTCGTTTCTTCATCCTTTTGATGCCCTCCGCCTCCGAGCTAGGAACTGGAACCCTACAAAAGGGACACTTGTACTTATCAACTTCATTCCCTTGGCTATCATAAACAGGAGCATGAAGACAACCAGTGCATATGACTTTTCCACAGCATGATTGATATCTACTCCCCGCACCTAGCGAAGGCATACGGAGGAAACAGATTGGACAATTCTCGTGTAGTAACGGAGGTTGTTTGAATAGCTCTTCGTCGTGTAACTCGGCCGCACGCTCAGCAACAAGCCTGGCATGTTCCTCACACTCTTTCTTATGTTTATGTCGATGTTTCTTTTTACAAGCAGCATTGCAATACCTAACCATCTTACATTTGTTGCATATGTTGTTAACGTCATTACCTTCTTTGCCACAATTAGCGCATACTGATACTACACCATCCGCACTCATATCGGCGGTGCTCATATTCTTTAACATATATGGTATCAAACTATATATGATATGAGTATGCAAAGAATAGGTAGGTGCTGAAAGTGATAGGTTGTGATGTACTATGTTGGTGTAGAATCTTAGTCTCAAGCACACGGTATGAAACCCACTGTCACCACTAACTTTCCTACCTAATAAATCACCTAATCATAATCAATACTGCTAATATCAATACTGTATTCAATAACGATGGAGGGTATATTATCTCTTACGGCGCGCTCAACCCGCCGGCGGGAGAAAAAAGATACCAAAAGATATTTGGGTGGCGGCGTGGCGAATGATGGATGGCTTATTGATGGCCGCTTTGCTCATCTCTTAGGCAAAGGATATCAAAGTTGTAGTACACTGGACAATGCAACGCTATGATAGTATATTGATCTATATTAGTTGAAAGTTTCAGCTTGTGATATTATCATTTGATCTAAGACACTTCAACAAAAAGATATCGATATCCATCACATTGCAATTGCAAAACATCAAACAACATGTCTATAGATCAAGAAAGTGATGTAGATGAGGAAACAGATGCAGCCATAGCCAATGCATTGCAACATTCTATGAATGGTCGAGAGTATGTATCATACGACAAATCTACATTTGAATTCTGTTGCTTCCATTGTCGTTGTAGAAATGGTATTGAACATACTGATCAAGTGTTAGAGATATTACCATCATTATCAAGAAGAGATACATCATCATCTTACAGTGTACGTCTACACAGAACATGCTGTTCAACTATAAAACAATTATCTTATGAAGGAGATAATACCTATGCCGTAACATCGTATGGTATTGCAACTACTACACCACCATGTAATAAAAAGGCTACTACAAATAATAAAGTAAATCGTACCTTTCTATCAAAGGCATATGATGATTCTGAAAAGCTACGAAGGACTGCTGCTGCTGATTACATGAGTAAAGGTGAGTAGTATGTGGATATATGCGGGATACTATCTTGGTTTATATACACCTCTTTAGCATATACATTCTTACTCTTTTGTTTTTATTATTAGATCCAGTACAATTCAGAGCAACAGATGAACGTTATCTAGACAACTGTCGTGTATACGATGCTGCCAAGTTAAAAGCAAATCCAGCAGAAGGTAGTAATAGTAATATTAAGTCCGCAGCAAATGTTCTTTCGTTATTCTCGGGTATAGGAGCTGGCATATTGGTACTAAAACGGCTACAGATTGCAATTAATAACTGTATTGTTGTTGAGCATGACCCGTTGGCTGAGGCTGTTTGCTCTGGTAATCACAAGAATGATGTTGCTAAGTATATTTGGATAAAGACGTTTGAGGAGTTAGAAGATAAGCTTGACGAGTATATGGAACGGTATGGTCCTATTCATATTGTCGAGGGCGGACCTCCTTGTATCGAATGTGAGTTACGATTTGTTGTTTGCAATCAATATCGTACTATACTAAGTGAAGAGGAACGCTAATCTGTATACTATCCATTCTCTTTCTTCTGTTCAAGTCTCTCCTGTCAATGCAAACAGAGCTGGTGTAAACTCATCCAAAGGTAGTTATATGAAAAGATTTGCTCAGATTATAAACAGAATAAAGAAACACAAGAAGCAGAATGGTGAAGCTGTATTCTTCCTGTGTGAGAATGTAACGTTAGAGTGGGAGGATTTAAGTACAATTGAGCCTTTATTCGGGGTATCACCAGTTGAGATTGACGCCCAGTATTTAAGTCCGATGAAGCGTAAGAGAAGTTACATCACAAACGTGAGTATCCATTTATGCCTCTAGTCCTTTGTAAGTTCGTTTCTTCTCTTCTAACCTCAACTCTATAAACTCAAAAGTTACCTGTTAACGAACTGCCTGCTATTGATTCCAATGCCGCCACATCCACGGTAGAACTTGCAGATGGTTGGATGGATCCGGCACAACTGCACTGTCAGATGAACAGCGACCTACCCGAGGTATACAGCAAAGCTAAAACTTTAATGGCAAGTGATAGCCGTATTGATGATGATAGAATGATAAAAGTGAGATTAAGAGACCCTTCAGATAGAGGTTCTATTATGACTAGTACATACTCAGTTGCTGATCGTGAATCTCTCATGGGGTTTCCAATTGGATATGTCCAGTCGATAGTGGACCCCATATTCCAGAAGATGAACGAATCATTTCACAGTGAAGACTGGCTTGAGAATGCTTTACAAAATGGGTGGTGCCTAGAATCCCTTGGCATGTTTTCTGCATGTAGCTACAAGTTCGTATGTGATGATAAGACAGCGGATCCTATGATTAAGGTAAAACTGGGCACGGTAGAGAAGAATCAAAAGGGGAAGACATTGTACTACTTTGACAGTGAAGGATATTGCAAAAGGCTATTGGGAAACAGTTACTCGATTCCTGTTGTTGAGCACTTGCTCTGTCCCTTGAAGGAGCTATTTCTAGAAAAGCATTATGATGAGAATGCTTCGTATCAGTTTAGTTGGCGGTGATTGAACCTAGAGATATCTCTACAGAGTTGATCTATTGTGACGCTTCTTGGTCATGTTTACCTCCAAGCAGGTGGGGAAAAGGATACAAGATGTGCACTTTTTCTGTTGATCTATTTGATGTATCCTGGAACGGATACGCCGTAGCTATGAGATATCATGTATGCTTATCCGTATAGTAAACTTGGCTTCATTTCATGACTCCGCCTATGATTGGTACCAAGAGCAATATCATTCATCAGTGGGGTCTGCATAGTCTATGGAAGTAGTAGTCAAGGTATGTTTATGTACAAAATTATTACTACGTACTTCTCTTCAAACACATAAATTCACACGCGAATATTCAATATTCACAGGCACCCAAGCTAATCGGTCAGCACACTTCTAAAGCGTACCGAAGAAGTTCCCGTTACGGAACTGTTAGACTACCTCTCTCTCTTCCCAACTTTTCTCACGACACAGAACCACCACCAATTGAAGTGAATTTCACTCGAATACCAATAGAATCAATGGTCTTTAGAGTAGACTGATACTAACATTAGGATTGTTAAGTACATTTAGTTTCTGATAGATGAGTCATATAGTTAAATCTAGAGCATAGGATACCGCAATATCGATATCTTTTTTTTACAAATCATTTAATCAAACAATATCCAAAACTCAACTCATCATATTGACATAAAATTGATACTTAGGTTTACATATCGTTGTCTAGCTAATCGACCTAGTGGAGGGAAGTAAAGACTTCCATCCAATGGTATCCTAAAAAGACTCTAAACATCGAACGTTTCTTGCATTCTTTCATAGGACCTCATCTGTGCGCAATCTCTAGATTAGTTACCTCATCAAACCTCCTCAAAGGTCGACGGGGTAGTCCAGGGATGTTAGTATCTAATAAAAAAACCGGCGTCTCGGGTGGAGACGCCGATTCTGGCGTCCCCAGTGGAGTAATGCTTGCTCTTCTACTTGATCGGGTAGATCTCAGATTGAAACTGAATCTACGGGATGATCGTCGTTGTTTAGAATGCCGCGTTGATGGTACTTTTTTCTGCGTCATGCGTGTCCTCAGTGTCGTTTGATCAATACGGTCGGTGAACTTGTGGAATCTCGTACCACACTTGCAAGCTGCAAATATGTCAGAGTTGTCGTTCATGATATTATCTTTGTCTGTCCTCATTCGATGTAGTATTTCCGTCCTCTCCACCATGCAGATTTTACAGACCATTGTCTTGGCTGACTTCATACATTGGATTCTATCACCCTGCCATAGGATGGAAGGTTCCATTATCTCTTTCAGCTTCGCCTTGACCTGATTGCTGTTACCACAGTCTCTGCACAGATGTGCAAAGTGCTTGGCATAAGCGTCTGCTCCCTTGTATCCTCCGCTCCCCCTCCATTCGTCATGTCCATACTTGGCCCTTCCTGACTCAATAACTTTCCACACATCCGTGGCGTGCTGTTGAGTTCTCTTTTTCAGATAGTCAATATCCAAAACTATCTCAAATCAATTGCCGCTCTCTTGGATGCTTGAGGAGGCACTGAGCTAGGGGGAGGACTAATATAATCATCCAATTGTCTTGTTCTAATCCTATTGGATATCAAATGTGTATTATATTATATGATACATCAAATTTATAAGACGATCATCCACCGCTGCGCCGTTGTTTCCTCACCTAAAACCCACTATTCTGTTCAACATCAATTGATTGGTAATACTAATATTAGAATGATGGCGTCATCATCCACTGCCACCGTACCTGCAATTATTGGAGTAGAATCAGACTACACGAGAATAAAACCAGATGATATATTCGACCCTCCTATCGTTTGTCAACACGCTGTCAGGAGGGGTGAGGTATCCTTGGATCCTACTAGTTCCTACGTAGAAACACTGGGGTACGCTTTAAGGTTGCTAGAGAGATTTTAAATGTGGTACATGTCCGGAATTGGTCCGCCAGAAGCTAGATGTCTAGTGTACCATGGTACATATTTCTTGGACATGAAAGTTCCATTTGATTCCAAAAGGTTCCAAATAGAGACCTGAATACCGGTGCATATGATTGTTCATAGGGGATTAGGATACCCTGGTACATGACCGTCCGCCAGAGTAGATGGGGTTAATGTACCAAGGTACACATATTCTGGACTTTGTTAGTGGTTATATGTGTCCGTCCGCCAGCTCAGAATAGGTAAAGTGTACCAAGGTACATATCCTCTGGACATGGCACCTCACCCCTCCTACGCTGTCTTCGGCCCGCTCATGGAATCAAATCTCGTCGAAAGATATGATATCTACAAACGAACTAATATAAATACCGAATTGCAAGAGCAACAAGAAAAGAGTGAAGTGTTATCAGTCGACATTAAAGTTGGTACAAGATTGAATGCACATGTCGGCATAGTACATGGCGGTATTATCTCATTACTTTTCGACACATCCCTAGGCTATGCCCCAATTGCCTACTTGGGCGAGAAATATAATAGAGACCTTGTTGCCCTTACTGCAAATTTGAAAGTGGATTTCCAAGCACCATTTAAGGAAGGTTCGTCAGCAATCATACGCGTGTTCTTTGATCGACTGGAGGGGAAGAAGAAGCTATACTTTAGTGCAATTTTAGAGGATGCGGATAAGAGTGTTGTTTATGCCGAAGCGTCGAGTTTGTTTATCCTGGTCGATCCCAAGAAAGTGGGTCATTAAGAATGAGAAAGAGAAGAGGAAGTGATCAAACATTTTAATGTTATTTGTTGAAGAATAAATGTCTCCTTGCTAAATGTATTATATGGTATCTTATCCCCTTTTCTTTCCCCTCTTTAGGTGCCTCATTCGTCTTTATAATCTATCAATATACTTATCAATATCAACACATGACCACCCCTGCTGTTTCAACATTCCTCTAACTAAGTAATAAGTATATTCGACACATTTGAATGGCATAAAAAGTGCATAAGATATGAGCACGCATGTGCACAAAATAGAAGATAATACATCAGTAATAGCATGGTTAGCTATTGCTCGATAAAGTTACTGTTAAGAATCTGTCATAGTCACTAGCTTTAAATCGATCTATACTAATAATAACGATACTCCTCACTGGCAGCAGAAGCTTCGTCTCGTTGAGGACTCTTAATATCGCTCAAATATGCTTGATATGTACGTAATGCTTCTGTGTAATCTTCTTTTGTTACATCTCCATGATTGTACATTTGTTTTATTTGATTCAAAGATTTAGAAGATCCACTCCGTATTGCAATCATAAAGTGTTTCAGAGCCCTGTCCATATTGCCCGCCTTTGCCTCATATAAACCTAGATTGCCTCTTGCATTTACATCTCCGCCCATAGCCGCTAGCTCATAATAATGATTGGCCTTCTTCTTATCAACCTCTACACCTTTGCCAAGATAATAAGCTAAACCGATGCTGTTATATGCTGCAGCATGTCCAAGCTCAGCTGCCCGATGCCAAAGTTCTAATGCCTTTTTAAAATCTTGTGGAAACCCGTTTCTCCCATTTCCGTAATAGCACCCTACATTGCGCATTGCATTGGCATCATTAGCCTCCATTCTTTTCTTTAACCTTTCTATTGACACTTTATTTGATTTAGGAGCCACAACTCTACAAAATGGACACTCATTTTGTTTGTTAATATCAACTTTATTACCTTGGTCATCATAGACAGGCGCATGAATACATCCACTACATATCATCTTTCCACAGCATGTCTGGTATTTGTACCCCGTAGGAGCGAGCGATGGCATTCGTAAGAAACAAATTGGACAATCCTCATGTAGTAGTGGAGGTTGTTTGAATAACTTTTCATCGTGTTTCTCAGCAGCAAGTCGGACATATCTCTCGCATTCTTTTTTATGTTTGTGTCGATGTTTCTTCTTGCACACGGCATTGCAATACGTTGCCTTCTTGCATTTGTTACATATATTGTTAACGTCGTTGCCTTCTTTACCACAATTAGCACATATTGATAGTACATGATTACCATCCGTACTCATGTTGTTTAACATCTCGTTCACCTCACATACATCATCATTATTTGATTTTGATGTACTCATTATTATATATACGGCGGCAGTGTATAACTTAAGGTTATTCTTGTGTTCAATATGTTACTAATGAATTACTAACTTATCCTCGTTATATATATGGACTACTTACTTATGTTTGTTTGCATTTGCAGTACACCCATCTTCAGTGTATTATTTTATGCATCTCCTTAAAAAAATGATAATATACCCTCACTATTACCAAAACTAACAAACCTTTAGCTAATGATGATACTACTTATGATGCTGTATTCGATAATGTTGGCGGTATAACTCTCTATGTAACTCTAACACACAAGTCACAGGCTCTCAATAACAAACATGTCAGACATACAAGTATCACCACTGTGAGGAGTACATACAAGCGCTCTCAGTGCGAGTAATATAATCACACCACTTTTAGATCTGTACGGTGCAGAGTACAATGCACTACGTGCACTAATATAGCTAATCCAGCACGGATAGTGCTCAAATTGGTTTGTAATGAATTGTACTCAAGGTTTATCAGAGCTAAATTGAACCATACACAAAGTAAATTGTATCCGAATGCTTTACTCTTACTGAGAGCACGTCTGTACTCCTCACAGTGGTGATACACTCGCAATCACACACGTAATACATGCTTGAAATCAAATCTCGACCACCATAAACGCTTGCAGTGAGTGCACTTTGCAAAACACGAAAATATGCACTGTACTCTGCATTTTGGGGTCTTGATTTGATTTCATGCACTCATCACCAGTGCGATTACTTACAGTACAATAACAAACATAACTGTTTTCATGTATGATTGTATGTGAAAACTCCTTCTAAATGACTGGACCCATGAACTTTTCATCAAAGGATTGGTACACACTGAATGTACAGATGATGTAAAGAAGTGTTGTGTTATTGTCGTTTGAGGTTGTATGATACTGGATTGATAATGATTGAGTAGATAGATATATCAGAGATAGGAAGTATGTCTTGCAGATGCTGTGCCACAAGTATACTTGTAAGCTCCGTTGACGTTGAAAAAAGATACCCTCTTTTTGCTAATCTCTCCCTCGGCCTTGGCCTTAGAGTAGTGTAGTTGCATTGGTATATAAATTCATTAATAGTAACGATACTTCTCTTGGGCAACAGCGGCTTCATCCCTTTGTTTGCTCTTAATCTCCCCCAAATAAGCTTGATATAATTGTAATGCTTTTGTATAATCATCTTTTGATGCCTGTCCATTTAAGTACAACTCTTTAATTGCTTCCAATGATTTAGCATATCCACTTCTTGTTGCAATAATGTAATGTTTGATGGCTCTATCGAAGTTGCCTGTACTCTCCTCTCTTGTACCTAGACTGTACCTTGCTGCTGCACTTCCACCGATGGCTCCTAGTTCGTAATAATGATTCGCCTTCTTCATATCTATTTCAACACCCTGTCCATAATGATAAACCCAACCAATACTATTATAAGCTTCGGAATAACCAAGTTCTGCCGCCCGATGCCACAATTCTATTGCCTTTGTATAATCTTGGGAATAGCCTTTTAATCCTTTATACTGATAAAGTCCAGTATTGTAGATTGCAATTGGATCCCCCACCACCATAAGTTTGTTCAGCCTTTTAACGGCCTCTTTTTCTGATTTAGGAGCCAGAGTTCTGCAAAATTCACACTTGTTTTGCTTTTCATTATCAACTTTATTGCCTTGGTTATCATAGACTGGCGCAAAGACACAACCACTGCATATAGTCTTTCCACAACACGTCTTGTATCTATACCCCGTTTCAAGTTCAGGTAATAGTAGAAAACAAATCGGACAATCTTCATATAGTGGTGGAGGCTGTTTAAATAGTTCTATATCGAGTAACCTAGCAGCATGTTCAGCAGCAAGTCGGATATGTTCATCACATTGTTTCTTATGCTTCTTTTTATGTACCTTTTTACATACGGCATTACAGTACTTTACTTGTTTACATTTGGCACATACATTCTTGGCACCCTCTTTACCACAATTGGCACATATCGATAAGATGATATCTTTGTCATCTGCCGTGCTCATATTTTGTAACTTATCGTTCACATCACATACAACATAATTATTTGATGCACCGACTTTACAACTTTCGGATGTACTCATTTTCTACTACTATTTGACGGCGGCGGCGGCGGTTTATTATTAATTTCTTGTTATTAATCAATACAGCATTTAAGATTATTGTTGTGATCAATATATTACTGAACACAGAGGCTGTTATCTACTATTATGATGTTTGATAAATCGTCACCAACTTAGATATGTCTATTATGGTGAGCACCTAAAAAAGATAGTCAACTCTCGCCACTACCCAAACTAACAAACCTATAGCTAATGATGATACTACTGACTACTATGATGCTGTATTCGATAACGTTGGCGGCGTAACGCTCTACTAAAGCAACCTCTAATCTCCTCTCAAACACAACAACTACAGTTTTCATTGAAAGGTGAAAACTCTTTTTAGAAAATATTCCACCTGTAAATCCCATGATTGATGAACTGGTAGGTTGCCGATATGGTGGGTGGTTTAATCTGTAGTAATACTGTGTTGCCTTCGGATGTGGCCAGTGACGCAGCAGCTAGTGATGCTGCGGCTGATACTTTGGCTTCTAGAGCAGTACATCATTTGGGTGATCATATCATGGTGTAAGGTTAGAAGAAAGGGGGTTGGGGGGTATTGCAAAAAGATATCGCTGGGTGTATATTGTAGACTAGATAGTCTAGTAAAAGCTTAAAACGAATTATGATCAATGGAAGGAGTCTTTATTTAAATACCATCAATAGTAACGACACTCCTCATCGGCCGCAGCAGCTTCATCCCTCTGTCTACTTTTAATCTCACTCAAGTATTCTTGATATAATCGTAATGCTTTCGTGTAATCTTCTTTTGTTACTTGTCCATTTGTGAATAAATCTTGAATCTCCTGTAAAGAATCAGCATGTCCATCTCCTACTGCAATCATATAATGTTTCAATGCCCTATCATAATTGCCTGCTCGATGCTCCTTATTGCCTAGATTGTACCTTGAAATTGCACATCCCTTCATAGCTGCTAGCTCGTAATAGTGGTTGGCCTTCTCCTCATCCTGATCTACACCTTCTCCATTGTCATAAGCCCAACCGATACTGCCATAAGCTGCAGAATATCCAAGTTCTCCTGCTCGAAGATAGAGTTCTAATCCCTTATTGTAATCTTGTGGAAAACCATTTAACCCGTCAACATACCAATTTCCAGTTCTACAAAGTGCAGATGGATCATCAACCTCTACTCTTTTCATCATTCTTTTAATCACCTCCTCATCTGATTCAGGAGTCACAACTCTGCAAAAGGGACACTTTTTATTATCAACTTTGTTGCCCTGGTTATCATACAGGGGTGCATGAATACATCCACTACATATCAACTTTCCACAGCATGTCTGGTATTTGTACCCCGTATAAAGAGAAGGTAAAGTAAGGAAGCAGATTGGACAATCTTCTGCCACGGGTGGTTCTTTGAATAACTTGGCCTCATGCTCAGCAGCAAGTCTAATATGTTCCTCACAATCTTTCTTGTGCTTCTTTTTGTGTACCTTTTTACATACAGCATTGCAATATTTCACTTGTTTGCATTTGGCACACATATTACTAGCACCTTCCATGCCACAATTGGCACATACTGATGTATCATTATCTTTATCAACCGTGCTCATATTCTGTAACTTATCGTTTACATCACATACATCATCGTTTGATATTGATGCACCTTCGTTGCAACTATCGGATGTGCTCATATTACATATACGCGGCGGCGGTGGTGTATCAATATGTATATCTTTTATATCAATAATATAACACTCTAAATCCCTATCGTGAGCTTTGATTTGATGAGGTATTAATTCGATAATGTTCTTGTTAAAATTATATGTAAACCACAATTTCTCTTCTATTTGAGCAAAATTATAATCAATGAGCTCTACTCACCACTATAAATAAAACCTGACAATACTAAAACCAATATGACACTATCTCCACTATTTGCCCGCCGTCCTGCTGTGTAATGGAGGTAATGTGTATGTACTTCCAACACAAACAGTTGATATTAATTCAGTTTTCATGTTATGTTTGTGAAAACTCCTTAACACCTCCTCAATCTGGCATCCATGTCTCATCTCTCGACCAACGACCAAACTCACTCTAATAGAAACAAATCAAATCAAATCAAGCAGCATAGTAGCGTTATAATTCATGCTATTAAGTACATTTTTGTAATCTAAATAAATAAATAATGGAATATTCATCAAGTAAAAAAGTACGACTGCCGGGTATATCATTTGATTTTGATAATTCCGATAATTCAGAAGATGATGTCAATAGTTGTTGCTCTTCTAACAATATGCAGGAGAACGACAATGTTAGTACCCAGGAGAATAACAATACCAATACTGTCGAGAAGAATAGGGCAAATATAATTGAAGAGATGAAATCAATGGGCTTTCAGGGTGCTACTACCATCCTCTCATCAACTACCATACCTTCTAATAATATTTCTATACAACGACAACAACATTCTCAGCCTACCGAGGTTGGAAGTGATATAAGCAGCCAATCAACACCAAGTAAACAATCATTAACTAACCCACCATCCTCTAATTCTAAACAATCACGTTCTACTTCTAAACCACGCTCTACACCTAAACCACGTGGTAATAAGTCTAAAATATCACCAACAACATCAAAGCTCCATACAACAGCCAATAACTTGGTATCTAATACACCAAATACTACATTAGACAAGGTTGATAATGTGGTTAATACTGTAATTGGCAGTGTTAAGAAGAGTTTAACACCTTTTAAAAATATAAGTTTAGCTGGTGGTGATAAAGGTGGCAGTTGTAGCAACTCTTCTGATAGTTCATTAAATAATAATAACAACAATATAATGGACAGGGATAATAGTAAAGAAGAAAAGGGTGAACAAACTATGATATTGGATGCGGCTGCTGATTATTTGTATAGGATGGAAAATCAGTACAATTTATCCACTACTGATACAAATAATGCTGATGATGAGTCTATTAATATTAGTGTGGAGGAAGGCACTGAGAAGGGTAATGAGGAATTATTAGTTGAGAATGGTAATGAGGGATTATTAGTTGAGATTAATAATAATAGTAGTAGCAGTGGGGAGAAAGGTGAAAAGAATGAGGTTGAGGAGGGTATTCAACGCCGTACAAGTCGTCGTATACATGATAAACAAATTAAAGAAGTTGAGGAGAAGCAGACTCAAATTGATAATGCCACATTGGCAGCACGTGAATTGAGGGATAAATTGTTAGCTGCCGAAGCCGCTAACGATGAGGGTAGTGCTGCCGCAGAGGTTGGTGATGTTAACAAGGATCAGCAAAAAGTTGAACAAAAGTTGTCTAATAATGTTACGAAACCCCCGGCAAATAACAATCGAAAGGGTTTAAAGAAGAAAGGACGTGGTAAATCATCAGCTCTAAGTATGGCATTAGGTGTTAATGAGGATTTAAATACTCCGTATAAGAAGGAGTGTATTTATAACTTGATTGATATTGATGATGTTGAGAAGATTAATACGGTTGATAAGGTGGTAGATGGGGATGGGGCCGAGGGTGTTGGAGAGAAAGAGATTAAAGTAGGAAAGGTTATAATGTCTCCTTTGGCACCTAAAGAAGAGGAAGGCACAACTACACCGGCTGCTGATAAAGACGAGGGTGACGAGGGTACACTGTCCAATACAGATGAAGATGCACCCACTGAAGAATACAATTATCCAATCCCCGCTTCATCCAACAATGATAATAACACCGCCTCTTATACTTCTGGTACACCCAACTTTCTCAACCAAGAAGAAACCACCAACAATTACCCTCCATCTAATAACACCAACAACAACAATCCCTCGTCTCGTAGTAGTCATCTCAACAACTCCAGTCACCCCAATAGCAGCAATAATAATGAACCAACAGACGATATGACACAATATCTACAGGATGAATCATTCTATATTGGTAAAGATGATGGATTCTTATCAAGTCATAGTGTGGATAGTTCGGATATTAGTGAAACTGCCAGTGAGGCTGATGATGATGATGATATTGTTAGTTGTGAGGAGGATGTTAGTGACAATATTGGCAGTGAGGAGGAAGGAGGTACGATAGTTCAAGAGGATGGGGATATTAATAATGAAGAAGGAGAAGAAGGGTGGGATGAGGAATGGGGTGATAGTAATTTAGAAGATGATGACAATAACACTGAGTTGTCAACAATGGCTGAACAGAGTCTAAATGATGGTATCAATCTATCAACGTTGATTAAGGAAAGTGCCAAGATGATTGCCGAGGAGGATCATAATATTAATAACATGGAGGATGACGAGTTACAACAGGCAAGTAGTAGTAACCGTGATGGTGGTGGTATGTTTGGTTCATCGGCAGCAAGCTTATCACCATCGATTGATAATGTTGTTCAGCTTCTTAATACAAGTACGAATGATGAACTCAACCATCAATCATCTGTAGAAGAGGATGAGGAAGCTGTCGAATCATCAGTCAACGAAGAGGCAGCCGTAACACCACCCTCCTCCAGCAATCAAGAGGTACCAAACTCTACAACCTCCCAACAACAACAACATGATTTTGTACCCACGGCATTAAAGAACATTGTATCAAAGCAAGAAGATGAATTGACTAACTTATTATCATCAATTGACAATATACAATCCACGCCTGGTCGTATAGCACAAATGTTACAAAATGAAGAAGATACTGATGAGGGATTAGTTGGTATTGTTGATATGAGTAGTGCGGGAAGAGGTGGTATGAATAATGGTGTATTGAGAAGTGGTGGTGGATTGTCACCCGTGAAGAAGCGATTGATAATGGATAATGGTGGTACACCAATGGAGAAGAAGTTGGCACCGTTGGTTGAGGAAGAGTTAGTTAAGGAGGAGGAGGTTAAATCACCATCCGTTGTTAGGGAAGAGGAGGGGGTTGAGCATTCATCTCCTGATGTTAATGTTGATTCAAGGGTTCCAGCTACATCTGCATCTTTGCCCCAATCACCTTCTGCGAATACCAATCTCTCATCGGGTGTGGATGTTTCTGCCATCACAACGGATTTGAATCAATCATCAGCTACGGCAACGCCTCAAGGTCCACCAGAGCCGGTGGCATCTCCACCAGTTAGGTCACCTTGGCTATCCTTCTTATCAAACAACTCGCCTACAGATAATAACAATTCACAAACACAATCCCCAGAGCAGCAGAAGGTAATGGAAGAAGAAGGTGCATCATCGCCTCAGCAGAGTGAACTCGATGAGGATGCGGCGGCCGAACCTAACACGTCCATACCCCAAAACCAAGAAGTAGAAGACTCGGTATCCAAGGAAGAAGATTCTAGTGACGACGATGAATACCAGCAGTCCAATGTGGAATATACCACGGCACTTGCCATTCCATTAGAAGGCGGAGATATAGCCCAAGAGTCTAATGCGACGGCAGAGGAGGAAGAAGAAGACTTTATACCCGAGTCAATGAAGATGTTATTCCAAGATGCCGATTCGGCATTACTGAATGCAATGCCTACTCTTTCTCCCGTACCGTCTGCCAAGGGAAGACAAGTAGCTAATGTGGAAGGGGACACTGTCTTTACGGAATTATCATTAGAGATGGAAGAAGATGCAGCACGTCGTTTAGCAATGGAAATGATTAATACTGAACAGGCCAAGTTGGATAGACTTGAGAATGAACGTCGTTTGGAACGTGAGAAGAAGGAGGCCGCAAGGCAAGCTGAATGTGATAGGGTTGAAACAGAACGTTTAGAACAAGAGAGATTAGCAGCAGATGCAAAGGAAGAACGGGAAGCTGCTGAGAGATTGGCTGCTCGGCAAGAAGCTGAACTACAGGCAAAGTTGGCCGCCCAACAAGAAGCAGAACGACAGGCAAAGTTGGCCGAGGAAGCTAGGCTTAAGGCAGAGGAAGATGAAAGGATTGAGCGTGAAAGGTTGGTTGAGATTGAAAGGCTTGAGAAGATTAGAATTGAGCAACAGTTGGCCGACGAGGCGAGACTGGAGGCTGAGAGACTTGCTGAGGTTGAACGGCAGAAGACACTCCTTGCTGAACAACAACGTCAGAAGGAGGAAGAGGATGCTCGTTTGCTTGCGGAGGAGGCCAAGAGGATGGCCGAACAAGCTGAATTGGATAGATTGGAAAAAGAGAGGTTAGAAGAGGAGGCAAGAAAGGTTGAGAATGAGAGGCAGGTAGAGATTGAAAGGCTTGAGAAGGAGAGGATATTAGCTGAACAGAAGGCTGCTGAGGAGGCTCGACTAAAGGCTGAGGAGCAAGAGAGATTAGCAGCTGAAGAAGCTGCATTATTTCAATCTCGACTTGAAGAGGGAATCGAGCAGAAGATATTGGCCAATCAACGAGCTACCGAGGAGCTGGAAAGGTCAAGGGATACTCTTATAGCCGATGCTGCTGCCAAATTCGAGGCTCAACGATTGGAAGAGGCGGCAAGAAAGGCAGCCTCCATGAATCATGATAACAGCAACAACGGACATCCAATCACATCAACATCAGTCTCCTCGAATGATAACAACAATACATCCATCACATCCAATAACAATGTATCCATTACTGCCACCAACGATGATACGTTCGACACAGCAATGTGTTCCTTTAGTGGTATTGAAAAGGCATTGGATAATGAATTCTTTGATGCCAACGATAAAGCAGATGCTTTAGGAACAACAATGGAGGATGAACAAGTTAGTGATAATGAAAAGAAGAAGATGAACGAGGAGGAAATCATGGATAGCATCACGGAAATTGATATTCTGGATAGGGTTGGTCAGTATATGAACAAGGTTGCGGATATGGATGTTTCTGTAGAGAAGTCGAATGAGAACTGCCCAACACATGATGAGCCAGAAGATCAACCAACGACGATGGATGGAGATAACTCTAGGCCATCCTCTGGCAGATCTGGTGCATTGGACGAAAGTATCTTGAATGAGTCAATGTTCATGCCAAGTAAGTGACTTTTGTTTGATACGCTGCCGCTTGTTGTTTATAATACAACATTCATCTCACCTTCTACTGTCTAATACCATCCACAGATGCAGTTGCATCTTCGCCCGAACCAAACGAGATCTTGCCATTAGATGTGGAACCGATGCTACCCATGTCAGAAGACGATAGTGACAGTAGTGAAGAGGAGGAAACTGATGACATAGAAGCCTTCCTTCCTCCGTCAATGGTGGAAGAAGTTCTCAAGAAACCTAACCAGTCTAAGCCAGTTGTATCAAAGCCTTCATTGACATCCTCTCGTCCTATCAGTAGTAATGGTACATCAAGGACCAAACGATCATCGTCAGATCGCTCGCCCTTACCCACCAACGAAGAGAAGAAAGGGCGGAAGATATCGACTGCTACATTGAAGCGTCAAGAACGAGCAAATCAAAGTCCGTCGTCTAATATCAATCGAAAGAAGGCTGCTACACCGCCACCATCCAATGTCAAACCTGCAAAGAAGAGGTCGAAGTCAATGGTGATAGCAAAAGACTCTACAACTGATGCTGCTAACAAGCCTATCGTCAAACTATCATCTGCCACATTGAAACGTCGAGAACGGGCAAACAATCGGCAACTTCAGAGTCCACCAACTGCAGCCAAACCGGCTAAGAAGCGATCCAAGTCAATAGTACAAACTAATAAGTCTTCTTCCCTTCGAATAATGAGAAGTGAGGCAAGTAATAGTACGGTAGTGACTCGTGGCAAGGAGAATAACAAGGGAGATAGTATGACGCGAAAGTCATCAATGAAGCAGTCTTTAGTATCCATGACAAAGAGTCGGATACAGGATGACTCGACTATACAAGTGCCAAATCAAGAGAAGAAGCCCAAGAAGAAGGTAGACATGGATCGGATATCGAGATTAGCCAAGCCGCAACGCAGATCAATGGCCAAACCATCTGCTAAGTCTGCCTCTAATACTACCACCAACAATAACAAGAGTATTAAGAAGAGAGTGAATGGCCCGCCTTCCTTGTTGACACGAACCGCACCGACGCGTAGTCATGTCAAATCCACTGCCGAATTAGAACAAGAAGAGATGGAACGAGTTAAGCCCTTCAAGGCAAAGAAGATTCATGGATCAATCGATGTACCTTCGAGGTATAAAACGGCAGCAAAGAGAGTACCAAGGCCTCCAACATCCGATGAATCATCTTCCAAGCCCAAGTCTTCCTCAGCCTCAAGACCCCTGGGCTACTCTCCTCGTCGTCAATCTGGTTTATACAAACCAACCCCTAGTCGGAAGAAAGTATCCACGTTTGGTGAGAGTGTGAATCACTATCTTCATCATGGTTTACGAGGACCTACTTCCAAGCTGTCAACCCCAAAGCCACCTTCTGAAGCATTTCTAAGACGACAGACAATGTCAAACTCACAACATGTCAAGTCTACCGAAGAGCTGGAGTTGGAAGAGTGTCAAAAACAGTTCAAGGCCAAGGAGTATGGCTATGGAAGTGTTCCCATGTCATCCCGTCGTACTACCATGTCATCTTACACACCCGTGGCCAGTTCAGAACAGCTTGAGCTTGAGGAGTGTCAGAAGCAGTTCAAGGCAAGGCCGTTACCAGGTGCTGGTGGGCGTCGTGTTTCACATCACACCAGGAGGACACCACATCAGCAACAACAGCAAGGGAGGACATTGACCGTGCCTAGTCCATTTCGTCTACATTCGAACATTCCCAAGCCACCGCCTCCTAGCACGGATGATGTAGAGCTGTCGAAGCCATTCAAAGCTAGACCATTACCTAACTCATCATCAAGATTTTATAAGGATGGTTCTAATGATACGCCTTATCATGTCCGTGCCCAACAGCAGTACGAAGAGTCTAGAGCAAGGAAGGAAAGACTTGCCGATGATGATGAATACCAAGGCACGTTCCGAGCAAAGCCGGTGCCCAGAAGTACTTATCAACCACAGGAGATAGAGAGAATTGACAACACAGCCAACCTAACACAACCGAAGACCCCAACATTAAGTCTAAAGGTTCGTGCCGAGGAGCGTAAGGTATTTGATCAGTATGCAGAGGAAGTACGACAAGCCGAAGAAAAGGAAATGGAGATGATTGAACAGCAACAAAGAGAGATGGAAGGAGAAGAGATTAGAAGACTGAGAACTGCCAATGCAGATGAAGGCGGAACTTGCTTTATAGCGAGGCAGATCAGTATTGAGTATGCATAGTGATATATGTGGGGGGAATAGGGGAGAATAGAAAGAGAGTCGCTTGGGTTATGTAGAGATTGAACCTCGTGCATAGTGACTCATCTAACTGAAACTAAATGTAATTTAATGTCACAATCTTAATGTTAGTATCAACTCAATCTCTCACTTTATAACCAATGCAACTACACCTCTCCACGCACCTCTGAGGCCGAATAATTAAGATTAGCAAAGAGGGTATCTTTTTCCCACATACAATACAATGGAGGATGGCACAGCAGCTGCAAGACATACTTCCTATCTCTGATATCTATCTACTCAATCATTATCAATCCAGTATCATACAACCTCAAACAATACATCTTCTTTATCATCATCGATCTTGTACATAACACAACATTTCCCAGTTAGTAATCAAAGACTCCCAATTAGTCAATTCAGTAGATGAGTGACCATCCAGTACGCAGTGACAAGTGATGGGAGAACTTCTGATCTCGAATAGTCTAACGATAGTTGGTGGTACCATTCGATATTAATACTAGGTGTTTATTAGGTACGAAAGGTTAGTGGTGGTGATATTGGTCACGCCTATTTCAATCGACATACACATCAGATGTGTCAATAAACTCTCTCTCTCTCTCTCTCTCTCTCTCTCTCTCTCTCTCTCTCTCTCTCTCTCTCTCTCTCTCTCTCTCTCTCTCTCTCTCTCTAGATAGTCAACTACGCTATTAACATACATATATCTAGTTCAGTGTGTACCAATCCTTGATTAAAAGTTAATTTAGGGGGTAGTGATATACGGCAGTATAAAACAAAGATGAGCACGTCCAATAATTGTAAAGAAGGTACATCAAAATCAAATAATGATTTATCAGATGCCATTGGCTACCTCCGACTACTAAACATTAATGAAAACAATGCAACAGGAGAAAATGTATGTGCCAATTGTGGTAAAGAGGGCAGTAGTGATAATATGAACATATGCAACAAATGGAAACAAGTGTGAAATACTGCAACGCTCATGCAAGAAGAAACATCGACACAAACACAAAAAAGAATGTGAGGAACATGTCAGATTAGCTGACAAGCGTGCAGCTGAGTTGCACGATGAGAAGCTATTCAAAGAACCACCACCAAATGGAGATTGTCCAATTTGTTTCTTAAGAATGCCCTTTCTGAATAGTGGGTATCGATATAAGAGCTGCTGTGGAAAAGTTATATGTAGCGGGTGCTGCTATGCACCTGTCTATGATCACCAAGGCAACGAAGTTGATGAAAAGAAGTGTCCATTTTGTCGAACTTCATTTCCCATTTCTGAAGTGGAAGCATTGGAAAGACAGAACAAACGAGTTAAAGCCTATGATGCCTATGCAATCTTTAACCACGGAATTTACTATCGAGAGGGAATCCGCGGATTACCACAAGATTATGCCAAGGCATTAGAGTTATTTCATCGTTCAGGTGAACTTGGATATGTAAAGCTTATGTTAATATTGGTTATACTTATGAGTTTGGTAGAGGAGTAGAAGTCGATAAGAAGAAGGCCAAATATTACAATGAGTTAGCAGCTATTGGGGGAGATTCACAGGCAAGGTACAATCTAGGTGTTTTAGAACAACAGAATGGCAATATGAATAAAACACTGAAGCACTGGATGATTGCAGTAGAGAATGGATGCCATGACTCTTTGAAGAGTATTAAATGGTTGTATAAGAATGATCTTGCAACAAAAGAAGACTACACGAAGGCATTACAAGTGTATCAAGAATACTTGGGCGAGATTAAGAGCGATCAAAGGGATAAAGCCGCTGCGGCTAGCGAGGAGTATCGTTATTATTAGTATAGACCGATTTAAAGCTAGTGACTATGACAGTAACTTTATCGAGCAATAGCTAACCATGCTAGTATACTGGTGTATTCGTATATCTTCTATTTTGTGCACATGATGTGCTCATATCTTATGCACTTTTGTGCCATTCAAATGTGTCGCTCGTCTAATGCTTTATTAGCCATGTCAGGGGAATAAACAATAAGATCTTCCAATTATTTGGGAGATAATGAGTGCCCAGCGGGATTTGTGGAAATATTAGTTGTATTGGGTAGTACAAACATTACTGTCATTTATCGTTTCAGCTTTAACTGTAGATGTCATCATTTCCAACTGAATTCATAGGAAGCGGGGCGGGGAATAGAAGGGATACCGTTTGCCGTAGGCAAAGACTTGGAGTTCACATGAATTACTTCCAAATAGCTAAAAGTTCCACGTAGTAATATTTTGCCTAAATTTTGTTAGTGCACAACTACGGCAATAGGCCCTATTGTAGCGACGTCTCCACCGGCGGCTGTAGTAGGATTGGTGACTATTGCAGTTGTCAGCAGAGAGACAAATAATGAGCACATCTGATAGAAATTGCAAAGACAGTGCATCAAAATCAAATAATGATGATGTATGTGGTGTGAACAATATGTAAAGAATATGAGTACGGATGATAATCATGTATCAATATGTGCTAATTGTGGTAAAGAAGGTGCCAACAATACGTGCAACAAATGTAAACAAGTGAAGTATTGCAATGCTGTATGTAAAAAGAAACACCGACACAAACATAAAAAAGAATGCGAGGAATATCTGGCTGAGGTACATGATAACGAACTGTTCAGACAACCTCCGCCAGAAGAAGATTGTCCAATTTGCTTTCTACGAATACCTGCAATGAGTACGGGTTGGAGATACTATGTATGCTGTGGAAAAGTTATTTGCGGTGGATGTTGCTATGCACCTGTTTAAGACAATCAAGGGAATATAGTTGAGAAGAAATGTTCTTTTTGCAGAACTCTACTGCCGACTACAGATGAGGAATTGATCAATAGATATAAGAAAAGAATGAAAGCCGGAGATCCTATGGCAATCTACCATATGGGAAATTGGTATCGAGTTGGAGAATTGGGATTTCCACAAGATTATAGCAAGGCATTAGAACTATGGCATCGGGCAGCAGATCTTGGTTATGCTTTAGCATATAACAACATTGGGTATGCTTATAATACTGGTAGAGGCGTAGAAGTTGATATGAAAAAGGCTATACGTTACTATGAGCTCTCTGCTATGGGAGGAAATATGAGAGTAAGGCACAATCTTGCCAGTAATGAGTATCTGGAAGAAGGCACTATTGATAGAGCACTGAAACACTGCATGATCGCAGTTAGGAGTGGACATTCTGATTCTTTGGAGATGATCAAACGACTATACTCAAATGGACACGCATCAAAAGATGATTATATGAAGGCATTACAATTATATCAAGCATACCTAGGCGAGATAAAGAGTGGTCAGAGAGATAAGGCCGCTGCAGCCGATGATGATTATCGTTACTATTGATAAAAGATAGAGACTCTTTATCCATTAATCGTATCCCCTTTTAAGCTTACTAAACTAGTCTACAAACACATGAAAATACCCCCCAACTATACCATGATATGATCACATATGAGTGCACCTTTACTTATCTTGAATAGCTTAAATTTAAACTTAAATCTAACTATCTGCTATGAGTGCAGTCTTATATTGGTAGTTATACCCCTGAATTGTAATAACGATACCTCTCATCTGATTGAGCAGCTATATCCCTCTGGGTACTCTTAATCTCGCTTAGGTATTCTTGATATGATCGTAATGCCTTGGTGTAATATTCTTTTGTTGCAAGCCCACTTGAGTAGAATTTTTTGATAACCACCAAAGATTCAGAATCCCCATCCTTTACTGCAATCATCCAATGTTTAAATGCTCTATCCATTTTGCCTGCTTTTGCCTCAACAATACCTTGATTGTACCTTGCCTTTGCACACCCTCCAATAGCTGCTAGCTTGTAATAATGATTCGCCTTCTTCATATCAATTTCAACACCATTTCCTGTTTCATATGCATGACCGATATTATTGTAAGCTCCGGCATAACCAAGTTCTCCAGCACGATGATATAGTTCTAATGACTTTTTATAATCTTGTGGAAAGCCGTATTCCCCATGACGATAGAAACATCCTAAAGTATAGATTGCATTAGCATCATTAGCCTCCATACGCTTGTTCAACCTTTTGATCGATTCTTTTTTTGATTTTGGAGCCACAACTCTACAAAATGGACACTGGTTTTGTTTCTCATTATCAACTAAATTGCCTTGGTCATCATATTTGGGCGCACAAACACATCCACTGCAAATAACTTTTCCACAGCAAGCATAATAACTACTTCCCGTTTCAAGACATGGCAATTGGAGGAAGCAAATAGGACAATCTTCTTTCGGTGGCGGTTGTTTGAATAGTTCTATATCGTGTAATTCAGCCGCTCTTTTCTTACATTCTTTTTTATGTTGTGGACGATGAGCAATTTGGCAATCTCTACTGCAATACTTTACTAACATACAATCATTGCAGTGTTTGAGTTTATGACTCTCTTCCTCGCCCTTGCCACAATTGGCACATACTGACACATCATTATCTTCTTTACTGGCCGTGTCTTCTGTACTACTCATGATGTTTTGTGATGGATTGGATTGTATCTTTGTAAATAGTATTTTGTCAGTTTGCCTGCCTGCTGCCTTATATCAATCACGTGAGAAGAAATGCTAATACTACAAACACTACTGCCGCCACTACTGACACTGCTGCTGCTCAACTAAATACCTTTGAGCATTGCCGCTTAAGAGCGATCTTTTCATTTTTCTCGTCTTCAACTCTCTCAGATTGCTTACATGTGGAATATTTCTCTCTCTTAGGAAGAAGTTTTCACCATTCAATGAAAACTTTATTGTTTGTTTCGCAATACAAACTAGGACATAGGCTTTAAGAGTCACATACGCCGCCAACGATATCAAATACTGCATTTATATAGCGCAGTAGGTAGTAAGTATCATTAGTTATATTAGCAGTTTTGTTAGTGTGAGAGTCGATAATCATTTTTAAGGTGCACAAAAAGCGGCCTTGAACTGTGTACCTATACTGCAAATTGCAAACAACTATCTCAATATATATCACGAGCTCGCGATAAGTTACTAATTCAGTAATTAGTTACATACGAACACAAGAATAACTTAGTATAAATATTGATAAACCACCGCCAAATAGAATATATATAATGAGTACATCTGATAGTTGCAAAGATGGTGCATCAAAATCAAATAATGATGTATGTCGTGAGTTGGAAGAGAAGTTACAGAATATGAGCACGGCCGATGTATCGGTTTGTGCTAATTGTGGTAAGGAAGGTGCCAATAACATATGCAACAAATGCAAACAAGTGAAATACTGCAACGCTGTATGCAAAAAGGTGCACAAAAAGAAGCACAAGAAAGATTGTGAGGAACATATCCGACTAGTAGCTGAGAAGCGTGACGAAGAACTGTTCAAACAGCCTCCACCGAGAGATGATTGTCCAATCTGCTTTCTCCTTGTTCCTTTACGTTCTACGGGAAGTAAATACTATGCATGCTGCGGGGAAATAATATGCAGTGGATGCTCTTATGCTCCCGTTTATGATAACCAAGGCAATAAAGTTGCTAACAAAAAGTGTCCTTTCTGCAGAACTCCATATCTTAAATCAACTGATGATCATGGAGTTACAAATGAGGAAGCATTAGAAAGGTTAAAGAAACGAGTGGAGAAAGATGATCCAATGGCAATCTACACTCTAGGATGGTACTACTCTCAAGGATTGAAAGGCTTTCCTCAAGATTATAAAAAGGCATTAGAACTCTGGTATCGTGCAGGTGAACTCGGTTACGATGAAGCATATTGTAATATTGGTTATGCATATGATTATGGAAGAGGGGTGGAAGTCGATAAAAAGAAGGCTACGTATTACACTGAGCGAGCAGCTATGGGTGGCAGTGTCCATGCAAGGTTGCATCTAGGTAATAGTGAGGCAGACGAAGGCAATTTCGATAGAGCATTGAAACATTACATGATTGCAACAGAGAGTGGAGACACCGAATCATTGGAGGAGATCCAAGAGTTATACACAGATGGACATGCAACAAAAGAAGAATACATGAAAGCATTAAAAACTTATCAAGAATACTTAGGTGAGATTAAGAGCCTGCAGAGGGATAAAGCTGCCACGGCCAATGAGAAGTATCGTTATTATTAATGAAAGTTAGAGACTCTTCTTCCATTAATGTTGTCCTTTTGAGCTTACTAGACTATTCCTACAATTACATACCCGTTTATTTTGCATATCCTCTTTCTCCCCACCCCCCACTTATCTCCTGTTTACACCATGATATGATCACTCAAATGATGTACACTAGAAACCAAATTATCAGCAGCAGCACCACTAGCTGCATCACCAACACTCTCACTAGGCAAAACAGTATTACCACCATCCAACCAACTAGGTAATTCAACATCATTCTTCTTAGCAATACCAACAACAACATCCTTCAATAAGAAACCACCAACTAAATATATAGCATATTGACTAACAAATCCAATAACCTTTTGTACTGGACTTTCCTCACGTGGCATGATTGGTTCCCATGATGGATCTTCTGCTTTACGTTGTGAGTATTTAATGTATAGGTCTAGCATTTCGCCGTCCATTAATAGTTTGTCTACTTCTTGTTCGGCTAGGGAGCGGTTGGAACCGAATTTTTGTGGCATGTCTTCTTGAAATTTGGTGATTAGATCTTCACGTCTGTTATCATTGTTTTATGTTGATTGTATTGTATTGTACAGGATTTGTATAGAGAATATCAACCAAATTGTTATGAGTGTTTTGTGCAATATCATATGTGCATAATTTGAGAAAGGAGATATGAATAAGTGAGATGTGATGCCAAATTAATGATACATGCGCACAGGACAATCCGTGCAATCTATACCCCCTTTCAACAAAATACGTATCTACTACATTGCTGCAATACATCAATACATATACATTGCAAAACACACCAGAAGAGATATAACTCACGTGCCAATAAATTCCAAAACCTCATCAGGATCAATACCCAAAGCTAATTTCTCTTCATCATCGACTCCCAATAATGTTACCAATTGTTCTGATTTACTCATTGTATTTAATTCATCTGCTGTCATTGTTGCCATCTGTAGTGGTTTTATTGTTCTACTAACCCCAACTTGTTGTGATGTATGATGATGTTGTGATGTGGAGGTATGGATTGAAGGGGAGAATGCACTGCATTGTGATATGGCGGTGGCGGCAGTGAGTATTATTGCTTGAGATATTATTGATGGTGACTTCATCTTCTTATTGATTTGATGTCTATTAATATTGGTATTGTTCTACGGCGGCAATGATGATATGAAGTTGAAGTATGAAGTTGTATTAATTAGAGTTCATTGAAGAGGAAATGAAAGATCTTTTGTGGTATCCTTTTTATTCTCCACCCCACAGCGGCAGCCCCAATAACTTAACTGCTGAATAGACCTGCAGGCGGAGAATTATTAGCACAGATCAGCAAAGGTGTCTGTAGTGGCGGCGAGTGACAGCAGATCGGCAATTATCGGGTCGAAGATACAAACCATCACACCATTTCTAATATTCTAAATAACAATAACATCATGAGCACGGAAGATATCGTCGTATCTTCTTCGACAGTATGTGCTAATTGTGGCAAGGAGGGTGCCAATAATGTATGTGCCAAATGTAAATCGGTTAGATATTGCAACGCTGTATGTAAAAAGGTACACAAAAAGAAGCATAAGAAAGATTGCGAGGAATTTATCAGACTTGCTACTGAGAAACATAATGAAGAACTTAAAATTGCCGCGGAGTTGCACGATGAAAAGCTATTCAAACAGCCACCACCAGCAGAAGATTGTCCAATTTGCTTCCAACGATTACCATTCCTACATACGGGGAGTAGATATTATTTATGCTGTGGAAAGACAGTATGTAGTGGATGTAGGTATGCGCCTCAATATGATAACCAGGGTAATGAAGTTGAAAAGAAGTGTCCTTTTTGTAGAAGTCCACATCCTGAATCAGATGAGGAAATAGTCGAAAGGACGATCAAAAGAGTTGAGTTAGACGATCCTATTGCAATCCATAATCGTGGAAACTACTATTTTCTGCGGCAGTATGGCTTTCCACAAGATTATACAAAGGCACTAGAACTGTGGCATCGTGCAGCAGATCTTGGTCTTTCTGCAGCTTATGGCAGGATTGGTTATGCATATGATCATGGTCAAGGTGTAGAAGTTGACAAGGAGAAGGCTGAACATTATTACGAGCTAGCAGCTATGGCAGGAGATGTTTTGGCAAGGTTCGTTCTAGGTATTATGGAGGGGCGTGCATGCAATTATGATAGGGCTTTGAAACATTGGATGATTGCAGTGAAGGGTGGAAACGTTCAATCTTTAGATGCAATCAAACATTTATACTCAGATGGGGGTGCAACAAAAGAAGATTACATGAAAGCGTTACAATCTTATCAAACATACTTGAGCGAGATTACGAGTAGCCAGAGGGATAAAGCTGCTGCATTTAGTAGCGTGGAGTATCGTTACTATTAATATTAACTTACTAATCAGTTTTCGAACATCTAAACATACATTTATACACTTAGTTCCTCTGCCTAACACTAGAAGAGGGATGAAGCTGCTGCGGCTCATGGTGAGTTCAAATATTATGAATTAGGCAAAGTATAAGAGATTAAAAACTATTGCCAAGCATAGCATAACAGTTAAGCTCTTTAAGATACACAAGTAAAATTAAAGTACACATCATATGCTCAAAAAACACGCATTGTAAAGATGAAGAGGAAGAGCTAGATCTTCTTTCTTTGCACTCCTTACCAAAGCTCAAGTCTACTCAATAGAACTCTAGAGGCGCCCGATACCTGCATATCATGAGTACGATATAAGTACGATTTTATTTTTTATGATGAGATGAGTGGAGCGAAGGAGAAATTCGACACGTGGAATTGGAAGTTTCATTTATTATCCTCTCTCCCTACTACCAGCTCTCGAAAATTGGGAATTTCCTGATTAGGATACCATCGCCAAAATAGCCTAATCGCTAACAAAATTGAGTAAAATAGCGATCATTATGGTATCCTAATTGGGAAATTTTGGCCATCAATGCTAGGGAAATGCTTTCATGAACGTATATCTAATGCAATAATTGCAATTATATCATTGAAAATACCCTATATGACCTAAAATTGCATAAAGAATCGATTTATGATAGTATTTAGATCCAAAGTTCAGTGTAGAAGTCAGTTAGAAGGAAAAACAGTATGCAATTTTAGCTAAATAGCTCTAATGAGTGATATATTCATATCTATCTCAAATCCTCTCACAACCATATTTCTAATACATAGTAGAAGAGATACATATATGGTTTTACTATGATATTTGCAATATTATAGCCATAAATATGATATTTCCCGATTTTTAAAATTTCCCTATTTTAGGATACCAGTAGCCTACTATATCGCCAGTCGATATAGGAAAGGCATATAGTTGAGCAGCAGCAGTTTCCGTAGTGGCGGCGATAGTAGTAGTAGTATTAGCATTTCTCACTTGATTTTATAGGACAGCAGGGACAAAATATTTACGAAGATACAATCATAATATTATGAGTACAGAAGACACGGCCAGTAAAGAAGATAATGATGTATCGGTATGTGCCAATTGTGGCAAGAGCGAGGAAGAGAGTCATAAACTCAAAAACTGTACGGCATGTAAATTAGTTAAATATTGCAATAGAGAATGCCAAATTGCTCACCGACCACAGCATAAGAAGGAGTGTAAGAAGAAGGCTAAAGAATTATATGATGAAAAGTTATTCAAACAGCCTCCAAATCCTTACGAAGATTGTCCGATATGTTTCCTTCGAATGCCCACACTTGAAACGGGACGTAGATACCAGACATGCTGTGGAAAAAAGATATGTAGTGGATGCTGTTATGCACCTGTTTATGATAACCAAGGGAATGAAGTTGACAATCAAAAGTGTGCATTTTGTAGAACTCGAGCACCAGATACAATCGAGGAGATGATTGAATGGTTGCTGAAACGAATGGAAGTCAATGATGCAGATGCAATAAACACTACAGGATGCAACTATCGAGACGGGAGATATGGAATCACACAGGATTATGATAAGGCATTAGAACTGTTCCATCGAGCAGCAGAACTTGGTGATGCCGAAGCATACCTCAATATCGGATATGCATATATCAATGGAGATGGCGTAGAAGTTGATGAGAAGAAGGCTATTCATTACTTTGAACTAGGAGCTATTGGGGGAGATGCAACGGCAAGGAGCAATCTAGGTTATAATGAACACAATGCGGGCAATATGGAGAAAGCAATAAAGCACTACACTATTGCAGTGCGGAGTGGAGATGCTGACTCTCTGGAAAGGATTAAAGAATTATATACAGATGGACATGCATCAAAAGACGACTATACAAAAGCATTACGATCATATCAGACATACTTAGGCGAGATAAAGAGCACACAGAGAGATGAAGCTGCTGCGTTTCATGAGGAGTATCGTTATCATGGATCAGGGCTATAATCTTCTTAAAGTAGAATGGAGTCCATAAGACTATGCAAATGCAAAGAAAGCGAGTGAGAGTTACTAGATCTAAGCTCTCAAACTCAAGTAAGGAGAAAAGTGTACATCATATGTACTAGATTAATAAGTATGAGACCTAGCTTTTATCTCCTATCACTTTATGGGGGACAATATCGGCTCAGTACTCTGAGTTTGCAACCAAACGACGCGCATCATAGAGTTAGTCTGAAGGGTACCATGCATGTACCTCTAGTCTTTAAATGCCATCAATAGTAACGACACTCCTCACTGGCAGCAGCAGCTTCGTCCCTCTGTTTACTCTTAATCTCATCTAAATATGTTTGATATAATTGTAATGCTTTTGTGTAATCTTCTTTTGTTGCGTGTCCATTTGAGTACATTTGTTTGATCATCTTCAACGAGCCATTACTTCCACCCCTTACTGCAATCATGTAGTGTTTGATAGCTCTTTTCCATTTGCCTGCACGTATCTCTTCATTGCCGAGGATTTGCCTTGCTTCTACACTCCCTCCCATAGCTGCTAGCTCATAGTAATGTACTGCCTTCTCCTTATCAACTTCTACACCCCTACCAATATAATATACAACACCAATGTTTACATATGCTTTAGCAATACCGAGTTCTGCTGCCTTCTGATAAAGTTCTAATGCCTTTGTATAATCTTGTGGAAATCCGTTTATCCCATCTCGGTAGTAACCTCCTAAATTGTACATCGCAAATGGATCATTAGCCTCTATTCGTTTCTTTTCCCTTTTTCTTACTTCCTCATCTGTGTAAGGCGCTGGAATTCTACAAAATGGACACTTTTTAATATCAACTTCATTTCCTTGGTTGTCGTAGACAGGTGCATAGAAACATCCACTGCATATCATTTTCCCGCAACATGCCTGGTATCTACGTCCCGTTGGGTCCAATGAAGGTAGACGCATAAAACAAATTGGACAATCTTCTTCTGATGGTGGCTCCTTGAATAGTTCTATATCATGTAACTCCGCGGCGATTCTAAGTTCTTCATTATGTTTCTCAGTAGCAAGTCTGACATATTCCTCACAATCTTTCTTATGCTTCTTTTTGTGTACCTTTTTACATACAGCATTGCAATATTTCGCCTTCATACATTTATTGCATATATTATTGGCACCTTCTTTTCCGCAATTGGCACATATTGATACATCGGCGACACCTATACTCATATTCTGTATTTTATCATTCACAATATCACATATACTATCGTCATTTGATTTTGTTGATGAACCATCTTTGCAATTATCGGACGTGCTCATCGTACATAAGAGAGCGGCGGTGTATCAATATGTGTATATTATATGCCAATATAATACTATTCACCAATATATTACTGAATCCTTATATCGTGAACTCTGATATATGATATTATATGAGGTAGAATGTTTGTTGAAAAACTAAACCACTACAGACAACAATTTCTCTTTTCTTTTGAGCACCTAAATAATGACAATCAACTAACTATCTCACCACATAATATACTACCAAAACTAATAATTAAATAATACTTGGATAATAATACAACAGTAGCTGTGCGTGTGTATTTGTAGTGTTGGCCGGCATAATTGAGTAATAATAATTTTCGGCTCGCTATTGATCGGTGGAAATATTCCACGTGTATTCTTCGTAAATTTCATTCTTCAATTTAGATCAACCATGGATGGAGGAGGGTATATTATGATAGTGTAATGAGCATATCAAGACGCGTCTGTTGTGTTAATGGTATTAGATCGGTATGATAAAATTAGCAAAGTTATAGTGAAGTTAATCTGAGTATAGCTGAAGTATAAATAACGACTAGACAGAACATACAACCACCACATTAATCAACACATATCAAAGAACATCAACTCATCATATCGACATACAAATTATAACAACTAAGAACATGAGCACGGCTAATGTATGTGCCAATTGTGTTAAGGGCGAGGAAGAGAGTGATAAATTGAAAGAATGTACGGCATGTAAATTGGTTAAATATTGCAATAGAGAATGCCAAATTGCTCACCGACCACAGCATAAAAAAGAATGTAAGAGAAGAGCGGCCGAATTACATGATGAAAAGCTATTCAAAGAGCCACCATCACAGTATGATGATTGCCCAATCTGTTTCTTAAGATTACCCTATCTTGCATCGGGATGGAGGTACGTGTCATGTTGTGGAAAAGTCATATGCAGTGGATGCGGCTATGCACCTCTATATGATAGCCAAGGCAATGAAGTTACTGAAAAGAAGTGTGCTTTCTGTAGAAGTCCACTGCCTACATCAGATGAGCATGCAAATGAAAGAGAGATGAAAAGAGTCGAGGCTGGTGATGCTATTGCAATCCGAAATCTAGGTTGTTATCACGAACAAGGGAGAAACGGATATCCACGAGATTATACAAAGGCATTAGAACTTTGGCATAGGGCAGGGAAACTTGGTTATGCTAGAGCATATACAAATATTGGTGCTTCATATGATCTTGGGACAGGTGTAAATGTTGACAAGAAAAAGGCTAAGTATTACTATGAGCTGGGAGCTATGGGAGGAAATGCAAATGCAAGGCACAAATTAGGCCTTGATGAGTGGCTTGAAGGCAATAAGGACAGAGCTTTGAAACATCATTTGATTGCAGTAAAAGGTGGATGCAATAACTCTGTGGAGCTTATCAAAGAGATGTACACACATGGACATGCAACAAAAGATGACTATACAAAAGCATTACAATCATATCAAGAATACTTAGGGGAGATAAAGAGTGATCAGAGGGATAAAGCCGCTGCAGCTGACGACGAGTGTCGGTACTATTAATGTCGGTTTTAGTTTAGAGATGATATGATATATAGATGCATAAAGTAAGTGGTGGGTTTAGATGATAGAAGAATGAAGTCTTCTTGCCGGATACCGGACACTCTCCTCAAATAGAGTTTTCTATTACATGAAAACAGATGTCAATCATCCAATATAAATAATCACAGATCGAAGAAGACTATGTACAGCAATATGAGTCACTTCATAGTCTAATCATAAGATAATCATCATAATGGAAAAACTTAGAGGTAAACTTTTGCGTTACTGTTTTGCAGGAATAGTAGCGTCATTTGTCATTGGAATTGCAACAGCCTTCACATCACCAAGTGATAACAATGGATTCTTCTCCTTATCCGAATATCAACGTTCACGTGCTATTGAAACCTCCAATTGTTTAGATGGTAAGTATTGTTTATGTTGATATATGATGTGTACCTGTTTATATATACCATGCCACTGACATTCCTAACTAATGCACATCTTATGTGCATATCTTATGTCCATGTCTTTAAACATCAACTACATAGCATCAAGATTTCACTTCCAAATACTCTTCGTAGACAATGATAACTTCTCATCACATATTGCTGAATGTATCATACAAAATATAATCGAATATAATGATGCATTGTGCACTTTATTCCCTGAATCGGCTACTATTCAATCAACACAACAATTGGAATATGGAGGAGAGGCTGGTACAAAACAGCAACAATCATATAGCAGAACATCAGATATAACGAAGTTATGCAACACATTAGGATTATCCTACTGCACAACCACAGACGATACTATATCACCATATTTCGATTTGACCCTATTAGACAAGTATGACTTGGTCATATCAATGGACGAGGATGTACAATCTAAGATTGTTCGGTCATTACCAGTTGAGATGAATGGATATGAGCAGAGGGTACGGTTATTATCAGAGTTTTTAAGTATGGACTTTTGTGGTATTAATAATGAAGAAGTAGTTGGTGGAGGTAGTAAGGATATGGAGAGTAATGGCGGTATAGAAAGTAGTACGGCATTCATGAATATGATTCCTTCAACATTGTTGGATAGAGTAGAACCGTATTATGATAAGCTTATAAACAAGAAGAACGAGTCACCAAGCAATACCGATGAAACCGATACATCAACTCAATCATCGACAACATTCCAATTAACAGATTCAGATATGAATGAGCCACGTATGATACTATCAAACAACGGAGCAATGATACCCAATCCAACAGGCTTTCATCCAACAATATCATCACTAATACTAGCTTGTACAGGATTAACAAAGTTTTGTTTAGATACAATGGATCGACAATTTGATGTTGCATTTCAGAACATGTTGAATTTACATTTCAAGAGGCAAAGTGATTTGGAGTACACATTGGAAGAGGCCGATGCACAGCTGAGACGAGGTGGACAGGGTGTGAGTGGCTACTTCTCTCCGGAGCAACGAATGGAACGTATTGAGAGGCATATGACTAAGTTGAGATTGACATTAGATGAGTGAATAGGTCTGTCGTAACTCATACAGAGCTATAAGAATTTGTTTGTTTTAGTCTTTTACTTTACCCTTTTAGTTGCTTAATATTGCTGCCATCTGTCCCCGGGTAATGGCGGAGGCGGCAGAGATTCAGACTCTTGGTTATATTCCTCTTCACTATCACTCATTTGTTCATTAGTTGTGTCCATGTCAGAAGCTGTATCTTGTATGACACCTCTGCCTTGTTGTATCTTGTGTACACGTTCTTGTTCTTGACGTAGTTGTGCCGTTGATGGTCTTATCAAACCATGCATACCGGTTGCTTGAGAAAAGGCTTTCCTAAGTGAACGGAATGGAACTTGCCGACTCTTCTCCTTCTTCTGCGGCCTTGAGGATTCTTGGGGCTGAGACGGGGTCATCTTGAGGGGTTCTTCTTCCTCTTCTTCCCATGAAGGAGGAAAAGATTCTTCTTCTTGATGATAGTCTTGAGTAAGTTCTTCATTTGTATCATGTACCCCCGCCGGCATTTCGGCGGCCGTTGACTTATCATCATCGATACCATTATCATTATTAGCACTCCCGATGATACCTTTCAACTGATCTAACGAAGATGGTTCTACCACACCAAAGCTAATATCTCGTGCCTCTAATTGTGCATATACCTTGGATGCTGCCTTGTCAATCTCGTCTTCTAGAGATGCAGCTTTCTCTAACTCGGCCTGAGCAAGTTCAGCTTCCCATGATGACTTCTCCTCCATCAGTCTTTGACTAAACTCATTCTCCTTTGATTCTTCCCATGTATGAAGTTGTTCGTTCATCTTGTGTTGTATATCCTGTTGGTACTGACTTTGTAATCCAATCCGCTGTTGTTCAAGTCTAGTTGACCATTCATTGACTAAGGTACGTTCTAGCGTCGTCTTTTCTTGTTGTAACATACCCTGATATTCTTCATCTGCAGACTTTGCCCATTCTAATCTTGCCTTAGCCATGGTAATTTCGGTCTCCTTTGCCTTCTCTTCGGCCGCCCGTTGCGATTGTTGTTGCCATGCCGTCTTCGCCTCTTCCACCTTGAGGAACAACTGACGTGAACTTTCACTCTTGATTTCTTCATTCCGACGTTCAGCTTCTTGTACACGTAACTTCCAATCATTAATCTGTTGATGTAAGTCGTCAATTTGATGACCTAGTTCATCCACCTTGACACGTGCCGCTTCACGTTCCTTAACTAAGTCTTCTAGTAACGGTTTCGTATCGTCTTGTTCCTTGGATAGAGTGGCAACTTGTGACTTGTATTCCTCAACCTCGTCGGCATACTCCTTCGCCTGTACCTCAAGACGTTCACATTCCTTTTCACGTACATCTAATTCCTTCCGTGCAATAGCACCCGTTGCCAATCGATCTTCCAATTGATCAACATATAAACCAATCATTTCTAATTCATTCGTAGTCTTATTCAATTCGTTAGTCATATCATTCATTTCCTCCTCCAATTCATCAATTTCATCTTCATGATCATCAATCAATTGTTTCATTTCATCACGTAATGTTACTTCCAACTCCTTCATACCTTCCAAATCTTCAATCAATTGTTGCGTCTTGGGTGCCTCTTCCTTAATTTCCATTTGCAATTGACGCAACGCCGCTTTTAATACCATCTTATCCTCCTCGAATACTGCAACACGTTCATTTAATTCGACTATTAATTCATCACGTGAGGAAACTACATCCATTATTGCCGTATTGTTCCGTTGTAATACATTAAGGGCTGATTCCAACTCATCTACATTGTTACGTTCAGTTTGTAATGCATGAAGGAGTGTCGTACGTGCTAATTCCTGTGCGGCACGATGACGCTCCTCTTCATATTGTTCGGATCCCTTGATAGTAATTGCATCCTCATCATCCAACTTACTATCGCCAAATCCGAATAGCCACATCCAAAAGCTTTTCTTTTTCTTCTTACGTTTCTTCTTCTTCTTATCCAAATCATCCAAATATTTAGTCTTTTCATTCTCAAATCTTGATGTTTCAACTAGGCAAGCTAATGATTCCAATTCATCTGTTACCTTTCGTAATTCATTCCGTAATTCTTGTATAATTGATGCATCTTTTGACTTTTCATCAGTTAATTGATTGGATGTTGCTTCATGATCCTTAATATCAGATTGTAACTTGGTTATTACAGATTGTAACTCTGTACAATTAGCATCTAACTCAATATTACGATTATGTACATAATGAAAGTTGGCCTCCGAATCGGCCAATCGTTCAGTTAATACATCAACACGTGATACTAATAACTCTGATTCACTTGTTAATGTAGTAATATGTGAGGATAAGTTATGTATTTGATGTGTTAATGTCATTTCACGTAATGTTGATTCATCTAGGTCATAGAGGAGTGCTTGATATGTATTTGGATCAATGTATTGATTCTGATTTTGATTATTGTACGAGTTGTAGTTTGGATTATTGTTGGGAGGATATGACTGCTGCTGTTGCCAAGGCTGAGAGCCGTCATATGCCGATTGTTTAGAGCTTCCGTCCGATGCCTTGTCAGCAGATTTCGTATCCACGATGGGCGGCGGAGGCGGCGGTGGAGGTAGAAATGTCCTCCCTGTTCCTCCTGTAGATTGTCCCGGACCATTCTATATAAATCCAAGGCCAAGCGGATGAACCAGCGAATGAGCAGAGAAAGATAGATTTGGTTAGTGCACAAGATGTGAGCAAAATCCACACATTTTCAATTGCAAAGACGAGCTCCACTCTATCTTTTAAATCTCTCCTTTGTACACATAATCCCCCCTTCTATTATCATTTTAAATACCTCTTTATAGAGTACCAGCTGACAATTAGATAGATAAAGAGGCAGCGCCAGCCATACAGATCAATTTTGCAAAAAATGAACACATCTTGCGTCCTTTTTTCTTTATTGCTCCTATCTCCCGACACTAAACGCACAAAAAGAACCCCATAATATCTATAATAAATCCCCGTATATGCTCTTGTATATAACATTGATATCAACTCACCTTGGTATTAGAATCGGCAGGACTATTCTGCTTATCTTTTCCTAATATTTTACCAAACCATCCTCCTCCACCACTATTGTTGTTAGCTGTATTGCCATCGTTGTTCGTATTGCCATTGCCACTATTTGCAACGCTGCCTACTGGTGGATTATAATTAGCTTTACTTATATAGTTGGCAGCCATGGCAGAAGATGCATCTGATATAATCGATTGTTGTTCAATATTATTACTACTGCTATTTTCCACCTGCTTATCAATTTTATTATCTACTCCGTCAGAAGTAGAGAATTCACCATCAAGTAACTTCCACTCATCACCTCCATTATTATTTAATTCATTTATTTTATCTTTGGTATTTGATGGTATATCATTTGGTATGTTGGTTGAGAGTGGAAGTATTGTAGTTTGTACATTATTTTGTATTGATGGAGATTGCAATGAGTTAGTTGATGATCTCTGTTCTGCACGTACCGTGGTCGTACTACCGAGGTATATTGATAATAGACATATTAATAGTTGTGATAGTGAGAGTATTGATCTGCTAGAGATCATGCGGCGGCGGCTTACCGTCATCCTCATCATCAGTCTTATTATTTAGGCAATCAACTTTGCATCCGTCTGCATAATTCCACGTGTAAAATTCTCTTCTTTCTATGCTTTTCTATGTACGTTATTTACTCATCTCGTTGAGCTTTGGCTTTATCCATTTCTCCCTTCCTTGATGAAGAAAGCTCATAGGTGGTCGGTATGATCGAGTAAAAGATTCTTATGACTTTTACTTTATTATATCTTTAAGAGATTAAATCTAGTTGCATACAGTCTTAATATTCAGCTCTCACTGAGGGTATAGCAATCAACAATACCCATTAGTCCTCACTAATAATAACGGTACTGATCATGGGCTGCAGCAGCTTCGTCCCTCTGCTTACTCTTAATCTCACTAAGGTATGCTTGATATAATCGTAATGCTTTCATGTAATCATCTTTTGCTACTTGTCCATTTGAGTATAACTTTTTGATTCTATTCAAAGAGTCCATTTCTCCACCTCTCGCTGCAATCATGAAATGTTTTATTGCTCTATCCACATTATCCACCTGCAACTCCATACAGCCAAGATTGTACCTTGCAGCTACATTTCCTCCCATAGCTGATAGCTTATAGTAATGTATAGCCTTCTTCTTGTCAATTTCTACACCTCTACCATTCTCATACGCAAAACCAATGTAATTGTAAGCTCTAATATCACCAAGACTTCCCGCTCGATGGAACAGCTCTAGTGCCTTTGTGTAATCTTGTGGGTATCCATTCGTCCCATCTCGATAGGACCATCCTAGATTGTAAATAGCTTCAGCGTCACCAGCCTCCACTCGTTTGTTCAACCTTTTAATTAACTCCTTATCTGATTTAGGAGCCACAACTCGACAAAATGGACACTCATTTTGTTTGTCATTATCTACTTCATTGCCTTGGTTATCATAAACAGGTGCATAACTACATCCACTACATATCACTTTTCCACAACATGCATAATATCTCCACCCCGTTTCAAGTCGTGGTATTCGATTGAAGCAAATTGGACAATCATCTGCTGGCGGAGGCTCTTTAAAGAGCGCCTCATCGTGTAACTCGGCCGCTCGTTTTCGACATTCTTTCTTATGTTGTGAACGATGAGCAATTTGACATTCTCTATTGCAATATTTCACCATCATACATGCCGTACATGCTTTCAGTTTATCACTCTCTTCCTCGCCCTTACCACAATTGGCACATACTGACAATGCGATATCTTCTTTTCTACCGGCCGTGTCTTCTGTGCTCATAATGTACGTATTGTTATACAATCCATCAATTGTTAATTATTGTGTATCTTCAGTAAATATTAATACTACTGCCTACCTGATGCCCTTTACCAATCAATTGAAATGTCAATACTACCGCTGCTAATACTATTGCCGCTGCAGCTACTGGATATCAGCTTTTCCCTTTGCAAAGTGGTTTACATCCTATGTTATGTCCACAATGTTGATTGTCCCAGCGCCCAGGAGCTTACTCGATGGGAATAAATGTGGCGATAACCTCTATATTTTAGCGATGATGCTCAACGCATAGTCTGCAAAAACTCAACGCATGGTCTGCAATGTTGCAGACCGGTCTGCAATCGGTCTGCAATGGTCTGCAGACCGGTCTGCATGGTCTGCAGGTCGGTCTGCAAGTAGTAATTGTAATTGGTCTTCTATAGCTGAGGGGATAGAAGTATATACTTATTTTACCCCTAGTATACTCAATTCCCTCCTCCGCCGAAGTCGTCCGCCTCTGTCTCCATAATACTCTACCGACATCATATGTATTGCAATAAACTATCAACTTTGAATCATCTAAAACTGCTTGTGCTTATAGTAAACTAAACCTTATTTCATACTGATTGTCCGCTTAGTTGGTATAGAATATACATCGGTCTGTGTTGATAACTGTCTTATTCTTTTGCTCCACTTAGTTGTTGCAATATTCATCTATTTGCAGTGTTATAGTGTATGTTTTCAAAGCCATCATGTGCCGCAGACTCTCCGGCACAGAGTATCTATCGATACTAGTGTAGTCTCTCATGTAATTTGATGTGGTTTAGTTGTCTCCATCGCGGTCTGCATCGGTCTGCAAGTTGTTCGGTCTACAAGGGCGATAGCCGTTGAGACAATAAGCCACCAATCATCGTCAACAGCTATTTCCATGCTTAGTTATTCATTGTTGATGTCGTGCTAATGGCTGATAGACTACTCGATGATTTGCAAGTGGTCTGCAAGTTGTCGGTCTGCATAGTTGCTCGGTCTGCAATGGTCGACAAATTGATAGCCGTTGAGACAAAATAGCACCCATTGCTATGCCACATACATCTATTTGTTACATTGTTGATGATGCGAGATGTTGGCTGATGTTTGATTTAATAGGTGTTGGTAGGCCATCAATTGCAATTAGTGATACATCATTAGTCTTTCCCAGCGATGATAATATGTGACGATGTGTTGTCTATTTAATGATGGTTTTATATTTGATATAGAGGAGAGATATGAAGCAGCATATCAAGCAACCAAACTACTTCGGTCTGACAAGTTCGATTCGCTCGGTTGCAAGTGGTCTGCAATGGTTTGCAGACCGGTCTGCAACTGGTCTGCAATCGGTCTGCAACTATTGCAGACTGGTCTGCATGGTCTGCAAATATGCGTTGAGCATGATCGCCAAAACAACGTTGCAATCGCTATATTTATTCCCATCGAGTAAGCTCCAGCCAAGCCAGTAATTTGAAGCGACGGACAGACGACAAAGAGGTGCGGGGTTTGGGCAGCAAGTTTGGGTATGCATGTGTGATTCTTGGTGGTTAGCTTTGGCTTCATTATCCTCACTCTTCCTCTCACTCTATCGGAGTAAAGACAGACCAATCTCCCCATCTGAATACGTGTTCGGTGTCTACATCACTATTTACTTATCTTTGAAGAGAGCTTAGGCTTAGGTCTAGGTGAAGTAATAGTCTTATCTCTCTTCTAGCCCTTATCCTAAGTGGATTATGCTATACCCCTGATTCATAATAACGATACTTCTCGTCATCTGCAGCAGCTTCATCCCTTTGATTACTCTTAATCTCGCTCAAGTATGTCTGGTATAAACGTAATGCTTTTGTATAATCTTCTTTTGTTGCGTGTCCATATCCGTACAACTGTTGGATTTTCTTCAAAGATTTAGAGTATCCACCTCTTGTGGCAATCATAAAGTGCCCCAAAGCTCTATCCACATGATGCTTCAGTGCTCTGTCTATATTGCCTGCCTTCATCTCCATTAATCCTAGATAGTGCCTTGCTGCTGCATACCCTCCCATAGCTGCCAGCTCATAATAATGAACAGCCTTCTTCATGTCAACTTCTACACCTCTACCTTCTTGATATATATGACCAATACAGTAATATGCGTTGGTAAGTCCAACTTCTGCTGCCCGAAGGAAATGTTCTAATGCCTTTGTATAATCTCGTGGAAATCCATTCATCCCTTCCACGTAATAACAACCTAGATTGAGTATTGCTATAGCGTCTCCAGCCTCTATACGTTTGTCCAACCTTTTATTTGCCTCTTCAACTGATTTAGGAGCCAGAACTCTACAAAATGCACATTCGTTTTGTTTGTTATTATCAACTTTGTTCCCTTGGTCATCATATACAGGCGCATATGCACATCCACTGCAAATCTCTTTTCCACAGCATGACTGATATCTTCGTCCCGTATTTAGTGTTGGTAATCGTAAGAAACAAATTTGACAATCTTCTCCCGGTGGAGGTTGTTTGAATAGTTCTTCGTTATGTTTCTCTGTTGCAAGTCTGATAAGTTCCTCACACTGTTTCTTATGCTTCTTTTTGTGCACCTTTTTACATACAGCGTTGCAATACCTCACTTGCTTACATTTGTTGCATACATTATTGGCATCTTCTTTGCCACAATTAGCACATGTCGATACGGCGGCACCTATCCTCATGTTCTGTAACTTATCGTTCACATCACAAACATCATTATCACATACATCATTATTACTTGATTTGGATGCACTGTCTTTGCAATTGCTATCGGAAGTGCTCATATTATAACAGCTTATCCAAATAGTAGTAGGTAAATCTTCTTGTTTGACAATATGATAATACTTTATACTTTGGTACTGTTTTTTATGTTCGATACTATATACTTTTATCGTCGTTTATGATCTGCTTATTGAAATACAAGTCATTAAAGTAAAATTGAGATTGATTCGAAGTTTAGACCTCTTTTCTACTACCAAATACCAACTACTATTACCAAAACTAATGATAACTAATATAACACTGTATTCGATAATAACGGCGCGTGCTAATCTGCCACAAACCTCACACCATAACAAAACACCCAACCAACAATAACAATATTAACACCAATAATTAAAAAAGTGTATCGATACGCTATTATCCGCCATATTTGATACAAAAACGTATGCAATACGTAAATACGCCTCTCATACTTATCCTTTTGTTTGTGATAGATAATAGAGAGACGATAAGGTGTATCGTGAGATATATATATATATATATATATATATGTGATATGCTAATTAGATGATAATAAGCATCTGCAGAGAGCTCCGCCAAGGTGGAGGGTTATAGTATCAAGCATTAAAATCTAGAGGTATTGGTAGAGGTCTATCACACTACGCAATCCAAACTGACAAGATAGAAAATCCTAATCTTGAAATTTGAAATAGAAACTCTTCTCATCCCTATTGTGGTTTTGACGTATTGTATATCGACATCATCAGAGGTTAATAAAAGTTATCAGTGAGGTTAATACGGCATTATAATCACATATAAAATGAGTACGTTAGACAAGATTTGCAAAGATGGTGCATCAACAAAATCAAATTATGATACATGTGAGGTGAGCGACATGCTAAAAGACATCATTATGGTGGATAAAGATAATGATATACCAGTATGTGCCAATTGTGGGAAGGAGGGTGATGATGTTAACAATATATGCAATAAATGTAAGACGGTAAGGTACTGTAACGCCTCATGTAAAAAGAAGCACCGACACAAACATAAGAAAGATTGTGAGGAACATACGAGACTAGCAACTGAGCGTGCAGCAGAGTTGCACGACAAAGAGCTGTTCAAACAACCACCATCACAATATGGAGACTGTCCAATTTGCTTCATTCGATTACCAACATTACATACGGGAAGGAGATACCATGAATGCTGCGGGAAAATGATGTGTAGTGGATGTGCTTATGCTCCTGTTTATGATAACCAAGGCAATGAAGTCGATAACAACAAGTGTCCCTTCTGCAGAACCCCACATCATACTTCGAACGAGGAGATGGTTAAAAGAATGAAGATGCGTATGCAGGCTCATGATCCAATTGCAATCTACAATATAGGAGTGTACTATCGAGATGGGACAAATGGATATCCACAAGATTATACAAAGGCATTAGAACTATTCCATCGTGCAGCAGATGGTTATACCATAGCATATGCCAGTATTGGTTATGCATATAGTAATGGGGAAGGCGTAGAAGTTGATATGGAGAAGGCCAATCATTATTATGAACTTGCTTCCATGAGAGGAGTTGCAGGAGCAAGGCACAACCTAGGCCTAAATGAGATACGTGCAAGCAATATGGACAATGCATTGAAACACTTTATGATTGCAGTTAGAGGTGGATATTCTGATTCTTTAGATAATATTAAAATACTATACTCAAATGGGCTTGCATCAAAGGAAGATTATACAAAAGCTCTTCAATCCTACCAAACATACTTGAGTGAGATCAAGAGTGCACAGAGGGACAAAGCTGCTGCGGCCGATGAGGAGTATCAGTACTATTGATTGTATAACCAAGTATATGTAACCGATAAGATATCAACAACTATAAGTATAGAATCATTTACATTTAGACAAGTCTATAAAGAGAAGCTGGTTTCTATTTACAAGACGTTAAGACATTGTTGATTAACTTTACCATTTACTAGTGATAGAAGTTGGTTATAAGTTTAGTAGGCGAGTAGCTTGGGTAATTGCCTCCATCCTAAGTGATAAAGAAAGGCTAGCTCCTCAATCTTAAATATACTAGGTAAAAGTTGTTGATACTGGTTAGATATTGCTTGATTGATTTTTTGATATTGATATGATTTCATTTTACTTTTCAAAATTTATCCTGTTTCATAATATTTGCACTCATCATGTGCCGCAGCAGCCCTATCCCTCTGAGGACTCTTAATCTCACCCAAATATTCTTGGTATAATCGTAATGCTTTTGTATAAACTTCTTTTGATGCATGTCCATGTGAGTAGTACTTTTTAATCTCCTTTAAAGAGTCAGATTTACCATCTCTTAACGCGATCATAAAGTGCCTCACTGCTCTATCGAAATTGCCTGCCCTCTCCTCCGCAAGGCCTAGATTGTGCCTTGCTTGGGCCTCTCCTTTCATGGCTGCTAGCTCATAGTAATGTATAGCCTTCTTCTCATCAACGCCTACTCCCCCTTCGCCATATCTATATGCATAACCAATGTTTGTGTATGATTTGGCAAAACCAAGCTCTCCTGCCCGATGCCAAAGTTCTAATGCCTTTGAATAATCTTGTGGATATCCATTTATGCCATTTTTGTACCAGCATCCGGTATCGTGAATTGCAAGAGGATCATTAGCTTCCACTCGTTTTTTCAATCGTTTAACAATCTCCTTTTCCAAACGTGTTTCTGGAGTTCTGCAATAAGGACACTTTTTATTATCAACTTCATTGCCTTGATTATCATACAAAGGTGCCCAGCAACATCCGGAACAAATAACTTTTCCACAGCATTCATAATACCTACTCCCAGTGTATCTTGCACCCGTCTGCAGTACCGTCTGCAGTGATGGGATTCGTAAGAAACAAATTGGACAATCATCTGCTGGTTGAGGTTGTTGAAATAGCTTTTCCTCGTGTAACTTAGTTGCATACTCAGCGGCAATTTTGAGTTCTTCGTTATGTTTCTCAGTTGCAAGTCTAATAAGTTCCTCACAATCTTTCTTATGCTTCTTTTTGTGTACCTTCTTACATACAGCGTTGCAATACCTCACTTGCTTACATTTGTTGCATACATTATTGGCATCCTCTTTACCACAATTGGCACATATCGATACGGCGGCACCTATGCTCATATTTTGTAGCTTGTCGTTCACATCACATACACCATCACTTTTTGATTTTGATGCACCGTCTTTGCAATTGCTATCGGATGTGCTCATGATATGTATATATACGGCGGCGGCAGCAGTGAATAAATATGTATATCTTCTTGTTTAACAATGTAATAATACTTTATACTTTGATGCGGTTTTATGTACGATACTATTACCTATAGAAGGTTTATGATCTACTTTTGCAACACAAATTATTAAGATTATTATATGGCGATTGATTCGAAGTTTTGATGACCTCTTTTGGAGGCTGCCGCCACAAAATACCGACTAATAATGATACCTAATGTAATACTACTCGATAACGATGTAATCGATATCAACAACAACTATCGTTGTACACTGCAAAGCCAAAGCAATAATAGGTAAAACTAACAACACTGAAACTCCGTACCGATACGGTATTATTTCACACTTATTTGATACGAAAAGTACGCAATACCACGATACTTTGCGGTCATACTACAAACAGTATACCATCGGATAGAGCTGCTTCTTGGCTTTCATAAACATCGCCATATGACATATGAATCCAAAAATTGACCGATCTCTAGTTGTTACAAAAAAGGGTCTTATTAGGTGAGTATCCTCACCAGTACCAGATAAAAAACCAACAAGGCAGAACAAGGAGAATAATCATTTTGTTTATCTGTATCTGTATCTTACTAAACCAGAGTCACCGCTAGATTGATGGAGCTAATAGTAACGATAATCTTCGTCTAATGCAGCAGCTTCATCCCTCTGGGGACTCTTAATCTCACCCAGGTATTTTTGATAGATTGTAATGCTTTCATGTAATCTTCTTTTGTTGCGTGTCCTTTTTTGTACTTGTACATCTCTTGAATCTTCTTCAAAGACTCATCATCCCCATCTCTAATAGCAATCATGTAGTGCTTCAGCGCTCTATCCAAATTGCCAGCCTTCTTCTCATCAAGGCCAAGGTTGTACCTTGCTATAACACTCCCCCCCATTGCTGCTAACTCATAATAATGTCTAGCCTTCTTCTTATCCCTTTTCACACCTTTTCCATTAGTATAAGCAGCGCCAATATTGTTATATGCTTCAATATGACCAAGTTCTGCTGCTCGATGATATAGTTCTAATGCCTTATTATAATCCTGTGAAAATCCATGCATCCCAATATCATAATAAGTTCCTTGACTGAAGATTGCAATAGGATCTTCAGCGTCGACCCTTTTCATCATTCTGTTAACTATCTCCTCATCTGATTTAGGAGCGACAACTCTACAAAATGGACACTCGTTTTGTTTCTCAATATCAACTTCATTGCCTTGGTTATCATATCTAGGCGCATAACTACATCCACTACATATAGTTTTTCCACAACACGTCTTGTATTTACTACCCGTGCAAAGTGTAGGTATTCGAGTGAAGCAAATTGGACAATCTTCTGGTGGCGGAGGCTCTTTAAAGAGTGCCTCATCATGTAATTCGGCAGCTAGCTCGTTTTCTACATTCTTTCTTGTGTTGTGAACGGTGAGCAATTTGACATTCTCTATTGCAATACTTGACCATCTTACAAGCATTGCAGTGTTTGAGTTTATGATTCTCTTCCTCGCCCTTGCCGCAATTAGCACATGCCGATATATCAGTATCTTCTGTCTTCATATTCTGTAACTTATCGTTAACTTCACATACATCATCATTTTTTGATTTTGATGCACCTTCTTTGCAATTATCGGACGTACTCATTATTATATAACAGTTAAATCAAATAGTAGGTATATCTTCTTTTTATTATTTAAAAATATAATAATACTTTATACTTTGATGCGGTTTTATGTTCATACTATATACCGTTTATAAGGTTTATGATCTGTTATTGCAATATGTACAATAAAGTAAAAATTTGATGGTAATTGTTGATTCGAAGTTTTGATGATCTCTTTTTGAGTCTGCCACCACAAAATACCGACTAATGATACCTACTAATATGCAATACTACTCGATAACGATGTAATCGTTATCAACAACTATCGTTGACACTGCAAAGCAAAGCAAACAATACTAATAACCTCTAGAGGAGCTGACATTTTAAGGAAGTGAACATTTTAAGGAATTTTTCTAATTCCGTCCCATTTTGACCATATTTCTGCATATTTCATGCATTTCTGAGCTTATATTTGCCGTCTTTGCCATGTATA
>Ga0214479_100026_pt1 | contig 80611 bp, 68 predicted proteins | sample M1_20Mar14CPVII9_5_FD_165054 | JGI IMG/M metagenome (GOLD analysis project Ga0214479, IMG submission 165054) | Marine eukaryotic communities from Monterey Bay, California, United States - M1_20Mar14CPVII9sort6BwellE14 | ecosystem: Environmental > Aquatic > Marine > Unclassified | place: USA... | reverse complement strand
TGCATTGCAATTGATAGGTTATTGCCTCGTAGGGAAGACCTAAAGTAAAAGTATGGAAACAACCGTCTTGGCACAATTCGACGATGCTGTGGACTATATTGACCTTTAGATAGCGTATCAACGCGACATATTGTTAGATTATACATAGATGTAAACATAGACTACTATTTTTGATCTAATTTAAGGCTTAGATATCGTTGAAATGGATGATGTGCACATCTTATGCTCAATCGATGATCAGCCCCTCTCAACAGAGGCTCTACCCATTCTACCCTCCAAAGTATGTTATCTCATGACAACTGATTGATATTCCAACTATAGAATTCCATCAGAGACGCTGGTTGGTCATGATGGAAGACTATGTAGCCGCCGCGGACTGCCATGTGTTCTCAGTGTTGCTGATACTGATACCCATCAACTCAAATATTGACTCTTTTGAGTGTAATTTGAAGGCCATAGTACTATCTGACATACAGCCAACTATGCATTGACCATTCTAGTACATGGGGCTGTCACTTGTTGATCGGGGAGGAGGAGGAGGAGCAAGTATAGCCAAGGAATATGGTCAAGAGGTGGTGACGGCACATCGCTCATTGCAAAAAAGATTGAGTGACTTTTTTTTTTACTTTCTACTTGAGTCTACGTAATTTAGTTACCTTAGCGATCGCCGAAAATACAAAAATGGCCAACATTCAATGGCACCAAGAAACGATATGGCATGATATACCCCCGATCCAATGCGCCAAACACTTAGCTGAACGTCTAAGCTTTCGTCTGATATGCTGGGCATTCCGGTGTTTGACCTAGAACAGCTTGAAAATATAGATCTCAAAGAGCAAAGATTGAGTGATTTCAGGGGTAACCAGGAACTCAAACACTGGAATGTCGGAGGCAGGCGGAGAGGAGGGAGAAAAGATAAATATCTTTCCTCCTTACAGAGTTTCTATCACATGAAAACTGATCTTGCTTCATTTAGTTAGGTAGATGATGACACTTCGCTACAATCTGTTCTGAAAAGGTCCCTAAATAAAGTTACTCGATTTCGGTCCACGACCCTACTTTAGTCATTATTTTGTTAGTAGGCCCCTGTATTTTCTGGCTCAGGTTGGCTAAAAAGTTTAGGTTAGACCTGAACTTATAGCAACATGTATCCGGCCACTGCTCATTAAATATGATATATATGACAATCCTATCATGACAAATATTGCTATATATCACTTGAACTAAGACATTCTGAAGTTAGCATGTGAAAAGATTGACTTTTCATTTTTTGACCTTAGTAGCCTAGAATCAAAATCACATATTTGCAATACTTCGTCCCACGTTGGATTTGGCTCCAAGTGGTTGCAATATTCGAATTCTACGTGCAATTTTAGGTAGGATAGGGTGTTATAAACTTTGATATGGTCAATATTTGATGAATATATTGCAAAAGTTAAGTGCTGCATAAACCACCTACATTTTTGCAATGTTGAGACTTCTAGGCTAAATATTGGCTCCTAAGTTTAATTTGGTGGAATGAGACTACTATTATTGGATTCAGCATGAAATTCTGGTTCAGATAGGTATTGTCCAATATTCTACTCGACAATATTGGCCACCAATGGTGATAAAAGCCGAGAAGAGACCGAAACAGAGTAACATTTTTTGGGATACCGTTTCAGAACAGATCGTTGTAGAGTGATGACGATGGCATCTATGCAGCATTTCTACTCTCCATATCTTGTCGATCGAGCCAAGAAGGTGCCAAGAAGGTGAGGTGGTTAAATATGAGTGGCTTGGTTGAAGAGGATCGGCAGATTATGCACATAAATATCAAAACAATCATTCGATATAATAACACATCAATATCAACTTTTTGCCATAATACACAACAAGCAACAATCAATACAACATGGAACCCATCAACGATAATAGTGACAACAACGATAATGCACAAGTAGAAGATAAGATCCTGAAGAAGAAACTACTACTCTCAACTTTTGCAAAAGAATGCGCATCCTCTTCACATACCGTATTGCAACAGATTAACAATGCCATCAAAAATGGTAGTAAACTCGATGCTACTGTATTATCTGGCGGATATACCAACTACTCATACAAGGTATTCATTGTAGATAAACCAGAATTAGTTGTATTTGCAAAACTTTGCTTTGAGTTTGCACTTTGGAATCCAGATAAGGATGCTCATTATGATTTGCAACGTACATCAAACGAGTATGAAATCATGGTTACAATGTCAAAGTTGGCACCTGATAGTATTGTTAACCCCATTCTTTTGTCTGATATTGAGCATGAAGGCCAGAGTATGAAGCTATTAGTCACTGAATGGAGTTGTGCCGATGAACAGTTCTGTAACCAATTCGTGAGTATAGTGTTGCAATTGATGTGTTTACAATCGGTATCTGTTTTTGCTCACATCATATGTTCAACTTTTCATATCCAATTGATGTATTACAATTTGTCGTCCACTTTTTGCTCACATCATATGCTCAACTTCATATGTATGCTCATCTCTTCGTGTATCCAATAGATTGATGGCTCGGTAGACCCTCGTATTGCCCCAAAGCTTGCTAACACATTAGCCTTTGATCCATCCTTCAATGAAACAGTCAAGGTAAGTAGAAGTTAATTGTTCACAATGGTCACAGACCACCCTTAGATCTGGGCATTGGGTTCTGATTGTGAAACCAAGATATGGCTTTGTAATCGTGTGGTCATGTTTGAGTTGAATTGTACATATATGATATGGTTTTGCAATTCTACTAATTAATACTAACCCACCCTACCTCTCTCTCTTCTTGGGTATTATTGTGACCATTGTGTGGAATTAACTTCTGATTCCCCAAGCCGTGTATGGAGGCCCTACTTGAGAATACCATGAAGAAGTCGGCAATGGAAGCTAGTAAACTTGATAATCCAACAGATAGGATTGAGGCATACTGTACTAGCCTGGGAGAAGAGGTAATGTTAAAGATTATGAATGCAAGTATTGCCGATTATCACAAGAGGGACTGTCTGATCCATGCCGATTCTCACGGTGAGAAGAGCCTGTACATCTTGTCATTCTTTTGTGTATTGTCAGACTCATCTCACACATATAAACTCACATCATATACTCCTCTCTCTTCACAGTTTTCAATACATTAGTAGAAGCCAAACCATCTATTGAACATCTTGAACGATTTGGCAAGGAAGGAACTATGGTTCTTGTGGATTGGGAGATGGCAATGGCAGGATCCATTGGACAAGACGTGGGCAAAGCTATAGCATTCCCGATTGGTTGTTTGATTGCTCACGCTATGAGCGGACACAAGGAAGCAAATGAAAGTATCCAGGCTCATATCAATATACTGATTGATACGTACTTTTCACGTCTTAGGGAGGATGGCAAGACCGAAGATGAATTGGCATCAATCCTCAAAAACATTGCTGGATGGTGTGGGTGGTTTCAATACATTGCCTTTTACTTGTTTCGAGAGGATCCTCATAATTCTCAAGTACACAACTTTCCTGTGGAGTTAGTGAACAAGGCTCATCTTTGTGATTCGATTGGTGTCTTAAGTTTGAAGCTGATGCGGCTAGCCTATGACGACGAGTACATTACAAAGTCGGCAAGCTTGGAGGAGGTACGAAAAGTGTTTGATTATCTCATTGAAGACGAGGTTACTCGTGCACAGTATGTGTTTGCTTCGGGTACAAACAAAAGGCAGCCAAGGAAGAGTTCAATGTTACGTGCTGCTAATCGTCGTCTAAGTGATACTGAGATGCTCTTCTTGGCGGCTGAGAGTATGAAGCGACTTTCACTTTCAATGACTGAAGATACGAATATCAAGCAAGTTTCAATCTCCGAAGTTAGTGAAAACAGTGCCGAGTTATTGCAGTAGAACACTGTCGAAGATTAGATGTAGTAGTGCTTAAGAACTAATAGTACTGAGCACCACATGCAATATTTCAAGCTAACAATAGATGTCATGGTTATATACATACTTTAGATACTCATCAGAGTTCCCTCGACCTCATTGACTAGAACACAATGCTCATCAACAATATCCGTCGTATCATGATAAGCATTCTCAAACTCTTCACGGGAGAGAACCCCGTCACCGTCAGTATCTGCAAGAGATTCAAGAGCCTTGTGCAGCTCGTATGATGCCGCAACTTTGCCTTCGGGACAAAAAGTATCTGATAACTCCACCATCTTCTTGTTGTCAGAGTATGCCATGTACTCCGAGTAGTCATCTACTTCATCAAGAGCCGATAATGATAAATCGACCAAGCCTCGATTGCATCCTCCACAGGGTACACAATTGTTGCCAAACATGTTGCACCGGCACCATGCATTGCATGTGTATCTACTGCCCCAATCAGGTTTAATCAACGGGTCGCCACTATTGCAACGTTTCTTAGGGGTAAAAGTCGGCGAATTAGTCCAACAGTGTTTTCCTTCAATTTCAGCATAGTTGGGGCATACACCTGAGCATTTCTGGGCTTGCACTATCTGGTAAGGAGTCATAATCACCATTATAATTGCAAGTAGTGTTGATGCAGTGTTGATGAATTTCATTATAATGAGTAGTCAATAGTCTCAATAAGTAGTAGTGTCGAGTAGTAATAGTGATATGTGTCTTCACCGGCGTATCTTGATGGTTTCCTTCTTCTTTCAGTGTCGTTCTGTATCCTTTTGTGAGCTATAGCTGTGCTGTATGTGTTTTTATGAGATCGACATCACTGAATTTGTACATAGTTGTGATAGGATCAAGATCAACTTCATAATAGGCGACTAAAGTGTCTTGCTATTTTGGATAAATTTGGGCAGTGATGAAAGCAAGACCAGATTTGGGTTATGTCGCATCGTAGGCTAGCTGAACACATCGATCTGACAATCTATGGGAATTGTAGATCTTGGTATTGCTTAACCATGAACAATAATGATATAGTATCTTGCCTGTTCAGTCAGGTCATGTTCATGTATTGAATTCAGCATAAGCATACATCATGAAAAGTCTCATAAAAAAAGCAAAGAGCCAGAGCCAGAGAGAACAAAATACCCGGCCTAATACTATAATACATACCCATAGACTATATACATATACGTCCAACGCCAACGAACTACTATTGAAAATGAAACTCTTATTATCACTGTCACCTCTGTCTTTACTCATGACTGTTATGATTGGCGTAACATACGCTTATGATAAGCAACTACCGAAACTTCGTGGAGCAGTTCATGAATCATTTGTTCAGAAAGCTACATGCAGCAGCTGGTTAGACTGCCCTGGTTCTACTGATTGTTGCAATGGAATGTGCTGTCCTTACAGTCAATCTGAATGTTATGACAATAGGAAAGGAATATGCTGGGACCCGTACGGGCATTATGAGACCAAATTAGCAGTAGTAAGTGATTTTGATGAAGTTGATAGGAATGATGATGCCTTTGATTACAGTCACAGCATTGGACATATCTATGACAACGACGGCAAGGAGGAGGATGAAGATGTTGTAGTCATTACTGAGGCCGATGAAGACCAAGACATTGACTATCAATTCCTTGGAGGAGCTAGCTGTAGACGTGATAGTAACTGTAACAGCGGTGAAGTATGCTTAAAACGTGCCGACAGGAGTGGATACAAGTCGTCAGTTTGTTTCGACAAGAGCCAGTGCCATCCTGCTGGATATGAAGGGAGGAAAAGTCAATGCTGCAGTGGATTCGCCGGTGGTAATTTAGCCACTACATTTTGTTGTGCTGGTAAGCGTTGCCGTGATATCAAGTAAAGAGTAACCTTGTAATAATCTATGTCCATCATTATATACATTATAGACCTATCTATCTACAACTCACTAACTAGTGGCTGTCTTCTCCTTTGTACTTTACTAAACGGCAATGTCTCTCTAACCAAACTATCGTCATCTACATTCAAATAACTAACTTCATATAATATCAATCCACTATGTTCTCTAACATAACTTGTATTAACTACACATGGTGTCATGTATACCTCATTACTATTTGGTGGACTTACATTGCAGGATGCACGTGTACCATCTGTATATTGTTTGTAAGTGTGAATGTATGAGGTTTCTATTGTTGTGTATGAAGAGCCTGTGATTGTATTTTGCATCGTTATTAAGTTGCCATCGTCGTCCATTGATGTTGAAGTGATTATTGCAGGTGTTGCAAAGTACGATTCATCTCTGTATAATTCTACAATGGTTCCAATCATGAATAGTTGAGGCGAAGAGCTTGAGTTGTTGATTGTATCAAGTGCCGAGCGTACAATGAGCAAGTTATTCAATGCCTCGTGAAAAGCACGGACGGCGAGTAGCGATGCGGCGCTCTTCTTATCGATATCTTCTTCTTCTATGGTGGCATTTGATTGAGTTACTTTGCTATCACAAACATTTCTATTATTTGTATTGTGGGATAACAGTAAATGTTGTCGAGACAGAGCTGCTTTTGGCAATGCTGTGGTAGTCAACGATGCATTGACGACGACGAGTAGAAATTGAGCCACTGCGAAAATGATTGCAATTGTTGCCGCTAGACGTTCCATTGTTGTTAGATGCCGATTCGTCATATGATGATAGGATTACAGAGGAGATTATTAATACATAGTAGATTATTATTGTAGTAGTGAATTATGAGGCAACAAAGATTAGCAATGCCTAGATGACACTTTGTATGCCTTTGTCCACCAGTACAAATGACCAATGACAGCCCACGAATACGGTATGTATCGTTCGTTTTGTATCTTTTTGAGCTGACATACACAGAAGATACGGGGCTTAAGATATTTTTGCCTTGCTTGCAAATGCAATAGCGCTGTTCTTCTCTGCCTATCTAGTGAAGCACGGTAGAGTTGAAGCAGCGCAACATGGCTCTTTATCATCGTATACCACTATTGACACTATTGTCGTGTTTATCTGCAACTTCAACAGTGGCGGCAGAAGAAGTATCGTCGTCGTCGTCGTGGGAGGGCACCCTAAACTACACAGCCTACAATGAAGAAACATGTCAAAATCCAATTGCAAATGGAACAACTACCAAGCTATTTAAATTGGATGATTCCAAGTTTTGTGAGACTGATATTTGGGAGAATAACACTATGTTTAATAAGGTTGTACTCAGTGATTGCAATACTGACGATGAAGGGTCGATATCATTTAGTTTTATATCCTGTGAAGATGCATTATGTACGACATGTGAAGATATTGGTCCCCAGACTGTAAATATGACATTCAATATGGCAAGGACATTATATAATAAAGTTGATAGCTGCTTTGAATATCAAGCATTAGATACGGATACTGATTTAGATACATTGCAATCGTATTGGAATGTAATGTTTGATAATTCATGTGTCTTTTCTGATACAGAGGTGAAATCATTCATTACTAATGGTGAGTCGAAAGTTAATTGGTCAGAAAGGAGTACTGTTGATGAGGATGATTCTAATACAAACATTACTCAAGAAGTTACTGGGGATTGGAATGGAAATGAAAAGGTATCGTCAGGAGTTACGTTTGGTATTGGCAGGGTAGTTAGTTTGGCTTTATCATTTGTTATGATTGTATATTATTGAGAATATCATCCCACGGAGAGTCGGAGAGACATGGGTACTACAAATATAACACAAATCAATGGAGCTATAGTTTAGAAATCCTTTACTTAGTACTCCTTTGTCTCAATGAGCCTATGGACTTCTTCCGCTAGAACAGTAGGCATATACTTTGATAGATAATCGACGCTCCTCCCTCTCAATGTTTCCATACTTAGCCATTCCGCCTCCAAACGAGCTTCATAGATTGATGTATCAGTATCAATCCTGCCTAGGTTCACAGCAGCCGTTCTCAGTAGCCCTCCAATTGAGTTAGTGTTGTTTTGTATTGCCTCAACTAAGCCTGGGTCTAACTTCTTTCTTTCATAAAATGCTCTTTGTCTTAGATGTATAGCACGTTTCTGCGCACCCGCTTTGAGTTTCGCTTTTGCTTTACGTCCTACAGCAAATGGCCACATTGTGTGTATGATACGTGGCATATGATACCATTCTAATGGAATGCAAGATAGCATGTGACGGCTTGCGACTAAATTCCGCGGGAAGAAAGGTTAGTACAGCAAATAGAAACCATGCAGTCCACATCCTTACCTACAAATCCCATAAGGTACACGATGAATGTAAAGCATATTGCAACCACAGTTTCTGGAAGGTATGGACTTAGATTGGAATAGATTCCGATTGCGAGTCCAATCATGTTAAAATTCATCGTGAAGATATACACAATATGAACAAAACTTAAGGCTTCTCTAGTATTGAATACATAATCTGGATTTGATGAACTAAAAGCGATTGATAATATCCAGAACCATGCCCCGAACACTGTAAGAACCTATACTTGGGGGTGAGGTTATGTCAAGTAATATCCAACTGTTCAAATGCACAATACCTTACCATATTACTTCCGAGTGCGACTGCCATTATACAATCAAATAATCTACCAACAATTGCAGAAGCTCCATCTCCACCATATCCTTTATATGCTCCCCATTCATATATAATCCCTGAACATAAGATGCGAGCATATGATGTGTGCATATGAATATATGAGCATATGATGTGACAGCTGCAGAGCAGACCACTCACTACTCACACACTGCATTAAAGAATAATGCACCAAATATTGTATATGCCTCAAATAACATGATAATACGCTCATTTCGAATATGCATTGGCTCTAATGCCAAACCATAAGAAATTGCTTTAAAATCATTCATAGATGGCATGCCATTGTCAGCATTGATATTGTTACTACTACTACCTCCTCCTCCAAGGAATAGAAACCGTGCTAATGGTGACGTAGGATTAGTTAATGCATCTAATGTAAAATAAGACTGTCGTATTGATTGCGGAGGTTCATTTGCTGTAATATTATGATCACCACCAAAAACGGATCTTGGATTTTCTTTAAAATCATCTTCTTCACGGATATTTTGTCGTTGCAGACGACGAGTTGACATGGCCATCTTATATATTGCAATGATTCTGCGACAATATTGATAGACCTAATATATATAGTAATGCCTATATGCAATGCTCTTAGAGACTAAAGAAGGAAGAAGAGGTAGATGATGGTTGAAGTAAATAGAGTGAGACCTCAAGTATTTTTCAAAAGGATACCAAGTAGCGTATCCTCCTTTCAACAAATAAATATCACCACCAAACTAATCATACTATCACCATTTGAAAATATAATGAAATACTGATTCAATGATAGTCCTGAGAGTATTCCTATTTGCATGCAATAGAATTATTTGGCGTCGAGTTGTTGCAAAAATAGACACGCTCTGTCACGTTTGATCGCCAAAATATCAATTGAGTGGCATCTCGGGTGATAGATGGGCAAAAGAAGTAGCTCTCTTTCCTATCAGCCATAGTCGAGCACAAAGCCGAGATTGCAATTAAGCCAGAGCATGTTGTTTCGTCGTCGTCGGGATATTATCCTGTTAAGAGTGAAGAAGTAGAGACCGATAATGAGGAGGATACCAACACATCAAAAAATGAACATCATCACATCAACATTGAAATTGAACATCATGTCAAGGTCGAAGTGAAGACCGAAGATGATGATATTAGCACAGATGATGAAGGTATTAGCAATAATAATAAGAGTACTGTTGAGCTACAATGTGTAGATATGATAACTGATCAAAGAGTGGGTGTTTTCCTCACTAAACAACAAAAATTGGTTATCGACATCAAAAGAATATAATTACAAGGATTACGATGCAAAACGGACACCACCATGCGCCGCCCAACAATTTCTTGCGAAGTGCATCTATGTAAAAGTCATCAACACGCATTAATAATGTTAAATTTCCTATCCTAAATGACATTCAGTGCTCTTTCATCTGATTTAGTAGGAATCTCACCCAATGTTTACACAATACAACAATACAGAAACACCGTGCCCACCCTCCCACCCACACGGTGATACAAAATATGATATAATGTCCAGTTAATTAGCTTGAACTTTCTGCTGACGGAAGTTCCTTCCACGGAGGCCTTGCTCGTATGCAGCCTCGGAATCATCACTTGTGGATGTTGTGGTAGTACCGGTCGTCTCAAGGCCGGATTCATATGCGGTGGTGGTAGTGGTAGCAGCAGCAGCAGTTCGACGGCGCTTGATTACGAAAGTACACTTATCATCAGTCGGATCTAGCTGAAAGTCGGCGTATGCAGTACCGATTGGTGTGTAGGGTTTAACGTATGTTTTATCACCGTTGACGCCACAGCCAGGTACAATGATTTTACCATCAATCCGTGTAAGGAGGCAACCACCACGGCTCTTGGCCGTCCAATTCAGAGGAGATGGGCCGACATACCAGTTATCTCCTTTACAAGCGTTATAAGTCACCCAGCCTGACGCAGGATAAGGGGTTTGGTTGAGGATGTTTACACGGGCATAACCTGAACAGTGGAAAATAGTTGAAAGATTTTCATGATGATTTGATTATTTTGAACGTTTGTATGATGTTATTGGCAATTGAAGTGGTAGTTATTGTTGATTAGATTTTGATTTTATGAGCTTTGACTTGATAATGATGATCATTTCGAGGCAAGATACTCCAGTCCTGCGGGATACTAGTGATGCCAAGAAGGTATAGAAGTGTGATCTCCAAGATGGTGATATATGTACTCCAATTTGTGGCAAGAAGGTGCGGTTCAGCTCACTCGAGCTTGGTAAAATCTTCTCTCAATCGTCCTGTGTTTGTCAAGATACTATCTCAGATACTTCAGTCAGGGATTTCGGATCCTAACCATCTTCATCTGTGTTTGGTTAAGATACTTCATATCCAGGGGTCTATTCGGTAAATGATGTGGAATATTGGAACCTTTATCTAAAAGCTTGTTGTTTTTTTGGGCGGAGTCGCGAACTAACCCAAGATAGAAAAGAGGTTGTCTCGCTATTTATTCACAAAAGGATACCGTCATTATAAGCCATCAAGGATGTAAAGTATGTAGAGTGCCAATCGAGGCCTAATGCCTAGCTATAGAGTAATGAAAGATGAGCCATTTGCGTGTGTCCATATGGTATTGTCATTAGTTTATGTCTTGAAATTAAACTAAGTTTCTTCTTGTGGATGGGTTTATCATGTGCACATCTTGTGTGGAAAAAGTGTGCACATCTTGTGTTCATTCTCTGGAGGGACGAGTGTGGACTAATACTTACGCGGAATCAGATCAGTCGAATATAAAGATCTTCTATCTGTCTTTCGGCAGTCCTCTGTACCAAATATGCATACAGAAATGCACTAACATACTCACAAATGATGAACATTTTCAGTTTCATTTTGCAATCAAGACTAGACTCTTCTCCTCGTTGTTTGACGTCCGTGTAACATAAACTTTGTCATCATAACAGTAACAGTCAAGAGTATCACCAAGATATGTCTCATTAATATAATTGATTGTCAAACCTGTACACTCTTTGTCCTTATTGCCTTTTAAACTCAGGGCATGAAAAGCAACTTCAGCCAAAGAGGCATGATCGGCATGATTACCAAAGTTGATATGGCTTGGTCCAACCTTTACTGATAGTATTGGTTTTGTTGTTGTATTTGTTATTTCGGAAGGTAGACTTGTATCAAATCTTTCCAATTGTGGCATAACTATATCATTTGATGTTGTGGGTTGTTGAAACTCTAAGAAGCGATCTCGTTCTTCTTCTGAAAATGGATCTAATTTATCCGTAGACGTATCTTTCCGACAAAAGACTCGTATTGTTGTTGCTAATAGTTCATCCTTCATTGTTAATGCATTACCAAATTGTATCGATGAACTACCAACTTTCATGACAAATAGTGACGAAAGTGCATTATCCATTGACTTTTGAACTAATCTATCGATCGGATAACAATCTACCGCCTGACTTACACAAAACCAATCATGTTCATATAATCTATTATCATTGTTACTATCGCTTGTATGAGGTATTATACCACTGGCGTGTAAGTGATGGTCGGCTATACGTAATGCAATTGATGGTAGAATTTGTTGCTTGCCATCACGACGTTGCAATATATCACCTGTCATTCGTATAGTTGTTTGTAATGTTGTACGTATCATTTTGTTCTTATATTGTCACTGTTTAATATATATGTATGTGATATATTCATAAAATATAAAATGTGAACAATTAGCCACTACAGATTCTCTCTAGTATTTGTCGATGTTTGTCGTTATATTAGTGGCAATGATGTTTGATGCATGATGGTAATTTGATTAGCTATATACTGAATGATATATGGTTTTCTACTCACAGATTAATCCGATAGTGAAGCATGCAATAGGGGAGATATAGGTGTTATTATGCTCACCTGCTTATTGCATACTCCTTTATGTCCAACGCCATACATGGGGAACAATACAAAAATGCAAAAAGGCAAGAACCGTTTGATCGCTAACTATAGGTAACACTGGCAGGGTCACCTTCAGCATTCACCATATTCAATCATCATCATATTGTCTTCACAAATGGATTTGATATCAACTCATTATCTATACTGCTCTTGATATGTGTGGTTAGCAGTCATAGAGCCATAGAATATCGAAAGATACATACGGTGTGGTAATACTGATAGATCTCAACAAAAGCAGTCAAGCAGACTTTTTCAGTATTTATAGTTCATGGATGGTCGTATGAAACTCAACAAACACAGCAACTGAGCAACCTAATTAACTCACAGTCGATACCAATCTAGTGATTATTGCAATGAAACATCATATATGGATGAGAATATATACGAGGGATCTTCTCTAGAATTGGAAACACAGAATACAACTTTATAGTTTCAAAGTTTCAAAATTCTATATTGCAGGGATTATACAGTTGTGGAGGAACATATCACACCATCATAACACACTGTAAATATCATCGAGGAAAAACAATCAAATAAAAAAATCACATGTTATGTTCATTTAGTCTATATACAGCAAACAGTTAAACATATCAGAGGAAGTAGTAGATCTGAACATCAACTATTTACAACACTTGAGAGAAGCCAGGAATTGATCGAATTGCATATGATAGTGGCCAGACGATTACAAGCGTGATGACACAACATAGTAACCACCCAACAAATATCAAATTATCATTTGAAATGTATGGAGACGCTCCATCAACATCATATGGAGACGCTCCTTCAATATACTCGATATTACCAGTAGCATCAAATATCTTAACAACCGACCAACCACCAATAATCATTGGGAATGCAAATTGAATGATATATGCAGTATACATTGCCTTTGAAAAGAATGGAGTTAGATACTTGTACTTCTTGTTACCATAGTCCATAAAGAACACGGTGACTGCCAAGGATACACTCATACATAACAATCCCTTCCAAAGTATACCAAAGCCTAGAAGAGCAAATGGCCATGATGCCATATCTTCAATGAAGAATATAAATACTGGACAGAATGCTGCGATAGATACGATTGCCGACAAGTAAATGACAACTCTGGACATGTTCTTGATACTGGCCATCCACTCATTTCTTTGAGCAACCGCCCCTCCAAAGAAGTATATGACATATGACAGATATGATGACCAAAACGCAGGGACAGTCATGAAACCGCCCAATGGCGGAGTAAACATTTGGAGCAGGCCAGCTAAGATACCAATAATAATGCCAATGATGAAAAAACCGAGGAGAGATGGACACTTCATCTTTTGATTCCACCGCTCGCCACAGGCAAACGCGTATACGATACTGAATATCATTAATTGTCCGAGGAACCAGGTGGGGCCCCAGTTGTATGTTCCAGCGGGGAAATCAAAGTTTGGGAAGAAGATTGATCTCAAGCCTATATGCCAGAGATTAGAGACATTAGATCATTGATACGATACGAGCTTACTGGTATTAATCTTCAGCATAAAAACTTACCATACTCTACAGTTGTGCCGAGGAAGAATGTATAGACCACGAAAGGCGTGAGAAGACGCTTTGCCCTATCGAATAAGAATTCATGTACACCCTTCTTATCCAAGCTCTTTGGAACAAAATACCCAGAGTCTGTATCAGTTAAGAGCGATTCGTTAGACGATTAGTTCATAAGTCGATAGTCAGATGACATACCAATGATCAGTAATACTTACAAAAGAAGAAGAGATTCATGAAGTAACTTTGGTTTAGGGCAGCAAACAAACCCAATGTGACATTTCCCCAAGAACTTTGCGAAGTAGGAGTAGGAGAAACCATATCTTGTATGGTAAACCCCTGCTGTGAGGCGTAGCAGTGATGGATTATAACAATGTTTGTAAGGAAGATCTTGATATTATTAATATAGTCGACGGTTGCCTTTGGTGGCTTTTGTTCAGTTGTCTCTGCAGCAGTAGTGGTCACTTCAAAGGAGGAGGGTCTACGACGATAGCTTGTCTGATGGACTGTTTGAGACAAGGTTGCAGGCTGCTCGGTATCGTCGTCATCTTGTGGTAATGGATGGACTGTAATGGGTGTTTCGATATCAACATCTTGAGTTGTATCAGTTTCATCAAGGAGGGGCGATATTCTTGTTCTATCCAATGAATCATTCGCTTCCATACCAACATTACCGGTGAGACGATCAGCAATGTGTTCCCAAAAATAGTTAAAGCTCAAGTTGATAAGGAAGCCACCAAAAGCCATCACAGGTGTTGCAATGTAAAGTGTCAATGATTCAGTGTATGATTTGTTCATACATAGAGTCCACATGATCCAAAACATGAAGAGGGGAACGACGAATGTAGGTGCTTTGGATGTGGTTCGTTTCACCCTACCTTTCATTATCCACTCGGCAATGCAATGATGGAATAAGGCAGTACCGATAGCCATAGCGGCAGCATTAGAACTGTTCTCTTGTAGAGAGTACAATCCTTGCTGTGTCTCGCTCCAGTTTGTGTAGAGTGCATTACCCATATTGAATTGACGATTTGTTGATTGGTATGACAGGTATATTATTTAAGATGTATTATCAAGCGGCGGCGGTAAAGTAAGTTAGATTTAGATGATGTAGCTGCTGTTGTTGCAATATATGGTAGTGTTGTAATTCTTTAATATGACGATGAAGGTGCCGATAAATGATTTGTGTTTATGAGACATATGATGTGCACAAAATTTGTAAATGAACAATAATACGATTACAATTATACTCCCACTTCTTGCTTGACATGCATGCTATTTGGGGATGGATAGAATATTCAATCACCAGTCCAATTAATGAAGGCAATACTAGTGCTTTACATAGAGGTGAATGTAAAGCGGAGACAAATTCATGGTCTTATCAACTTTTTAGGGGAGGTCAAAAAGACAAATTCGTGTCATTTGAGAAAGAATCTACCTATGCAGTTTTCAAAACTGCATAGCGAGCGTTGATACCATGTTTTGTAAGCTATAGGTACAGTAATCTAGTACGATACTTACTTATGGTACGTAAGCCTCAACAAATCTAACTTTGTGAAATTGGATAATGATACTGATGGATTCCCACCGCCTCCACCATGTGGACCACTGTGTCCACCGCCTCCTGGGCCGCCGTGTCCGCCTGGTCCTTCTATGGCCACAAATCTAGACGCCCGAAGCCCCCCAGGAACAACTTGAGAGGATACGAGTTGGGTAGTTGTCATGACTCCGATGGTGATGATAAGAGAAAGTTTCATGTTAGCTTGTGTATTGTATTGATAGATGTTATGAGTATTTGATTTTGATTGGTCAGCTTTGACTTTTTATGAGAAGATCGAGAGAGAGGAGAGATCCAACAATCCCAAGAACCTCAGAGCAGAAGTAAGCATGGCAAGCATCCCAAGACAGGACTCCTTTATCTTGCCTCTTAGTACCTAGATCTGAGAGATTGAGGATTGCATACAACAATGGTAAGCATATATTATCGTCATGCTTTTGTATATCAAATCTTGGTGCTCTTGGTTAGTGTTGGCCTTAAGTTTTGAAAAAGGATACCGACCAAAAATTGCATACATTTTTGATTGGTCTTGCTAGCTAGATCTCTAGTGTGCAAGGACATTCGGTTTCTCTACCACTCTATTCTGCTTCTACCAAGCAATTGGTCTAACTCAGTACCTCATATCTGATGCATTGACGGAAGACAAGGATGTACTTGATATGAGGGGATAAGCAAGGATACCGGTCGTTTCCCTTTCCTATTATGTATGTCCAGTGGGGCTGACGTGTGATGGTTCTGATCCGAGGAATAAGGGCCTTACCCTACATGTGAAAAAGCCATACCGTTCCATAAATAACTAGTAAGCAGCAGTATATCATATTGTCACCTAAAGTAATCGCTTACTGCTACTCTCTCTGATTCACAATCAACGGTAATACCCGAGGCATGCCATCACGGAGAAGCACTCCTGGACTCTGAGGCTGAGGAGTATTACCCCATTTACTTATGGTGCATGTTTATCACCGGAAGATAGCTCAAGCATTCTACTATTTCAGGAAGAGGCCAAGTTGCCGATGTCCTAAAGTGTGAGTGTGAGTTAATAAAGAGGCGGAAGAACAAGTCAGTACATCATAAAGATATCCCCAAATGATATGTATACCATTCCCCGGTGTTTGCTCAGATGTCAGTAGTCATACTTAATTAAAGTTTTGTCCACAAAGTCCAAAAGAAGACTTCAGTTCTCAAAGATTATAAATTGTATTCCTCATTGCAAAAACAATATCTTGGTAACTCCCTCGTGTTATATGATGAAACTTACCGCACAAAATGAAGAGCCAATCGAGTGGGTATCTACTCATCAGCTGATAAAACCCCCTCTGACAAACCCAAAAGAAAGAAAAGAGAATGATGTGTGATTAGTACTAGTAAGTAACATTCCGTAAAACTAACAAAAAACATCTCCAAATATGGGTATGATATAATTGTCGAAAGGGCTATTGAGAACATTTCAGTTGAGGTTATTATTAATAAGAATGTCACACCCGCCTCTTCGTTTTCTTCCCCCTCCAATAATACACCCGATAATAATCCTTTTGATTATAAAAATCAAGTGCACATCAGAGTAGAGATTTTATATAGAAAATTGTATATTGCATTTGTAATTTGACCGAGTGCAAATTCACCATGGCAAAGAATGAGGTATAGTTGAACAGAAGTTCAACATACTTAGTTCTGGGCGGAACGTCGGCTTCGATACATGCTTCTAATCATTGAAACAGAACACATTATACGTAGTAGTACGTCATTGAAACTTACATATCTTGTGTATCTTTCAGCTAAATCTCCTTGTCGAGTTGTATACTACCCGATACTGTACATACCGTTTGCAATACGAAGGCATCGTCATCTAATAATATGGTAGCCACCACGCCACATGATACATAAGGAGAAGATGAAGCATTGCACTGCTACATTCTCCAAGAAAATGTGCCTATTGAAATATACCCAACGAGTTATGTAAAGCAGCAGACATAATGACATGGGCGATATCGTTGATAATATATCACTCCACTTCTCATCGGCTCTATTATCGTGTGTTGATAATGACGATAGTAGTAAGTCCACCATGGTGCAGGTATTGAGAGTATAGAGATGATTAGAGAGGAAGAATAATGGTTGGTTGCGTGGTTTATGAGAGTAGAGAAGGTTTAGTTGCATTTTGGCGATCCATCTACTTAGCACATACAGCACTCTGCTTATCATCTAAATCTACCATACATGATGCCTCATGATGCTACAACTTACAGAAGAGATCTACTCGGCCGATGAGTAGTAGACGATGATATAAGATGATTAGTAGTGGTCGGCGTCTGGTATCTTATATCGAATGCATTTTCATTGCAATGCAAAATTCTCGGTGTCAACAAAAGAACAAAATTACTGCCACCGTTGATTGATTTGATGTCAACATGACAACTCAACGATAAGAACCCTCTAACAACCTCATAAAAATCAAATGATCTTTGATAGTACAACACAACTTATCATCCTCCTATCACTCTACGTTATCTTCCTCTTCTTAGTCTTCGATAATCAATTCAACATGGATGATATTATGAAACACGCTATGCCCGCCTTTGGTGCTGCATTTGGTATGTTTGCATTAGGATTTTGTAATGATAAGCTACCCGAACTTACTGGTTTAAGCTGGCTTAGTTTTAGCAGTTCTCATCTTGCTGCTGTGGCGGCTACGTTATGGTTTATGCCCGATCATAAGATGAGTCAACCAAAGACAGTTGTTGGTGCTCACTTCATTGTGGCCATGACATCCTTTATGGTTGGACAGTCTGGTATGTTTGGTGATTTTGCTGACACGTAAGTTCTTTGTTTGTTGATGTAGTTGCTCATGTCACATGTTTGAGTTGTTTGATGCGTTGGTATCCTCGTCCCGAGAGATGACACATGATATGCACATTTCTCTCTTCCGTCTAACTTCTTCTTATGTACATGTTAGTGCCTCCTTCGTGTTTGCCATGACTGGCATGGGTAAGTTGATGTTCTTGTTCTTTTAGTTGTATGCCACGATACTTGTTCTGACACAAGATATGTTCTTCTCTCCACATTCTCTTCTACTCCTATCCTTCCCTTCTACTAGGAATGTTCGATATGGTGCACCCAGCCGCACTTGCCATGGCAACAGGTGGTGATGATATCATGGGTGTCATCTCGCCCGGGATGACTGGAGCCGCTGCCTTATGTGCCGCTCAGCATGTATGGAAAGAACACCTCAACCCTATGATTGAGGGTGTCCTCAAGACCGATTAGGGAGGAAACTAATTCATTGGTATCTCTTCCTTTCATTTGGTTTCGTAGGTTCGTATACATGATGTATACATTGTTTTATTGCACATGTGGAGTATTGGGTGGAGAGTTTGTCTGAAAATTGAACAGTGTATGAATGACGCTTCTCCGCCTATCAATTGTATCAGTTTTAGTATCACATGTGGGCCGCTTTATTCATTTCATATCTTTGTTGTTAGTAGATCTACCTTAAGTATAAAGACGATCATTAAATCTACTTGTTGCAATATCAGTGTATGAGCTTACTTTACTACTTTCTATCGTACCTTAGTTTGCTTGTCGCTTCCTTTTCCCCATAGACGGCTTCTTTTGAGGACTTGAATCAAACAGATCTGGCAGTCTCCTCATCAGATTGTACAAAAGACTCAATCCAGATACGCTTGTGCCCCTCCAATCATTATGAGTTGGTCTCCCGATCCAATCAATAGCAGTAGGCATCATCTGTAATTCCATATCAAGCAACACTTGTATGTTTGATGTGTAATCGTCTCCACTACCAGAGAAGTGTGTTTGTAGAATCTTCTGACGTGCAACTTCCACTTTGTCCTTGTTTTCGTTCAGTTTTAAATACGATATAAGAGAATCTGGTAGATCTATATAATTGTCACCACGAATGTATTGAAGTGCGTGGTTTGATGTGTAGGTACCAAGTATACTTGTTTTGTTGCAGAGGATAGTAGAAACAACACCCCAGCCTTCCTCGGTCATGATCTCAATGTAATCCTCGTCACGACATTCTTCAAGGACAAGCCTTTTCAGAGTTTTGTTACCTGCCAAGGCCCTTGTTAATACAATCACTGTATCTTCACTGAGTCGGATGTTGAATAGATCAATGTTTTCTAATGTAAAGTTGGGGCTTTCAAAGAATCCTGACAGTGCTTGCCAGCCGGTAGGCGTCACCAACTCGTTGTTACCCAAATTCAGATACTTGAGAGAACTCATATTTGAAACTAACCTTGTCAAAAGTCGTATCCCTTCATCATCAATGGTGCTTCCACATAGATTTAGATTCACTAAGTCCAAGTTGGAATCTTGTAACGACGTGAAAAACGATACCCATCCTTGTGAAGTTATGTTGCCATCATCAGAGCCAAACCCACGTGAAATGCTATTCATCTTTAGTGCTTTTAACTTACCCATACTATTCAACAAATTCCCTAAAGCAGCAATACCTACATTCCCAATTTTGCTGTATGATATGTCAAGCTTCTTCAATTGAATCCTTCTTGTTTGTAACGAATTGAATAAGGACCGCCATCCTTCCGGAGTGAGTGAAATGTTCATACTCAATATCAAAGACTTCAATGTAGTGATGTTTGCCAATACAGATATACTACTATCACTAATGTAACTCCTATTAAGATCCAGACTTTCTATTGTAGTTTGCGATAGTTGATTGAATAATGTCTGCCATCCTGCACTTTTGATAGAGCGATTGTCACCGAGATTAAGAACCTTCAGTGATGAGCCACGCAGGCCAGTTCCCAATATAACTGCTGTATCATCGTTAATTCCAGTATCAAATAGTCCTAATTCAATCAAGTTGCACTTTGGGTGTTGTAAAACAGTTGACAGTGCCTGCCATCCGACAGAAGTTATGTGTTCATTATTGTCAAGACATAAGCTTGTGATTCTACTATTGCCCAATAATCCATCACACACTATACCTAGTCCATTGTCATCAAGTTTACTATTAGGAATACTAAGTTTCTTCAATCTGGACCTTGGATGCTTGAGCACATCCCCTAATGCTTTGTAACATATGCTTCCAATTCCAAGAGTGTAGGTTTCCTTTCCAATTTTTAATCTCTCGAGACTGGGGTGACCACTCAATCCTTCAATTAAACTTCCAGCAAAATCGTCAGTGAAGTTTATTGAATTAGTTTCTAATGAAACAATAGATCCGTTTCTATAAATACAAGAGAAGAAATCCTCTAATTGCCGTCCCGTTGGCCTGTTATACTGTTCTCCCAAAGTCATACCCCAAGTTCTACCTTTATAGGTCATGATTACCTTCTTGAGTTGCGTATTGTTTGCAATACAATCACCATCCTCTTTCCAATTAATACTATCGAAAAAGCATTCACCATCCTGTTTGTAATGACATAAACGTATGTTTAGATGAGCAACATCTGGATCATTCTCTTTGAGTCTTTGCAATGTTTCATTTTCCAACTCAAATGAACGCTCCCGGACTACTTCACGAAAACATTGACTGGTACCTTCATTATAATTAATATCTTCATCTTCATTAACATCATTATCAATCTCAGTACTATCTTCTTGATGGTTCATATCTTCCATTCTCCTATTATTAATCAGTTTTATGGTAAAGGAGACTCGAGAATGAAGAGCGGCGCCTTGGTATGTTTCTTCAACCACCAAGAATGGGCGTAAATTAGATCTAACGTAGAAGAGCTATGGCAGTATGTATATGCTTTATTGGCTTATATTGCAATGTCGAAGTTTATAAGTTATTGTGATGTTTTTGAAATTCACCAAAAAATCGAGTTAAAGCGTTTGATACCTTCTACCTCCCGTCTTTATATTACCACAGCTGGAAAGAGTATCAAAAACTGATCTAGTGAGAGTAATGACGGTATACCGGAGTGCTTTATTGTATACTAATCGATAATTAACTTGAAGGCAATGTTTAGTTTACAAGTTGTCATTTTTTTATGTACACTTATACTAAATATGGGCAAACCTATTGTAAACGTAGACCCCTATAATCGCTTTAGTGCGCAAGTTTGTTATTGAACTGGATTCTGTGGTACTAAGATTATTTTAGTTTAATATCCTCTTTCTTAGTATAACCAGCATAAGTTTTATGTTTTGTCTTTTAGAATATGAACTTTTGTCATACAATACAAACCTGCTGTTTGTCGTATCCACATAAGATATTGAGTGATTAAATACATTAGTATTAATATCTTTCTCAGTGGGAATAGTTGGAGTGAGCGATAGAATATCAAACAAATGAGCACCACTCAAAATAACAGAGTTCAAATTGATGGTGTATGTGATTTGTTAAACAACATTAGCACGGCTGATAATGAAGATAGTATATCAACATGTGCCAATTGTGGCAAGGGAGAGGAGAGTAGTAGTATTCTCAAAACTTGTACGGCGTGCAAGCTGGTAAAATACTGCAATAGAGAATGTCAAGTTGCTCATCGTCATCAGCATAAAAAAGAGTGTAAAAAACGTGCAAAGGAGTTACATGATATTGAGTTATTCAAACAGCCCCCACCAGCAGAAGATTGTCCAATATGCATGTTACCTTTGCCAGGATTAGACACCGGTTCTAAATATATGCTATGTTGTGGACAAACTATATGTAGTGGTTGTCTTTATGCAGTTGTTTTACGTGCTGGGTGCGGTGATAAGCTTTGTCCGTTTTGTAGAACTATAGCAATTGATGGTTCATGGAAGCAAAGGTTCGAACGAATCACAAAACGAATGAAAGTTAATGATGCAGGTGCATTTTATGAGTTGGGATGTATATATAGTGAAGGGGAGTTTGGCTGTCAACAAGATCGTGGCAAGGCATTAGATCTATGGCAAAAGGCGGGAGATCTTGGGTTTTCCATGGGATATCACAACCTCGGTAATGCTTATTATAGTGGTAGAGGTGTGGAAGGGGATAATAAGAAGGCTAGACATTACTATGAGTTAGCAGCTATGGCGGGTAACGCAAATGCAAGGTTCAATCTAGGTCATATGGAGGAGGCTAGAGGCAATTATGATAGGGCGTTGAAACACTACATGCTTGCAGTGGGAGATGGGCGGAACGATACCCTTCAGGCAATTAGGCAATTCTATGAGCGAGGAGTTGCAACAAAAGATGATTATGCTATAGCGTTACGAATCCACCAAGCCTTCTTAGTTGATATTAAGAGTGCTGATAGGGATAAAGCGGCTGCCGCATTTGACGAGTACAAATACTTGGAATGAGAATGCTTTTTGACATCTAATATTGTTCATATCTTCGTAAGTTTTCAGATCCTAAAAGTCTAATTGAGATTTCTTTACCATATATTCCGAATATTTTGATACAACTTATTCCAATTGAGGTGTCTCTTCTATTCTACAACTAATTCAATTCCAGTTTCTTCTTTACGGTAAGAGTGACCCCCCAATCAACATATTCTCATCCCACATAATCCTAACATAAACTAACTTATCCACTAATTCTCCAATCAACGCTCTTTCCGGTTATCTTTTACTTTTACTAAACAACTGGACTTTATTTAAACGAAAGTACCTCAATCTCGAACACTAACTCAGAGTTTGGCATAATACCCCAAGCTGGAAATCCTCCGCTTCCATATGCATAATCTGGTGAACTATCATATTATATTATATCATTGCAACGAGATATAGAGAACGTATTGCAGTTAGATGCATAATAATATGTATTGCATTAGATACATATATGAATAAACGTAGGATATTCTATGTGCGACGTGCACAAGATATGCACATATGTAACACAACAACATTCGTACTAATCTTACCAATGTATCTTAGCCTTCTCCCCCAAACTCATACCAATAACACTTTCATCCCATCCTTTAATATTAATAACTTGACCCAATCCAACACTAAATGTAAAAGGTTCCTGACCTGGGTCTTTTGTACTATGATTTCTTGCCGTATTCTTGCCGTATCCTGTGCAATGTACTGTTACGGATTGACCCTTGGTGGGTAGCTGGCCATTACCGGGTGTTAGTATTTGTAAATCCCATTGCCTTTGTTAGTAGATTGGATGTTGAGCGAAACTCAAAAGATCAATTATATCGAAAAGATTTTAGTGGTATTGGGCTTTGGCGAGATACTGTGTATTGGATTCTTATTTCATGCTTATTTGCCCGGTCTTTCGATAACCGGGCAGTTTGCCCGGTGCCATTTTGTGTCATCGTGTCGCATTAGATTACTCGTTGCTCCCCCATACATATCAATTGCCTATGTTTATAGCATGCTTACTGCTTACTAGCCACCTAATCGCCGAGGTCATCCCCTGAAGACTAAGGCTTTTATTTAGAGAAAGTAGTTGCTCGTTTAATGCCTAAATAGCAACCCTATTGCAATGAATGCGTTGTTGATATTGATATCGATATATCGATAAAGTAAGTATCATAGTATAATAGAATAGGGGTTGGTTAGATTGTAGACCTTACAGAAAGTATGCGAGGTCATCGACCAACCCAAAGGGGTAGCGCAACACAACGTCGTCGCCGTACACTAAGCGGTGGACCTCCTATCAATCTAGAAACAATCGTCGAATCACCCGCACCATTAAACCCCAATCATCCACATTGGTGGCGACGTCGTGCATCAATTGATTCCTCCCAATCTGGTGATTATGACAATGATGGTAATCGTAGCGAGGTGTCTAGTATATCCACTGCTGATACACGTAAGCGACTTAATAAAAACCATTCAGAAGAGACAGATGGAGATTATGGTGGATATAAAACGGCCGATGATGGATATGATAATATGGATGGTAGTTTAAAATCAATGGATAGTATAGACTTGGCACAGCAGACTATCATGGTAGTGCACTCCATGCCATCTAAGGTGCCTGCTCGACCATCACCGCCACAAAGTCCTCCAGAAGTTGATCAATATCATTCATCACCTGAACATACACCCAAAGGTAATAAGAAGGGACATCGTCGTCGATCATCTTTTCCCCCGCCTGCCACACCTACCAATTCTGATGAGGTTATTGATGAACATAGTACCAACAATAATCAACAACTAACACCGCCCATATCAAATTCAACGAGTCATTTCTCACCAACTCCACAAGATCGATCTGACCGGTCTGGTAAATCTACTAAAGGATCAGGACCACACCGTCGTCCAAGTATCTCAGACAAGTCTATCAATTCAATAACATTCCTACCAGATAAGAACGAATCTGATTCATACTCAGATGAATCCAATGGTAGTACCAACTCGGATGATATGGAGGTAATGGACTTACGACCACAACAGGGAGCAGGTTCATCGTGGGAGAATTCAAGTATGGTAAGTTTTAGTGAATTTAGTATGGATTCGGAATTGGCAAGTGGTTTATTCCAAGCGCAGGGGTATTTAAGTGATGGTAGTAAGGGTAAGGTACATACTCAAGGTAATAATAGGTTGCCGACTGAACATTGGGTAGCAGCTACACATACTGCACATGGTACATTGAATGAAAGTCAGGCACAGGCTGCCGCTGCACGTGCCGCGGCTCGTGCTCGGGGTGTTAATACAGATGTTGGTGCGTCATTTGCTACGTCTACTGGTAGTGGGGGTAGTGCAGGTCGATTGACGGGACGTCGATGGACAGAGGGTGGTAATGATTTAGAAGGAGGAGGTGGCAATGCCCTAGGTGAAAGTGAACAGGCCTATCGTGCTCTCATGTCCTTAATGGGACATAATCAACCTACTAGTCCATCTCCACTCGGTTCATCTGTCAATACTTCTGATTTTCATCCTGGACTTGCCAACTTTACACCTGGTACGACTGCCAGTGGTGGCAGGGGTAGTATGATGAGTGTTGCCTCTCAATCATCTGGATTTTGGTCAGCCATGGGTGACTTGACAGCTGACAATTCAAGTGTCTGTACAGATGTTAGTGATGAAACATCTCTTGTCATGAAGAAGAAACGTCAGGTACAACGTTCGATATATATCAAACGATGTGCACGTGCCATGATGATATTGGTCGTATTAAGTTTGGTTAGTTGTACGGCTATATACTTTATAGCCGGGGATGGTGATATGGTATTACCATTTGGTTTGAGTAATCGATTCAAGTCCTCCTCAAGTAGTTCTCAAGAGGCAATGCCTCATCTTGTTCAAGATGATCGAGACTTGGTTCAAGATATAACAGACCCTCAAGATGCTCAACAGCAACAAGATCCAAGCATGATGATTGAACCTCAAGATGATACAGATACTACCAATCCCTTACAGGGCATGACATCTCAAGAAATTGAACGGTATCAACGTGAGAATCGGCCTGGTATCAAGTACGGCGAGGAACATAAACGTGAATTGAAAGAACGTAATATGAAGTTACGTGCCGAACGAATTAAGAAACGGAAGGAACAACGCATTGGTAAACGTCGTAAGGCTGCCGAAGTGAAGGCTGCCAAGACTGATAATGCCAATAGACGTGCCATGGTAGAAGGCAGTCGTCAAGATGATCAAGGAGGAGGTCCTCAAGTCGATGGGTATGATTATTTTGCCGGTGATGAATGGCAGAATCATCAAAATGTTCTGAATCAAGAGCATACGATAGGAGGGTATACTGCTACCCATCCCTTGACTATCCAACAACAAGATGGTCAACAACAAGGATATGATTACTACACTCAAGATGAGTGGCAGGCTAATCAACAACAAGCTACTGCAGGACGACAACTGTCGATACAAGAAGACGAATACTGGGCTACTCAGCAGCAAGCTCAGCAACAACAAGGATATGAAGATGGAGGATATCAACAAGGATACTACTATGCCCCTCAAGAGTATCATTACCGGTAGAGATATCGTCTCATTGTGGTATATCCCTCAAGAAACTGTATAGGAAATAGAGATTTTAAAGTTAGTGATTTGGTTGTATTAAGTACAGCTTTTGCATATGTATATACAGGTAGATGTGACGTAGATTGACTTCTCTAGGAGATATCACATGTTCATTTACTTTCTTCACGGACTTTAATTTACATTGTTTTGATTTTGTATATTGTACACTATGTGTACGTACACATCTCTTACACACTATGCATTGCAACTTGATATACACCCCCCAACAGTATCGTTACATCATTAAATCCTGCAATGCAAGTATTGCACATACATTCCAACAGTATCTATTGGTTGTTCTTGCTCTCTTTCTGTACTGTTTGTTGTGTACGTATTCCAATCTATTCACATCCCCATATCACTTTGTACCTCGAAGCATCTAATGAGCATATAATCGCTCCTACTTTGTTCGGATACCCTGTCCCATTCTCGTTTTTAACCACGTCAATCTTCGACATAACAATCGTTTCTCTCTCCGTTCAGCAGTCTGCGGTGTACCATCACAGAATGGACATTGTGAACTCCCTTCAGTACCGGTCACTTCCCACATCCATATACATTCACTACATAATACCAACTTGCATTCGGAACATGATTTTAATTGTCGTTTGCCTCCTCGTTTTCCATCCCAAGAACTCTTCTCATCCTTACCACAATTGGCACATGATGGTGTGTATACGTAATTATCTGCTGAGTTCATTGTGTGTTTTTTGTATATTATGAGATGTGTGTGATGTATATCTTGTAGCGCGGACAGTATATTATATGATGGAGATTATAAGACTAATGACAGTTTCGACTCGATATGTGTAAGTGGGGAGCTTGGGCAGTATATGGAGATAGAGGTAGATGGAGAGATGATATGTAGTTTTGTCTCGAGAAGAGTTGCAACGATGAGAGATATAGATTAGTGTCGACGATGACTTTGAGAACGATGAAGATATTATCAAGTAAGTTAATATAACATCGGACGGAGTAATTGTGATGTATTGCGAGGTATTCAATATATCAAGGAGTATTATGGTGCCAGTTCATTTGATATCGTGGTCGATCACGAGTCGAGAGGTTGATTTGTCTTGAGAGCTTTTGCCGCAACTCCTCATGAGGTCGATACGTAATACGTAGAAACTACCCCGGCCCGCCCCCCTCTTTGGTTTTGCTTGCTAATAATCTTGTTTAATGGCGGTTGACTTTGATTGCTTTGTACAAGTATTGCCCAAATATAGATACACGATGTTGATGGCAGATGGCGATGGCAAAGCGTAGGTTGAGATCGATGCATTGAGGAGTGTGATGATTATGCATCTCCAACAATTAAGCTTATAAAAAAATGCTCACATGATGTGCGCAAAATTATAAATGCAAATCCTACCATTCAATGGTATCAATAAGTACCAACAAGCACCAATATACTTCGATGATGATAAACCTTATTCAAAATAACACCAATCCTATTTTTTAATATAACAATTCCTTTATACATAACACATGAAAAGATGAGATAAGATACGTAACTGAACAACCATAAACGGAATTCAAATTCAAATATAATTGATGGCTATCTAGATTTGAGGTATGTACTGCTATGAAGAATTATTGGACATGTTATATGAACGACATAACATCAATTATAGGGTCGTGGACGAATATTAACAATACAATACCTCATACCGGTCTCGAATGGTTTATCAAATTTCTATTTCTTTTGGCTCTGTTCAAGAGGTCAAGACATATTCCACATCAAGTATCAAATTACAATACTGCCATAGAAGTAAGGAATCTAGACGGGGTTTACTTGGGGGGAAACATCAACTTTCTTTATTCTTTATTACAAGGACAGCATCACTATCAAGACTACACAACTGACTACACACATGATGTTATCTAAAGTCTGATATAACACACAGGATGTTATCTAGATTTCGACACTTTTCTGATTAAACATATCAAAGTTCGGGATTAAGCACAGGCACATTCACAAGCTTCCTGTGCTGTCCTGCCATCATTACCGACTCTAGTACAACGGGTACTTGTATTTTTCTTGGCAACCCAGTTACAACGCTTTGTCCTATTATTGTTGGTAGTGTAAGTCCAAGTGGGATCATCAACACAGGCTTGAGTAGTTGTGATTGTGGTCGTGGCCTGAGTAGTTGTGATTTGAGTTGTCGTTCCTGCAGTGGATGTAGTGGCCACAGTTGTAGTAATCACGGGAGCTTTACTAGGTGCCTTAGTTGGGGATAGGCTGGGTGATTTCGAAGGAGCAGATGTTGGATTGGAAGATGGAGACGACTGATGAGAGAGAAAGATATATATGGGTAAGATTTGGTGGTATAAAATGGTACCGTGTCACTCTATCATATGATATGCTCACCGTTGGGCTTGAACTTGGTGATGTGGAAGGACCTGCGGTGTTCGGGGTAGATTGACAAGTTCCAAATGAAGTTGATTCAGTGCTGACAAACTCTCCTCCCGTCGCTTCAGATACACCATTAACAGTGACCTCATATGAACCCGATCCAAAAGCGCAGCAAATACCTGAAGAAGGAGAAGAGAAAGTTAGATTCATGAGCTTTTACAGGGGTTGAAAAACAGATGTGTGGGTACTTACCATCTCCGTATGTATCGGTAATGGTGAAAGTATACTGAGAGCCGGGAAGGCAGAATTTATCAGTATATGTTGTGGCCGAAGTTTCATATGAAGTGCTAAGCGACCCAACTTCGGCATTTCCATTACAGTCGTCCGTAATAGTCCAATCCGTCTCTGCAGGGTAGTTATCAGTGGTTACCCTCACTTCAATATCCATATCTTGACATGGAGTTGTTGTTGTAACCTGAGTAGTTGTTGTTTGAGTTGTCGTTCCTGTAGTGGTTGTAGTGGCCACAGTTGTAGTAGTTGGACCAAAAGTACCATCTCGGAAGGTTGTCCAGCAGTAATCCATTAGATCCTTCTGCCCTGAGGTGAAACGATCCATACAAGAATCATCCGTGTAGTCCATCTAGTAGTATGATTGAAAAGAATGTTAGAATTGGTACATTTGATTCGGAGGGTATCAGTATAAGCATGGTACTTACAAAGTTATAGATAGGATCCTCCCCTGCCGATGAACAGGTATTTCGTCCTGCGGGACAACCGAATGCGGAAGAGCTTTCAGCTGGAGTACCAACGTCGATACCATAGCTGTTATCTCCATTGTTACATCCACCCTGGAATGTGTGCGGTAGACCAAACCAATGACCAACTTCGTGAGTTGCAGTGTCTCCCAAATGATACGGCGACGATGTTCCTAAACAATGAAGGATAAGGATAAGAAGTGAAGATACTCTAGTCTAGTATGTCAAGAGAGAAGTGGATATCTTACCTGGAAACTGTGCACTACCGACTGTTCCAGGAGCCAATACAGTACCATCCCGTGCAAGCCCGGCAGAACCTTCAGGGTAATAAGCATAGCCAAGATTACCACCTGCGGTGGTAGTATAGATATTCAGTGCATCCTTACCACCTTGACGTAACGAATACTTCCCATCACCATCATTATACCAATCACAATTCTCTGTTGTAGTAGTCTCAACGAGATTGAACTAATACCCATCAAAGGCATCGTTTAAGACTTGCATTTGACCTTCTACCCGATTAGTAGAGATGGTACCAGCTCCATTACAAGTGAGGATATGAAAGTAGGTATCAACCGTTGCTTGCTGGAGTTCCCGACGAGTACGGAGATGTCGATCAAAGGGTAACTTGCCATTGCCTTTGCCCTTATTCTTATCTTTCCATTCCTTAAATCCATCCTCAAAGGCTTTGGCTTGCTCCGGTGTCCTATCCTCGGTTCGGCAGCGGCTTCCTGAATCAATGAACTCCTTTTGGGTACCATATCCCAATTGAACCCAAGCTGGTGGACCATTGCCGTTGTTATCCTGGTTTCGAAGATGCCGATCGTGTTCATGATCATGATGGTGGTGGTGATGATGGTGGTGATGCCCATGTGCGTTAACTACATTGTCCTTATGTAGAAGTTGTAGACTTAATAACACGAAGGATGCTTTAGAAAATAACATGATGAGAGATGAGTTTTTGATATGGTTGAGTGGTTAGTTGTATGTTTGCAAAAGATATATGATCGTGTAAAATGGCAACTCAATACGTTAGGGAATCATAATGCCACTTAATCACTACCTCTCCTGTTGGGCTACTGGTTTTATCTTTCCTCTTTCTCACAAGATAAAGTACAACCAGGCCGCTCTAATACTTCAATATGGTATCCTACCTTTGTCATCACTGCCCTTTTACTGCTCATTTTTAAACTCATAGCCATATCAGCAGTTGATAACTCAACTAAAGCTGATATATGCATAACGCGATTGAACAGGCTATTGCATTATTTAGATACGATCAGCCACATCACATCCATTCACTATGGTGGCCGATCAAAGCATTACCATTCTAATCTGATTGGAATGCACATGAACATATCCTTCACGAGTATAACTTGATGAACATGTAGAAGTACTAACAAAACGGCACAATGGCTACTGTATGGTTAAGTGATTGATTGGTGAATCGAGGTCATTATGATTCTCGATTGCCGAGATGCTGGCTGAATTTGACGAGCGATGTGCTCATAAATTTCAACTTGCATCTCTATCGACTATCAACCGTCCCACGACCATATCCTACAACAATCCATCGATTATACATCATGTCAGCTACTACCGCCAACGATAATACTACCATCAACAATCAGGATGATACTACCGTCCCACCAATGTATCAAAACTTCAAACGTTTTGCAATTGCAACGTTTGACGTTTGTTCTTGCAACTACCGCCATCGTCATCGGTGGTTCGGTATCATCCTACAAGAACAATACTAAGTCATCTGGTCGTCTCTTACGATCTCTCCGTGCCCTCCAAGGCCGAGGCCGTCCCATGACAGAATGTACTCTCAATCTCGAGGCGTTGATGCAAATCCCTGGTGCCGCGCCAATTGCCGACGGCGATGAGGTTCATTTGTGTGATGATGGTGGTGATAAATTGATCCCCATGAAGTTCGATGGACCACAACTCGAAGCCCTCAAGGATAAGGCCGCCATGAGTGAGATCATCTACGGCAATTCGAAGATTGATGTAGAAGGAGTTGAGATTGGTGATGATGGTACCGCTGTATTCCCCGGGAACAAGCCGATTACAGTCCTTCCGAACCAAAATCCTTGGTCTGGTCGTAACCTCCAAGAAGAAGAAGATCATGAAAGTGCCACCGAGGAGCGTAAGCTACAAGCTGGTACCGGTGTTAAGAAGTTTATCCTCTTCCGTGTTACTGATGTTAATGGTGAAGTCCATCCCGATTCGGCAGCAACAATGAGTGATAACATGTTTGGTACCAACGGTGATAGTATCAACCTCAAGACTCAGCTCGATGCTTGTTCAGCAGGCAAGTATACCGTCGAGCCTGGTGGTAAGAATGGGTATGATTTCTCAGGACTTGAAAGTGAACCAGGAGTTGTGGATATTACCATTGATATATCTATTGATCAGCCAAGTAGGACTACTGTTCGAGATGCCATTCGTTTGAGAGCAAGAGAAGTTATGAGGGATCACTTTGGTGAATCTACTTTACACTATGAGAACCGTTATATGGATCATGCATTGTACTCGTTAAAGACTTGTGTACAAGATTGCGGATGGGCTGCATATGCATCCGTAGGTGGATATTATCAAGTCTACCAGAGCAACTACTATGCCTATGCTGGTGTTCAGTTGTAAGTTCATATCATGTGTTCATATCTTGTGTTCATATCTTAGATATTCATAATCTCACACATTATACAACTACTACTACAGACATGAACATGGTCATAATATGCAGCTAGCCCACAGCGGAGGCTTGAATGGTGCTACTTACACTGAGTAAGTACAGAGGAGCAAAGTTTGCTTTTGCTTTGACATATCATACATCCATTAACCTGTTTCTACTTCTCTGCAAACAGCCACACATGCAGTATGGGGAATCCTCTGTATGGTGATGATGCTGGACGCATGTGTTTCAATGCCGCAAAGAATTGGTATGTATCTTAGTCTTATCTTAAACTTGATCAGCTAGATGAAACATCTCTCACTTCTTCTTCAAATCACAATCTCAGGCAAATGCAATTCAATCCTCATCCTACTACTGTTATCAGTGGTTGGTATGATACACAGGACTTCCTCGAGATTGATACTAGTCAAGGTGCACAGACTGTCAAGATGATGGGTGTTGGAGAGTACAGCCTTCAGTCCGAACCCCGCAAGAAGATCGCCCTCAAGATTGCTAACGGAACAACCCGTCCTCAGTACATTGCCTTCAACTCTGCCAAGGGTGCAAATGCCCAGAATGATGAGGCTGATAATCAAGTCACAATGATGGAGTACACGGGAACTGGATATGCTGTCTCTAGTCTAAAGGGTTATATTACTCAGGGTAATTCAATGACAACCACAGAGGGCCGTATCGTATCTGCCGAGTGTATTGACACAAGTGTCACTCCCTCCTTGGCATGTGTTTGTGTTCGTGAGAGTGATCAGACTTGTCCTACCGATTGTACCTGCTCGGACATTGTTGAGCCGACGCCTCCTCCAACATCAGCAGTAAGTGAACGCGAAATGTGTTTCTCTACTTTTCTTATCATAAAGTGCTCACATCTTATGTTCATTTCCTATTTACAGCCCACCATTTCGCCTACGACCCCAGCCCCGACGCCAGTACCCACTCCTGGGCCTACAGCAAGCCCAACAGTATCAGCATCTCCAACTAAGGCACCCAGCCCTTCCCCGACCAAAGCAGTAAGTGGACTTACTATGATGTATTAGACACGACTTCTTTTCATTTTCACAACTCACTTTTTATGATCATCTTCTATCATCAAAGCCTACTGCTCCTCCCACAAACTTTCCAACACAATCCCCTGTACCTTGTACTTTGGCTAAGATTGGCCAAAGTTGTTCAACAGGAGCAGATTGTTGCTCTGGGTTTTGTACTGGAGGTAATCCACGCAACCGTGTTTGTTATTCTAACACGCCAACAACACCTGCTCCCGTTGCCCCATCTACGCCTGCCCCCGTTTCGCCACCTACTCCTCAACCAGCTAGAGGTTGCTTTGCAAAGAATGGAAGCTGCTCTGCCAATAGTCAATGCTGCTCTAACAAATAATCACCTGTGGTATCTTTTAAGATACCTACCGGAAATTTTCACATAAAGTTCTTTAGCTTATCTTCTCCGCATTGAATACTTAAGAGTAGCGCGAGAAGATTGGACATGCAAACTAAGGTGATTCTAAACCAGTACATTCCTCAAATGTATAGCTTGACATGTGTGCATTGCAACAAGCTTCAGCACTAGGATGAAGGCTAATCCAATTTCCTGGCGGTCCGCCGCCACATGACTCGCCATTCTCATCATTTGCTTCACAATCTTGAACACACTTAGATAATGACCAATTGATAAACCATTTGTAAGATGGAGGAGGTACAATACCCATACACTTATTATAATCCCAATTAAAATGACTCGAGCAGCAGGTCTCTTGAGATTCGTACAAGTTGTATTGCCAGCTAGGAGCTTTGCCATCGTTAACACACTTTGAATCGCCAGGGTAGTAACGAGTATCGGCCTCGGGCTGGGGCACAGGTGCAAGAGACGGGCCCGGAACGATTGGCTTGTATGTACAGTCCTCATAAGATTTATATGACATGTTTGCACAGCAACCTTCTTCAGTATCATGACCAATCTCCCAAGTCTCAATCTTTCCTCCACAAGGCGGGTCTCCGTCACAATCTTGTACACATCTACCACCATCGACTTGCCAGTCGATATAAAACTTGCCCGAATACATAGTTGTTACTGATTCAGGCTGTGGGGCTTTGGTCGGTTCCGTCGTCGGTGAGGTAGATGGTGCGGCTGTAACCGGAGCATTGCTTGGTTGCGGTGTGGGGGACACAGATGGCGATGCAGTTACCGGTCTAAGTGAGGGCGATTTAGAAGGACTTTTGCTTGGTGCCGATGTAGTCGGACTGCTTGTTGGTTCACTTGTCACAGGTCTGAGTGATGGGCTTGCCGATGGAGATTTGCTTGGTGTAGATGTGGTTGGACTACTCGTTGGTTCGCTTGTCGCAGGTGATTTGGTCGGGCTTGAGGTGGGTCGTAGAGAAGGTTTAGATGACACAGTTGGACTCGGCGTTTCAAGAGTAGAACAACCAGCCGTCTGTGATACTTCATTGTAGAGAGGCTCACTCCAAGCTCCGTTTACATCATCGGAAGCAACCCAGAAGAAGGCGCCGCCATTACATGCAAACTCTCCATCATTGTAAGTCTTGAGTTCTTGATATATACCGACCGCTTCGACTGAGTTTGTGTTCGATCCAGTGACACTGCAATCATCAATACAGAACCCAAAGACAATCTTCTCGGGCTGAGCTGGAAACATGTCGTTAGCTAGATTGCTATATACTTGATCCAATGATGGACGCTCGGGCAACGCAGATTCAAAGCCAAGGGTTGGTTTGGTAATACCATTGTAAAACTGAGGCATAAGAAAGTTGAGATGCTCGTGATGTGTCTTTAATATCTGATAATAGGGAGAGTCGATGACTAAGTCAACGTCCATGGGGGCATCTGTGATGGTACATCATATGAATAGTATAGAAGCGGATTAGTGTGAGATATAACAATTGACATTGTGCACAACACATCATTGACAAAAAGAACTAACTCACGAGTAAGCTCGAGGTCTGGAGCTAGAGTATCCATCTTTGTTCGTAGCTGATAAGTCATCTCAGATAGAAAATGCTGTGCCTTAGCATCAGAGTAGGAAGAAGTGACCTGTCCGCATCCTAAGTGGCGGTTGTTTTCTGTATCATAACAATACTAAGAGTGCAATGAGGTATGAGCTGGGTGAGTATCTTACATGATGAAAGAAGTGATCGGTATCCTTTTGTTTTAAACTCACCTCATAATCAATATCGATACCATCATAACCTTTTTCATCAACCATGGTAACAAGAGCAGTAGATAGCTGATCCTCTTTACCAAAGCAGTAATCCCAACAGTTGTTGGTGTCTCCTGCCCAAGATCCTCCCATTCCAGCACCGCCGAAGCTAAGGATAACCTTCTTTCCTAGTGCTTTCCAATCAGCAATCTCATTACCAGTCTGAGTAGAACAGATGGGTACCGGCGAATCAATGGTACATTCAGCATCACAGTAATTACCTTCCTCTGTCCATGTGTAAGTCTTAGCAAATGCCACAACAATGTGTGTATACGAGTCCAATTGTTCCAAGGTCGGGCAAGGTTCCCAATTGCCAAGGTAGGCGATAAGACGGGAATCTCCTTCTGCTATTTCGGGAGCTGGTTCGTTATTAGGAGATCTTGTTGGATATGGAGTTACAGGTGCCGGGGGAGGGATGGGGGCGGCAGTTGTTCCTGATGGTACTTGAGGGCAACTTTCGGCATCGGCAAAGCATCTTGTTCCAGACAAACATTCGCTATCATTTCCTCCAGGACAAGCTCGGCTGCATGAGGCGTCAGCATCTGCCCATGTCAAACCGCAATAGTTATAGTTCCCACCGCCACCACTGAATGGGTCAATTGGCTGAGGTGTAGAAGGAACGGGAGGTGGTGTCGTTGGTGCTAGATCATCGCCCATACATGCCTCGTAATTCCACATGAGATTGGCACAACAATCTTCTCGTAGTTCATATTTGGTATCCCACGAGGCATGCTGTCCATCATTCAGACAGAGTGTATTCTTAACATACCACCGGGTATCAAGTGGCTGAGGCGTGGGTGCCTCGGATGTACAATCTTGTAGGATACGAACTTCGGCACAATTCCAAAACATCTCGGGCTGTGGAGTAGCACCGTCTAAACCACAATCGTTAAGTCCATCGAAGCCATTAACTGGACCAGAGTTGGGTGGGAAAGGATAATCTGCATATCCCTCGACTGCACAGGTATTGGCAGTCACATATCTATATAGAAGAGGAGACAGAGGGACACAGGTATGTGTGAGTATGTGAGTCTCAAGTTGTATACATATCAGAGGCACAATCTTTCTCTACTTACGTCCATTGGATCAATACCAAATCACCTTCCAACCCCTCCGGTAACTTATACTTATGTGTATATTCCCATTTACCCCATGGAACATACGCTCGATCAGTATACACATCATCCTTTGGCATACCATACAATACATCTTCCACAAATTCTAATGGATGTGAATCAAAACAATCTTGTGTGGCAACTCCACCCGGTTCAATTGGACATGCCTTGTATTCAAAGTGACCATCATGCCCGGCGGTTAGTAATGTTTCTAACTCGATTGTTGAGCCGGGTGCATAGCATGCTTGTGGAATTGGTGGTAGTGGATCTCCGTATATATTCTGTGGATAGTCTGTTTTATTGAGATTGTTTCATGAGAAGTAATGTTAGATACCATTTAGTTCATATGATATGCACAACTACTAAATACACATGATATTATACACAAGAGAGATAACAACTCACCATAGTTATGACCAGTAGTCATGGTAATACCACACGTAGCACCTGGTGTGTTTAATGCCGCTGGATCATCTTCTACCATGGGTGTATTGGCTGGCAAGCCTGGCACTGCCCATGTTACTTTATCAAGACTGTGTTAATATGTATGAGAGGATATGAGAGAGGAGAGTTAGACGACGACCGACCGATGAGGATTGCAATAGATATAAGATGTGCATAAGATGTGTAACATAAATAAACTCTACTGCCGCCATACTCAAACTAAGGATTGCAACTAATCACACAAGATGTGCACAAGATGCCGTCGTCCACTTGACATTGCAAACATAAGATATGCACGTTACACAGACGGCTGCCACTATATATATATCATCCACTTACCTAGCATGATAGTTACGAGATCGTGGTGATTTCAAATATCCATGTGCATCTACTACTGTCGTTGTTGTAGCAACGAGTGTGCTAACAGTTGCAAAGTAGGATAGCAGCAACTTCATCTCTCGTCGATATGTTGTTATGAGCTTTGATTTTTATATCTCTCTTCTTCAGAGCACACTGCTATAGTTCACGGCTTGTGTTTCTAAAGCCCCTATGGTCTTGATCTATTATATTAATCTTGATCTCTAATGGGGAGGCACTCTTCAACAGTCATTGCATGCTCTTCTTAGTAGAGGTAGTAGATGATAGGTTGGCGCAATGCCATTGATTTTGTCTGTCTCCTCGATTAAAAACCTGTCGCTTTGTCATTTAAGTGCGCTAATATGTATCCCCTCGGGGGCGAAGCCGAATATAATAGTACTTCTCATAGATATTCACGTCACATCGCACGCTGCCCCCTGAATTGCCCGTTCACGAATCATCAATTTAACCGTTTTTCAATTTAGATACGCCCTCCTTCTTCTTTATTCTATTAGTCATAGGGAAGCCCTATTAATTGCATACGATTGCTCAAATACAACAATACAATAGCACACACATATAACATTATCTCTCTCATCGAATTAGATAACAGCAAAGTATCAGGTACTATCTCGTTGGGGATATCTCTCTTGCACAGTACATACCCAAAATTTATATAATTTGCAATAGGCAATACCATACGGTCAAAAACTAACACTCAAAAACGCCAATTAATAATGTCATTAGAAGCATTTATATCAGGCAAATCCTCCCTAACCTCATCGGGTGGACTCGTTCCTAGTCCTAGCCAAAAGGCTAAGGAATCAATCACCATTTCCTCTGCTAACAATGACGAGTCGCCAAACAACTCTGTAGCAATGGCCGAACGTACGAATAACTTAATCAGCTCATATCGAAGTTATATTAACAATAACGACGAAGAGATGATGCTTAGTGATCGTATTACCGGTCAAGGTTCTGACACTGATAGAGACATATCATCATCAAATGATAGTGTTCATGTATCCTTTACGTCAAACACTACAGCAACAAGCAGCAGCTCTTCAAATAAAGATGATCTTTTACGAAATTTCAACTCACCAACAACACAAAGTCAATTAACACTCGATGAACTATGGGAATCTAGTTCAGATGAAACACCCCGTAGTTTCAATGGCCGACGTAATCTATTTAAATATAGTCATCCAATTTATCACTCCAAGAGATTTAAAATCGTCACAATTAGTGCTATTGCCATTGTAGTTATTATTGGCGGTATATCTCTAACTAAGTATGAAAAGCATGAACAAAGTTTACCCAATTGGAATGAAGAATTACAACAATTACATGATGAAGAAATGTTAGCTAATAATAATAGAGATAGTCAAAAGGATACCGTAATACTAAATACAATTGCTCAAGTAAATGCCAAGGAGGCCGAGGATAATAAAGATGAGCCACCTCAACATACTGAACAACAATCCGAGCCAACTACTACTGATAGCAACTCAGAATCAGTTGCCAATACAATGATTAATGAGGTAATTCAACATAAAGACGATACCACCGCATCAGTTATGATTGATACAGTTATTCAACACCACCCAACTACTACTCAAGAAAAACAACAGGAAGATTTTTGGGATACAGTAGCACCAATTCAAGATGAGGCACATTCCGCTGGTATTGAAACTATTACCCGTCATGTCTTATGCTGTTCTTCCAAACCACCATCCACTACATCTACATTGGATCCAAAAAAGACGAGAAGTAACATTGAACAAACTAATTTATCAACAACTCAAGCCGCAGACGAATATGCCAATGCAGAATTATACCATCCAACATGGTATAATCGCTCTAATGGATGGAAGGGTAGTACCTACACCGAGGCATTGGCATTCTGTAATGCAGTAGTTGATGGTAGTGGACTAACTGGAGAGTTATGTCCATATGAAGTGTATTGTCCGACTGGTCCACATCATATACCATTGGGTGGCTATCGTACCGGCGAAGGTGAAGAGCCAGGAGCAAATAGCTTAGAAGGTACGAGTAGTCGTAGCCCAATTGCCAATTATCCCAATGGTTGGGTACAAGTTGGTTCGAAGAATTCATGTGTACAGTATACTATAATGAGTCATAATGCCGAGGAGGAGAAGGAGAATGGAAAAGTAAAGGAGACAGAAGAGTTTTTAAACATGGAAACTGAACAGATTGATAATGCTATACTTGATAATGTACTTTCCAATAAGGGTACTGGTGTTGCAGAAGAGGATGGAGACAAGGCTGAAGAAGAGGTTACAATGCCATACTTGGATACAATGCCATCACAAGAGCAGCTAGTTTCCAATCATTATGTACCGATCCAAGTTGCTCATGACAACGAGTCTCAATCATCAATACCCGAGTCTATGAAACCAATTCATCAGGTTGTTACGACTGTTCAAGTTGCTCATGACGCCGACGAGTCTCAACCATCAATACCCGAGTCTATGATTCCAGTGATTCATCATGAAGATACGACTGTTCAAGTTATACAACAGCAGCAGTCTGGTCCATCGGCCATGACCGAAGAGCTAATGGCATTATCTCCTCAAGAAGAAGAATCCATGAAAACGGGCTACGCACATACATTACATGAAAGGTATAAACCATTATGGTTATCATCCAACGAGGGATGGAATGGTGGTTCACATGATGATGCTGTTGAGTTTTGCTCTTCTATTCGAGGTAAACAGCTATGTCCATATTCGGCAATGTGTCCCCATGGTCCAGGCATGCCTGTAATGGGTGGACGACATCAACTTAAATTTACTACAACTGGTGAACAATATGCTCCGGTAATGGGTGGTAATAATCATTGGGTATACATTGGTACGAAAGATAACGAGAGGAGTGCTACTTGTATGACACATCGTCAGTTGGAGGGTAGTGCACCTAGTTGGGGATTGAATAGTGAGAGGAGTGAAGTTAAGCAGCATATCATGTGTTGTACGGTCAATTAAAGATATGCTGATATGATGATTATATGTATCGGTTGTAAACTATAGAATATAAGAAAGTAGAACAACTTCCTAGCCTTATCCTTATTAAGATATCATGTACTATGGCTTATCACAAATACTCCCCCCAGTTGATTAAGTTCAATTTGACTTATTAGTGAACTTCCAAGTATAATATGCCTTACGAAGTTGCAAGTCTTTTGCATCCAAATATGAAAGAAGCCTTTTGCAACCTTTATAATCGTATCCGTCGTCAGCGGCATCCATTACTCGTGTTTTATACCTTCGTATCCTCTGTCTTAGCATCTTCACTTCTTTTCTATCCTCTTCAGTTTTTGCAGTCTTCTTTTGTACAATAGCTAGCCGATCATAATCCTCTGATGCACTCCGTTTAATGTGGTCTATCCAGCAACCACAATTTAATGTTTTAGTTGTTGGTGGCAGCGGAAGATTACTCTTTTTCTTTGCAATCGCCTTGCTAGTTGCTTGAGTATCGGCCAATTGGGAAGATTGTAACTCAGCAGTACTCTTATTATTACTAATAATACCTTCATCATCCGTACTAACATCATCATCTTCAGTCTTCACTTCGACCTTGACACGATGATGTTCATCTTTGATGTTGATGTGCTGATGATGTTCATTTTTTGATGTGTTGGTATCCTCTTCACTATCGGTCTCTACTTCTTCACTCTTCACCGGATAATATCCCGACGACGACGATGAAATAACATGCTCTGGTTTGATTGCAACCTCTTTGTGACGTCCGCCTATGGCTGGTAGAGAAGACATCTTATTGTCATTCACATCTCGCTCTGAAAAAATGACTTCTAACTTTGGCGATATAACCTCCTCCCTCTGTACTCTAATGCCATGCCATTTGCCATGCCTTGTAGAAGCGAGTTGGTGCTTTTAGCAGCTGCATAATCACTATCATATGCCTCATTATTGTCAACTATTCCTCAACAACAACTAACAGTATCAATATGAAGCTACAAATCTTCACTGCTGTATCCTTGATGCGTCTTAGTAGTGCGTCGTCGGTTACCGCTAATGATGTAAGATTATGTTTCTATTTTTTGTGCACATGATGTGTTCATTCTTTTTATCAAATACAATATCACGGAGCATTCACCCTTCACTCTTATTTATGTCGTTTGCAATATACTACATATATTATAATATATTGTATCACAGTCTAATATCCGTGGCGTTGCTGACATCTCCGAGGAACAAAATGAGGTAAGAGATTTAGATTTTATTATGATGTGCTCATCTTTTATATACTACTCATATCTTTTTGCAATACATTCATCCAGTCTAATCACCGCGTCCTTAAGGCTGTACCTGATGTTATCTTAGCCACAGGAAACCTTTTATCCCTACCACCGGTACAGGTTGTTCTTGCATCACCAGGCGGGGGAGATGATGAGAAGGTACCATGGACTAAACGTAACAATTGCAACATTGATGGATTTTGGGCACCTCCTCCAGATGAGAAGCGTTGTAGACTTAAGTCCGAAGAGAAGGTATGCAGTACGCCTGGCCCTACTGGATTTAAAGGTTTCAAGATTAATGATTTGGGTGATGGACTATTCAGCGGATTTGAACTTATCATCCAGAGAGAAACATTGGAATTGGAATCCCTTCCTTTGATTGGGACGTATGATCCTGTAAGCTGTGATTTTAGTGCTGTATCATCAGACTCATCATTGACTACAATTTCTGGAACAATGAATGGCAAAAAAGAGATGAATCTCGTGGTTCTCAGGTCTGGAGGCGGACCAAGGAAAGCACTTGCCTACCGTGGACTGTTTGTTAAACAGGAGGAGGCGAATGTCCTTACATCGCTACAGGTCTATTCTTTGAATACCGTATTGTCAAACAGGGAGATAAGGGTGATTGTACTGTTGTAGATAATGGTGTTTCAGATGTATTTCTTGCATATTATGCGGCTACCCAGGACGAGGACGAGGATGAGGGCGATACATGTGCTATTCAAGTATATGACACATCTCAAGAGGTATATGTCGGAGATCCAGTAACTTTTACTTTTCCCCTCTTATATTAGATACCTAGCCTAGATCGGCAGTAGACTAGAGTTCTTAATAATAATGAAAGACATATCTGAAGTATCTATCTATCGTTTAATCTACTTTCTTATTCTACACTCCAATCCCATATATCATCATATCAGCAGATCCTAATTGACAGTACAACACATGATATGCTGCTTCACTTCACTTCTCTCACTATTCAATCCCCAACTTGGTGAACTACCCTCCAACTGACGATGTGTCATACAGGTAGCACTCCTTTCATCATCTTTCGTACCGATATATACCCAATGATTATTACCTCCCATTACCGGAGCATATTGTTCACCAGTTGTAGTAAATGTAAGTTGATGTCTTCCACCCATGACGGGTTTTCCTGGACCGTGGGGACACATTGCCGAATATGGACATAACTGTTTACCTCTAATAGAAGAGCAAAACTCAACAGCATCATCGTGACTTCCTCCATTCCACCCCTCGTTGGATGATAACCAGAGTGGTTTAAACTTTTCATGTAGTATTGCTGCCATGTCAAAGTTATCAGTTACAGCAGTGGCTGCTGGTCGTGACGTTGCCCCTCCAGGCTTGGTATACAATGTCTGTTGCTTCTCCTCTTGATTATCAATAGGTATCATAGACTCGGGAATTGACTCCTCAGACTCTTCTTGAGCCGTAGCAACTTGAATGGGTACATAATGTTCATGCACAAGTTCTTCTTGTTCATTCATTGTTTGAAATGATGGTAACTGCTTATCGTCAGCAGCAGCAGCAGTAACTGGCGGCTGTTCATCCATCTCCTCTTCCACAGGCCGCTCGTCAATCTTCTCCTCTTCCTTCTTCTCTCGGTCACCCTTATTATAATGATGGTCATTAATACTATCTTCAAAATCCATAGCGCTACCATCAACTGCCAACTCTTCGTTTTCGTGCAACTGTTTCAATTCCTCATTCCAATTTGGCAAGGATGCCTCCTTCTTGTGCTTGTTACTTATTGACACGCCACCAACAATCGCTGCAATTGCAATAACACTAACTGATAGTAACTTAAATCTCTTTGAATGATATATTGGATGTGTATAGTATGTACGACGGTGTAACTTTCCATTGCAACTTTCATCTGAGGAGCTAGAACTGCCAGATTCCCATATGGCATTATCTAGTGTTATTTGACTTTGTGGACTACCGACATTATTATTGTTAGTTGACGAGTGATTCCAACCACGCAATAATGGATCAGGCGAGGCTGATGATGATAAGGTATGATGAGTATTGGTAGCTGCAAATGAAACAGTGGGAGGTGAATCACTATATCCATTATTGTTAGATCCTTGACCGGTAATACGACCATCTAACATCATACTCTCAACATCGCTATTTGTATTGGAGATGTAGTCGCGATAACTGCTGATTAGGTTAGATGTCTTATTGGATAAGTCTAAACTACTTGATGATCGATTACTTTCATCGACTGAGGAAGTTGCCTCATTGAAGTGATGTTGTTCATTGGTATTTTGATTGGGTACGAGTCCTCCCGAGGAGGTTAGTGAAGATTTGCCTGATATAAATGCTTCTAGTGACATGATGATGTGTTTTGCTGTAACGAATATGGACAGTTCGAGCAACTACACTACTGTGTTATTGCAAATGAACAGTATGAGGAGTTGCAATAATCGTATTGAGAGGCGGCTCTAAAGCATGCAAATTTTGGGCTGCTCTGCTGTCACGGTCATTTGGTATCCTATCTCAGTCTCATGCCTTGGCCTCAACTGCCCACATATTTGTCTCAGTGATTGATGGATTGGATTAGTGTGAACCTCCTATGCAGAGTGCACTGCAACATCATAAACTACCAAAGGGTCTCTCAATCAAGATTTAACTCTGCAACTACTGGCAAAACTGACATTGACATCCAATAATCCAACCACATCACTGCACCACACACATAACATACTCATACTCATACTCTCATACCTAAAGATGCTGATTGAACTTGAACGAATTGAACGCCTTACAAAACGTATTATAAATACGGGAGATGCCAATGCAATTCATAACCTAGCATGTCATTACTATCATGGTCGTCATGGTCTAACACAAGATGTGAACAAGGCATTAAAACTTTGGCACGGAGCCGGAATGCTTGGACACTCGGCATCGTATTATAATATTGCATGTGCCTATTTGGAGGGCGTGGGAGTTAATCAAAGTAACGTGAAGGCAATTTATTACTATGAGCTTGCAATTGGGAACGATGGGGAACGTGTATATTATGAACAAAGATGTATGGTGGAGATGAAGAGAGGGATGCCGAGACCCAACTCCCAATCCCAACCCCAATGGATATGATAAATGAGGCTTATGGAGTTGATGTTGTATTTGTGTATTCTAGCTGATACTAATTGGTAATCTATCTCGTGTTTAATAAGTAGTCGACTAGGGATGAAAGAGATACTCATGGTCTTAACTCCGCTTGGCATTCATCTTGCCACATTCTACTGGCCATTCTACGGGCTTGATCTATATTTGATGGTAATACCCGACGACATGATTCCTTATTTGGTAATGCAAATGTAAAGTAAAAGTGATTGGATATTTGTGCCTTCTTGTGTTCTGGAAGATGCGCGTTTTGCGATATATGAAGAGGAAGAGAGGAGATAGTAGCTTCTGTTAGTCCATGAGGGTTGCACATGTATCCACATGTCAAAACAATACTAACGCGGATTTTCCAGGACAATTCACCCAGCTAATCACTTCGACCATTACCAATGGCATATTATCATGATTATCAACGTAATTTCCCAAATTACCCCCGTTTGGCATAGTATAGAGAACTGCATATCATATCATATCATATCATTATGTTGTTAGGATTGGTAGACGAATAATCATATCCAAATACACTATCTATCACCACTTACCTCGACTTTTGAACACTAGCAGATCACCAACATCGACTGGAAGATGCGCGTTTAGCGGTTTATGAAGATGAAGAGAGACAAATGTAACTCAAGTTAGTGCATATAGCTTGCAAAGACAATCAAATAAAGATATGAAGGCCAAATGAAACAGGAAACTTTAAATTGAACACATGAATACATAAGATAAAACAACACAAATTCGGACTTTCCAGGCTTATCAAAGGATACATCATCAACTTCCAAGAACCGAGGCTTGTCACCGCCAAACATATACGCTGTGGCAAATGCCAATTCAAACGCCCTTCTCATTAGAAACCCACCAAAGATACGGTCGTGTAAATTCCTTGCCTGGGGTTGAGCAACCATGGCATTAGATTGTGCAGTCTGATCCATTAATACCGAACACGGATCAGCTAAACTTGGCATACGAAGTAATGCACCAGCCTCATCTAATAACTCGGCAGCGCGTTGATCAATCTTTAATGATGTTTCCGATAATGGTCTCCCTAACTCCAATTTAGATCGTCGTGCTTGCTTCTTGGCATTGGCCTTTACGGCACCTAACTCGAAATGAGCCCGTTCCTCATCCGTCTCGGGTATTAATGGACTTATCTTTATACTCTTTTTTGTCTCAGGATGGAGGGTAACGAATGTAAAGTATGCCTCTAACCACTCCTCACCATCTTCACATTGATCCGATATCTTCATTCTAATCTCCATACTTGATGAGCCTACCCATGTAACTTTACCACTTAAAAACTGATCTACACCTATATCAGGTCGACGTCTTACTCTAATCCGATCAACACCCGCGGTAACAATTAAGGGATTACCCTCTACATGATTAAATGCTATGTTTCCCGCCAGGGCGTCAAGATCTTCTAGTATCTTGCCGAATCTCATCTCACCGTATGGATTACGATATGTTTCTAACAGGAATTGATCTTGACTAAATAGATAGGCAATGCCCACTGCACTTTCTGATGGATGTTTACCAACCTTGGCTGGTGGTTCATATTGTTTACTATCATATCCGGTATACTTTTTATTCCGGTCTGATATGATCTCGGCTGCTGCTAGTGATACATCTAATAGTAGAGGCGGGGAGAGGGCAGAGTGATGAGATAATAAAATTGAGCATATCATATAACTGTGCATATCATATGCACAAAAACTCTAATCTAATCATATTCATTGCAAAAAGTAACCAAAACACAAGAAGACTTACCACTATACTCTCCATCACCTAAAGTTAGATCTCCCATGACACGACGTTTCGCCTCATCTCGTGTCTTCCATAATTGTTGTACTATTGGTGATTTGTTAAGTGTTTGTACTGGTGGGGTAGACGTAGATGATTTTGATTTCTCGTCGTCGTTATCACTATTATCAGATAAAAGTTGAGGTGTTGTGTAATGAATAGATTGGCGTAGAACTAGTTGCAATTGTCGACCTTTTCCTATTGATAACTGAGATTGTTGTACTCTTTTGCAGCAGAGCATACCTAATCGATATGATGTTGACGATATCATATTGTTATTATTATATAATTGTTTATGTTTATTTAGATAGGTTTATAAGCAGAGGCTGGCCGTTTAGATAGACAATATACGCCACTCCAAGCATATATATATTCGATATTTATCTTGCCTATTGCTTGTGCAGTAAATCAAAAGAGGTTATTGTCTTGCCAAATACTGTAATGCTATAACGCCGGCCCGCCCGTCGAGCAATAGTTTAGCTATCAAACGGTTTCTTTCTTTTTTTGCATGGCATGAGTTTGATTGGTGTTGCCAATCAACAACAATACATCATGGCAGACATCAGTATTATCGATACCATCGGCAAGACACCACTAGTTCGTGTGAACAATGTACTAACGCCCGAGGCTAAAGCAAATGATGTTCGAGTTTTAGTCAAACTAGAAATGCAAAATCCAGGAAAGTCTGCATTTGTATTGTTTTATCGTGTACATTTGTGTGTTTAATATGAAGTCTTGGTGATTTGGCCACTTTACTTGACTTCGTATATCTTTATTTGATTGTCTTTGCAAGTCGTTTGTACTAACATAAGCTACCATCATCTCTATCCTATATAACGCGCATCTTCCAGGCGGGTCAATTAAGGATAGAATTGCAAAGAATATGCTCGAGGCAGCTGAAAAGGATGGATCTCTTAAGCCGGAGTGAGTTTAAATTGATTATGTTGTTATTATTGATGGTGAAGTTGTGTTAAGTTTCAAGTTTCGTGATATATACTAAATTGATGGTCATAAGATTTTGCTCACATGATGTGCACACTTTTTATATCTTCTTTTATACCCATCATAATAATCATAGCATGACAGTCGTTGAGTATACTAGCGGGAACACCGGTATCGGTATTGCAATGATCTGTGCCGCCAAGGGATATAAGTGTATTATTGTAATGCCCCAGATGCCTTCGTTTGAGGAACGGTATATCATTTGTAGAATGTTTAATGCGGATGTACACCTCACTGCACCAGCAAAAGGTATGCCTGGATTAAGGGATTATACCGAGGATCTTGTTGCAAAGAATAAAGATTACTTTCTTGTAAATCAGTTTCATAATGAAAACAATCCCGACATTCATTACACAACCACAGGGCCAGAGATTTGGGAACAAAGCAAGGAGAAAGTTGATTACTTTGTAACAGGGGTTGGCACAGGAGGTACGGCCACTGGCGTTGGTAAATACCTTACGGAGAAGAATCCGGATTGTAAGGTTATTTGTGTCGAACCAAGGTAAGTAGAATTTAATTGTGCACAATGGTATCACAGGTCACCCTTTGATTTGGGCATTGGATTCTGAGTGGCTATTCCACTAACAAATACTAACCCCCCTACCTCCTCTCTTCATGGTGTACTGTGACCATTGCGTGGAATAACTTCTGATTCCCCAAGTGAATCTCGTGTACATACAGGTGCGGCACATACTCCTCATTCAATCTTGGGCATTGGAGCGGGCGTACCAACACACTTCCTTACTCAACTTGCTCCCGACCAGCCGTACAAAGAAGGAAGTAGAGGTCATGTTAGTGAATTCCTAAGTGCTACTAGTGCCGAATCAGTTGAATGGGCTACAAAACTTGCCAATATGGAAGGTATTATGGTAGGACCTAGTAGTGGAGCTACTTTCAAAGTAGCAATGGACTTAGCAGGTCGGAGCAATTCAAAAGGGAAGACAATTGTAGTTATTGCAGCATCTCATGGTATTCGTTATACTGCCCATCCTCTTTGGAAAGGAATGAAAGAAGAGGCTAAGGTAGCTCTACCACAGCCTCCCAACATGAGCAAAGATGAGGGAACTTTGTTCTGGGACTCTGCAAAGGCATAGATTCTGGAAGGTGCCGACATGTCTATATGTGCACAAGATATGTATTCTTGTCGATCGGCGGCCAATTGGTTGATTACAAATGTAATATAAATTAAAATGATACAGATAAATAAACATAACTTGCTATATACATTCTTTACCAAGCTACAATTAAAATACCTCTCCATTTAAGAACTGACGAATCATCTTCAGTGCCTGTTCAGGCTGATCAGATGGTACCATATGTCCAGCATTATGTATCTGGACGAAACTCAAACCATTGGAACTCCTTGCTACTCCACCACCATTATTCCAATCATGATCTTTCGATTGACGGAATTCATTACCATACTTCCAATTCAACTTGTTTGCAATGGCATGTACACCGATATAATTGCAAATGTAGTCTAAATCGCCAGCATAGAGTAATACTGGTAGACCATCGTTGAGCAACTCGGAAATGAAGGGGGCAAAACTTTCACCTCTATCGTTGTAACTCCATACTTGACTAATATGATCATTGCACAGAGACCAATTAACGCTTGGAGGTACTCCAAGTGTCTCTTTTGTCTTATTCAGATTGAGAAATTTTGATGTTGGAACATCTATATCATCTGTATAACCTTCACCGAAGCACTAAAATGGGTTGTAGTGGTATGAGGGGTAGGATAAGATGAATATGAAATGTGAGAAGGCCGATCACATATCTCAACACACGGTAACATAAGAAGAAGACACCAAACTTACCGGCTTTGTAATATCATAAATCGAATGATTCCTACCATTATTCGTAAGTACATCAATCAATGTCTCTTCACAATTAGATGCCTTTTGACAAGTAATCTGTTTCAACAATGGATTCATCTCGGTCTTACATTTGTGTGCATCACTTGAACAACTCTTGGCAGAGGCAGTCATAGAAGTATACTCCTCTTGTGTTACTAGCTTGATACCATGACTATTCTTATATGCCATTTCTGGAAATGATTTTAATTGTGTTTCTAAATCGTAGAATCCATTACCGATTGCCAGTCCTGATAGATTAATGTGTATAAGATTATTCTTCTTGGCATCTTGATTGCCTAACTTAATTCGGTGGGCTATTGCTGGGATGTAATGCCCTGCATAAGACTTTACAATGAATTAAAAAGTTGAGACTAAGAGGTACATTGTATACTATATAATCCCAAACACATAACACATTCTTCTTACCTCTCCCGTCAAGTAGACAGGCAAATCCTTATACTTCTTCCCCAATTCTGAATTAAAGAAACTTTGTAAGAAGTAATATGCATCCTCTGCAACCATATCATCATCCTTCTCATCATCCTTACCACCCATATAACTCTTTGGTTTACTAGTATAACTATATCCAGTTAGTGTAGGCTGATCTAAGTATAATACATGGGCTACTTCTGACCATGAGTATGGATTCACTTTAGTTGCTGATCCATCTTTATTAATTAGGCAGGGACCATTCTCGGTGAAAAGTCCTAGGAGGGATGAACAGCCTGGTCCACCATTTAGCCATATTAGTAATGGTATTGGTGTATCGCTGTTATCATCCGTTGGTTGATCTTGCTTGGTATGATAATCATCAGGTAATATACTTTTCGATCGCTTCTCAGCAAAGTAATAAAAGTAATGTTTCTCATTATCAATATCAAATTTACTACCCGTAACACCAAAGTATCCCGAAACACTAACTTGGCTATTGGAATCACAGAATGTAGATGGTATAATGTTTGTGGATAGTTGATAGTTTGTATTAATTGATTGATAGTAAAAGTTTTGTATTATGGTTTTGTCATTTGACTCAGTAGTAAATTGTTTGTGTATTTGTTTTGGTACGATATAAAAGACTGCTGCTGTGTAGGCTACGGCTACCAAGCATATTTTGCATATTATAGACATTGTTAATGTGATGATGGTAGGTTGATATTACGAGGCTGTGCCGCTAACGACTACCGAATATACTATTCTGGCTGCCTTCTACTTTCAACTCTTTATGTCAGGATACCGTTTTACTATGAGAGTTGAATGATGTGATATGTTCGATGACGTGAAGAGCCTACTTATCTCTTCAATTCCTCTAAACCTACAATCTACAACAATCATGTCATCATTCCCTCCAATGCCACTATTACCAATTTCATCACCATCTACAATAGCAAAATGCAAAGACTTGCCCTTACGAGCATCTGATGTATTTATATGTTCCTATCCCAAGAGTGGTACGACGTGGACACAACAGATTGTACTATCGTTATTGTCGGCTGATAAACGTTATGATCCTGCTACTTCTACTGTTGGCAATACAGATGATAAAGCTGATACCATAGATGATAATATTAATGATGATACCAAGCAAGTTGAGGAGTACAATCATGTATCAGATTATGCACCATTCTACGAAATAGATGCACATTGGGAATCTACTTCGAACGAATTAACACAACAAGTTAGAACTAATCATACTAAATTAGGAAGACGTGTATTTAATACTCATTTACGTTGGGATATTTTACCAAAGTTTGCTGGAACTGATAGTGATTGCAATACAACTGAACAATCAAGTAGTCTTCGTCCAACAACAGGAAAGTTTATCTACATAACACGATCCCAATCTGATGTAGTAACATCATTCTATCATCATTTATCAAATCAAAAAGAGGGCACGTATACACATGGATATACACAATTTGTAGTAGATTGGATGGATGGAAATATAGCATTTGGCAGTTCAATACATCATTTATTAAGTTTTGTTGATGGATTTGTTGATAATGAGTATAGATCAACAACTACCGAGGCATCAAACTCAAAACCAAGTGCGGTATCGAAAGAAGATCATGAACAACCGCTGCTACTATTATCATACGAAGCACTAAAACACAACCTTCATGCTGAAGTACAACGTATCATATCATTCCTAAATCTCAAACATATCCCTTCACACATATTAGATAATGAACTATTACCATCATTTACATTCGATTCAATGAAGAATAACTCTTCTAAATTCCAACCAAAGAGTGTTACATGGTTGAACAATTATCAATTCCTGAGGAAAGGTACAGTTGGAGATGGACGAGAGTTGATGATGACTACTCAAGTATATAATAAAGAGAAGAGGAAAGAGGTTTCATTATTGGAATTGTTTCATGATTGGGTTAAAGATGAAGGGTATAGAGAACATATTGAAGAGTTAGTGGAGAGTGGTATGCTGGAGAAGAAGATTGGTGATCAGTTCTTAGCTCTTGTGGATTAGATTAGTTACTTGACGTTTGGATTATCATTAAAAGCATCTACAGACCTGCCATTATACAAATACGACAGAAGATAGTCGACATGCATATCATCAATAGGCAACTCAAGAATAGCCAAATACATCACGATCTCGAGGCATGTCAAAGCTATGATAGTTTATCTCCCGGACAACACATTGAGAGTCACTACCAATATAAGTCATTAAACACCATAACCCCAGACAACATATAAGATATGCCTTATTACTCATCAGATTCACGGCCCTCGTTACACATCTCTTGTAGTTTCACCGAGATTGATTCCAACTTGTTGTCTGTAGTGTTGATAAAGGACGTAGCCCAGGAATCAAAGACGGCAAAAGCAGACCTCATCAACTTATCGTTGGTACAAGATGAGGCCTTGGTTAAGGATGATGCACTATCCGCTAGTGATGAAACAGTTTCTTTTAGTTCCTTTTCTTCATCCAAGTGGGGCTTAATACTTTGAATGAAGGGGTAGGAACTTGGGGGACCGGATACTCCAATACCCTGCATATCAAAAGACCTGGGATATGCTCTCAACAAACAGACAAGAACCTCTCTAACTACTCGGTAGTCACGTTTAGTTAGAAGAATGTGAATAGGAAGTTCATCATCATCAGAACAGCAGCCGGGCATTTGACTACTAGATACTTGCAAATCTCACTCCAATCACGCCCCTTGTGCTTGGACAATAAACTACAGGCAAGATGCAGAGCGTTACGCTTTCCGTCGGAATAATCTTTTTCTGACATGATACTACTAGGGCATCTTTCAGCCATCCACATGAACGAATCAGCTTCACATTCCCGGGTTCCTTTGAGAACAAAGTGAAGGATGGTCATACCACCACGTTTTTGAGTAAATGCCCGAGGATATGCCTCAAAGAAGTCTTTGATTATGGTGGATGTACAACTGTTTGGTCTTGTGGTTGTATACATTTTGATCAAATCAATGACAGGAGGGTACTCAAGACAGGATTCATGATTTAATATCCAAGTATGATTAGTAGCAATCCAAGGCATAAGTACGCAGTGCTCTGGATGATTGACTATCATATAGATAGGATTTTGAGCATAACGACGATTTAATCGAGCCTCTGGTGTCCCAAGAAGAGCAGACGGATATGCTTGAATCAAACATTTGATGGTATCATGAGAAGTATTGAGGTTGAGATTACGACATGCAGTTGACAGGAGAGATTCGCCCCTCTCATTGACTATGCATGCAAGGATAGGCTTATCAGTCACTTCTTTTTTGATATGTTGATTCAGAGCCTCGTGTGTCTCTATAGGATCGAATGAGACGATATCTTCCATCGCATTGATCAGATCATTGAATTGATACCTCAACTCTTTATCCTCAAGCTTATTGACACGAAGGTTAGACATCTTCCTTTGTTGATGTAGTGGTCGGTACAATAGATGAACGTTATATCAATTGAGTTATGAGGATTTTCAGTTGACTGAGTGCCAAAGTAAGGCAATGACTGAGGTTGAGACATGATTGATTCAATCATGCCAACATTCTTAAAGTGGTGGTACATATCACATACACAAGAAAAGATACCACTATCTATAATCTAATCTCATACGGCATACCATATCATACTATAACTATGCATTAAAGAATTTGTTAACTATTGCTAAGGAGTGCCGATGATATAGATCATTCTCCTCTCTGGGACTTGATAGAACATAATAACCCTTGTCTTTACCTCCTCGGTGCTAGAAACCTAGTCTTTCCTTCTTCTATCTACTTCTTAGACGGCTTATCCCTCGGCCAACTTACCCTTTTTCTTATTAGATTCCTTATCAGCACTATATCCCCAATTAAACCCAATATCATTTAGTTCTTGTATATGTTCTTCTGTCAATGTAGATTGTTCACCTTGTCTATACAGCTTGTATTGATGTCGTTGTCTAGATACCCATGAAGATAAGGGTTTGTTCTTTGAGTATTTCAAATTGACTGTTATATCACAGCTGCCAAACCTATGTAGCGTAAGAAGGATTGATTATGAGTACTCAGTTAGAAGATGAAGTGAAATTAAAAAGTGACACATCATGGTCAAGGTACTTACTGCTTCTTATACTCCTTCATCTCCTGAAATCTCTCACTCCAACCTGACTTAGTAGACTCCCCTAAGTTCCACGAGATGCCAAGCTCCTCTAATACTTTTATACGATCTTCTGTCATATACTTGATTGTCTTATTTCCATTCATATACCGACGATAATCGTCACGTTGATTATTAACAAAACTAACGAGTGATGTATACTTATCATGACTTTCGTTTGATATATTGTTGATGTCGCCATATGTTGCCTTGTACTGCCGTAGCTCTTCTATTGATTCATCCCAAGTCTTTGGAGATTCCTTTAATTCCCACTTGAAGTTCAAACTATTGAGCAAGTTGGCCCTGTACTCGGTCATATATGTAGACTTTCCATTCATCATTTTTCGGTGTTGAAATCGTTGCTCATTAACCCAAAAGCCCAATTGAGGATTAGGCGGATGCTTCTTGGGCACGTTGGTATGACCATTATGATCGAGAAAGGTCTTCAATTCATTGAAACGATCTTCCCATGAGGCATTACCTCCCGTCCGTGTTGTTGACCAGACAAAGTTGACAGAGTCTAATTGTTGTATCTTCATTGCTGTCATGGATGAACTCTTGCCCTCCTTTAACTTTTTATATGCACTACGTTGCCGGTTCACAAAGTGGCCTAGGCCTGGGTACTCAACATACTTTTGTGGCACATTACAATCTCCGTCATGCTTAGCTCGATAGTGTTGCAAATCATCTAACCATAGTTGAAATGAAGATATATGCGATACTATACCCTTACTTGACGAAGTCTCGGTATATTTTTTGAGTGGAAAGTGTTCAATGGAGCATAGTTGTTCATACCGTTCTTCTGTAACATTCTCCGAATCACACCGAGGTTCTAATGATGCTTTCTGATTACGTTCGGTACCTTCTTCTGATACTGACGATGGTGATTTGTCGGTTGCCTTCTTGGCGGCAGCCTTTGTGGCACCCACTACCATACGTTGAGGGTCTCTGTTTTGACCTAATCCTTCAGCACGGACAACCCATCGTACCTCACGTATCCATGATCGTAGCAATAGGTCTGGGTCATTCTCTTCATCCTCTTCCGGATTGTATCCCTCCTGTAAACTAGGATCATCCTTCTCAACATCACCATGTCCTTCTCTACCAACAAAGTCATTAAAGATTTGTATCATTTCGTTCCAGCTCTTGGATTGATGTTCGGTACTGTACTTGTATACGGGTAATAACTTTGGATTTGATTTGTGCATTTGGCTTACGTCAATAGACACCGCGGGTTTCTTCTTTAAGGAGTGAGCTTGTGATTTCTTCTTGGACGGTCTATGTGTGAACATTGGTGGAAAGATATTAGTCTGCTGCTGTTGTGTGGGTGGTGGCATTTGAGGTGGAGGGTATTGATGTTGTTGTGTGTGATGATGGATAGAAGGAGGTGGTACTTCATGTTCACGTGGGTGATGCTGATGCTTCTCTTGAGCATATGTGGGCTGAGGATTGGGCGATGTATCCGGATGGGCAGGAGTTGCATGCTGAATTGGGGGTATCCGAGGAACGGCCACTGTCTTTTGCGGCGGATGATAATAATACTGATCAGTTTGTCCATTAGGTGGTGGCGGGTACTGATGATGAGGTGGATGCCCCCCAGTCTCATTAGGAGGTCGATGATAATACTCATACGGAGACCTATTTTGCTCAGTCCATGGCTGAGGATACGGTTGTTGATGCTCATGTTGCAAATACTGCTGGTCTGGATGATGATGATGATGATGATTGTGCCAAGCTTGTGCATGATGAGGTCGTTCCCTTCTGTCTACATGCTGTTCATCACTACCCTCGTGACCTTCTTCCTGATCTTGCCCCCTAATTTGATTCGGATCATCTCTACGCTTAACCCTTTTGACTTTCCTATTCTTATCACTATTACTACTATTGGTACTTCTTTTCTTTCCCTCTTCTACATAATCAATAGTTTTGTTATTAGAAGATGATGGATATGGTTAGTGAGCGTTGAGAACATATAAAATAAGCTGAGGCATTCATAATATGCAATTTGTGCATATCTTATGCACATATCTTTTTCAAATAGCTCCACAACTCGCACCCCCGACTTTGTTGCAAATACACAGAAAACTAAGATATCAACTCTCCCAAATTCTGTGTTTCATCATTCAATTTCTCAAACTAGGCCCATACATTACTTGCGCATATTATTTTGTGCATATCATATGCACAAAATTTCTCAATTAAGACTCACCATTCTTCTTCTCCTTGTTTTCAGCTCGTTGAGCATACTCCACAGCTTCAACTATAACCTCTTGCATCTCTATATCCTGTGTTGTTGTACGTTGTATTGGTATATTATTGTTATCAAATTGCTGATTCGCTGGTGGTTGCAATTGTTCGTTTGGCTGTTGTGGATAATGATACGGTCTCTCATTATGCCGATCATATTGTGGATCTGGCGGATAGTGATGTTGATGCGATAGATAGTGGTAATGTTGGGGATATGAATTATGTGGATAGTGATGTTGTGGATGATAATAATTGTGTTGTTGCGTATGAGGTGGATATGAATAATGTTGTTGCTTTTCTCTATATTGATTATCTGGTGGATACCGATGATGCTCCAGGGGATCACGAGGTTGATGCTGTTCATAGTACGGTTGATGATTATTTGTAGGATGCTGACCTGGCTGTACTGCCGCTTCTTCTACTGGACCGTCCATTGTTTGTTGGAGGATGTATAGCGCCTCTATCACCATCTCACAAAGCAAAAGAGTAAAATTTGGAATAACTGTCGACTTAAGTTATTCGTTAAGAGAAATATTACACATGGAGTGTTTTCACAGCAAGAATATTAGAATATTACATAAGAAGTTACCAACTATAGGAGTGTTTTCACAGCAAGACTCTTGCCGCCAGTTCCATGTGCTACTGTTTCTCATGCTACTGTCTCTACTTCTTCCAAGCAAAACGATGAACACACATATAAAGTATCTTTACCTTTCAATTTCAACATGCAAATGCAAACTCTATCATGCATGATTGTACTCCAATCATGTTTCAACTTCAGAGTCTTATGCTTATTTCCAACAGAACACTCAACTACCATAATCATTACTAAAATACTTTGACCATATTGCATTGAACCAATACAGAAAGATGCCAGATCCTCTCCTTGTTAATGAGCTTGAGGAGAGTCGTTGGGGGATCAGTTCGATGATCTAATGGAGGCGATGAAAGATATCACCACATTCGATCCAAATAGAGAAGGAGCATATGAGGCTCTAAATGAACGTATCTATCAGGCAGTAACCGACAAGCCTATTCTGGCAAGAATTGTATCAGTCAGGGGCGAGTATCTTCTATCAGCTACATGTACTAATCTCAATCTCGAGTCTTCTCACCATGTCATTAAAAGTTTGATTGAAGCATATCCATCTGCTCTTCTTGGACCATTACTTACTAATACAAGCGAGTACACAACTCCGGTCTATATGATAGCACGTCACCCACAGCACTGTTTAATTATGCCCTGGATTGCTTCTAATTACACCTGGATTCTAGATGATGAACGATGTCAAGAGTTTCCTCCTGTCTTCGATTTGCTCCGAACGTATATTCAGCGGTACATGAGAAGGAGTAGTTGCACAGCTGCAACCTCAAACAATTCTTTGGGGCGTATCCTCGGGCTCTTACTCAACTAGATCCAAATGGTGGTAACATCCTTCACAAGATTATAAATCCTGCTCCTTATCGCCAAGCATTATGTGAAGTAGATCTAATTAAGTGGATAGTTGAACGATGCCCAAGTAGTACCTTGTTAGAGACAGATTCTGATGGACGTACACCACTGTATCTTGCCTGCGGTTTATTATTCTCAGAAGACAATGAACGTGATTCGAGTGAGATTTGCAAATATCTGGTTCAAATGTGCCCAAGCTCTGTCCAAATGGCTAATAGGTATGATTACCTTCCAATTCATGGTTTTCAAGACAGCTGTGGATATTGGGCAGTTAGGGAAGTTGTTGTCTGCTTGTTGAGAGAATACCCAGAGTCTTATGATATTCCACAGCCGTATAGAAATGGACAAACACTGAGTTCAATTCCTTTTATTCAAAGCATAAAGCCCCTCTTGGACGAAGAGATTGAGTTAAATGAGACTGCTACCTCGTTGAAGGAAAGTACCTCATCATTGACCAAGGCAGTAACTTGTACCAATGATGATTTGATGAGGTCTGCATTTACCGTCTTTGATTCTTGGGCAACCTCCTTCATTAACTCAACGGAAGAGAAGTTGCAACTAATCTCAACTCAACTGCAAGATTTATGTGACGAGGGCCTTGAACCTGATGAGTAATGAGCTATATGCGTTGTATGTTATATTATATTGATTCTAACGAGTGATGGGAATACTGTTGGATATATATGGGAGTGGCTATTTACTTGCCCTCCCTTGTCAGGTTGATGAGTATAAATTCTCGACCATTTAAACATAGACAGCTTCTGGTATCTACCACCCAACTGGACCCACTACAAAGCTAATCTAACACTACCACACTACCAATCGTCAAACTTAAAACTCCACCCTTCTTCTACTTTCCTTCTTCGTACTATTTCTCTTCTTATTCTCTCGTCTATTCTCTTTAGCCTTTTTACTCAATCCCTTCCTCATCTTACGTACTTTAGGACGTGCCCAACTAACTTTAATTATATCTTGTAACTTTTTAATTGCATCTTTACGATTTTGTAATTGTGTTCTATATTCCTGTGATGTGATAGTCATGTATCCCTGACTATTGATACGGTTGGATTCATTGAATTTTAAGCGTTGTCGTACTTCTTGTGGTATCCATGTAGCTGTATCTAAATGGAAGCGTATTTCTACTTTGGTATTTACCTTGTTGACATTTTGACCACCGGCACCGGAGGCACGTGCAAATGATATTGATAGTTGATCTTCGGGTATTGAGATGTGGTTTGGTACTGTACATTCTGAAGAGTCGGATGAAAATCTACGTCGCTGAGTTGGTCGTCTAGTCTTTGGAGGTTGATAGGGAGTATATGTCCATGTCTGCTCAACTTCGTTGTTGTTGTCGTCGTTTTGATTATATATTCTAGTAGTTGTGATATACAACCTTCTATTTATACTAGAGAAGTAGTTGTTTATATGATATGCTGACGCATTAATTGGTTTGTGTGTTTGTTGCAATGCAATCGATGTGGACGATTGCAAGTGATGAGATTTTACCGCCACCGAATTGAAAGCACACACTCCAACACCACGACGACCTAATGTATGTGCTATTGCGGTGAATAGTACCATTATTAATACCCTCTTTGTCACATGCTCAAATGACTGTAGTAAAACAATAGAGAGAAGAGTGTTGTTTCTCATTTCTCGTTCTATCGCCAACGATCGCATTGCAATTTTTTCCATTCACTCTTCACCCGCCTTTATTGCTGTATGTTCTGTTAGAGGTTGTTTGTTTCTAATTAGACGGCTCGTTGTACAGCGGTGGATGGTATATGCTACAATTATCTATTCGTAAAGCTTTAGTATCTACATTTTATTACTGCTGGGAATTGACTGTGTTGGGATATAGGCAAAGAGGTTGGAGAACATACAAACCAACTCAAATAAATTCTCGCAAAATTACAAAGATAGCAGACGCCCTACAACAACAACTATACATCGCTCCACATATACTTACATTGAATTATTGTATTATATATGCATATGATTTATCGGTCAACTTCATTATAAGACAATTTAAACCAACTCATACGAGTGAATAGAATTGAAATTAGATTTCACGTCAATATAACGGTGCTTGAATTATTTTTATTAGCAGATCTACTATTTGTTTTGTTTTTGTCTATCGGAATAGAGATTAAGTTGTTCAATTTATTGGGTATTTTCCGAATTTACCAATATCATGGTACTTAGTTATTGGTAGATTTGCGGCAAATCAATACATCATAATTTCATAATCAAATCGTATTGAGCATACAATATCACAATCCACAAGTCAAATATGGATAGCAATAACACATCAAGTTGTGCCAATTGTGGCAAGGGAGAAGAGAATAGTATTGTACTAAAGAAGTGTGGTGCTTGTAAAATGGTCAAATACTGCAGCTTGGCATGTCAAAAAGCCCACAGATCACAACATAAGAAGGAATGTAAGAAACGTGCCGCCGAACTGCACGAAGAAGCTCTATTCAAACAACCTCCTCCAAACGAAGATTGTCCAATATGCATGCTGCCCTTTCCATTAGATAGCAATAAGACCCATTTTGAGCCATGCTGCGGTAGAGTTATATGTAGTGGATGCATATTTGCTATGGAGATGAGTGAAGGAGGTGATATTTGTGCATTTTGCAGAGCTTCCCCAGCTCCATCACTAGAAGAAAGTATAAAGCGATTAGAGAAGCTTATGGACAAGGGCAACGGGGAAGCATACTGTAAACTTGGTAGCATGTATAATAGTGGTTGTGAAGAAGAAGTGCCACAAGATTATCAAAAGGCGCATGAGTTGTGGCTCAAGGCAGGGGAGCTTGGATGTTCCTCTGGATACTACAATTTAGCTAGTAACTATCACGAGGGAAAAGGTGTAGAGATAAACAAAAGGAAAGCCAGACAATACTTTGAGCTTGCAGCTATAAACGGTCATTTGGTAGCAAGGCATAACTTGGGTACATTTGAAATCAAAGCTGAGAACTACAACCTAGCTGTGAGGCACTTTCTAATTGCAGCAAAGGCAGGCTATGAGGATTCATTGGAAGGAGTCAAGATTGGTTATGAGACTGGGCTGGTTACAAAAGATGAATATGCTAATACTTTACGTGCTTATCAAAAGATTCAAGACGAGACAAAAAGTGAAATGAGAGATAAAGCAGCGGGTAAGTACTGATGTGAAGACGAAGATATCGGTATATATATAACCAGCCTCATGCATAACTACTACTAATCGGTTAATATTTCTGATAGGCTCTCTACCTTCTTCACTATTATCTCGATGTAAGATTAGAACTATCTTTTCATCTTCATAAGGTACTACCTAGAGGATGATTGGTACTAGCAATCGCAACCTCTCGAGCTCTTAAATGCATATTGCTCATATATGCACCACCACGACAGTCAGATGGTGATGCAACATAGACATTCGTGGCACATATCTGATCTCCTCTAATGCTTGTTAGATTCAAATAGTAAAACCATGCACGGCTTTGTGCTGTATCATACCGTCCCGACAAATGTATAGGCATATGAGGCAGTGTATTGGAGACAAAGTGTCCTGTTTCATTTAGGCGGCAGAGGGATGCGTAGACCCTAAATAAACTAAAGACACCCCCCCCCCCCTACTGCTCACAAGTATTTTCACCATCACAGTCTTATCCGCTTCTTTATCATCTCGAACTCGAACACTACTAATACTATCAACATCAAAAACTATACATATCATAATATTAATGGTACTTCGTGTGGCGTTGCTCGACCTGACAGTAATGGATCGTCACCATGCTACAATAATAATGAGCATCTGCTTCGTCCTCTCAATTTAAATAAATCGTATAGTTTCCTGCACATATCAAAATACGGAGGCGTATCATGGTTTCAAGAATTAAGAAAGTTATTACCAAAAGATAAGTTATATCTATCATATTTAGATGGACACCCAGCGGAACATGGATTATATTACCAAAACAATCTTATGTCAAGGAGATATAATGAAACTGACTATTACAAACTAGTTACGTTTCGAAGTCCAAGACTACATGTTTATTCCCAATTTAGACATTGCTCATTTAGTGATTGGGGACGCATGACTACAGTTAGGAATGGAAAAGATTTTCCACGAGATGATGAAGATGCCATGACAAACTTTCACCATTGGTTGGATCACTTCATAAACATTACAACAACAAAATCAAACAACATTACAAATCTTGACTCATTTGGTTGCTACCACCCTGTTAACTTACAGAGTAGATTCTTGACAACAAATTCAGTCCGACCATTCATCCCTACAATGAACATGGACTACTTTCGTGATAATTGGACACCATACCCTAATTACACAGAGGTTGAACACAACTTACATTACTTTGATTGGGTCGGTCTAACCGACTTTTTCCATGAGTCAAAGTGCATTTTATATCATAGATTGGCGAAGGGTGATCATGGTATTATCATGAAGAATGAGACAATTACAACAATGATTACAAAATATCTAGATTCAACTTGTACATGTAGTAGTAGCTCATCCAATTCCTCCGCGGCATTGCAACAAGATGTAAAGTTTGAGCACACAACGACATATAAGCGAGATTCAATGCTTGATGTATCAGATGTGATTGTAAACAAAATTGATGCACTGACATATATTGATCAAGATCTATACAGAGCTGCTCTTAAGAAATTCATTAAAGAAATAGTATCACTTGAGTTTGAGCTAGGTAGACGTGTCATTTGCGATAATGTGCTTGAGACAGCTAGCTTAGAACTGGCTTATCTAGGAATCAATATCAAAGAGGAAGTTTATGAGTCTAGGAATTGATATCAAAGATGAAGTTTACATCATATATAAAATAACACCAAGTTGTTCATTTTATTATGGTTATCTTTTATCTAGTTTGGGTAGAGTCTAGTTGTCTGCCATCAAACTTTCTTCTCCTCCTTAGCCTTACTGCTCGGCAAGGATTTACTCCTCCCGTATCTGATCTTGACAGTCAATTTCTTCGTTCTGTTTAATTTGATCATCTATATCCTTGGCAAATTCATCATATGATTTAATAGCTGTGGGTTTCTTGGTGGTGGTTAGAGCCTCAGCGTGGTTAAATATTTGTTCGAATTTACTTGATCCCATCTTTTTCTTCATCATTTGTTTGTATGCACTAATTGATAAACAACTTGCATTCATCGTGCTTCCTCTTTGTTGATGGCTATTAATATTACGAAGCCTCAAGGGACGTGTAGTTGCTTGCCTATTCATAGGTGAAGGTATGTAATATGTACGGAAGAAAAGGAACACTTCTGCTAGCTTCTCCTCAACCTCATTCCATGAATTCAGTATTGTATCACCCCTACAGACTAGTGAATAGCAAACATTTTCAAACACATCCCTACGAGTAGCTTGTACTTCTGCTGGGACAAGAAGTATTCCGTCATGATTTACAAACGAATTAAGTACTTTCTCACTACTCTGAATAGCAAGACTGATATCGGAAAGAGTGGAAGGAAGCCCGAGGGCTAGTACTTCTTCTTTCATTACATTGACGGTGTTGTTGCCAATATACAGGCGCGTATTCTGTAGTATTGGTTGTATAGGCCTACTATTGATTGGTTTAATCTGCTGTATTGGTATTGGCCTATTGAGTGGTTTAATTCTATATCGGTTTTGGATAACACTGTTGAATAACGGGATTTCCTCTATCCCAGTATCGATAGACAAAGGACCAACACTCTCCTCTGATGTAACGTCAATCTGCTCTGGTACTCCATTCAGAGAACCAAGCTGTGCTTTTAATATATCATCGGCCTGTACTAATAATTCATATGCCTTCTTGATATTGTTCTGTGCTAATTGTTTTGCATTAGCCTCGGAAGGAGATGAGTTGGACGTATCAAGTGATCGTAGTTTCGATGTTACCCTATCGGCTAAAGATATAAACTCTTCATTATATTTTGATATGGCCAATGAGGATGGCTGGTCAATAGGAAGTTGATTCAATGTTGACATTATTGAGGATTGATGTTGATGTTTATAAGAGATAAAAAATGACACAAGATATGCTCAAAATAATATCGAGAGTCTTTAGTCAATATTATATATAATCAGAACTACTATATCAGTAATAATGCAGATATAACAACGCGGCATAAAGAGAGGTTATTGGCCGAGTTGATGCACTCTTCATTCTTGATTCTTATGTACTTACATATAGAGTAAAGAGTTACTAGGAAGAAAGATACTCGAAATGCACTCAATCGGTATCTTTATGAATATGTACTAATATAAGTTTGCACTTGTATCATTATCGGCAATTGTTGATCTCAAGACGAGTATCTTTCTTTTGCACTTCATCTTCAATGTGTTCGTTTGCACTTATTTTCGCACGCAACATTTGTTCCACTTAACTCATCTTACACAAGCCAACACTACAATAGCGTGTGATATCCAGAAGTAAACGAGTGAACGATTGACGATATAATACGTTGTTGATCTGATTGTCTATTTAGAAAGGGTTTAAGTTATTCTTTGCAATTGCAAATCGAGTCGAACACAACATCATGGCGACCTCTCTACTACTACTGTTGCTAACGATTAGCACAGTATCATCCTTTGCTCCAATAAACCCCTCAAGAATAAGAACTACAACAAACCTAAAAGCTACAGACAATGATACAGAAATATACGACTGTCTAATAATAGGAGGAGGCATCTCGGGCTCAACATTAGCACATAATTTACATTCCAATCACAACTGTAACATATTACTAACAGAAGCACGTAACTATCTAGGAGGCAATGTACAATCTAAAATACACACCGATGATGATGGTGAATTTATATATGAATATGGACCAAATTCATTTGCGACACAACCCTCCATAGTTCGTATAGCCAACGAATTATCAATTGATGATGAGTTAGTATTTGCTAATGAAAGTTTACCACCCTGGGTGAATTATAATAACAAATTACATCCATTACCCAAAGGCAAAGGTGGTAAAGGTCCACAAGGTCAATTGGAATTAGTCTTTGGTTCCAATGGGGTATTAAAATTTGGTTTAGCGGGTAATTTACTAAGTTGGCCTGGTAAAATCCGTGCTGGAATTGGTGCCTTTATCGGCCACCCTGCCGCACCCGAGAATAAAGAAGAAACAATCCAAGATTGGATTCGACGGACATTAGGTGATGAAGTATTCTTTCGCATTATTGATCCATTCGTTAGTGGCGTATATGCCGGTGATCCAACTACTCTAAGTATGAAAGCAGCCTTACCCAAAATTGCACGAATTGAACAATATTCCTATGATATTGATTGGAATAAGTTCGGTGCATTATTCTATGGTGGATTGGCACGTCAAGTTGAATTAACTAAGGAGCGTAAAGCTGATCCGCCAGAGCCGCAGTGGGTGGACTTTGAATATGGTAATCCAGGTAGTTTCAAGAGGGGATTAAGTACATTGCCAAATGCTATTGAAAAAGAATTGAATGATAAAGTCAAGTTGGAATGGAAGTTGACCAAGGTTGTTAAGAATGAGAATGATAAGACGTATACGGCTACATTTGATACACCTAATGGACAAGTCTCAAAAACTACCAAATCGATAGTATCAACTATACCCACACATGCAATGGGTAACATTCTCGAGCCAGTCTTACCCGGCTCAACTGACTTATTCACGAAAGAACGTGCGGCTATTAAACGTAAGGGTATATACTACCCTCCCGTAGCAGCCGTGACAGTAGCCTACCCAAAGAAGACCTTCAAGGATGTAGAATTAGATAATGATTTTGGTAATTTACAAAATTTACCTGGATTTGGATTATTAAATCCACGAAGTGAGGGAGTACGTACGTTGGGACATTTATGGAGTTCAAGTTTATTTCCGGGAAGATGTCCTGATGATTATAATATATTATTGAATTATATTGGGGGAAGTCGTGATCCGGAGATTGGTAGTATGGACGAGGAAGATATTATTAAGGCTGTTGATACTGACTTACGCAAGGTATTGTTGAAATCAGATGCACCGGAACCGAAGGTATTGGGTATCAAGGTATGGCCAACTGCTATTCCACAATATGAAATGGGTCATTTGGGATTAATGAAGGAATTGGAAGTGATGGAAAGTAAGAATGATGACAGTATGGGTGGTGGTCTTTGGGTATGTGGTAATTATCGTAGCGGTGTGGCATTCCCTGATTGTTGTACTTTTGGTTATGAACATGCCAAGGTTGTGAAGGACTTTCTGGATAAGAAGAAGTAAGGAGTAAAGCTAAAGTATAATGTTATGGGAGTAAACTCTGAATACTATATCTTATGAACTTTAACTAATCTTCGCCTACCTGCCAACCCTGCTTCTTTTGCCTTATCTCTACATCACTTTTCATCTCGTCGGTTGTCAGGAGTCCATCCTAATGTGCAACATAATCTCATCACTCATTGCCCTCATTACATAAATCTTGCAGTTGAGTTGAGATTAGTTTCACCTTGTCTTCTGTTGAGTTGATGAAGGAGGTGGTCCAGGAATCAAAGACGGTAGATGCCGATCTTATCAGCTTATCGTTGGTACAAGTCACTGCCTCGGTAAAGGATGAGGAGCTATCTTCTAAGGAAGCAATATTTTCTTTCAGTTCCTTCTCTTCATTCAAGTAGGACTTTACTCTGTGACTAAAGGGGGTGTAACCTGGCGGAAGCAGACGTGCAGCCCGCTCATCATATGACTCTGGGTATTCTCGTAGCAAACAAACAACAACTTCCCTTACCGATCTATGCCCACATTTATCCCTAAGGATATGAAAGGGAAGTGGAAAAGCAGATGAACCGTATCGTGTGGTAAAGGAAGCTTCTACTCGGACAGATTCAGGACACGTTTGAATCAGATACTTGCAAATTTTCACAGAATCACGTCCCTTGTGCCTGACCAATGAATCGCAGGCATGATGCAATGGGGTATATCCACGAGAATCTGTTTGCCTCAAAGCACTACTAGGGCATCTTTCGGCCATCAACTTGAACAAATCAGCTTCACATTCTTTTCCATTTTGATAATAACCCAACTTGTGAAGCATATTGAAACCATAATCTATTTGATTAAGAGCACGAGGATAAGCCTCAAAGAAGTCTTTGACTATTGTGGCTGTGCAGCTTGTATTTCCCCTTCTTTTATACATTTCTAGCAAGCCATGTGCGAACCCAGGATGACCTAAACGATCAAATTCGTGATCTAGAAACTGTGTATAGTTGATAGCAATCCAAGGCATGAGTACACAATGCTGTGGGTGTTCAGCTATCATATAAAGGGGTGTTGTTCTTTCATTTTCTGGAGAGGCCCAGGTAATTAAAGCACGTGGATATGCTTGAATCAAACTTTTGATGACATCATGAGAAGTATCAAGATTGAGTTTAGAGCATGCAGCGAAGAGGAGTGATACGCCCGCCCCAACTCCCGCCCTCGATGCGATTATACGTGCTAGGATAGGCTTCTCGGTGACTTCTTGAAGGATACGTAGATTCAATGCTTCATATGCTATCTCTTCTCTATTTGTGTTGACAACTTTCATTGCTTCCATTAGACGTATGAATCGATTCCTCAACTCACGATCGACTCTATTCATAGCAAGAGGACGTTTCATCTTTCTCTCTTCTTCGTATATAAATATCTATACTAATCTGCCAATACTAGAGATACTATATACCAATACTACTAAGATACCATACCTGATAACCGATATATTCAATACCAAGTAACTCAAATAATATCCGTGTAATAATGCGCTATAGATTACCTTGAACAACTATACAATCACCAACCCTAATATATCCCAATCCTATCTAATCTAAATCGATTCAGATTCAACTATGATGATAATCGGATGAGAATGATTTGGGGCGTATATCTCTATATAAAAAAGTTCACCCACAAAAAGTAATACATATGAAATGATTCAATTAACAGTCTATATGATCAGTGATATGATAGATGGTTGTTGAGGAGTGGCGTCAGTGTTGTATTTGAGTACGTATTTCTGATGTATACTCGAACCTATCCCAACACAATCAAATCACTGGAGGATGTGAAATAATACAGTTAACCGCGCCTATATGTTTAGTATATGATATACGACGATTATTGAGGAGTTAGTAATATGATATACGACGATTTTGAGGAGTGTGGGTTGAACTTTAATTGCAATTTTGATGTTGTATTGAGTTGATTTTTTGATGTATTTACTCCTATCCCTAGAGCCGATACCCAGGAATACAATATACCAAAGCTTTACGAATAGATAACTACAGCAGCATACCATCCATCGCTGTTAACAAGAGTTAGAGCATTGCCAAAACGCCCCGCCCCCAGTAAAACCACAAAGCACCTTTACAACTTTGGCGATAAAACGGAATAATCTTTGCATTCATTGGAGTTAGTTGGTAATGGAAGGAAGTAAAGCTAAAGTAAGCTAATGCGTTCATGTACTACTTATGAGTAAATATTACAATGGAACTCAAATACTGTAACTTTATGAACTTATCTAAACTTCGCTTACTTTGGTCGAACCCATGTTCCTTCTTTTGCCTTAACTCTCTCATCACTCTTCATCTCATCATGCAATTTTTGGTAAGCCCGTAGAGTAGTGGCATAATCGTCTTTAGTAACATAGCCATTTATAAACCCCTCTTTAACTGCATCCAATGATAATTTGAATCCAGCCTTTGCTGAAATCAGAATGTGCCGATATGCCCTTTGAATATTACCAGCTCTCCCCTCTAAGCTGCCAAGATTATGTCTTGCTTTTACATCCCCGGCTATAGCTGCACGCTCGTAGTAGTGTTTAGCTGTTTTCTCATTCTTGGCCACAGCTCGTCCTTTGTCATAGCAAACCGCTAAACTGTAATATCCTCCCGCATAACCAAGCTCCGCTGCACGAAGATATAGTTCTAATGCTTTTTCATAGTCTATTGGGTAGTCAAACAATCCAAGAGTGTAGTAGCCACCCAATTCAACAATAGCCCGTGCATTACCTGCATCTACAAGCTTCTGAATTCGTTCGTTTTCCTCCGCGTCAGTGTCAACTGGAGGCTCCCGACAGAAGGGGCATGGTAATCCATTTTTCTTGTTAGTACCCTTGAGGCATTCAACCATTGAAGAGATACAGGCATTACATATCACTTTACCACAACACGATTCGAATGCAGCATGGCTCGAGTCATGTGATAAAGGCAGCATGCAAATTGGACAATCTTCAGGCGGAGGTGGTTGTTTGAATAGAGCTTCTTCGTGCAACTCCGCTACATGTTTCTTACATTCCTTCTTATGCTGTGGTCTGTGGGCTTTTTGACATGCCAAGCTGCAATATTTGACCATCTTACAAGCACCACACTTCTTTAGGGTGATACTAGTCTCCTCTCCCTTGCCACAATTGGCACAGCTTGATGTATAATTGCTATCCATATTTGATATTGTATTCGCTATTTGTAAATGATGTATGAATTATACTGTCGATTCTCCAATATACCTAATAACAATCACTGATATAAAATACCAATAACCGCTAATACCAGGAAAAATAGAATGGAAAATGTGAATACCGATACCCCAAATACTAGTTCTGATGCTAAATTTTGTCGATACGAAATCTAATTCTATTCACTCGTAAGAGTTGGTTTAAATGTTTATATAATGGAGTTGACCGATAAATCATATGTATATATAATACAATAATTTCATGTAAGTATATGCGGAGCAATGTATAGGTTTGTTGGTTTGGGCGTCTGTTTTTGCAAGAATTATTTTTTGAGTTGGTTGTATGTTCTCTGTTCTCTATTCTTGGTCTACTATCTCACAACGCAGCCAATGCCCGGTGATTATATAACTATACCAAAGCTTTACGAATAGATGACTGCAGCAGTATACCATCCACCGCTGATTATAAAGAGTAGTGCCGTCTCAATGATCCAGCGAACAACCCAAAACAAAACAAAGCAAAAATGACAATGCGATCTTTGGCGATACAACGAACGTTCATGTTAAAGACTTTCTCTCTCATTTTTTTTGTCTTTTGTACTACTATTCAGCATGACAAGGAAGGTAATAACGATGGTATTCACCGCAATAGCACATACATTAGGTCGTCATAGTGCTAGGGTGTGTGCTTTTAATTCGGCGTCGGCGATATCCCGTCATTTACAATCGTACACATCGATTGCATTGCAACAACAAACACATAAACCAATTCATGCGTCAGCATATCATATGAACAACTACTTCTACAATAGTATATCAAATAGAAGGCCGTATATCACCACAGCCACTATAATATACAATCAAAATGGTGATAGCAATAACGCCGAAGTCGAACCGACATGGACATATACTCCCTATCAACCTCCAAAGTCAACATCTCGAAGAGCACCACCTCAGCGACGTAGATTTTCATCAGACTCTGAATGGACAGTACCAAACCACATATCAATACCCGAAGATCAACTAACAATATCATTTGCACGTGCCTCCGGTGCCGGTGGTCAAAATGTCAACAAGGTAAATACCAAAGTAGAAATACGATTCCATTTAGACACAGCAACATGGATACCACACGAAGTACGACAACGCTTAAAATCCAATGAATCCAACCGCATCAATAGTCAGGGATACATGACTATAACATCACAAGAGTATAGAACACAATTACAAAATCGTAAGGATGCAATTAAAAAGTTACAAGATATACTTAAAGTTAGTTGGGCACGTCCTAAAGTACGTAAAATGAGAAAAGGGTTGAGTAAAAAGGCAAAAGAAAATAGAAGAGAGGATAAGAAGAGGAATAGTATGAAGAAGGAAAGTAGAAAGAGGGTGGAGTTTTAATAGTTGTGGGTGTAGTGATTGTGTAGTTGGTAGTGTTAATGGGGAAATAGGTATAGTTGGGTTGTGGAATTAGAAGATGTTTCTATTAAAGGGTCGTTACTAATCCCCCTAACAAGAGAGGGCAAAATCATAGCCACTCTCATATCATCTCCCACAGTACCTCCATCACTCAGTAGTATCTACACCACATACATCACAAATATATTAGAATTACTCATCTGATTCACGACCTTCATTACACATCTCTTGTAGTTGAGTTGAGATAAGTTGCAACTTGTCTTCCATGTTGTTAATAAAGGAAGTGGACCATGAATCAAAGACGGCAAAAGCAGACCTAATCAGCTGATCATTGGTACAAGTCACTGCTTTGGTTAAGGTTGATGAACTTTCTTTTAAGGAGGCAGCAGTCTCTTTTAGCTCCTTCTCTTCATCCAAATGGGGTTTAATGCTCTGAATGAAAGGAATGGAACATGGAGACATTTGTGTTCCAATCGGCATATCATCAGTCGGCACATCATACGACTCTAGATATTCTCTTAACAAACAGACAACGACCTCCCGAACCAATCGGTATCTACATTTTTGTTGAAGAAAGTGAATTGGAAGCCGACTTCTTGATCTTGATGAACCATGATTTATCATACTCATACTACGAACAGATTCAGGGCACAATTTAATTAGATACTTGCAAATCTCACTCGAATTACGTCCCTTGTGCCTGGCCAATAAATTGCAAGCATAATGCAGTGGTGTGTATCCATTAGAGTTAGTTTCCAACAAGGTACTGCTGGGGCATTGTTCGGCCATCCACTTGAATAGATCTGCTTCACATTCGATTTCATAATCATTTAAAATCTTGTGCAGGATGTTACTGTTACCACCCTCTGGGTATTTCTGAGTTAATGCCCGGGGATAAGTTTCGAAAAAGTTTTGGATTGCTGAGGCAGTGCAACTTGTCCTTCTTCTGCTAGTATACATATCAAGCAGCCCAAACACAACAGGAGGGCATCGTTCATGATCTAGAACCCAAGTATAATTGGTAGCAATCCAAGGCATAAGTACACAATGTTGTGGGTGATAAGCTATCATGTAGATAGGCGGATGAATATAATCATCAGGATGAATATGATCATCGGTTGTTGGTGGTCCAAGGTCAAGAAGTGCAGATGGGTATGTTTGGATCAAACCTTTAATAACACGATGAGAAGTATCAAGGGCACAACAACTTAAAGTTCTGTATTACAGACACCTCTACAGAGGAACTGAGGGGGGTGGGGGGGGTGGATAGGATAAAACCATTACCAAGGGAGCTTATGCATAGAAAGATACCGGTATCTTTTGAGTGTGATACCAAAAGGAGTTTTCATTCATTTGAAGCTCATGAGAACTAACCTCTATTAGGGGACTCTTAGTGCTATCCTGAACAGCTGTTTTATCCTGGATCCATGTTGGCTGACTGAAATGAGGGGGGGTGGGGTCTGTAATACAGAACTTTAAGTTGGCGTGCCCCAAGGTTGAGATTAGTACTGGCAACTGCAAGGAGGGATTGGTTACTTCCGTTGACTATCCTCGCCAGAATAGGCTTTTCAGTTACTGCCTGATAGATACGTTCATTCAGAGCATCGTATGCACCTTCTTCTCTATTTGGATCGAATGTGACTATGTCTTCTATTTCCACCATCAGTTGATTGAATTGCTGCCTCAACTCTTCATCAACTTCATTGACACGGAGAGGATCTGTCATCTTACTCGGTATATGCGGAGGTAGTTGTTGCTTGACACTTTGCTATATGAGCTGCTGCTGACATCAGTTGAGATTACTCAACTTTGGTAAGAATAGAAGCTAAGAGTATGCCCAATCATGCCTGTTTAAGGCAATCATGTGCCCTAGATGAGGAGAAGGGGCATTGTATGATATGGTATAGCTCAAAGGAGACTTTAGAGAATAATCACACACCATTAAAGTTAAACCAATTTAATATCACGGGTAGACGGAAGGCCACTCATACCTATGCATTAGTTAACCTACACACGCCATAGGTGACATGGCAGCGGTATCCTCTCCCTTTTTGGCACTACTCCTTATGAATACAATGCTAATAAAAGAGAGGAAAGAGGATCATACATTGATGATATACTGTCTCTCTTCCTTTTGAATAGAGGTGGTGCTTATGAAACTAATCAAAGCGAAAGAAGAAGAGTATTCATGGATGAAGTGGGCGGGCGAGGGGTCGGTGGTAATAAGAGGATACCACTGGTGGTATCCTTTCCACCTCATGTCAAAACTCAATTGCCATCCAAAATAAATGACAATCAAGCAATACCTAGTGCGAGGCCGCTCTCCACTTCTCTTTCTATAATATCAACTTAAATACACCATCCAATTCATAAACAACTAATTCAACATGTCATCATCAATACCATTCGAACGATACGATGAAGAATTCCTCTCCCTAACAGAACAGGTAACATCTAAACTCCGTTCACTCGATCCAAGTACCAACTCATCAATATCTAAAACAGCCGATGCAGATATTAAAATGGCACATAATTTATTATTACAGGCTGATTGTTTATTAAAGCAGATGGGATTGGAGGCAAGAGGTGTTGAGGATGCTAGTGTTAAACGAGATTTATTGGGCAAGGTGAGAGTTATATAAATTTGTGTTCATTTTATTTATTGGGTCATTGGCATTGCAGTAAATATCGATGCCATACCGGAATAAGAAGATTAAATGGTATGGTATAGGATTTGTGCTATATAACTATAATTATAGTTCAGTTGTGAAGATGAGGGTGTTAGTTGGGTAGAGTGTGGCAAGTGTTAATATTTTTGTGCACAAGATATGCTCACTAAATTATATACTTATTCTTTTCTCATAATTGCAATATATTGTAGGTACGAGTATGTAAAACAAGATTAGCAAATTTACGAGATGACTACGATGCAGCAAAGGGATATGTAGAACGGAATAGTCTCGGATTAAATGATGATATCGAGAATGGACGAGGGAATGGTAGTAACTCTAGAGGGAAAGAACGTCTCTTATCTAATACAGATCAACTTCAATCCCAATCAGACACGTTAGCAAACGCCCGATCAATAATGGCAGAAACTGAAAGTGTTGCATTAGAAATAACAGAGGAGTTGGGTAGACATCGTGAAACTATTGGTAGTGCTCATGGACGTGTTAGACAGGTGACGGGAATGACAAATAGAGCACGAAGGATTGTACAAAGTATGAGTAGAAGGGAAGTGCAGCAGAAGTTGATTTTGTATGGTGTTGCTGGGGCTATTATTTTGGTCTTTTTGATGTTAGTTTATGGCATGTTTAAGTCATAGGAATGCTATTGTACAAGGGAATACTAAGGCAAAGTTTAGCAACATCACACACTTAATACTATCATAGATTGAAAAAGGGTATATTATTGGGGATTGTTAAGATTATCCCATTAAGGCCTAGGTAGCTGTTATATCTCCTCAAATGTCAGCTTCGAATAGCCCTTCCTTCTTTATTATACAGTCATGCCTCTTTATTTTGTCATGGTTGAGGCGTGGTTGAGGCAGAGGTTCATTATGTGCATTTCCTTGCTAAATTACCCTCGCTTTACTGCCACGAACCGAAACTGGTATCAATGTTTCTAAAACTACCCAAGAGAGAACTCTCATTCACTGAATCGTCCAATAATAGCGATGGTGTACCTGACCCTTGAGAGTTCCCACGCATTAATGAAGTAGGGGAACTTCCCTGGGAGCTAGCACGGACAAGTGAAGTAGAATTACACATCAATAGACCACCATTGCCAGTTAAAGTAATCCGTCTAACCTTCTTTTGTTTCTTTTGCTTCTCGTCTTCTACCCTCTTGCTTGCTTCGAGGATGAAATCGTGTATATCTCTTGACCTTTTAACATTCTTAATAAGGTCACTGTCTTGTTCTTCAAGGATCTTTTCCACATCTATATGATTAGCAGGACCTACGGTCGCCCGACGACTTGGGCTGATATCCATCTTTGTTAATGATGAGGTCAAAGCTTGATGAGTATTAGCCTTGACATATGATCGGTTGAGAGTACTACCACGCCTACTTTTGCCCGATCGACGAGGTGGAGTTGTTGGGTTCGGAAGTGAAGAAGACATAGGAGTGTGATTGTCTCCATCGTCACCATTCGGGTCTAGCTTGAGCAATTCATAAAAGTCCTCAAAGTATATGTTCTCCTTTTCACTTTTATAGTCCATGACATTATTGATCCACATCCTCTGCAGATCTGACTGAGAATCGGAGCCGTAGAAGGATGTGGCTTTTTTCACATCTTTAAGTGTAATGTATCCTTTCCTTTCCGTGTCAAGCCTATCAAATGCAAGCCTGATATTTCGATCATCTACATGACATTGTGATAGACATGCAGCGATGAACTCATGCCATCGAATGCACATGTCGGTATTTCGAACTTTGAGGCCTACAAAGATCTCCTTAATCTCTGCCTCGCTTAATTGATACTGATCTGATTTGTCAAGTAGAGCTTCCCTAAAGCAGTGGAGGGAGATCTCACCAGTACCATCTACATCAATCTTCTCAAATTCTTCCCTTAGTCCGGCAATCTGGTCCCTGGATACAGAATGAGGATAGGACTTGGTTAGAAATTGGTCATCGTAACACGAGAGTAAAGTGACACAAGATGTGCACAAATCGAACTTACGGTTGCAGAGTAAAGGATATTATCTCTCTTAGAAACGCTTGAGTCTTTCCTATCTCTTTGAATGATATAAGCTGGTTCAAAACATTGGGACTTAGATGAGATGATTCAGAATCATCTAACAAAGCAGCAGAACTATTTCTCTTCATAGTTTTCATCCAGGTATGATTTAGTAGTTCTGACGAGCTTGGCCGAGAAGCTGGATCGAGGACTAGCATACACTTGATGAAGTCTATGGCATCGTCACTTACATCCTTCCAGCAAGGATCGTCAAATGATACTTCACCGGAGAGTATTCTCTCTCGAACTTGTATCATTTCAGCTGGGCCTTCACCAAGGTCTCCACCAAAAGGAGTAAAACCAGATAGCAGAAGGTATGTTAAGACTCCCATGGACCATACATCACACTTAGTATCATAGCCATCGCCTGTGTCCTTATCCAAGATTACCTCAGGTGCCACCGAGTAAGGTGTTCCCACTTGATCGTGCTGAAGTTCCCCTTTGACAAAATGCTTACTCAAACCCTGTGAAGATAATAAGAAAGTTTACAATGAGAAGGGATGATCTGACAAAGCAAATTAGAAGCACATATCATTTGCAGCTTACAAAATCAATCAACTTGAGGGTATTATCAGTACCGTCCATGAATAGAAAGTTCTCTAACTTGAGGTCCCTGATAGCATAGAGGTTAGGTAGAATAGTTAGCATTTTGCTCACATCTTATGCACAGAAATCTCACTGGCTCCATATCATCTCTCCCACATGTCACACATACACAGTAACACAATACAATATCAATGCATGCACTTACCTGTGTATAATATCCTTGGAATGTAGATAAGATACAGCCAGTATAATCTGTTTCATAACCAAAGCACATCCCTCCTCATTATAACAATAGTTTGGTTGTTGATCCAACCTATCAAACAAGTCTCCACCCTCACATAACTCCTGTGTTAAGAATAATTCACTCTCCCCTTCAAATACTTCTTCTAAACATACCACATTTGGATGATCTAACTGACACATGATTTTAATCTCATCCAATAATGTATTTAATAACGTATCCTCATCTTCATTATCTTTGATTAATCCCAAATCTAACCGTTTGACGGCACGTTTAATACCCGTTTCTTTATGTGTAATTAATCGTACTTTGCCGGCCACACCCTCTCCTAATACATGTCCATCTCGTACTCCGTCATATACTGCCTCAATTGGCAAACCGAATAATGTTGATTCGATATGTACGCAACATCTGTTAGATGCGGGTCCTGTTGATTGTAAATAGTCCGCTACAATTGTACCTGATTTCTTTCTAATATGAGTACTACTACTACTCTTTGTTGGTGGTGGTGTAGATGCTTCTTTTATAGGGCCTAATGATTCTATTTCTTCTGATTCTCCGTGTTCAGATTCATTTGATATCCTTCTTGTCATTCCAGATTGCATTGAGACTTTATTCTGATCTATCGTCGTATCCTTAGCTATACATCCATGAAAGAGTTGTGTTAGTTCTTTTATATCATTCACATACATTCTACATACTATTACTAGGGCTGCTTACCTTCTCGACTACTACATTCAATAGCAGGCTTATTGCTCATGTCAACGATGACCGCTTGAGAAGCTCGACTTTGACATGCCCCCATTTTTAAACAGTGTATTGCAATGAGATCCTTAAACAACTGTTCAACTATATGGCATATGCATTCATGATATCGCCACCAACAATTAATGACTGCACTAGGTGTATTGTGATATCAAGGACAAAAAAGCAAGCAAATCAGGCTTTTTCATAATTTTTTACTTCACTTCAAGCTAGCAAAAAGCAGTTTGAAGACATTCAGTCGTAGGCCTGTAAACCGGCCCTTCGAGCTCAAGATATCCGAATGTGCCTATTCACGGGTATGTTTAAGGGTACAGAGGTACATTATGGGGCAGTTTAGCCGAATTGGGAGGTATAATTAACAACTAACTTGCAAAGAAAGAGATCATAGAAGATTTGGGATTTGGGATTACTTCATGTCTATCTCTAGTAAACATATACATGCTATAGTAGAAACATAGACTCATCATCATTATTCTTAATATGTGTAGACTTCCCACTCCCTGATAAATTGAGACTCTGATAGCAACCCTGCAACTGATATAGATACCGACCAAAAGGTATCACCGCTTGACCACCGCTTGACTATAGACTTTCCATACATAACTATCAGGTGTCCCCTTGCTTCTTCTTCCAATCTGGGACTTTACTATCAAGCCGACTCGTTAATACTTCTCGAGACCCCTCAAAATCCAACCCTTCATCGTGCAACTTTCTCCGCAAGCTGTCAAGAGAATGTCCGCTAATAGCTGGAGGCACCCAATCATCATCGGGAAGAAGATTTGTAGATACTGTCAGCAGCCTGTGGGACATTACATATGACTTGGCAAACAACACTTTCTTCCCATGTCTAGCAAAGAAGGCTTCCACCAAAGCGAGAAGAAGGTGAGGGCCATTCTTATATGCATGCATATAAGTATCAACAAAGTCAAAAGATGACGACTTGAGCATGGCTTCGGGTTCATTCAAGAAGTAATGTGCTGCCTTTTCCATCAAAAGGGGGCAGTTCATACGATGAGCAAATGTGAAGACATCAACAAAGTTCTCCCCATAATGAGATCTGACTTAACATACCAAGCCTCTGCCTCCATCTTGAGATCTTTGATGCCGTAACGATCTGCTATTTCTATGAAGACATCGGGGCGTTTTCTAAACTCGCTAGGAGGGATTGTACCTCCATAGACATACCTGATCATGTACCGAAAGATGCCGGGCTCGGCATTGTTAATAGGCACTGGACTGCTCTTGCTATAACCCTCACATAAAGCAGCAAGTAGTGGAGAGCATGCTTTTACCACTAACATATGGGCGTATATGGTAACAGAGGTATTGGCAGTATCATCATCGTGTCCTTCATCTTCCTGACCAAATAAAGCCTGAACATTTAAGCAGTTGAGCATTTCAATGTTCGCTCTCATATTGATAATTGCACGAACCTCTAATCTTAAATGCAATATCCGCTGTTTCACTATCTTCCAATAGATTAAGCATATTCTGATTAAACTTGTTCTTTGGAATGAGTGGGCTACGGAATTCATCAGGATACCCTTGATCTATCCACACTTCCACCACTAAGTGCTCACACCATCTCGGAGGACTTTGTTTTTAGGATTGATAATCATTTCATGGTCTAACTCAAGTGTAATGGACTGAGACCAAGTATCTGTACTGGGTTTTGACTCTAGTATTGTGATGTCATCTATATCCTTTACCCGGATTATACTTTTAGGAGTTGTCTTGATGGATAACCCTCCTTCTTTGTCCGTTTTGAGACAAAAGTCGGTTCCTGCGCTTCTTCCACAAAGCTTCAATGTTGTACTTTGGCAACGACCATTCTCAGACGGCTCCCTCAATTGCTTGACTTCTTCCGCGTAATTAGTAATCCATACCTCGTACATGTCCCACCCATAAGTTAATTCAGGTGGATTAGTAGACCGTTGAAACCAAGAACCATTATTACTGAAATCAACCACTGTTTTCCGACTGTATTGGATGCTCATCTTAATGATGGTGATGGTAACAGCACTGCAACTGATATGCAATAGTATTTGTGGTGTAATTTGCCTTGAGATGTTGATGCAGGCGGAAACAGGTTATTATTGTATTGTAGAACATGACTACCTTCTCATGATTGAAAAACTGACCAATAAACCCATACACCCAAGTATCCTCTTAAAAACTCTTGCCCAACCCCAAAACTCCTCAAAACCTTATACCACTGTCTAATAATCATCATTGATCTGCTCTTGTGTAAAACCATTGAACGGTTGACCTCTTTTTGGATGCTTCTTCCATTTAGTATTATGACATCTCTTACATAAGTAGAATATCTCTCCACCTTTTGCATCTTCTCCAAGAACAGCCACAGCACACTCTTCTCCGTGAATAATCTCAACAATTGCTAAATCTATTGGGACGGAATACTTGTCAACATCTCTGGGGTGGATATCGGGATCACTATCCTTTTCAAATGCCGGATAGCAAAGTTGACATTCCTTACAACAATTTATACAATATGCTGGAAAGGCACTAGAGACACGTGCGCCACCGACAGGTATACAAAAACCATCTTTCATAGTTTGACCTGCACAATGTTCCTCGTACTTATCCTTGTACATGTACTTCTTACAGCCCCGACAATATCCTTCTTCATTATGACCATCATCGTCTGATGAAATTTCACAGCAACCTCCGCACACATCGTTTGCATAATCGAATCCTCGTCGGGGTCCTACATTTTCACTTGACCGGTTGCAAACTTCACAACGATGGCCAGGACGACCACTCCAATCTCCACCTCTTCGGGGCATGATATGATACTATCGCCTATTCTACTACTCCTTGTTATGAGGGGAAAGCACATATGAAATTTAATCAGAACTTTCATAAATTTTCAATCTATGAAGTTTCATTATATAATACATCTTGTTTGTTGGAGGCTGGCGGCTGGCGGTGTGACGGTAGGTAGGTTGTACAATATACACGGCCGGTTGTATTAGTATAATTAAGTATTATTAATATAATAGAGTACATTAGTTGAATCATCGAGTGCATGTGGTATATGCGGCAGTGAGACGGCGGAGGTAAAAAAAGTGCACATCTTGTGAGTGAACAACAAAAAAATATGAATGATGGTTATTGATACAGTTTCCAAATGGTAGTAATAATATGAACATATCTAATAATAATACAACAACAGAAGCCGGCACCGACATATCACCGGGTATGAGCACGACCGATTGTTGTAAAAAGGTTAACAAGGGCGCATCAAAATCAAATGATAATGACGGTGTATGTGAGGTGATAGGGCAGTTACAATACATGAGCACAGACGATAATAATATATCAGTATGTGCCAATTGTGGCAAGGAAGGTGATAATGTGAACAATATATGCAACAAATGTAAGATGGTGAGGTATTGCAACGCCGCATGCAAAAAGAAACATCGATCAAAACATAAGAAACAATGTGAGAAACACATCAGAATTGCTGCTGAACAGTCCGCTAAGTTACATGATATAGAACTATTCAAACAACCACCGCCAGCAGAAGATTGTCCAATTTGTTTCCTCCTATTGCCAACACTGGACTCAGGAAGGATATACATGTCGTGTTGCGGAAAGGTTATATGCAGCGGATGTGCTTTTGCACCTATCTACGACAACCAAGGCAACAAAGTTGACATAGAAAAACAAAACGAGTGTG
>Ga0214479_100025_pt1 | contig 80803 bp, 64 predicted proteins | sample M1_20Mar14CPVII9_5_FD_165054 | JGI IMG/M metagenome (GOLD analysis project Ga0214479, IMG submission 165054) | Marine eukaryotic communities from Monterey Bay, California, United States - M1_20Mar14CPVII9sort6BwellE14 | ecosystem: Environmental > Aquatic > Marine > Unclassified | place: USA... | reverse complement strand
TGACGCGATCGCGGATCTGGAAGTTTCACCAAGAGTTCCTGATCAACTCGATCCATTTCGCAAAAACCGACCCTACGGCCACAAAAAACATGAAACAACGCGCGATGAAGACGTCATTTAAAAAGGGAGTGTTCGATGAGACTGGTGGTTGGCCACACCAGCTCTATGTCCGGCAGGCCCGTCGAATGGTTTCATCTTACGTGGTGACCCAAAAGGACCTCGAGGGCAAGACAGACCCGCCTCATACGGTTGGTCTCGCTGCCTATGGGGTAGACGATTGGCCGTATGCGGTCGTCGTGGAAGATGGCAAAGTCGCGGTGCAAGGAGGTGCATTTTCCATCCTCTATTTAGATGAGGGAAAATACAACGGCAGCTACCCCATCCCTTACGAGGCCATCGTACCGCGTAAAAAAGAGTGCGAGAACCTCCTCGTGCCCGTGTGTGTTTCGGCCAGCCATATCGCGTTTACATCGCTTCGAATGGAACCCGTCTGGATGAATCTTGGGGAGTCTGCCGGCGTGGCTGCTGCGATGGCAGTCGATTTGGATATTCCTGTGCAGGACGTTCCCTACGACAAACTCCGAAAAAAGCTTGATGCGTTGGATCAGAAACTTGAAAGGATTCAGAAACCGATCAAAGATCTGCAAAAGCCTGCCACGTTGGTACGTTGGCGGTCGCAAGGCCAATGGAATACCCAAAAGAAAGGCTGGGAGTGGCTGTTTGCCCATATCGACACCAACTTCGACGGTCAAATCTCGGCCGACGAGTACGCAGTCTTTCAACAATTCAAAGCCAAACACGATGATTGGGAAAAATCACTGAGGGAGAAAAGCCCACCGAGGCGGGAGAGAGACGCTGAACGAACGCCAACTGGGATTCGGCAAACCGGCAAGCCAAACATTGTATTGATTTTTACCGATGACCTTGGAATTGAAACTCTCAGTACCTACGGCGGTCACGGTGTTCGGACGCCACATCTCGACAAGTTGGCAGCAGGGGGGATGATGTTTACCCATTGCTTCGCAAACCCCGCCTGTTCTCCATCGAGAGCCGAAATTATGACGGGTACCTATCCAAAATTCACGGGAATCAAACATGTGCTTACACATTGGGAAGATGACACGTATCTGGATCCAAACAAATTCAACAGCTTCGGAAATCAATTGAAGAAGGCCGGTTACGCTACTGCGATCGCTGGAAAATGGAATCTCTCATGGCTTCAACGCAATGACACGATTAGCGATTTTGGTTTTGATGAACATTGCCTTTGGCAAATGTATGACCGAAACGGTGTCAAACGATCGCGTTTCTACGCTCCCTATTTCCGCATCAACGGAAGGATCACGGAAAAAACAATCGCCGAGCGATTTGGCCCGGACGTTATGGCCGACTTCATGATTGATTTCATCAAGCGAAACAAAAACGGCCCGTTCCTTGTCTATTACCCAGCTCTATTGGTACACACGCCCTATATTCGAGTCCCCGTAAGTCAGACGAAGAGTACAGATGCCGATTCCAGACAGAAAAATGGTGTGGAGTGTTTTCCAGAAATGGTCGAATACCTCGACAAGAATGTAGGCAGACTTATGAAATCGGTTGACGAACTTGGGATCAGTGAAAACACGATCATTCTCTTTTGCGCCGATAACGGCACGCATGGTCCCGTGACTTCCCATTGGGGAGACGATCGGACTAAAATTAAAGGCGGCAAAATGACAATGACCGATCGGGGCTCACGCGTGCCTTTAATCGGCAGTTGGCCGGGAAAAATCAAACCGGGAACGAGATGCGACGAACTCGTCGAGTTGGCAGATTTCCTACCAACCTTCCTTGAAATCGCTTCGGCCCCGGAACCAGTGCAACGCGTCCACGGAAAAAGTTTCGTCCCGCAACTCCTAAATAAAAAAGTACCCTCAAAAAAATGGGTCCACATCGAATACAAGAACGATAGACAGATTAGAACCAAAAAGTGGATCTATACCGACAAAGGCGAACTGACCAGAGTGAACGAGTTAGGCCGCGCGGAAAACCGACCGGAGAAGCAAGGTGATCATGCGTTAGCCCGAAATGAAATGAAGAGAATCTTTGCGCTAATCGATGAAGAGGCCACCCAAACAAGTTCGCAGCCGGAAAGATGATAGATCGTAGCAATTTGAATCCACCAAGTTATATTCTTAGTTTGAGGATTCTACCGTCCCAAATCGGGGCGATGGCACTACTTCGGTAACATTCTCGGTATTGAAAAAAAGTTCAAATCGAATCCGCTTAAAATTACCTACGAACTCCATTTCTACGGTAGGCTAAACGACCCCGCGTATCGCTAAGGCCTTGTTTAGAGTTTTAAAACATCGCGTTCGAATTGGCAAAGAAAGAGGATTATGAAAGACTGTCGTTTTTACATTTTTTTATGGTTAATTCTTGTCGGTTCGCAACCCTCACTTACTCGCGCTGCGCCTGACGAGCCAACAAATAGCCAACGTTACAACGTTCTGTTTATTGCCATCGATGACCTGAATGACTGGGTCGGTTGCCTCGGTGGAAACCCGCAGGCGATCACCCCCAACTTCGATCGCTTTGCGAAACATCACGCGATGCTAATGAACAAGGCCTATTGTCCTTCGACTGTCTGTGGCCCAACGCGATCCGCGTTGCTGACCGGAAAACACGCGACTTATACCGGTGTATACGGGAATGCGCAAAACCTGAAACACGCACCCAAAGCGAAAGAACTCGAAACCTTGCCAGAATATTTTGGTAACCGTGGCTACTACACTCTCAGCCGCGGAAAGATTTTCCATAAACATGGCGACCCGAATTCCCCTGGTGGTGTGGATGAAGGACAATGGGCATTCCATGAGTTTGTGAAGGCGAGGGGTTCTAACGGCGCGACGGTGTGGGAAGAAAAACCTGCCTTGGCAGGTCTCAAGTCCGGCGGTTCTCCATTCACTTGGGCGGCGGTGAAAGGCCCCACCGAAAAGACAAAAGATTATTCGACTTGCGTGTGGGCGGCGAACCAATTCGAACGCGACTTCGATGGAAAACCATTCTTCATGGCAGTCGGTATCTCAAAACCCCACCTCCCATGGAACGTGCCACAGGAATTTTTTGATCTGTATTCATTGAACGAAATTGAGGCTGCGCCGTTCCAACGCAACGATCTCGACGACATTGTCCGGAAAGATGGCAAGCCGATCTTTAAGCCCACCAGCCGTTTTCTTCTAGCCGATGGAAACGACATGCACCGGCAGGCGAACCGCGCTTATCTGGCCTGCGTCAGTTACGCCGACCATTGTCTTGGTGTTCTGTTCGACTCACTCGAAAAGAGCCAATACGCAGATAACACCATTGTGATGATTTGGGGCGATCATGGGTGGCACTTAAGTGAGAAGCTGCATTACGGAAAAACAGGGTTGTGGGAGGAATCCGCACGCGTGCCCTTCCTCGTAAATGTTCCCGGCGTCACGGCACCCAATACGAAATGCGATGGTGTTGTCAATCTTATCGACATGTACCCGACGCTGCTTGACCTCTGCGGTCTACCGCCCAACCCAAACAACGACGGACGCAGCTTCGCACAACTGCTTAAAAATCCTTCTATGGAATGGAACTACCCAACGCTAACAACCTATCAATTCAAAAACCATTCCATCACCGACGGGCGTTACCGTTACACATGGTACGGCGGACGCGCTGATGGTGCAGAAGAGCTGTACGATCACGACACCGACCCTTTGGAGCACATTAACCTAGCAAGCCATCCGGAATACAAAGAGGTTATTGCAAAATTACAACAACATATTCCGACTCATCACGAACCAAACAGCCCATCAAATCCACACAACGCATTGAAAAACTCGAAAAATCAGAAACGCCCCAAGCCTAAGTAGGATGAATCTCCCTATCATTCGAAATATCACCCGCCGGCGGGGTCCCCTGTAAATCCACATTGCATTTCTAGAACAGCGTTAGCATTGCCATGACGAAGCTCAGCCCTCCAGATCCACCAAGTGATCCGACTCAAGTCCAGCCAGAATGGCTCGATTGGCATCTTACCGAAAACGGATTGATTTCTGGTGTAAAAGTGACAAGCGTTCATTGTGAGCCAATAGGCGGATCCGTTGGTTTCCTGTCTCGCATGGCGAGACTTGTCCCGGAGTATTCAGGCCCCGTGCCGCAGAATATTCACAGCTTGATTTTGAAAATGGGAACGACTCGGCCACATTTTCAGGAAGTAGCGGATCGACTTCATGTCTTTGATCGTGAAGTAGGTTTTTACAAGCACATCGCCCCAACCGTTACGACTCGTTTGGCGAAGCTTTTTGCTAGTGATCCCGCTGGAGGCAGTGGCTGGATGTTGCTGGAGGATCTTAGCTTTTTGGAAAAAGGCGATCAGATTCACGGGCTCTCCAATGCTCAGGTAAGCATGACCCTGCAACACATGGGAGAAATTCATGCCGCGAATTGGAGTCAAAGTTCTCTCAACAATTTCGACTGGCTCCCCGAGGACAGTTTCTGGTTTAAAGAAGAACTATCCAGTGCCTGGGATGAATTTCGAAAACATTACGAACTCCGTCTGGGCAAGGCATCCATCGCGATGATGGAACAAGTGCTCGAGAGAATCAAAAAACTAGATGACGCCATTGCTATGAGGCCTCGAACGCTCGTACACGGCGACCTCCGAGCAGACAATTTGCTTCTCGGAAAACCCGGTTCCAATGACGAAGTATTAATTCTCGATTGGCAAACAGCCACCAGAAGCATGGGAGCTGTTGATGTGGCCCTTCTCATTGGGGGGAGCGATCCCCCGGCGGAACGGTCCGGACACTATAATGAACTGTTTGATGGATGGTATGAAACGTTATTGGCTCAGGGTGTAGCTAACTATCATCACCAAGAAGCGATCAACGACTTGCAGCTTGGAATGTTGAGTGCTCTGAGGATACCGATCAAAGTATTCAGAGACTTCGGTGGACCAAATTTTAAAAACGCTCGCGAGGCCCAACTTGCTGACGTTCTTACATTCAGGCACGTCAATGCCGCAATCGATTTCGATGCGATTCAAGCGCTTTCTTGATTGAGAATACGCTCGTCAGTGACTCCCCTTTTCCTCTCTGGTACCTAACAAATGGCTGTCTCGCCGCTCTCGCGTATTCAACAGCCGTTTAAACACCCTGAAAGAGGGGAGTTACGTCTGTTCACTTTCCCAGTTATCCCGACGGAAAAAATTGCATTAATTATTCTTCATTCCTAAAGAAACTAAGTACACGCTGGTCGAACCGGCGGTACACTTCCTACGTAATTATTTTCACGTGTCAAAAAACGTCTTTAATCTTCGACCCCCTCGATTTAAGCAATGCACTCCCACGATCTTACTTTAGGACTTGCCTTTGGATTAGGGGCACTCCATGCGATTGAACCGGGACATGGCAAAACCGCAATGTTGCTTTATCTGTCGGGTGAACGAAGAAGTTTTTTGCACCCCTTGGTAATGGGACTTTCAAGCGCGTTCACTCACTCACTCTCCCTAATCCTGATTGCATCGATCGTCCACCTGACCCATCACCTAGTTACGGGCGACCATCACCATGCAGATGAGGGGGTAGTGGATGGAATGCGTTGGGTGAGTGCGGCTCTCGTTTTGGTTGTTGGGCTTTGGATGACGTGGTCCGCTTGGAAATCAACTCCATCAAAATGCAGCTGCAGCCACCACAAACATGAAATCAACAAAGATGAAACTGAACAGAACGCAGCTGAAAACACTGCAAAATCTGCAAAAACCAGTTATTCGATGAGTGCACTTCTAGGGGCGGCTTTTGGTCTGATGCCCTGCCCCTCCGCCATGGCGGCCTACTTCTCAGGCCTTTCCTCAGGTTCGCCTGTAACCTCCTACATCGTCATCGGCCTGTTTGCAGCTGGAATAGCGACCTCTTTAACGTTGGTTGGAATGCTCGTCCAAGTTTTTGGAAATCGTTTCAGCAACACCGAATCATGGCTAATCCGATTGCCGTGGAACTATATCCGAGCGGGATTAATTACGTCGATAGGCCTGTTTTATCTCGCCAACGTCGCCCTTACTTAACAGGCGTACTAGTTTGGCGGATGGATAGTGCCTCCCAAGGGCCCTCTCTGCACCGCTTTACCTGTTCACCCACTAGCCGCAAACGAGGAACTATAACGCCTAGCACGCGTCCGTAGGTTCGGTCAAAATCTGACCACCACCATCCTTTTTGCGGACCTTATTCTTCGAAAACAGGACCCGCCTCTCAACCAAAAAAACAACCGCCCAATTACGGTTGCGGAAAGCCTGCCCACGTGTATGAACTGCGGCGCCACTGGATCTCCCAAGACGTTGGCAAATCTACAGGTTTGCCAACCTAACCATTCATTGAGACTCTCGATCGACTGCCCGAAAACCCAAGTTTTAAACCGCTTTTAACAGCAACCGCAAAGGCAACCGAAACGGCGATTCATGAGGTGGGCAGAGACAAGCAGGAGACCACCAATTGGCGTAAGCCATGGAGCCAGTCCTCCCAAACCCGAAACCTGATGCTTCACTTCAGCATCTACTCCCGAGACAGAGACGATCGCATCGTCATTAGTGCCCTCCAAAGTGGAACATTCTTCACAATGCTCGCAACCGACTTCAGACGAGATCCCCACCAAAGAAACTGAATCGTTTCCAGAATTAGACGCGGCTTCTGCACACGAAGGACAACATTCCCCGGCCAAGCCGAAAGCCGCAAAGGTTATCAACGCTAAACCACCTGCACCAAGCGAGACAGGAAACCAATTCCCATGTTTCCGGAGCCCGGGAATGAACGCGAAAATTGCAATCAGAAAACAGGCCAACGCCATCCATTTATGGAACGATTCATCGGCAAGAAAACTCAGACCTAACGCAGGCAGGTAGGAGATAACAAACGGCATGGCAGCGCAGTGAATCGCACATCCAATCGAGGCAACAATGCCAACAAGATCCCGCCAAGTAGAATTAGGCACATTGGCGTCAAGCGATTTGGTGATATCGAGTTCAACTGTATCCATTCTTCTTCTCCGTATACATCTTTCTTTTTTAAGAATTCGCAAAAATCAACATAATTAGAACTGCTTCCATCCAGAAGCGATTTCTGCAAAAGCATTGTGACTGTGAATCGACTCAAAATTTTCTACAGAACACTTGTATGAATTTATCCGCTCATCTGAATTAAGTGATTCGGCAAGATCACGTACGGTATCCTCACAAAATTTCGGATTCTCATAAGCCTGCTCGGTTACGTGTTTTTCGTCATCACGTTTGATAACCGAAAATAACGGAGCAGACGCAGAGCTTTCGGCAATCAGAAATAGCTCCTCAAGAGAAATCGTTGCCCCATCAGCGAAACGCACAGAGAGGGTTAGCTCACATCGTTGATTGTGTGCACCGTACTTTGAAATCTGTTTTGAACAGGGACAAAGGCTCGTCGCCGGTACTTTGATCGAAACTTCTGTTGCCGTGGAACCTCCAGTCGCAACTGAGATCTTAACATCGAAATCAAGCTTGCCCGGACGATTCGAAACCGGCGCTACTTTCTCAATAAACCACGGGAACTCGACTGTCAAAAACGCATCTTTAGCATTCAGACGGTCTCTAATGTCAGCGCACATCTCGCGCAAAGTATCGATGTTCTGGGTTCCATTAAACTCGGATAGAATCTCAAGGAAGCGAGACATATGCGTACCGCGTTTGTCTCCAGCGAGCGAAACCGCCATCTCCCACAACCCGGTCGTCGACTGTGCGCTTCCCGCCGAGTCAAAATTTATAGGGTAGCGCACATCCGTAACGCCAACTCGATGAATCGGCAACCCAAGAAAACCAGCTTCCGCCTGCACATCCGGTAAATTTTTCAGATCACTTGCCACAAGGAACCTTTAGATTGCTCAGTAAGGGGCACACCAGACAGTGGTTCGGACTATTTAGACCACAAACTAGAGCAAAATTGTATGCAATTGCAAACTTTGTGCAAGTGCGATCGTGTAAAGAATGCAGTTTTATGCGATACGATTAACTTTTTTGCCAAAAAAAAACGCATGTATATGCATAGCCATTGCAACTGCATACGAAAATGCTATTCTTCTGCTGCTCGGACTTCCGAGCTTTGATTGAAAGCTAGGTATGCACGTTATCAATGCAATAGTTCCAAATCACGCCAAGGCGGTCTCATTCATTGTGAAACTGAGCCTCTTGGTATCTTTTTCAGTTAGCGGTTTCGCTACCTCATTCCATTCGTGCGCGAACTTAGACTGTGAATACGGCCAATGTGCGATTGCTGTTTGCTGCAGTAACTTGGGCATGGCCAAGCAAAAAGAGAGCACTAAAGTCCTTTTCAAGGCCAATGACGCCACCCCCCCTGATTGCGGGGCATGTCATCTTGTCTCCCAAATCCAAGTGGCGGCCGGCATAGCCGATTCCGCCTGTATTGAGCCGAGCGAGCCCCCGACTAGCCTATGCGAAGATTTTTTGCATGCAGCAGATGTCCTTGTTCGAAATTCGGGGCGTGGGCCACCGCATTGCACTCTGTCTGATCTCTACCCCTGTTTCTAGTCGAATCAGTTTGGCGGCATGCAACCATGTACCGCCCAATTGGCGCGGACGGGTAAAGGGATCTTGGTTCTTGGTCGCTTGTCCCCTGTTGCATTTTTTAACAGCGATTCGGTGACGAGCATTCTTTTCAAATAGAAGATTTAATCAGAGAGTGCGTTGTGAGTTTTAAAAAAGAAAGAAATGGATTTACGCTTGTTGAATTACTAGTTGTCATCGCGATCATTGGTATTTTAATTGGCATGTTGCTTCCCGCCGTACAGCAAGTCCGAGAGGCCGCGAGGCGGACGACGTGCGCTAACAATAGTCGCCAACAAGGCTTGGCAATTATGAATTACGAGAGCGCCTTTCAAACCTTGCCACCAGGCTGGGTTACAGGGAATCCCATGATTGCCAATTCGGAACCTGGCTGGGGCTGGTCTGCGTATATTCTGCCGTTTATGGAGCAGAACAACCTTTACAATCAAATTGATTTTCGGTTGGCCATAGATAACGAGTTTCATGAACACACGATCGAAACGGTAATCCCTTCCTATCAATGCCCTTCTGAAGTGGCTGATGAGGTTGTGAATCTCGCCGATCATGTCGAGCATGATCACGATCATGATGATGATCATGATGATGATCACGACTTGAGATTAAAGGATGATGATCACGACCATGGTGAAGAACTGTGGGTGAGCCGAAGTAATTATTCCGGTGTATTTGGGAGTTCCGAAATCGGAGACAGTCCGCTGCTGGGGAATGGCCTATTTCACGGCAACAGTCGAGTTAAGATGGGTGACATAACCGACGGTACGAGTAACACACTAATGATTGGCGAACGGATCAATCTTTTAGGATCGGTGTCATGGGTTGGAATGTGCCCCGAGGTCGATGAACCATTTGCTCGGATTGTTGGTGCAGCCTGCCATGCCCCCAACGACCCCGCCGGCCATTTTGACGACTTCCGCAGCTACCACCCCCAAGGAATCAACGTAACTCTGGGGGATGGTTCAATTCACTTTGTAGCTCAGTCAATTGACGAAGTCGTCTTCCGGCAACTCGCCACGCGTGCTGGTGCTGAAGTGGTATCCATTAAAGATCAGTAAAGCCAGCTAATCGGATTACGCTAACCAATCACCCTGATTCTCAACCGAGGTCAGGGTTTTTTTGGGTTACGATAGATTGAGTTGATGGAGTCGCCGACCAAACCGGCCGGTTGTCATTTTGATACAAGTGATCCATTGGTGCATGGTCACTTAACGTTTAGTCGAATCAAACCCACGATAGATTGATCTATATCACGCCGGCACGTATACGCTTGAATCACATACTTCTCCAAGTACTGGACGCGACGACGAGTTCAAGTTTACCGGTCTAGGCCACTACTCGCTAACAAACCCAGACTGAGAGTAACCGATAGGAAAACGGGAAAACGAGCCTACGCGTACAATCAACCGGACATAATCCAATATGATAAATCAATAAAGTGTGGTATACTTTAGTTCAAATACACGTGATTATTTATTGCCAATCATGAATCATCCAAAGTCAGATCAATCCGAATTCGTCAAGCAGGCTATTCGAGAGGCAGGCTTGCGGGCAACCCCTGCAAGAATTGCAACACTCAAACTCCTGCAAGAAGCGACGTCACCACTGACACACGCGGAGGTCTCCGAAGAACTCCAAGGCTTAGGCGTTGATAAAGCGACCGTTTTTCGGAACCTAAACGATATGGCAACCGCCGGCCTGCTCAGAAAAACAGAACTCGGCGATCGAGTCTGGCGGTTCGAATTAATTACGGAAAATGAAGAACACGGCACGGTGCATCCCCATTTCGTCTGCGTTGATTGCGGTTCGGTTTCCTGCATGGTGGAGATCAAACTTACTGCAGGCAGCATGAGGCTAAGCCAAGAATTTGGCGAAGTCACCGAAATTCTTCTTCGCGGACAGTGCAACGACTGCGGTTAATCTAAGATCACTTTTGACCTCTCAGTCACCGGCTTTCGTCTCTAAAAACACCAGACAACACCCGGAAAGGGTTTTGCTACGCGCCGTTACCTTAACGAAAACAAATCCGCTGTCGGGAAACCCGCCAACAGTTCCCTTTCCTGATGTTATCATCCGCAGCATTTATCTCCTCGAACCAACTCGCTAACAAAAAATTCAACAAGATCCCTGCAGCAACACTTTATCTTGAAGTGACAAGTAGCTTCGTCTGAAGGGGGCAAACAGCTGACAGCAACAAGTGTGGTTTTGCTTAAAACTCTGAACCGTTCTGCGACATCGGTACGTGAATTTTTTCTTTGAAACTGAAACGGATTCACACCAGGCAATCCAATTGAAGCACGGCGAACTGAAGCTCGCTGCCCATTAAAGCCCGACGGTCAACCACTCCTTTCGAGGTAGAGCAAGCCATATTCTTTCACTAATCCAAATAAAAGCATCTGCACTGCACTTGCATATCTTTTGCATCTACCTACCCTTAGGACTCGGTCGGTTATCCACCAACGAGCTCTTCTCTAAAAATAATGCAAAGACTACGAATCGTATTCCCGCTAATTGTTGCGCAAATACTCCTAGTGAATCTAGGCGATTCGTTACATCACGCTTCCTGGTTCGGGTTTCACGACACCACCCAATGTTGCCATTGCAGTTGCTCTAAAACATCTGGATCTACAAAGACTAAAAATGATCTGGTTGAGATCAATGAAGCGGCTTTGGATGGCAATTGTTTGATTTGCGACTTCTTTGACGTATTTACTGCAGCGGTTTTCGATTCGACTTATAACGTCGACGAATCGGCTATTTATACTTGTCAAAGGCCAAACTCACAAAGCAGATCTTCGTTTCGACATTTCAATGAATCACGCGGCCCGCCCGCGTTTCTCTTTCTTCCGGTTTTTTAAACTGAAACTTTTTGAGCTGCCGTTCGCTATCAACAGGGTCTACCTCTGCAGGAAATCGAATGGATTCAGCCGCTGCGTCCTTACTTACCTGGTTGGATCACTTCCTTCGCGTTTTGATCTCTTACCAACCGGCACTGGTACGCGTTGCTACCTAAGACGCCCCAATTCAATCAACAAATTTACGAAAGAGAAATATGATAACGAACATTCACCCCAACCGATCCAAAAGATCGGCTTTTACCTTGGTGGAACTACTTGTCGTGATTGCCATCATTGGAATCCTGATTGGCATGCTATTACCCGCTGTGCAGCAGGTTCGCGAAGCAGCACGCCGTACGCAATGCGCTAATAACATGAGACAACTTGCACTGGCCGCACACAATTTTGAGAGCGCACACCGGCACTTCCCTGACTCTGCAGCGAGCTCGTTAGAAGGCTATTCCCTGATCTCCAAAACGTTACCCTTTGTCGAGCAAGGCAATCTCCAATCACTTATTGACTTTAATCAGAATCTTTTAAGCGGCCGCCCTTGGGCACCGTCGCTAAATCCGATGTACACCGCGGTCGTTGATAAACGAATTCCTGTTTTGGAATGCCCGAGTGATGATGGGGATGCAAATTACGAGGAGAACGGAGTTGTGTGGGCAGGCTCCAACTATTTTGGAAATAGTGGAACCGCAACAGGCGTGCTTTACGTCACCGCACAGCCGACCGATGGAATATTTTGGAAGGGCTCGGAAACTACGTTCTCTGAGATTACTGACGGAACATCCAACACAATTCTATTTGCGGAAACGCTGTTTGGACTAAGGGGAAATCCGACAACGGAACTTATTGATGCACAGATTCAACAAGCTCGGGTCAGAGGCGGCGGCCCCGGCTCTGTAACGGCGGAAGTCCTCGTGACCAGGACGCCGACGTCTTACGAAGGTCGAAGGGCGGGCCAGTGGATTCGAAACCTACCTTACCACAGCATGATTAACGGGTTCTTTGCTCCCAATTCTCCCCAACCTGATTTTCATTTCCATGGAGATTGCATATCAGCATCTCGAAGCAACCACCCCGGAGGCGTTAATGTTAGCTTCTGCGATGGCAGTTCTAGGTTCGTATCACAGTCCGTCGATTTAGGAATCTGGCGAGATGTGTTTCAGAGAAATGATGGCGATGTATTGGGAGAATTTTAATGTTCGAACTGATAAAAGAATCTTGCTTTGTTTTGTGCCTTTTGCTGACCGTTCTCAACCTCAATCCGAGGTCTAGTTACAGCCAAAATAGTCCATTTGCAAACATCCCGGATAACGCAAACGATTCGTGGAGCAGTTTTCGAAACAGCGGTAGCAGCGGAGTAAACAAGGAAGTCTCACTTCCTACTGAATGGTCCGTTGAGCAAGGAATCGATTGGGTGGTTGACCTACCCGGATATGGACAATCCTGTCCCGTAACGACAACGGATTACGTTATCTTGACCAGCGTCGCTGGGCCTCAGAAGGAGCAGAACGTGCTCACATGCCTCTCTCGTGTTGATGGAACTACAGTCTGGAGTTTATCTGAAAAGAATTCACTACCGGGACCGTCCAATTACATGTTCTCCCGTGCCGCTCCTACTCCGATGGTGGACTCCGAACACGCCTATGCGTTTTATGAGTCTGGAGACCTGATTGCCGTAGATCTTAAAACTGGCAAACTGATCTGGAAGCGGAATCTGGCTGAAGAAACAGGTGAAATACAGTCGAGACACGGGCTTGGCAGTTCTCCAACCCAATCTGAAAAGTATCTGTTTATCAATTTCGAGCATGGTGGGCCGTCCGCTTTGATCGCGATTGATAAAAGCGACGGAAAAACGGCTTGGAAGACCGAGCGGCCTTCAGGGAGTTCTTGGAGCTCACCCGTTTTATATGATTCAGCAATGGGTGAGCAAGTCATCATCAGTTCTCAGGGATCCGCCGTTGGATTCTTAGCCAATTCAGGTGAGCAAGTCTGGGAAATCACCGGCCTAGAGGGCAACTCAGTCCCTTCACCGACAATCGACGGGAACAAGCTCTATTTGGGAGCGCGTCAATCCGAATTTGGATCGGTTGAAAAGGCAGCAAAAAGCAACCTCTGTTTAAACTTAGATGAACAAGGAACCCTCCCAGGCGTTCGGTGGCGAAGCGATCGTTGCGTTACCCACTATGCCAGCCCGGTGGTCTGCGGCGATTATGTCTATTTGATTAACAAGAGCGGAATCCTTGGCTGCCTCAACAAAGACACCGGAAAGGAGCTCTATCGGCAGCGACTTGGCTTCGAGTGTTGGGCATCTCCGGTGGCAAATGGGAATCACCTTTTCATTTTTGGAAAGAACGGAACGACCGTAGTTCTGGAAACAGGGGAAAAATTTCAAAAAATAGCAGAGAGCAAACTCTGGGATCAAGAAAATCCTCCCTCTCCTTCCAAATACAAAGAATTCTACCCGTCCCAACAAACTGCTGGAGGTCATGGAGGAAGTCGCCATGCAGGCGGGCACCCGAGCGACAAAAAACAAGACGCTCATGGGTCCCACAAACCGGATGCATCAGCCGATTCAACGTCAGGAGATCGTGCCTCGAGAATGGTTCGAAGCTATCTAAAATCTGATGTCAATGCGGATGAAAAATTAAGCGGTGATGAAATTCCGGAACGACTCCGTTCCGCGATGGAGAATATCGACCTCGACGCTAACGGACAACTTGACCGTAACGAACTCACCAAGATGGCTGAAAAGTTTTCAGCCAACAGACGCGGCTCGAGGGATAGTTCTCGTGACCCGATGGTCTACGGAGTCGCCGCTGACAAAAATGGATTCTTGATTCGTACCGGCACCCGTTTGTATTGCATCAAAGGAGTTAAGTGATATGCGTGTCATTCCTCAATCCGAACGCTGCCACGCGAAAATTTTGGTGCTAATCACGGCGTGTCTTTTTTCGGTTTCAATTGGATGTGAAAAACCCAAACCGATTATCAAACAATTTCAGCCGCCATTAACCATTACGGCTAAAAATCTGGAGTGGTCACTTCTTGAAACTGGTGTTTCCGAAACTGACAATCAAAAAATTGACAGGTTCTTTAAAAACAGACCGGACTTATTGGGCAGCCCCGAATGGGACGGTCAACCTGAAAAATACGTTTGCGACAAATCAAGCAAGCGAACACGACTCTACTGGTTTAGTGGAAGTCTCGAGCGACCAACTTGGAACGGCCTCGAGTTCAACGGCACGAGCATGAGCCTGTTTTCAGGGATTGGAAACCCGAACGACAGCTAGTTACCAATCTAAATGACGAGACATTTACAGTCTCAATGAATTGGCCTGAAACATTCCCGCTTCACCTTTTTTGAAGCGGAATCTGACAATACGAATTAACAACAACTGAGTATAAATTATGGACAAACAGTTTTGGATGATTAATAGGTGGATTCGGTTTCATCTGATTGTGTTCTTTTGCGTCGGTCTCTGCACGCTACTGGGATGCAACACTGACAATCGATCGTCGGCGGATGACGAAATCCCGAGAACAAGCGAATCTCAACTGAACAAACCCGAGTTAGAGGCTTCGCATACCCTTTGTCGCCTATTTTGGCAGGATGGAGATGCGGGAACTATTTGCGCGGCGGATCTTTGCTCTACCGAAAATGGCTTCGTGGCAAGAGTGTTGTCCGTTGCCGGTTTGAAACAACTTGACGTTGAGCAAAACGCGTTTGCTCAAATGCAGATCGTAGGCAAGAGTTTGATTGTATCCGTGCGAGACAATTCAGATGGCAGTGAGGGCAGCGGATGGTTAGTGATCGACACGGGCGTGGAGGAAGAGAACCACGGCGACCACTCACACTGGTATTACACCAGAAGCCCAAAATTACAATCCGAAACGATCGACGCTAGTCATGGAAATCCCGCTCACGTTTATCGATATGGTCAGCGTGTCTACGTTGCGCAAGACAAGAGCAACGGATTTTCCATGATTGAGTTCAATAACGGTCTCACGAGCGACAAATTTTTCGAAGGCGGTGGCGGACATATCACCATTGCCGCTTTAAAGGGGCAAATAGCGTATGCGTCCTGGATCGACCGAACCGGAGAAAATGCGGGGCGAATTGACGTAGTTGATCTAAAGGGAAATGGTGTCAAGCCAAAATATAGTTTCCAACTCCCCAGTGGTGGAATTCACGGCGCAACCGCCTGCGGCAACCGCGTCTTTTTCGCTCCGAGCGACGGAGTTTATTGGGTTGACTGTGATTATGATTTCGAAAAATCAAACGACACTGTTAAGCTCAACCATTTATCACTCGGCGACAAAGAAAATTCGGGCTATCGCACAGGTTCCTTTGAGTCGTTCGCAAATCATGTGCTTTGCATCGCTAACTGCAAGGGAAGTTCGCCAGCCGTTTGCGCCATCGATGGTACAACTCCCTCACCGAAAGTCAGTCGCTATATTTGTGAGGACATCGAACCTAGCCAACGACTTAGCACCCTTCGCGCGGTCACGGTCAATGGCAAGCCGTATGCAATTGCTTTCGCCGAAAGCAAAGATTTGCAAGACCAGCTGCTGGTATTTGCCTTGGACCAAAATGGTGACCGGAAATTCGACGATCTCAAACTGATCAAATCCATCGACATTGGAAATAGCAAAGTGGAAGGCCATTCCGGCCACCACGGCATTGATTTCATCCACGAGCGAAACGACGCCGTCATCACTAATCCGGGCGATGGAACGCTGCAAATTCTTGACATGAACGAATGGAAGATTTCAAAAACTCTCCCAGTCAATGGCCAGCCAACCCGCATTCTCACACTTGGGGGAATTCAATAATCACGGCGCCTCGCTTTCGCGAGGTCTAAACTCATCTGTGACTAGACACGGTGGAGTTTTGCGGGCAGGAGAATTAGCCAACTCACACCCTCCCTAAAAATCGACGCGAACCGATTACCCAATCGGTCTGCGTTGAGTTGGCTGGTTCCACTCTCCCGAAGGCAAGCCAGTTTTTAGAATCAACTGTCTATTTCTTGATACACTCAACCAGACTTTCTTCAAGATAGTCCCAATTTAGCAAATCACTTTCAAAAATAATTTCCAGGCGACTATCTCGGCGGTAAGTAGATTTTGAAAAATCAGTTGTTTGCTTAGTTCGATTAATTGTCCACCAATCATTTTGGCAACGAAAGACACCCTTCAATCGCACTACGCCCCTGATAGCCCCAAGTAAATCAAACAAATTATTTCGATCAAAGACGTCATCGATGTGGAAAATCCAGCCACACCCGAGAAAATCGGTGCCTTGATTTGGAAAACACAGCGGATGGCGTGGTTCTGGCTTTCGATCTAGAGAGATGTCTTGAGTCGCTGAAGCACCCGCGTTCAGACCGCCCGTTCCACCGGCCAAAATTGCCATCCTGTCACTCGGAGTCGGATGTGCCTCCGCAAAAAGGGGAAAGCGAGTCGTCATGAATTCCAAGTCTAAAAGCTCGGAGTCAATCACGCCAAATTTAGTCTCTACGATTACCTTTTTCGCTGGGTTAAAACTGGCAACCCACTCACGGCAACGTTCTATTTGCTCCCGCTCTCTCACATCGGTCCAATTCAATACAACAATATCGGCAAGTTGAACCTGATCTTGAAATACTTCCGATTTTTGCCACCGAGCATCATCAAACTCATTTGGGTCAATTAAGCAAATAATATTACGCAAATCGATGGCACCAGAAAAATCATCGCTACGTAAAATGTCGACTACCTTCGCAGGATGACTTATCCCCGATGGCTCTAAAATAAGACGATCCGGTTTTGAACGCCGAATGAACTGAGCAAGCAGTGGCTTGAACGCAAATGACATCGTGCAGCAAGCACAACCACCGCCAAGCTTTTCTACCGCGACTTCTTTCGTGTTGGATTCGACCAGAGCGTGATCGATAGACACCGTACCAAATTCATTGACAAAAATTGACCAATGTTCATTATCCGGCCGCTGTTCAATTAAGTTCGTAATTGCCGTCGTCTTCCCTGAACCGAGAAAACCAATAATTAAATTGGTCGGAATTCGCTCTCCTCTTTTCCAAGGCATTTCTAGAAGACTCTCAACAAAGGGGTCGCGTTTTAGCCAACGCTTATTAATAATCGCCAAACGAACACAATAATCATATGCAATCGCGTTGCATATGGCGACTCCCCACAACGCATGGCATGACTCAACACGCAGTAAAACGAAAATCAGGACGAGTATTTTCAGATCTTTTTTATGTAACGCACAGACAGTTAGTTTACGGGTGGCAAAAACAACATGAGTTAGGACTCGCTAATTTAGCATTCAACTTTTGGCCTATCGCGGCGGGTATTGCTCCCACTTAATTGAGCCGTGGGTTTGACATTTACTCGGACCTTAGATCAATTGAATTTTTGCAAACAGAATCTAGATATTCCCAGTCAATGAAAAACTCTAAACAGTCCTTGAGCCTAGACAACGCAAAACCAATTTAATCGGCACAAAAAGAACCCAATCCGATCACGACAACAAACCCTTCTATCGTTTACTTTTTTATCAAAAGCACGCCCAACTTCCACAATGTGAAAACAATTGAACACTCTTTGTCAATATTCAGGCAACGTTAGATGCTTTGAGAAGGGAGTTGCTTTTCTGACCGATAGATCCCCGCGGCTCTCCTATCCTCTACGGTAGCCTCAGGTGTTTTAGCAAAGTCGTAGCCGCTATTTTTCCAAGTTTATCTGCTGCCTCGGGACTTGCACCGGTAATTAATTTACGGTCGACGCAACAGGTATCGTCCGCTTTGGAGTTAACAAGCTTTGCACCGAGATTTTCGAGGCGGGCACCTAAGGCCCACGGCATGTGCCCGGGGAGATATCCTATCAATGGTGTTTTTTTATCAACAGAATCAGGAAACACTGCCATTTCATATCCGGAATAGAGGAACTCTTGATTCTCTAATGTGGTTGCGAGAAAAGCACCGGGGCCATGGCAGAGACTAATGGTGAACAGATCATTAGTATGAGCCCAACGTAGAAGGGCGGCGACGTTTTGATCATCAGGAAGTCCCAGCATCGCACCATGCCCGCCAGGAATAAACAACGCAACATACGAATCGGATTGAGCATCAAGAGAACCAACAACCTGTTCCAACGATTTCGGATGATCAAATCGTGGTTTCAAATCGTTGTAAATGCCTAAAACGTCAGCATCTTTGGATGGCATCGCCCACATCTCAAAAACAACAGGCTTGCCGTTTGGGGTCGCAATTTCGAATTCAAATCCTGCATTTTTCAGATGCAACATCGGCAATAATGCTTCCACAGGGTGATTACCGGTCGAGAATTCGCGACCGTTTCTCATGGTCATGTTCTTCCGCTCAGTAAACACGACGATAATTTTCGAGCGCTTTCCCTGATACGCTTCGTACGACGAGGCTTTGTAATTTGAAACCGAGGAAGTAGCGAGCCGCAAAGCGAGCCTTGAGGGGCGATAAGAGTCGTCGGGCTCCAACTGTGGAGCGATCCCGAGAAGAGATTTGAACATAATTGAAATTGCGAAGCTCGAAACGCTCCGGCGTAAAAGGGAAAAACAGAAAAGTAGGCGGTTGCGATTAAGATCTTGAAAAAACCGAATCAATCGCGCTTCTAAGAAAGACAAGGCTTGAAAGATTAACTGAAGACATGATTATCTCTCAAGCCCAAAACCGAATTTCCACTTGTCCGTCTCCAGCAACCCTCTCCCAACTCGTACCTTACCTAATCTTCATTTTGATCGGCAAACGAAAACCCATCCGATGTCAATCAACCGCGGAAATAGGTCCAAATCAAAAAGCTCGTTTTTCGATACCTTTTCGAACTCTGGCTCGTTTGACTTCCAGACTCCAAAATATTTGCGTGGATGGCTTGGTTTAAGCTGAAACAAAGCGAGTAATCGTTGTAAATTTTTCGATTTCCAAACTTTGTTTCGTCCGCTAAACCTAAACCAGTGCGATACTCTTGGTGATCCAGCATGAACACGATCCGGTCCTTCGTCGATTTGCTGCCGAAGATGTGGTCATCCTTTGAATCGGAGTCCTCTCGTGGCTTTGGCTGTGCCGCTCGAAAGCCTACCTTACCGAGCGGCGAGATCCATGTTTCCCTGCCGCTATTCAGGATCTCTCTATATGGGATCTATTTTAAGTCAATCCAGCAATTTCCGACCAAGAATCGCGGCTCACGGCGTCTTTTGTTCTGTGCTGAAATTTAGCTAGATCCAGTTTCCAACCCATTCTTTTGACACAAACCATCTCACGCATTCTAAAAGCACCCAATCTAAAAGGATGCAGAAATTAAACGTCCGCCGCTTTCGGACAAGCGAATCCTTCTCGATAGTTCCGCGTCACCATTTCAGTAGCTTGAGGAGATTCTGGAAAAACCTCTTTTCCCGCATCAAATTTCAAATTAGGCCCTATCGAAATGGGATACTTTTTAAGATCAACTTTGTTATCCTCCAGGTGCCGCACAGTTCGCCGAAGAGTTTCGCCATTGTCATCCAGACTCTTAATGTTCCCGAGGATCTCGTTCGCTTGAGCCACTGAGACTTTATTATCTTCACCGAGGTAATAAGAAATGTTTCCTAAGTGGCTTAGGCCGGCCGACAGATGCCCTTCTCTCGCGTCTGCATTGAGGTCTTCCATCTTCCGACTCTCACAAACATCCAGGAAATTCCCAAAGTGGTTTCCGGCCCCCTTGAACGTCTTGATAGAATTAAAATCTTTATCAAATGCCTCGCAACTCGTGTAAGACTTTTGCACGAGGTAGCCATTCGAGCCGTAAAAAACGACTCCGATTTTGTTACCCTTGGAGCTGTTGAAGAGTCGATTTAATTCATCATCCGCAGAGGGTTTCACCTCAAGACCCCGCGTCTCGAAAACAATGCATTTGTCGCCGTAATCATAGATAGAAACTTGCGTGTTCGCGGTATCGCCGGCGTCTACATAGTTCGGATCTTTTCGCTCTGCCTGATAACCAATTCGGCCGCCATAACTAACAACACTGTTGGGGTGCGAATCAATTCCTAGACCCCAGCGGGCAATGTCCGTCTGATGCGGCCCCTGATTTCCTGAATCGCCGTTCCCATAACGCCGCTGCCAATGCCAGTCGTAATGGAAACGCTTTCGTGTATTCCTTGGGTTGCTAAATTCAGCCGGACCGCTCCACAAGTTGAAATCAACTTCACCCGGGACCGGATAGTCTCCAAGACTCCCAATTGATTTCCGCCGCTTATAGCACAGTCCTCGTGCGAATTTCACTTCGCCGATTCCACCGTCAGCCATAAATTTCACCGCTTCTTGAATGGCGGGATTACTACGACACTGAGTTCCAGTTTGACACACGCGTTGATATTTTTTTGAAGCCGCAACCAGTGCGCTGCCTTCTGCGATATTGTGACAAATAGGTTTTTCAATGTAGGTGTCTTTACCGGCCTGCATCGCCCAAACGCCGCAGAGAGCATGCCAATGATTAGGCGTTGCCGTACTCACAGCCTTCACTGCTTTGTCATCAAATGTTCGACGCATATCCGTTACGAAAGTCGGCCGCTTCCCCTGCTCTCCTGCGATCATATCGCAACGTCGATTACCGGCATTTTCGTCAACATCGACGACATAAAGAATCTCGGTTCGAGAATCTTTTAGCCACGCATTAATGTGACTGCCACCACGACCGCCAGCACCAACGACAGCAACACCAATCTTATCATTGGAAGAAATTGGCCTGACGGCACCGGTCCCGAATGTCATGACCCCTGCGGCGGCTATTGATTGTCCGACAAATGTTCGACGATTAACTCTTGGCATTGTTGAGCTCCAACTGGGAGATTAGCGTTTTATTGATAGACGTATGTTTTTTAAAAAATAATCAAGTGATCCAATGGATTGCACGGTCGTTATTTTATTAGGATCTGCTGCCCGCGCCAAACCACAGGAACAACTGAATAAAATATCGTGAAGGTTTCAACGTGGACGCTTATCAAGATAACAGAACTCGGGTATATAGTCGCTTTTTTTGGGCAAGGTGAGTCTGGGTAGTCGAAATCCTTGGTCAATTGAAAGACCAACAAGAGTCTGACCTTCCTTTCTGTTGGTTGTGATACAAACAGATTTACCAAACAGGGCTGTTTCGCTCTGCCACTGTCACCGCCGAATTGCTCACCAATCTATAGAACTTAATACAGACTTGAATAATGGTTTTTTGACGAGTGCATCCTAGAATAACCACCTATTTCAAATGAAAAGCTGACAGGGAAAAACAACTACCGTAAGATTAAGATTTGAATTTCTCAGGATGCCCTGTTGGATTAGGTAAAGCTCATGAGCCCCTTAACAAACATCCATTCATTGTTTCGCGGACTAGTTGTTAAAAGCGACTTTCAGGTGCTACTCCGTTTTTCGGGCATCGTTGGCAGCTCCCGTTTATATCTGCTTAACAACAAACCACTTGAATCAGCTTTAGGAGGCCCCAAACCCAACGTTGTCATTTTTTATACCGATGACCAAGGCACTCTCGACGCTGGCTGTTATGGATCCGACGACCTCCACACGCCCAACTTTGATCACATTGCGGCAAATGGAGTGAAATTCACCCAAGCCTACGCGCATACGGTGTGACCTGCCCCATATCGAGAGTTTGCTTAGCTATGCTGCCTCCGGTAACCTCACATTCATGGAAGAAAAACAAGCCACCCAAGAGATAGTTGGGCAAAAAAAGATATCTACGCTGCCGGGGGTGAAAGTCGGCGGCGAAACCAGTGCTGGCAATGTGTTTAAAGGTTGCGCGCTAGTAGTCCTCACTGCGATTGGTATCTTTATACTGTTCGCTGCTACCTGTGCCGGAATTCTCATAGGAGGTGCTGGTGCGAAGGATTACATATTGCCACCGAATCCGAACACAGGCAACTAAGGCCAGCGGGAGACAAACAAAAACGAGCGACCAAGTTGCACCATTTACTTCAACCTTTACGACCAGAAAGAGAGGATTGAAATTATGGATCGTTTTATGGATCAATATTGAATCTTCGTATTGTTTGCGTTCTTCGCGATAGTCGCATTGTGGCCAGTCTGGTTGGTTATTGGTGTTACGCTGTTAATCTGGTCAATGCTAAGAAAGTGATTAATTATGTAGAGGGTAGGGGTGGCCTTTGAATTGTGGGGGTGGGCTACTGTGTGTCTATCTACTACTAAGAAAAAGCACACCGGCACAAGTAACAACAAAAACGATTATCAGACCAAGAATAGCGAGCGGAATCATGATTAGCCAATAAAGACACGACAAACAGAAACCTTCCTCCTCGACCTTTTTCGGCACTGTTGGTTCTGTTGGTTCATACGGGTTTTTGGGTTCTTCCATGCCGTAAAGCCTATAGTCTCACCCAATGCAAAAAAAGCCCCTGCATATCTCAGCTAAGAGACACACAGGGGTTTGAGCTTGGGCTAGGGTTTGCTATTCGCCCCATCTAGGAGTCTGAGGCTAAGGCTTAGTTTTGAGCCATTCAACCCTCTCCTTTTTACTGCTATGGCACCAATCGAGCCATACCTGCTTACGAGCTTTGAATCTTTCCTCGGCAGTCGTAGCCAGTTCGAGGTTATCGAAACTTAGATTTCTTCGATTGCCATCCTTAGCCTTTACGATCCGGTGAGGGACTTCGCCTGTTTTAAGCCAATACACAAATGAGCATGAGGCGACCGATTGCCTGCGACCTTTGATCTGCGAGCGTAGGCTATCGTGAGAGACGGGCTTTCTAGTCTTACGAAACAACAAAAAGCCGTTGTCGTTATCGTGGCCGCACTTCTCGTCCAGCTTGTCGTAAAATTGCCGCATTGGGATAAATTGCTGCTGGTCGTTTTCCATGTTTCTGTTTTCCTTATCTGGGTAAAATGTTTGCTATGTCGTTAGTTCAGCTAGCCGAGTAGGTTCGTTATGTACCGGCGCTTTGAAATGCATTTCCAGCTTGCGAAAACCTTCTCAAGAATCGAATAGCTTTGGGGGTTTGTTGCCAGTAATGCAGCACAATTCGACGAGACTTTCAGATCGTCTCAAGCTCTCGAAGCGTTCGAGTGCTGCGGTATAGGTTAGAAAGCTAATGACGACCGCACTTTCTGCCATGCGCTAATCAGGGCTTCTCACAACCTCGAAGGAATCATACCGAGGGCAGTTTCTATGGGTTGCTTCGCTCATCTGAACTCTCTTTCTGAGCATAAAGAAAGCCCGAGCAGGAAAGACCTGCTGGGCTGTGATACTGAGCAAGGGTTGAGAGCTAGAAACCTGCTATTTGCTCACCAAAAGACTGAAACCTAAATCTATAGATAATTTCAATCACTTCTGTATTCACGGAAAGGGTTGTCACGATCTCTATGAAGGGACAACGGAAGTTTTCTTGCGAGAACAGTATTTCCCCCAATTGATTACCGACCGAGCTCTCGCATTTATCGAAAAGAATCAGACGACTCCTTTCCTACTCTATCTCGGAATCAACATCTCACACTACCCCGAACAGGCCCTACCTCAACATACGGCGCTATACCAGGATCTTCCCATACCATGCCGATCTTACGCAGCCATCACGCCCCCAACCGATCACTACATTGGCTTGGTGCTGGAAAAGTTGGACAAGCTGAAACTGACACAAAATACAATTGTTATTTTCCAAAGCGACAATGGCCATTCAGCCGAGAACAAGGCGACAATCAACATCGACGATCACGCCAGTGACTACCCAAAAGGCCACTACTACAGCGCAAACGGTGGCGGAGGAAATACGGGAAAATGGATCACCGCAAAAGACTCTTTTCTCGAAGTTGGAATTCGCGTACCCGTCACCGTTAGTTGGCCTGCAAAGTTGCCACAGGGAATTGTCCGTGACCCAAACGTCACCATCATGGATTGGCTTCCGAGTCTTATGCAGTGGTGTGAAATAGATGCCCCAGAACTCCAACTGGACGGGAAATCGCTGCAACCAATAATCGATTCACTAGAGCAACCGACGTCTCACCCAATTCTTCATTTTTAATGGCAGAATAAATGGGCAGTTCGGAAGGGTAATTGGAAACTAATTGGCGTGGATCACTCCGATCCATCAAAAAATTCACTCTCACTACACAATCTTGGCGAACCGCATCCTGAAGTAAAAGACCATGCACGGAACAGGCCTCGCCTCAAGAAAAAATTGCTTTCCATGCATCGAGAATGGGCGAATGCCATCTCTCCGAAGTAAGGTAAATTAAATTTTGGCGTTAACGCGGTCTTTTTACTCCAGCGTGCCACAATCAAGAATGCCTTCTTGGCCGAAACCTGACGGCAGACATTTTTTGATTTAAGCAACAACCCATTGGAAAGAAGCATCTTGCTATTTTGAATTTTCCGTCGGAGGAAACCGCTTACGCTTCTCACTTGGCACTGGCTTCCCCGTCCTCATCTGCCACCACTCCCCTGCCCTCTCAGGATTATAGTTTGGGTTCGAAATCGGCATGCGTGCCGAGACATCCGTTCGCCATCGCTGCAGCTTTTTCTTTAAATCAGCTGCGCGGCCCGGTTTCTCCGCAACCAGATTCCTGGTTTCGCCAATGTCATCAGCAAGATGATAAACCTCTACCTCACCGGTTCCGTCAAGGAATTCAATCAGCTTCCAGTCCCGTTCCCGAATGCTACTTGCCGGTCGCCCATGATGGTAATGGGGATAGTGCCAGTGCAAAGATTGTCTCGCAAGTTTGGCTTGGGGTTGCTCAAGTAAAGGTAGTAAACTCAGCCCGTCAATCGTCTGATTCTTCGGCAACGCACCGCCGGCGAGTTCGACGAAGGTTGGGTAAAAATCGTGGCTGATGGTTGGTTCTGCACAAACGGAATTTGCCTTAACCACAGGTGGATATTTCACAATCAAGGGTACCCTCACTCCCCCTTCATAAAGCGTCCCCTTCTCCCCTTTTAGTGGATCCTGGGTTGCAACATTATCGTCAGCTGCCGGGCGATAATCGTACCGGCGATAAAGCCCGCCATTATCGGAGGTAAATACGATCATCGTGTTCTCTGTGATACCCGCTGCATCCACAGCCTCGACGATTCGCCCAACCAAATCGTCACAGTGCTCAACCATGGCGGCATAGACAGGATGAGGCAAATCACGTTTTAGTTCTACGGCGCGGTCTTCATATTTCTCAACTTTGGCAGCCATCGCGCCCAATGGAATATGAACGGCAAAAGGCGATAGCATTAAAAAGAAGGGCTTCTGTTTGTTTCGGTTAATAAAATCAACACAAACGTCCGCCTCAAAATCCGTCCGATACTGCCCTGCTTTTGGCTTCTGTCCCTCACTGTCGAGTACGCGATACCGCCCGGGAAGGTGGGGTCCAGAAATAACTGCTGAGAAATCATAACCCTGATGTTTCGGTTGGAACTGCGCTCCCTGACCCAAATGCCACTTCCCAACATATCCCGTTGAGTAACCTGCCGCTCTCATCGACTCGGCAACCGTGACAGTATCCAAGGGCAATGCCATTGTTGTTAGTGGCGTGATGACTCTTTCGAAAGGACGCCAATGACCTGGAATGTGAGCAGTGATTCCAATCCTTGCCTGATTTTGCCCCGACTGGACTGCACACCGTGTAGGAGAACAAACCGCACCTGAAGCGTAAAAATCTGTAAACCGCATTCCCTCCGACGCTAAGCGGTCAATATTTGGAGTGTCAATAAAATCATTTCCATAGCAACCAACATCTTTCCATCCGAGGTCGTCTATAAAGATTAGAATGATGTTCGGATCGTCAGCCCGCGTTTCCGAAATTGGGACCAACATCATGAATAGCATCGGAATGATCTTAAACCACATTTCGCAAGCAATCTTCATTTTCTAATCCTGAAATTTTCTCAAAAAAATTGTTAGTCCATATTGCCAGAGTGACGATTCGAAATCGATCCGCCTACACCCAATACCTAGCAGACAACCATCGTTGGCAACTCTTTCACAGAAACCCACCCGGTAGGAATAACTAAGTTGTTAGCGAACTTAACCCAACGGCAAGAATCCTATTCTCGCGATTCCGGTTCCAAGACTTTGCGGTAGAGAAAAGCATCTGATGTCAGCAAAGACTTCAAAAGCGCATTCATACTACCACCATTGTCTCGGTAGGCCCGGTAAGCTTCCCGCAAAACAGGTGCATCATTGAGGGTTTCGTTGCGGCCCATCCAAAATCGAAATGCGTGCCTCACGAAAACCTGATGGACTCGATCGCTAGCCGCGAGTCGGTCGATCATCTCAAGAGCATTTTCCACGGGGCCATCGAGTTCCGCCTCACCGCTGTCAATGATTGCTCCTTCGGTATTTAACTTTTTGCCCTTCTCAGTTGTCCGATAAAGACCTGCATGGCTGAACATTTCAAAGGGAAGTCCCAGTGGATCCATTTTTCGATGACACCGGTAACACTCGGCTTCTTGAGTGACTCGCATACGATGCCGGAGCGTTTCTTTCGGTTCGTCCGGCAGCATTGCGTCCACAGTGATAGGGATATCAGGTACTGAATCACCAAGCAACCGCTCACGCACCCAGCGTCCTCGTAAAATTGCATGATTGTCCATTGCATCAGAATGAGAAACCAACCAACTTGGATGCGTCAGTATCCCTCGACGCTGATCCGCTGGAAGCTCCGTCAAAGAACGCTGAGCCTTGTCACCCTTGACAACCTGTGGCACGCGAACATGGATACTCTTGCCTTTGGGTAATTCAACATAGCCACGATCCGCATTGGTAATTCGGGTACCTTTTGGAACTTTCGGTAGCTTTTTCACCAGTTTTTCCAGTTGGCTAAAATAACGAACGTCTGTACCGGGCGAAATTACAACACGATTGGTCGTTAGCAGCTCGGCGAGCACGTCTTTGTCTTCTGCCAGAACCATCTCCACCAACCGATCAGTATGCGAAGCCATTCTGTGCATCGTGGTGTAGTGATTGGTTCCTTTACTATCACCACCCGCCGCAGTCAGCGCTGGCGTATCCTTGCAGATAGATCCGGCCCGATCGTAATCAAAGTACTCACGAAAAAACTGAAGTACCCTGGGTTTCCGAATCGAGGGATCCGCAAGGATTCGGCTTACCTCGCGGGCGACATCTTCTTTAGTTTTCATCCGTCCCTGAGCGATGGAATGCTTTAGTACTCTATCAGGCGGAAGATAGCTCAATGCGGCGTTGACCGCTAATCCAAGCTCTTCATCTTGCAACATGATCCTTCCGAACCGATCAGACGTGCCATAGTCAACTAACTCCAACCGAAATACCGCTTCACGATCCAAGAAAATTGGAGCCAACCCAAGAATCACTCCCTCTTCTTTTCCAAGATCATTAACAGCGCGGTCAAGAATCGACACGTATTGCTTTAACTCATCAGGTCTAGGTTGACGGCCAGTCAACGCTTCAAATAAATAGATAATCGCTGCCTTTTTTGAGTCATCACTAAAACTCTCGTCCTGAACTAGTTCATACACAGGAGTAAGCGGACGCTTGATCTCTTTACTGTAAAACAAGCTTTGTGATAGTCCCCGCAGATCACCATGTTTATATTTTGCGTCGATTTCACTAACGCGATCGGCGAATTGATACTCTTCCGCCTCAGGGCCATAGGCCATAAATTTCAAAATATCTTCCGCGAGTCCGGCGATCTGTATCGCTTCTGAACCATTGACCGAATACTGATCAGCATAATTTTTTAAGCCGTGGGTATCTTCGGTAGACAAAACAGGTGGAAACCCGGTGATTGCCGCCGCGTAAGCGGCACTTCCGCCCACCCAACCAATGACACGATCCAGTCCAAAGTAAACTTTAACCTCTCCCTGGGGATTAGGGAGAATTCTATCTCCACGCGTCCTCAGCCCCGGTTTCCGGGCATTGTAGTCAGGTTCCAAATTGATAAGAGCATTCAACCGGGTCAAATGTTCCTGAGGTTGGATTCTCCAGATCCGTGCTGGAGAGGAAGGCGGTTCCAATTGTCCGTTCGAATATTCACGATCAAATAAAAGAGCATGATCGAGGTGATTCCCTTTCGATGGATGCAGGTGAATTTTGAAGCCACCCACGTCTTTTAACGCGACGACTAAAGCGTCAGTAATCAGATGACTGAACTCGTAACGCGCCATCGCATCAGGCCGCGCAACTTCATCACGCGGGGGCATTTCGTTAAGCGCTACCTGCTCCCAAATCTGTTTCCATAAACCAGAGTTCTCGGCATTCACCTCGCTCAAGTCCTCAAAAGAAACGCCACCTTCCTGAGTCTCGGAATCGTGGCATTCCAGACAATTCGCAGCAAAAAAAGACTTGGCCGCCGTCGCGAAATTAACTTGATCATCTGAAATTAACATTCCAGAAAACCATTGAAAAAGAAAAGCGACTCCTACGAGTGTTCGTATTCTATTCTGCATTACATCCCTAGATCGTGGAGCGACAACGATGGCAACTAACATCTGTTCCGAAAAAAACTTAGCTAAGCCAGTAATTCTTCAATCGGGCCCAGATGCGTGTCGTACTTCCCAGCAATATTCTTTTCCATATTGAAGCGATCACAGGGAGCGCCAATCGCGTGCAACAACGTCGCGTAAAGCGCATTAATTGGACGCTTTCCACCGACGCGTGTGTAAAGACCGGTCTTCAATTTTCCGCTCAAATCACCGAGCAACATAAACGGCCAATTAGCACCGTTTGTGTGCTGTTTGTCAGCGTTATTACTGGTGTAGACAATTAAGGTGTTGTCCATCATCGAACCATCACCCTCAGGAATCGATTCGAGTTCCTCTATTAGCTTGACGAGCATGCGGCAGTTATATTGACGAATTTTGATCCAAATCGGATTCTCAGGCTGTTTCATATGCCCAAGATTGTGACCCGCTGGCACAATCCCAAGTCCCTTCCACGATCCAAAAATTTCGCCCCTTCCCGAACCGATGGTCAACACGTTAGTGAGTCCTGCTTTAAGAGACGCAATTCCAACTTCGAGGAGCGAATCATGCCAGTCCGTCTCGAATTTTGGATTAGTAAATTTTTCATCGTACTCTGGAGCGAATTTACGGAGATGATCCGAAACAGTATCAAGTTTTTCCCGGAGACCATTTATCTCACGAAAACCATCGACATAGCCACCGTAACGTTCGCGTTCACTCGCCGGCAATGTAGTCGATCGCTGTTGGGCAATCTCCTCGATGCGGTTAAACACACTCGATCTGGCTTCAAATTTACGTTTGACATCTCCAGTGGCAATTCCGCCAAACAACATCTGATAAAGCAATTTTGGGTTGGAGTGCATAAAGACCGGCTTACCTGCACCGGCAGCAGAGAGCGTCGCAAGAGTTGGACGCGAAATCATATTTTCAATTGCATCCATTCCGATACATAAATGTGGAAGCATTGTTTCTGGTAGCTGTCCGCTTATCACATGGTCGATGGTTGCACCGGCTGGGGGAACGCCTATCCCACCTCGATAACCACCGAGTGCGCCAAAAAATGCGCTGTGTGACGGGCTTGTGTGCTGGCCGTGAAGTCCATTGATGATGTGAAGTTTGTCTTTGTATGGCTCTAATGGACTAATCGGTTCGGGCAACTCAACGCCGGCAAGAGATCCACTTTCTTTCATTCCAGCAGGAACACAAGTCGCAGGGTCAAATCCCTGATTCTGCAAAAAGAAAATAACTCGCTTGGGTGCCCCGCCACGCCCCCCGCGCTTCTCTCGCTTGCTGAGAGTGGTTGAACCAAGCGAAGTCGAACCCAACGCCACACCCGCTGCCATTCCCTGTAAAACATTTCGGCGATTAATCATCGTCTACCCTTTTAAGTCGTAACATCACACCAACGATCAAATTCACTCGCGAACATGCGGAAAGGCCTGCCAACGTTGAATTGGCGACAGCCCTCGCGTTGCAGCCAGGCGGCAACTTCTTTCGTAAAAATCACCGGAGGCGACGTTGATTCCAGATGAATTTTAACGCCTTTTTATTGTAATCTCTTGCGGACTACACAAAAACACTGGAAAAACCCGTAATCGAGACAATTCTCGCCACTCTCATAGCGATTACTCAGTAACAAAAAAAAAGGACGGCTCGAATTCGAGCCGTCCCGATCATGTTTCCCAGTTGACGACCGTTCGGCGATCGTCGTACCAAGCAATAACTACTTCCTAAACTGTGGCTTCATTACACGTGCCTCAGACAGAGAGCCGTAGAGTGAGTCCATCCCACGCCGTAGAACCCAAGCCCTCTCGGTGGTGTCATGCGTTCTCTCAGCCATTCGAAGGGTCGCCGACACCATCTCCATGGTCTGGTCGTCGGTACTCTCGACGCCGGCACCTACGATTGACTTCATCGCTTCCATGTAAAGTTGACAACACTTTCCGTGGTTTCCATCGTTGTAAACCGGAGCACCTTCGCTGATTGCGGAAGCCAGAACGTCCATCGCAGCGGTACGAGACATGACTCCTGGAATCAGAACCGCATCGATTACGTGAATGACTCCGTTGGTAGTATCAATATTTTTCGCGACTACCTTGGCGTTATTGATCGTGACCCCCGATGCCATCAAACCGATGTCGACTGATCGACCTAGCAGCGTACTCGCTTTACCGGCCTTGACTGCGTCGCTGGCATAGACCCGTCCCGCGATAACATGGTACTTTAGAATGTTAATCAGATCCTGCTTATTTTCAGGCTTGAGTAATGTTTCAACGGTGCCGCTTGGCAGATTGGAAAATGCTTCATCCGTCGGTGCGAATACTGTGAAGGGTCCTTCGCTCCCAAGGACTTCTGCGAGGCCTGCTGCACCAACTGCTGCAACCAGCGTGTTGAATTGGCCGGCAGATTGTGCTGTCGCCGGAATTGTGTTGAATTCAGGAATCAAAACCGTATCGATTACGTGAATAACTCCGTTCGAGCAAGGGATGTCAGTCACGACAATTTGTGCGTCCCCTACCTGAAGCGAATCGCCGCGAAAATCCAAATTTAAACGTTGCCCATTAACCGTTGGAGCGGCGTTCAAATCGTATGCATCTCTTGCCATGACGCTCCCAAAGAGAACGTGGTAGGTCAAAACCTGGGCGAGTTGGCTTTTATTTTCGGGCTTAAGCAGCGATTGCAAAGTTGCTGGGTCCACCTTCGCAAAAGCAGCGTCCGTCGGAGCAAAAACAGTAAATTTTGTATGCCCGTTAAGCGTATCAACCAAACCAGCAGCCTTCACCGCTGTGACAAGCGTCTTGAAGTTGCCCGCGTCAATTGCCGTCTGAACAATTGTCTTTTCCTGAGCAAACGTGGCCGTCGAAATGGTCGCCGCGACCAACATGACTGCCGTGAACATGATTTTTCTCATTCTTTTCCTCGCTGGGTTAAAAGTCATCCGTAGCAGGAAAACCGTTCATCAGGAGTTGTCTTCTCAGGATTTCTCTGAATTTCTCCTTTTTTTCTAATATCTGATGAAATTCAACCCGGAGTTGAGGTGTGTTTCAAACGAGGAATCATGGGATGGCCTCTAATTACACAGCTATTTAGCCGGGCGTCGCATGAAAGAGTCCCTGATTCACAAAAACGTTAACAGGCATCTCGTACAACTCGGACAATTTTTTACTTGTCAAAACTGTTTCCTTAGGTCCGTCTGCAAAAACGCTGCCTCGTTTCAACAAAATGACGCGAGAGATCTCCACGGGAATCTCATTGAGATGATGAGTGACGAGCACTAAAGTTTTACGTTTTAGAATTAACTCGGAAACCGTATTGAAGTATTGGAATTGAGCGGACAGGTCTAGACCGTTTGCCGGCTCGTCTAAAACAAGCACGCTTGGATCATTCACCAATGAGCGAGCCAGCAAATGCCTTCGCTGTTCACCCGTGGACATCTTAAAAAAAGGTGTTTCAAAAAATTGAGTAATACCAAGCTCGTTTGAGATACGTTCAGCGATAGAAAGTTGACTATTGCTAAATTCCTGATGGCCAAATGTATTCAGGCTGGAATAAAATCCGGAGAGAACTACCGAGCGCCCCGGCGTATGAGGTCGAAAGTTCTGATGCAAATCAGCTGATACCACTCCAAAATGTTTTCGCAGTTCTGAAACATGCCACCGCGACTTTTCAAGAATCGCTACCTCTCCTTTCGACGGGTACAAATCGCGTCCCAACAATTTCAATAGGGTCGTCTTACCTGCTCCATTGGGACCAACAATCGCGGTGTTCTCCCCCGCTTCGATCGCAAGCGATAGATTACGAAAGACACAACGTCTACCCCGGTGTACTTCTGCATCGGTGATCTTAATAATTTGCATCGTTCCAGCCATCACAACTCAAGAAATATTCACTCATTCCATTAGAAGCTCAATGGTAACTCATTTCCACGCGCTGATAAGACGCAGTAACCGCGTCAATAACACACCGTCTAATGGTTAGAGACCGCGAACGTCTTGCTTTGAAAATGAATCTAACTTCGGCAAAGCTTGGCATGTCCCTTCCAGTATTTAATTCGCCGCGAAAAAACGACTATCGCAATGTCTAGCCACACTTATTTTCCGTTTCTAAAATCATCTTGTTGAATTCCATCCAGTTCAATTTCAAAAAAAACCTCACCAAGGGAACAAAAAGCAAAAAATAACCTTATCGAAATTCACTCATGTCGTGTCGAACCAATTCGTGATATAACTTTGGTCTGCTCAAGTTCCAGCAGTGCCGCAATGAGGCCGTGAAACTATAAAACACAAGAAAGTGACTCCAGGCAATGGATTGTTTTTCTAACTTCAAATATCTGCTTATTCTGATTTGTTTGTCCTTGGCAAGCACCGCTTGTACTGCATTTGGGGAAGAGGGGGCGAGGTCTAAGGTGAACCCCGAACCAGCGACTGGGCCCACTATCGGAAAGACTACTGCTACGGCAGTGCCCGCGGCCAATCAGTTGGTTGCGGCGGTTCAATACCACCTACTTTCGTGGAATGTCGAATCAGACGGCGCGACATCGAAGGTTATCTGCGAACAATTGGCCGAACTCAATCAGAATGATCATTACGACATCTTCACGCTGTCTGAGGTTTTACCTGCTGACCTGAAAAAGTTTCGATATGCACTTGGGAAACACTACAAGTACGTTTACTCAAAATCTGGTTTTAGTGACCGTCTCGAAATCCTTTACAACGAAAACAAGTTCGAATTAGTGCGGCACTTTGAGATTAAAGAGATAAATATTCTCAATCGGTATCGAGCACCTTTGGTAGCCCACCTAAAAGATCGTGCGAACGGAACCGAGTTCCTGGTCATGGTGAATCATCTTGCCAGAGGAAAAGCCGAGATTCGTCAAAAGCAAGCTGCGATGCTGGTTGACTGGGCACGCGACCAGACGTTACCAGTCTTTGCGTTGGGTGATTACAATTTTGATTTTGTATTTAAGACGCGAAAGGGAAACCCTGCCTTTTCAAACATGCTCAAAGACAACATCTGGCGTTGGGTTGAACCTGTCGAACTGATTGACACAAACTGGTATGACAATCCAAGAAATCCAGATGGAATTGATGATTACCCTGGCAGCATCTTGGATTTTGCGTTCGTTGCCGCTTCCGCCAAAAATTGGAAATCGACCTGTCGAGTTTTGGTGCGGGAAGGAGATTTTCCAGACGACAAAACGACCAGCGACCACCGCCCCTTTGAGATGACAATCGTTAAACCATAAACGCCCCGTTTTATTCCTTGCACCGTTTGTAGGTCACTGGATAACCGCGGTCCTCTTCGGATTCCAACCGGCAAGGCCTCTAGACATCCTCTGCCTTCACAAATTCGTGGACCCATACTTCTTGGTTCTCATCCCACTCCATACCGGGATGCATTTTAATGATCAAGTTCTTATAAAATTCTCGATTCGGATACCCTTCGGCCTTGGCTTCTGCTTCAGTCATGTCGCTTAATAGTTCAAGCCTCAAATCAGTAATGACGAAAGCAGTTCCCTCAAGTACAAATTGCTCACCAGGATACCCGTAGACCCCTGCGCGGCGTTGCTGACATTTCCTACCCTCGAGTACCGCAGCGACCAAGTTCTCATGAGTCACTAGTCGATCTATTTCACAGCTTTTCTCTGGATATTTACTCATAGTTTCGAATTCATTTTGAGATCATTGAAAATTGATTTTCTATTGCAATTGAAGCATCGCCAAATTCAACGAATGAGGGATATACGGATCATGTTTTAACCCTTTGGAGGGTGTTTTAAAACAGCGGCCCGACAGCAAAGTCTTTGTTAGCAAAGAAAATTTCCTCTCTCACAAAGAGAGAAAAACATAGAAATTCATACCTAACCACGAGGCCGTATAAATATGTTCGGAGAAATGCAAAAATTCCCTAATAAACAAACTGAAATTTCGTCAAGGTTACGATGCCGTCTACGGCAATCTCCGCCGCATTCCTCAACTTAGATTAGACAGGAAAACTGATCAAAGCCAGTGTTGTTGGACGCCAACTTAGCTAAACTATCGAACCTCGTTACTATCAACTACTTCTCTCGGATCTCTAAAGATGCCATTTACGCAAGTCACCACACTCATAATTCTGATCTCCATCTTCAGTTTTGGACTCAATGTGTCCCAAAATGCTCTGGCGAGCGAACCGGTGATGGATGAATACATCAAAGTCGAAGTCCGTGGCAAGTTGAACAATGGGATCATGGCGATTGGAGGTGAGACTACGGGTGTTGTCATATCCGCGAACGGAGTCACTTGGGAACTCGACTTTTCAAATTCTCTCAAGTCTCAGAAAAAATTAGAAGCAATGGACGGCCAAATGGTTGTTGTCAAGGGAGAGCTTTCAGTCAAGCGTGGAGTTGAAATTCGCCAACGCTGGATCGTGAAAGTAGCTTCCATCGAAGCAGGCAATGCTAAGCCCAATCTTTCAATACTCGACATTAAAAATGACGGGGTAAAGAAACTGGAGGTAAGCCAGACATTCGGAGGATTTCGCGAAACGCAGATTTTTTACACGTTCCCGAAGAAAAATCTTATCCTCAAAGTAAGAATCGATAACAAGAACAAGGACTTCGCCGTAACAGGCAAGGTAATTGTCTTTCCCAAATCAACAACTGCTGAGGGACTTGCCAAATGGCTGAACAATCAGCACTCCGATGGCTTATTTCCAAACATTCCGCAACCCGTTTCAACATTGGATTTGCCCAATCAACTCTGCCACTCAATGAACCCAAAATTTGACAAGGAAATCAAAACCCACTTAGGCAATTTCAACAGCTACTCAATTGATTTTAAGATTAAGGACGTTGAGAGAATTGGGGACTTTGCGATTAAAGGTTTCTCTGGCAAGGCTAAGGTTCACGTTAAGAACAAATAACGGCATTGACTCTGAACGCAATTAGCAAAAAACAGCCTTGGTCTCTGCAATGTCGTGCGTTTTCCGCTGGACGACTCCTGACAAGCTTGTTTGGGCCAACTCCGAAACGCCCTTCGCGACTTTTGCAGCGTGCAAAGGGTTGAACTAAAGATTACATGGCGAGGGCGTTAAACCGTTCGGCACTTACTTACGATCTCGTTTCATCAATTCCTTCGTACGCTTTTTAATTTGCGCTTCCGGTATTCCCATGAGGTAGCCGACGCGACGCATCACTTGAGCATCGATGGTTTTGATGGAATCTAAATCAATTTCAACCTGGTAATCCGACGGACCATCTTTGAAAAACACCAGTGATTGGAGGGCAATCAGATTAACGACCGCTGAGTCCGATTCCTTTAAGATAGTCTCGATCACCGGCACTGGATTGGACGTCTGAGTTAGTCCGAGGAACTCACATGCTCGTAATCGCACGAGAAGATTCGCCTCTCGATCGACAGAGTTTTCCGCGAAAGGCGTAAGTTCCGCTGCTTGCTCTCCAAAGATTGAGCAAACAGAATAACCCCAATAACGCTCGACTGCATCCTTTGACTGAATCGCTTTACGCAGTTGAGGCATCGCCTGCTCAGGTGGCAACAGGGCTAAGTTCGCAATCTCGACGTAGTTTGCAATCGAATCCTTGGCTGCTTGACCATAGGCAACGGGATCCTGCATAGCTTCGTCCACGAGAACACTCTCAGGAATAAAACTCAAATCGGGCATCGCCTTAACTTGCCCGGTCAGCTCATCCCGCATTGCAATAAGGCGTTCCCGATGTTCAGCTTGGCTCGATAGATCGTTAATTTCGTGTGGATCTTCGGTCAACAAAAACAACTGCTCTGCTGGTTTCGGCAGGAAAAATGCCGATTGAGCGGGGTTTAGTTTCCCTGCTCTAAAAAGCTCTCGCCATTGCTTCCATGCGAGATTGATATACCGATAGTTATTCTGAAGCCCATCAGGATAGATCGCCTGGTAGTTTCTAATATATTTCCAATCACCAATTCGAATCGATCGACAAAAATCATACTTCTCATCCATGCGATCAGCGTATCCAAACGTTCTGTCTCTAGCCTCCACTTCTTTGCGAGCGATACCCTGCCCCATAAACGGCTCTCCGTCAACAAAATCCGGAACTTCCACCCCGGCCAACCGCAAGACAGTGGGACCAAAATCAACGAAATCTACAAAGCCATCGGTTCGATCTCCACGTTGAAACGGAGAACGGGATTTCCATTTTTCAGGAATCCGAACGACCAAAGGAACGTGGAGACCACTCTCGTTGATGTAGCCCTTGCCGCGTGGCAGGACTCCGCCATGATCACCAAAGTAAAAGATGAAGGTGTTTTCGAGCTCACCGTCGCTCTTCAATTGTTCAACTAACTTTCCAACTCGGTTATCGATTGACTTGATGCGATCGTGGTAGCGTGCGTACGTTAAACGAAACAACGGAGTGTCAGGATGATAAGGTGCCAATTCAACTGTATCCGGCTCCGTTTGGAGATCGGGGGAATCCACCCACGCCTGCTTAAAATGCAATGAGGACTCGTGGGAGTCAGTATAGGTTTGCACGTGGAAAAAGGGCTTCCCATCGGGCCTGTTACGCCAATGCGCCCGATTGGATGATGCATCCCAAGTTCCTTTGGTTTCTACCGCGTTGTAGTCCTTTTTGGAATTGTTGGTTGTGTAATAACCAGCGTCGCGCAAATAAGCCGGAAACATTTTCCAATCCTTCGGCATGTTCGCCAACTCTATTCGACGATGGAATTGTGTGCCCAAACGCGGTCCGTAAACCATTGAAATCAGTGTCGTTCTCGCGACACTGCAAACAGGTGCATTGGAGAACGCTCGATCAAAGACGACCCCGTTCTTTGCTAAGTTTGCAATATTTGGAGTTTCGGCCCCCATCGGATCAAACAACTTTAGATAGTGTTTCGAATTGTCCTCCGACATAATCCAAACAATATTTGGAGTTTCCTGTGCGAACACCCAACCATTAGCGGAGGTTAGAAAAAAAAGAATTCCGAATAATAAGCAGACAAAAAGGCGAAGCTTCAGCATGATGGTTCAAATCTAAAATAGTGGAAATTTAATCATTGAGTTGGAAGTAAAATTCACTCATGAATCCTGTTCGTCGCATATTAGAATCTGCTCGAAGACCCCAGTCAAAGTATCGGCGCAATAAAAAAGGACGACCCTAGGCCGTCCTCTCTCACTTTGTTTTCACGAACTCGACTCGCATTGCATGCGTGACCGGGAGCTATTTCTTGCCGCCCTTTTTCTCAAGCGACTTGTAGTTGCCAGCAAATTTCTTCTTGAACTTCTCGACTCGACCCAGAGCGTCGACGAACTGTTGCTTACCAGTATAAAACGGGTGCGAGGCACTCGAAATATCAACGAAGTAGACAGGATATTCGTTTCCGTCTTCCCACTTAATCGTCTCTTTAGTGGCGATCGTAGACTGGGTTAAAATCGAAAAATCTGCAGTCTTGTCTTTGAATACTACAGGGCGATAATCTGGGTGAATGTCCGATTTCATGGCTCTACTCGGTTGACTTGAATAAACTTAATTTGAGTATATTATCGAAAAAGAGGGAGTCGTCAAACCGTAAATCTGCCATCTTTCGGCGTTTTAGTTCAATTTTTCCCGACTATTTCCCCGAGTTTCTGATTAAGATCGGCTTTCCAAGACAATTGAGTGATTTTGGCGTCACAGAGCCGACTTCATTCCGATCGCCCTTCCGCAGGAAAAACCATGGATAGCCTCGCTGGAAATTTGCTCATCGCAATCCCGGATCTTCACGACCCAACCTTTTCTCGCACCGTCGTTATGCTCGTTCAACACGATGAACAGGGCGCCTCCGGGTTGGTACTTAATCGACCGTCGGACGTCACGATCTCCCAGGTTTGGGACGAAGTTTCCGCAGTACCATGTGACTGTCAGGATTTGGTTTACATGGGCGGTCCGGTTGAGGGTCCCCTAATTGCTCTCCACGAGGAATTTCACAGTGACGAGAACTTTGTGTGTCCCGAGTGCTATGTCTCAACAGGAAGAGAAGCGTTGAATCTTTTGGTTAACCAATCGACTGCAAATTTTCGCGTTTACAGTGGATATTCGGGGTGGGGGCCAGGTCAGCTTGAAAACGAATTAGAGCAAGGCGGCTGGTTTACCTATCCAGCCGCCTCGCAACATGTTTTCGACTCTCCTGACGGGTTGTGGCGTCAGCTATGCGAGCAAATCGGAGAAGACGTTCTTGGGAAACACGTTGGCAAAGTAATGCCGACCGATCCCGCATTAAATTAAAACCCTCTCAGGCTCAACGATATTACTCCCACTCGTAAGCAACCACTTCATCTAAGTTTCGAATGAGGATCGTTTTTCCTTTCACAGCCAAGTGAGCCCAACTGTCGTCGCCAACTTTCCGACGCTCTATCAGTTCAAACTCGTCCGGCCTCGCAGAGATCAAGAGCAGCTCTCCCTTTTGGTCGAGTGCCAAAATCTTATCACCCGCTCCGACAAGACTGGCGTACTTGCCAAACGGCTTGCTTCGCCAAGTCTCTTCTCCTGTTTTTAGGTCGAAACAAGCGAAACGCTGATTTCTCAAGTGTACAAACGAATGACCATCGATAATCACTGGAGACGACATGTACCCCTCGACTGGAGCACTCCACAATTGAGACGTTACAAAATTGTTGGTGGTGCCCGCAGAAGCCACGTTTATCAACTGAGTGTTACCGCCATACGTACTTGTGAACACACTCCCGTTCCAGATTGTTGGTGTGAGGATGTTCATCCCGCGAAAAGTTTTGACAGCCTGACCCCAAAGCTTTTTTCCGGTTTCCAGATCGACTCCACAAAGCTCGCCGCGTGTCTGAACAACAGCTTGCCTCTTGCCGCCGAGCTCAGCAATAACCGGTGACGAAAAGGCACTTCCATTCATCCCGCCGCCGTCCTCGAGTGAGGACCAGACGATTTTGCCGGTAGCCTTCTCTAGCTTTTTGAAACCGCCGCCGGCTTGAACGTACAAAAAGTCGCCATCAATCAACGGAGAACAAACGAACCCAAAGTTGGGCGCGGGTGATCCTGTGTCGGCAGGAAAATCGAGTTTCCAAATGATTTTACCGTTGGAAGCATCAAGACACACCAGAACGTCCCGAATTCCCGCAACATAAAGTCGGCCGTCGTCGTAAGCCGGGGTTGCCCGTATCCAGCTGCCATTCGATGCGGCAAAGAAAGGCACTCGCATGGAACCTTCCCACTCCGTCTTCCAAATTGGCTTCCCGGTATTTAAATCGATTGCAGTGACGACTTCAAGCTTCTTGTCCTTTGTCTCAGTAACAAAAACCGAATCAACAACTACCAACGGACCGCTGTAACTTGGCCCCAATGGCATCGCCCACTTCTTTTTGAGCGTATCTTCGTCGATAGAATCGGGTAAAGAGCCTTTGGGTAGGACTCCATCTCGGTTTGGCCCACGCCACTGCCCCCACTGAGCTGCGTCATCCATAGTAGGCGTCTGAGCGTTAATCGTAGGCGAGCAATAAGCAGCCAGCACTAAAAAACAAATCAAAAATCGAGTGATCATGGTCATTCCGGTAAGGGAAACAGTTTGTGAAACAGGTTAAATCAAAAAGGCTCGCGGAGTTGAACTCACTCCCCGAATCTTGGCAACATCAAATTAATCTTGGGCTGGTAATTTTTAACCAGCGAAGCCATTTGTGAAAAATTATCACAGCATATTGCGTGGGTGATGCCCTTGCGGACATCCGCGGTAACCGCAGTACCGCCAAAGACCACGGTCGTCTTATCCGGCATCCTCGAAGCAAACTCATTTAGTGCAATAACCGCTCGGGCTGGATCTCTTAAATGCGAGATACTTACCCACAACAAATCCGGAAGATGCTCTCTGGCTGATTGCAATAGCGAGGACAGCGGTAAATCGTTCCCTAGCGAAAACGCCCGCCAGCCGAGCGACGCCATGGTGACTTCGAGTGCCTGCGTCGGAATCTCAAAATGATCCCCCGCAATCGCACCGCCAATAGCCAGTCTCGCCGACGGCTTCGGCGGTGGTAGGAGGTCTCCAAGTTGTCGGATTGCTTCTAGACAAACTTCGCATGCCTGACGCTCGTGGTGTATCTCAAGCAGTCCGTCCGCCCGTGAGCTTCCAATTCTCTGAAAGGCCGGCCGCACAACTTGGTCGAAGATGTCGGCGACTTCAAAGCCTTCAAGGAATAGCAACACCATTAATTTTCGACAGGTTACTGGTGCGTTCTGCAAGAGTGCCGCATGGAACTGGGTGATGGCGTCCTGCGGACCCGACACCACAATGTCGTCCATCTCTGGAAGACCGATCGTCTGAGGCTTTACTAATTTCAACTTTTTCCGTTTAACGAAGGAGATAACCTCCGACCGCGGAATTCGGCGATGTCCGCCAGCGGTCTTCATTGCGTTGAGGAATCCTGAGTCACACCAACGTTTCAGAGACGACTCGCTCACGCCGATCGAAGTGGCGACCTTTTTTGGGGAAAATGAATCATCGGGGCTCAGATAGCTCCGCTCTTTTTGAACGTTTAGGCTGCCTGAAGAATTCGGGAAGTTAACCATGGACAACAAATCTTTCGAAGAAAATCGATCAAATGCTAGGACATGGGTTAACCCGATAAATCTCATCCGGTTGTAACACGAACGAATTGAACGTTTTGAAAAAATATGAATAATCAATCTAAAGTCAGCAAAATGTGTTCAAAATTGAGTTCCGACGATCGCTTTGAGGTTTTTTTCGACGGCGATTGTCCTCTTTGTAAACGAGAGATCAACATGATTCGGGGAAAGGATAAACAGCAGCAATTGGTTCTCACTGACATCTCTGCCGCAGACTTTCGCCCGCCGGATGGTTTTTCGCTCGACCAGTTAATGCGGTCTATACACGGAAGATTGCCAACGGGTGAGTACGTCGTCGGTGTTGAAGTGTTTCGCCAAATCTACAACCGACTCGGATTCCAGAGGACGGTCCGTTTTAGTCAGATTCCCGGCATCGGAAGTTTGCTCAACGCGGGATATTTTGCATTTGCGAAACTTAGATACTGGCACGCAATGCATCGTTTAAAGAAGAGAGTCTCTTTGACTCAGTGATTCACGAAGTCTCTCACAACAGCTCAGCCAATTTAATCCGTTTCGACGACACAACTAACACTAAGACCGGAACAAAAACATGCGAGTTGCCATCATTGGAGGCGGAGTCTCCGGACTAGTAACAGGCTATCGTCTGCACAAGACACACGATGTCACGCTGTTTGAAGCCAACGATTATATTGGCGGCCACACCAACACAATTGACGTCGAAAACGATGAAGGTCATTTCGCAGTGGACACAGGATTCATCGTTTTCAACGATCGGACCTATCCCAACTTCATTGCTTTGATGGATGAACTAAAAGTACCTTCTCAACCAACGAGGATGAGCTTCAGCGTTTCATGCGAAAAGACTGGGCTCGAATATCGTGGAGCTGATTTCAGTGGCTTGTTTGCACAGCGACGGAACTTGTTCAACCCACGATTTTTGAAACTGCTACTCGATTTAGTCAAGTTCAACAAAGCCGGAGAAAAGCTGCTCGAGAGTGAACTGGAAAATGAGACAGTGGCTCAATTTTTTGAGAGAAATAAATTCTCCTCTCAGTTTATCGAACAATATTTTTTACCGATGGGCGCCGCGATCTGGTCCGCTTCGTTCGATACCTTCAAACAGTTCCCGATTAGGTTCATCGCTGAATTCTACCAAAACCACGGCTTGCTAGGCGTGACCAATCGCCCCCAGTGGCGTGTTATCACAGGAGGTTCGCGGCAGTACATCGCACCTTTGACGCAGGACTGGGCAAATCAAATTCACTTGAACCAACCTATCAGCAACGTGCAAAGAACAAAGGCTGGGGTCACAATCTTTACTAAGGACGGCAAATCTCATCCTTTCGACCATGTGGTGTTCGCCTGCCACAGCGACCAGGCCCTTAGGATCCTTGGGGACGGGGCGAATAGTACCGAAAGCGAGATACTCAGCGCATTCCCCTATCACCCAAACACCGCCTTGCTTCATACCCAGGAATCGGTACTGCCAAAAAATAAACGGGCATGGGCATGCTGGAACTACTTCAAACCCAAGCAGGCGTCTTCGGTAGCAAATGTTACCTACAACATGAATATTCTCCAGTCCATTCACTCCAAGCGGACTTTTTGTGTAACACTTAACGATGATGGTAGAATTCGAGATGAAAACATCCTGGGCTCATATACTTACATGCACCCAACCTTTGAAATTCGCCGAAAACAAATGCAAGCCCGACATCAAGAATTAATTAACCAAAGCAGAACCTCGTTTTGCGGGGCATACTGGGGTAACGGCTTCCATGAAGACGGTGTGAAAAGTGCAATCGCAGTCGCCAACCAACTTGAAACCATCGAAGCTGGGGTGCAATGTTGAATAGTTGCATTTACGAAGGGATAATCCGGCATCGCCGAAACACACCTCATGTCCACCAATTCGATTTCAAATCCTTCTTTTTGATGATGGATTTAGGGGAGATTGATTCGATCTTTCGGCAGCGTTGGCTTTGGTCTGCGAAGCGAATTGCGGTCGGACGGTTCAAAGAATCTGAACACTTGATCCACCATCGCCAACACGGCAACCTACGTCAACGCGCTAACCAAGTTTTGGAGAACGCGGGGATCTCGAGCGACTCGATTGGTTCGATTCGACTTTTAACACAGTTACGCTATTTCGGGTTCTCAATGAATCCGGTCAGTTTCTTTTACTGCTACTCACAATGTGGTAAAAATGTGCTCGCCGTTATCGCTGAAGTCAATAACACACCGTGGGGAGAACAACACGTTTACGTGATCCCGAATACCAAAACTGACCAGATACCCAATCCACCGACAAGTATCCGCAGCAACTCCATCGACAAAGATTTTCACGTTTCGCCGTTCATGTCATTAGACATGTGCTATCGAATGTCTTTTACTGCTCCCGGTAACAAACTGGGCGTGAAAATCGAAAACCACCTCGATCGGCCACTAAACGATATAACCAAAATCCTGGACGTTTCTATGCTTATGAAGCGGAAACCACTCACCGGATGGAATCTGAACTGGTTACTAGTAAGATATCCGCTGATAACTGCTCAGATTTTTGCAAGTATCTACTGGCATGCGTTTCGCTTGTTTTTGAAGAAGACTACCTTTTACTCCCATCCAAGGAAGCGGAATTCAGATTCCAACCCCGAAGGCGGCGTCGAAGATCCCAAAAAACCCAACCCACCGGGCGAGTCAACTCGACCGTCTCCATCAGAATCTAAATCCGTTTTGGTAAGCCGATGAATCACTTCCCCAACAAAAAAAACAACCTCTTGGCTAACAAGTTCCACGAAACCGAAACAGCAATCGGGATTGTAAAAACTGAATTCCCCCTCTCCCCTGAGACCGGCTCACTCAAGGAATCCCCCTCGCAAACGAAGTCTGATTTCTTCCGAAACCAGATCTTCAAACGATTTCATCAGATCGTCGGAGGCAATCTAAAGGTCGTCGATCAAATCGGATCGATGCAGTCCATTGGCTCAAGCGACCCCAGTGATGACCTGCCTGCGACCGTAGTGGTCGGTGACCCGAAATTTTACAAACGGGTGATGGTTGGCGGTACTATCGGTTCTGCTGAATCCTATGCAAACTCCGAATGGGTCTCCAACGACCTAACTTCCCTGATTCGGATTATGATTCGAAATTTGAATCAGTTTTCTCGAATCGAAAAGACATGGGGCTGGGTAAAAAACAGTTGGAATTTCGTTCAGCACATGATGCGTCGAAATACAATTAGTGGAAGCCAAAAGAACATTCACGAACATTACGATCTGGGCAACGATTTTTATCAGCTGTTCCTCGATCCAACGATGAACTATTCATCAGGTATCTTCGAATCACCTGACGCGGATGCAGACGACGCCAACAAGATGCACGAAGCATCACTCCGAAAAATGGATCAAGTCTGTCGGAAGCTTCGGCTCAATTCACTAGACCATGTTTTAGAAATTGGAACCGGCTGGGGCGGTCTTGCTATTCACATGGCCAAGACCTCGGGCTGCCGAGTTACAACCACCACAATCTCAAAAGAACAACATCGTTTCGCGGTAGAACGAGTTCGCAAAGAAGGACTCGAAGATCGGGTCACCGTCCTCTTGCAGGACTACCGACTGCTTACCGGCAAGTTCGACAAGATTGTCTCTATCGAGATGATCGAAGCGGTGGGCCATCAGTTCTACGATGAATACTTTTCCCGTTGCTCGCAACTACTTAGGGATGATGGAGTGATGCTGCTCCAGTCAATCACCATTGGCGAACAGAATTACAAGTACCACATCAGTCATGTCGACTTTATCAGAAAATACATCTTCCCTGGCGGTTGCCTGCCTTCGGTAACAGCGCTTTCCAATGCTGTTGGTCGTTCCACAGACATGCGGATGCTGTCTCAGGAAGACATCACGCCGCACTATGTTAAGACACTCGCGTTCTGGCGACGAGAGTTCATGAACCGGATTGATGAAGTTCGGGCACTTGGTTACGACGAGCCCTTTGTACGTTTTTGGCACTTTTATTTGTGCTACTGCGAAGCAGCCTTCGCGGAACGAAGAGTTCACAACATTCACATTTTGTATTGCAAACCAAAGTGTAAAATTGATCCAGTCAACGACTTTGCTCAGCCCTTGAGAGAAAGTCGGTCTGAGGAATCCTCTGAACGCTCCATCGCCCCCCAACCCTTTATCAGCCGGTGAATTCGGGTTTGGGCAATTACGGACTTAGCTTCCCAATGTGGGGGCCTCGACTGATAGCGCGTTAAGCGTTGAGTCTTTTTGATCCGGCTTCATGCGAACCTCAAGACAACGTCGTCGCGAACCGAATAGGCAAACGTGCCTCTTCAATTATTGTTTTCAACAACGAGGTTCGCAACTGCTAGATTGCAGCAGTTTGCGACGCGAGTGCGTCAGCGATTTGCCGGGAAGCGGTACCATCTCCGTAAGGGTTCTGGGCGTCCGCCATTTCCGAGTACGCATCAGCGTCACTGAGTAGCCGAGTTAGTTCTTGCTCGATCGTCGTCTGGCATGTTCCAACTAATTTGGCATTTCCAGCCTCCACCCCTTCCGGTCGTTCGGTGGTATCACGCATGACTAAAACCGGTTTTCCAAAGGAAGGAGCCTCTTCCTGCACTCCTCCTGAGTCAGTCAAAACGACGTCACACTGATTTAACAACCATACAAAAGGTTCATACGACAGTGGAGCAATCAAGTGGATTCTTTGGTGTTCACCCAAAATACGATTAACCGGTTCCTGCACTTTTGGATTTAGGTGGACAGGATAAATAAAATTTACGTCTTCGAATTTGTCGGCGACGTTCCGGATGGCGTGACAGATATTCTCAAACCCTTGCCCATGGCTTTCGCGACGGTGCCCGGTCACTAAAACCACTCTTGTGTTTTCGGTAAGTGGCTGAATTGACCGCGCGGCTTCCGGTATATTTTGCGTGACGCGTTCTCTGGTTAACAACAAAGTATCGATTACCGTATTTCCAGTTAGAAATACGTCTTCCGCGCCTACCCCCTCGGCAAGCAGCGTCGATTCCGCGTGAGCTGTAGGTGGAAAGTGAAGATCTGCCATTTGACCAATTAGCCGACGGTTGATTTCCTCCGGGAAAGGAGAAAATTTATTCCCCGTGCGCAGCCCCGCCTCAACGTGGCCAATCTTAATCTGTTGATAATGGCCAACAAGCGCGCCACAGAATGCCGTGGTCGTGTCGCCCTGCACTAGAATCACATCGGGGCGGTCGCGCTCACACACTTCGGTAAGTCCCGCAACTGCCCTCGCTGTAATTTGTCCAAGCGACTGGCCGGGCGCCATTAAATTCAAATCGTGATCGGCAACTACACCAAACGCGTCGAGAACTTGATCCAACATCTCACGATGCTGCCCTGTCACGCAAACGACTGATCTAAATTCTTCCGGACGACTTTGTAATTCGAGTACCAGCGGCACCAATTTGATGGCTTCCGGACGCGTTCCAATAATGGTCATTACAGTTTGCGGCATGACGTTCGCTTAATTATTACGGTGTGAGACGTTTAGTTGAGCCATAATAATAGGTCATATTTAAAAAAAAGCCCCGAGCTTATTGCCCTCGTTTTGCTCATTTTGGCAGTTAAACCAAGCTATTTGACTGCCAACCCAAAAACTCCGCGCAACCCGAGCTGAATTGGGCGCTGCCCCTAAAAGTCGTACTGTTGGTCAAAGCCAAAAAATCGTTAGGTTCTCTAGCGGGAAAGATTGGCAACAGCCATTGAAGCCCCCCACATTCACCTGCTATCGTCAAAGCTTCTGCGACCTAGCCCCCAACCAAAGCCCGGTGATTTGATGGCATTGATTCGAAATCTCGACCATTTCCCAAGTAAAAAACACATTAATTTCATGGCGTATTGTAGCGTTTCGCCTTTAAACCAGCCTGCCGCTGACCGTTCCATCAAGTTCATCAACCGACAATCAGAAGTCGGACGAGGCATGCTGTTTGAGTACGTCGGGGATGATCACGTCGGCTCCCGATTTCATAAAAACTTTGCTCAGCTTCTGAAAACATCCCCAGGAAATATTTCGATGACCACTAACACATCGGAAGCGATTTCAATGGTGGCCAATGGCTACCCATTCGAGCCGGGCGACGAAGTGATTAGTTATATTAACGAGTACCCAGCTAACCATTATCCTTGGGTTCTACAGGCTAAAAAACGAGGTGTTCAGTTAGTTTTGTTATCGGATGTGGCAACACCTCAAGAAGACAGACCTTACTGCGGAGAAATTCCCGAAGCGATGGCAAAGGGGTGGTCATTCGACGAACTTCAATCCAAAATCACACCGCGCACCAAAGTTATTGCCCTGAGCCACGTTCAATTTACCAATGGCTTTGCTGCTGATCTTGAGCAACTTGGGCAGCTCTGTAAGTCGCATGGAATCGACTTAGTTATCGACGCCGCTCAGGGTCTCGGCTGTCTACCAATCTATCCCGAACAGTACGGAATTTCTTGCATCGCCTCGGCAGGCTGGAAATGGCTGTTAGGCCCAACCGGTACCGGTGTGATGTACACCAGCCCCGAGTTTCGGAATAAAATCGAGATTACGATGACCGGCGCAGATCAGATGAAACAGGACACCGAATATCTGGACCACACGTGGGACCCACACACGTGTGGTAGAAAATTTGAATATTCAACCGTTTCTTACGGCTTACTTGACGGACTTTCGAGCGGTATCGAAACCGTATTCCTACCAAACTCAGTCGAATCGATTCGCGACCACAATTTTGAGATGCAAGAATTAGCACTGCAGCATTTAGATTTTGAAAAATACCAACCGGTCGTTCATATTCCTGCCCACCGATCCGGCATCCTGGCGTTGATTCCTAAACTTTCGACAGCCAATCAAATCTCAACGACGTTGGATCAGCAAAACATTATCGTCACACCGAGAGACGGCTATCTTCGATTCGCCCCCCATCTGTGCACCACTGAGGACGAAATCGTCCAGGCTGTTGATGCCCTGAATGCAATTCAATAGGTTTCGGCGAATTAGTCGAAGGTTTTATGGAGCCTGAGGCAAAACTTCGAACTAAAAAAAACGCCGCGGGAAAGCGGCGTTTGTCGTAATAGATCAACTTAAACGCGAGGATTAACGAGGCTTAACATCGCGGTTGGGACGACTGAAACCAATCGCTTCCAGCGACTTAAAGACTTCTTCAAGCGTCTTTTCACCAAAATTCGAAATGCTCAACAGTTCAGCGCGACTCGTATTGAGAAGGTCGCGAACATTGAAAATGCCTTTTTCTTCGAGGCAGTTGGTCGTTCTTACAGTCAAACCAATTTCGGCGGTGCTGAGGTCTAATTTTTCAATTAGCTTTTTTCGGTTCTCTTCGGTCTCACTGACCCTAATTCGTGTCTTTGCCATCGGGGTTCCCTCCCAAAAATGAATGTTTTACAGCCAACGGCGATCGCTTCCGATTCGCTCTTGCAAATCCCAACCAAAAGACCACCCCAGCATTTATTTCGCGCCAGGTACAGTCGCGCCAGTTGCCTTCGCTTCCACAGAATATAACATAACAATCTCCGAGCAGAATCATGGCAAACATAAATTTCGCCAAAACCCGAAACTGCTAGCACCAGCCACCCGAAGGATCACGCGGCATGCCCTCTCTATCACCCGATGATATTTTATCACCTCTCAATACACAGCAGAGGTTGGCGGTGCAACAAATTGAAGGGCCTCTTCTCATCCTCGCTGGTCCCGGCAGTGGAAAGACCCGCGTAATCACACACCGCATCGCTCACATGATTAACCAGGGGATCCCGTCGCAGAGTATTGTCGCTCTGACGTTTACGAACAAAGCAGCGGATGAGATGCGCAATCGACTCCAAAAATTAGCCCCCAGCAATCGCACCTGGACCGGCACCTTTCACCGTTTCTGTTCGCGGTTGCTTCGCCAACACGCCGAACTCATTGGCCTCCAACAAAATTTTACAATCTATGACTCCGGTGACTCCAAAAAGGTAATGAAGCAGGCGATTGAAAATGCCAAAGTCGACCTGAAGCATTACTCTGCTGACAAGCTCGCCAGTCAAGTTAGCAACGTCAAAAACAATGGTATCACTGCCGAACATTTTCAGCCACGCCCCGGTCATGCACTCGACTCGATTGTTGGCAAGGTCTATCCCGAGTATCAAAAACTTCTGAAGGTCGCCAACGGCGTCGATTTTGACGACCTGCTCCTGCATGCCGTAGACTTGCTGAAAATTTCTCCAGAATTGAGAGAGACGCTTGACCGAGCCTTCGCGTACATGATGGTCGATGAATATCAAGACACCAACCTGACCCAATACCAATTAATCAGGATGCTCAACCATTCCTTAAAAAATCTGGCAGTCACGGGCGACCCCGATCAGTCAATTTATGGTTGGCGAGGCGCAAACATTAATAATATTTTAGAGTTCGAAAAGGACTACCCAGGGGTCAACGTTGTCCGGCTTGAGCAAAACTATCGTAGCACCCCAACCATCCTTCGCGTTGCTGATCAATTAATCGCCAATAACGTCAGACGCAAAAAGAAAGAACTTCATACAGAAAACCCCGAAGGGGAAGCTGTTCGCCTGGTCACCTTCCCCTCGCCGCGCGACGAATCACTCGACATTGCCGATACAATTCAGTCAGGCATCGAATCGGGTAAACATCGCGCGAAAGACTACGCCGTTCTGTATCGCGCCAATTGGCTGTCACGGTCTGTCGAACATGCTCTTCGCTCCGCTGGACTGCCCTATCAGATCATTAACGGACACGAGTTCTATCAAAGAAAAGAAATTAAGGACGTTCTTGGGTATTTGCACCTGCTCAATAATCCGAGGGACAATGTTGCGTTCGAGAGAGTAGTTAACACTCCCCCCCGAAAAATTGGAAAAGTAACATTAGGAAGGCTTCGGCGCTGGGCGCAAGATAACAACAGTTCGATGCTGGACGCCGCTCGCAACTGCGACCAAATCGACACCATCTCGAAAGCACCTACTTCAAAATTGACCCAGTTTGTCGCCATGTTCGATCGACTTTCCTTTATGTCGACGGATGAAATTGAACCCGTGATCCGAGCGGTTTTGGAAGAAACTGACTACCGTAATTGGCTCACACTCGATGGGAGCGAGGAAGGTTACGAACGAGCCGGCAATGTCGATGAACTTGTCGTTGCTTGCGAAGAATTTGACCGAGATCGACCAACCGAAGGTGGCCTCGAAGCCTATCTCGAACAAGCAGCTTTGGTCTCTGACACCGACATCTGGGAATCGCAGTCCGACCGTGTAACACTGATGACGCTCCACGCAGCCAAAGGGTTGGAGTTCCCCAATGTCTACATAGTTGGACTCGAAGATGGAATTCTACCTCACGAGCGCAGCTCAACTGATGACGACCAAATCGAAGAAGAACGCCGCCTGCTCTTTGTCGGCATCACACGTGCCGAAAAATATCTTCAAATTAGTCGCTGCGTCAACCGGTTTCGCCGGGGCAGTTTTTGGCCGGCCATCGCCAGTCGATTTTTGATGGAATTGCCCCGCGAGGAGATGCAAATCTTTGAACCTGCCGGTACCAACTATGATGAGGACTCGGTTGCTGATTCGATCAGCCAAATCGACCCCTGGATGCACGATGGTCTTCCATCCATTGATATCAATGACGTGTCTGAATCAGCGGTGGCTCCGGAAATAGATAAAATTGAAGCTAGGGTTGTTCCGGAGGACGAACCGCAACAGAACTCACGCCCCAATCCTCTTTCCGGAATTTCATTAAAAATCCAAACAGCTGCCCAGTTAGCAGAGAAGCAGGCGGCGATGCCAGCCCAGATTCGATTACATCCGGATCGTTTTGAAACAGGGATGAAGGTTCAACATGCTGAGTACGGCATTGGCAACATCGTCCAACTGACAGGCCAGGGACAAAAACGCACCGCGACAATTAACTTTGACACCCTCGGTAACAAACGTTTTCGCTTGGCCTTCACGAATCTAAGCATTCTGGACTGAATTTATTTGTTGATTCAATTAATGACACGCCCGCCTGACACGGCCATACTGTGAGACGGCGAACGCGGAAACCAAAGTCGTTGGACCGGTCGCGTCTAACCGCCAAGCCCCCATTTTTTGTTCGAGTCAATCTACGGTAAAGTTTGTAGGGTTTCGTCCATGAGCGGAAATTTGGCACCAAGTACAAACAAAGCTCCAGACACGCCGTTTCTTCAAGCCCTGGCACCCTTTGTCCTTTTAGCCGTTCTTATTATCTACGGGCTGATTGTCCGGCCACTTGCCCTCCAACTTTCCCCTTTACCCCTTGAACTAATTTTCATTTTAGCCGCGTCTGGATTAGTCACCCAACTCCTGCTGACGGGGCATCGATGGATAGACATTCAGGCTTCGATCGTAAAAAAATTCCAATGCGCTATTCCAGCCTTCATGATTCTCTTTTGCATTGGCTTGATTATTGCCAGTTGGATAATCTGTGGCACCATTCCCATGCTGGTTTACTGGGGCCTCCAACTGATCAACCCGGATTATCTCTATTTGATCGCCTTCGTTGCTCCGGTAATTTTTTCAACGCTTACGGGTACGAGTTGGGGCTCAGTCGGAACGATTGGCGTTGTCCTTATCGGGATTGCCACCGCACTGGATGCAAATCTAGGCATTACTGCAGGAGCAGTCATTGGCGGCGCGTATTTTGGTGATAAGCTCTCACCGCTTTCAGACACAACTAACCTTGCAGCCCTCGCCGCGGAAGTCGATCTCCACACACACATCCGATCCATGCTCTGGACAACCCTCCCTTCCGCGACCATCGCTCTAGGAATCTATTACGCGATGGGCGTGCTTTACCCGCCAAGACTGCAGGATGGCGGACTTGCTGATGTCCAATTGCTCCTCGAACAGCTCTCATCCATTTTTAATTTCTCATGGTTGATTTTAGCCCCGGCGATAGTTGTCCTTGCAGGAAGTATTTTCAGATTACCAACGGTGCCAATCCTAATTGCCTCGGTGATTTTAGCCTCTCTTGTGGCAATCACTCTCCAACCTTTTACCCTCACGGACGTCGTTTCAACACTTCATCAAGGATTCAATTTGGATTCGCTGATGCCTGGCGTTCAACACACGCCTGAAATCACCAATCTATTGGATCGCGGCGGGCTTTATGCTCTCAACGAGCCGATCATCATTGCCTTCATGGTGTTCATCTTCATTGGAGCTACGGACAAGATAGATGCCATGCCGACAGTTGTAAATCATTTAATGCGAGCCGTAAAATCGCCGCGCGGTACAGTTTTGGCAAGCCTCCTAGCGACAGGAATTACCAATGCAATGACGTCCAATCAGTTCGCTACGAGTTTTATCGTGGGGGATGCATTCAAGAGTAAATACGATCAACAAAAGGTCCCACGGAAAGTTCTCTCCCGATCACTGGAAGACACCGGTACGATGCTGGAATCACTAGTGCCGTGGCACACATCGGCAATCTACATGGTTGTCACTCTTGGCGTACCATTTAGTGAATACTGGCATTGGCAATGCCTGTCATTGTGTAACATTGTGATAGCCACCATCCTCGCCGCCACGGGCGTCGGTTGTTTTTATCCACGCAAACCCAATGTCAACTAACGAAATTGCTAATGATGCCAGCCAAACTTTCCACTCAAGAAACTTCGTCGGCATCATCAATATTGAACTGCTCTGCCCGCTCGACCACTTTCCCGGTTTCTTTACAGGTGCGATTTTCGACTGGGCCGTTCCAAAAGTCATCCATAATTTTATGGAGATCTTCGTCTATATGCTGAAGTCGGAATTCAGCTTGATAAACAAGATGTTCATCGTCGGGGCAGTACCACCTCAACTGATCTTGCGTCCCCTCTGGCCTCGGAAACTCTACGATTAACCCTAGCGTGCCGGCAGGTCGTTGAGGGCGGTGAGGAACGTCACGCGGCAGCAAGAACATTTCACCTTCTCGAATGACAACGTCATGCGGAGGCGTACCATCAAGCGGTCGAACCCGAACCGCAATATCCCCTTTCAATTGGTAGAACAACTCCTCCGTTGGGTTAACATGATAATCGTTTCGCGTATTTGGTCCCTTGCTAACAAATACGATCACATCGTCCGCCTCTTTAAAAAACTGCTTGTTCATGACAGGCTTTTTAAAAACGTGATCGTTATCCGTAATCCACTTCATCAGATTAAATGGCTTTTGCATGAGCAGAACTCTTTTTAAAAGGTTTTAAAATTAGCTACAGCGAAACAACCTGCCGCTAAGTGAAAATACAAATCAACTGTCGCAAGGTCGACAACCGATTAGGTCGAGTCTAATACATCAAAACACATTTGCCAGTTGCCATCCTAATGTTTCACATCGTGAAAAAGTCATTTTGGCTAGTCAATCCGGCATTCACGAATCTGTCAGTTTGGAACTTTCCCACTGAACCACTCTGCGAACATGTTTGGGCGATATCTGCAGAGCCAAACAATGCAACCATCCGATCAGTTCAGGTTTCGCCTCGGTGCCCACTGAGAAACCCCGAATGAAATGAATGCTCCGCATAATTCCACAGCGAGAAGGATAAAGATGATTCGCTTGGGCTGGCCATCAATCGCTATCGATAACAGCCGGGCGATCGAATACCCGGAGAAAACGAGACCGACACAAATCAGTCCGGGCCTGATTAACAGACGTTGCGTGGCACACCAAACAAGAAAGACCCCCAACCCAAGTATACATCCGCCATAATCCGCACGTATATCTGCGAACGCAGTTGGCGATTCGAATTTGACTTCGACTCCAGCTAGGATTTCGGTGGGCCAAATCATCAACGCGACGCCGAGTCCAACAAAGACCAAAGAAGCAACCCACAAAGCGAGGACCGCCAGCTTTTCTTTACCACTTAATTTGGCTTCCATCGTTTATCCTAAAATTACGATACTAATTAACATCACGAAGCTGTTGACCGATTATCCCAAACTCAAACAGACTGTGAACCACACTGCATCAACTTTCCGGCTCATCAACCTGTGCGGAGCGACGTCTGCTGGTGCTAGACAGTCACACATTTCCGAGCGAAACAAAAACGAGCCCATTGCTCAGGCTGGCGCCCTGTGACAAGATGAACTGGTGTTCAGGCGACTATTTAACGAAAGAAAAGCAGATGATCTTAGGTGCGCATATGTCGATTGCAGGCGGTTATTACAAAGCCGTCAATTCGGCGAAAAAAGCCGGCTGTGATTGCGTCCAGGTATTTACAAAAAACAACAATCAATGGCGTGCCAAACCAATCACAGACGAGGATGCCTCTCGGTTTATCGAGGCAATGCAGGAACACTCCATCTCGGCTCCGCTGTCCCACGCCTCTTATTTAATCAATTTAGCAAGCCCGAAAGAGGAACTTCGCACAAAAAGCATCGACGCAATGATCGTAGAACTCGAGCGAGCCCATCAGCTGGGAATCCCACACGTCGTGTTCCACCCTGGTTCCTTTACGACCAGCACCGAGCAGGAAGGTCTTGACGCGATTGTTGACTCCCTCAATACGATCTTGGAGCGGACAGACCAACTGACGAGTTCTCCATTACTTGAAAACACCGCAGGTCAGGGAAGCAACTTAGGTTGGAAATTTGAACATCTGGCTTACATCATCGACTCCGCGTCTGATTCCGAAAGAATAGGTGTTTGCATTGACACCTGCCACACTTTCGCAGCAGGCCATGCGTTAGGTTCTCCTGCAGACTACTCTTCAACCGTGCAATCAATGGAGGAGACTTTTGGATTATCAAAAATCAAAGCCTTTCACCTTAACGACAGCAAAAAAGAATTCGGCTCTAGAAAAGATCGGCACGAACACATCGGCGAAGGTGAAATGGGAATCCAACCGTTTATCAATTTGATGAACGATCCACGATTCGAGACGATCCCTATGTACTTAGAAACCGAGAAGGGAGAGCGAGATGGAGTCGACATGGACGTCATGAATCTAACGACCCTAAGAAACCTAAAGTCATAGCGTTCCAGTGACAATTTAGCGACGGATCTGGATGTCGTGGTGGGTATGCGTCTTGATATACCAATCTTTCCACTGCTCAGCATTAAAACCAAAATTCTGATCGGAGACTTTTTTCAATGCATCAACCACTTCTTTATTGCTAAAAGACTTCATAACGGGCTTTTGATCCCCGCCCATATTAAGACCGTTTACATTTCCATCACTTCCAACTCCAGCATTAATCCGGCCGGACTGTCCACCGGGTTTGACCATATGAGATGTCACGAGCGCGGCGGCTAAAGCCAAAGTCGCCGATTGATCACCCAACTCACCAATTCCAAACGCCGCGCGATTGACGTAGGCGTTTGATTTAGACGAGAGGTAAGTAGCGAGAACTGCTACCGCCGCGCCAGGGTTGTAATGCTCCTGTCCGAGCAAAGCTAAGGCAGATTCGCGTGTCCCCACAACCTCTTCTTCCACGGCAAAGACACAAAGCGCATTAAGTGCAACACGTGTCGGCACCCGCCCAATTGCCTTGACATATTCTGCCCGAATCGCCGGATTTGGCTCTTCTCTGGCTGCTTCAAAAACAATTACCACGCCGAGCGGATCACAAATCTTAAACAATTCTTCTCGAAGAACCGTTGGATTTAAACGACCTTTGGCAAGTTCTTTCTTCCAAATTCGAAACGCACTTTTACGCTTCCCTTTGAGCGCTTCAACTTCATCAAAACCCTTATCAATTTCACGCTGAAGAACTGGAGACCAACCCGTCCCACGCTTTTCATAACCAAGCGTTTTCTGGTATAGCTTTTCTGGAACCCACCGGTTTTGCTCTTTGATGAAATCATAACCGAGCTTTCGTTTGGCCGCCGAATCATTTGGATCAAGTTCGGCGATTCGCTCAAGATGAAATTGACGCTGGTCTTTAAACCGAACTCGTCCTTGCGGTTGATCGCCACACCACCCATACAATTCCCAGTGCGATGCAGGGTCGTCTTTAATGGTGTCGATGTATTGATTGTAATTTCGGTCGATCTCGTCAATCTTGCGAATTTTACCCTGGTAGACCATCTTGGCGACATCAATCCTGAGGACTCCTCCGTCCTTGGGTTTGAAAACGACAATTTTCCGACCGTCTTCAATTCCTTCTGACTCGACAGTTCCGTATAGTTTTGCTTTTGAACGAAGAACAATCGTATCGCGAATTTTCAAAGCCTCGCGATCGAAATCTTCGTCTTGTGAGTAAAGCGAACTCGAGCACCAGGGAATCGTGACGATTAACAGGACAAATAATCTAGCCGTTTGATATTTAAAATTCATAATCGTTGACTTCAAGTTTTTCTGAGAAGCGGCGATCTGTCTTACTAATTTTACGAATAAATGTGGCAGAGTCCAATTCATTTCGCTTCGATAAATCATCAATCGTCTGCAGTTAGGCTGTGTTGCGGACAACATTCATAATTTGAAATCCTGTCTCAACTTTCGTATTATCGACCCATTAGGAAGCATAAAACCATGGGGGTTACACAATTCGGTGAAAAATTAGGGGAAAAGTGTGGTTCCAGTTGAAAACTTCCCGATTTAATAAACCGGACCCTTATCAATTCAATTGTTTTGACCTAACTGTTCAAACTACTTTTCATATCCTCCCACGCCGCTGGAAAACGCTATGGCAAAAATTTCGATGTCACAAATGGCTAAACTTTTCCATCGATTGGCGACCACATATACAGCCGGAATCGACCTCCGCGCCGCCTATGCCCTGGAAGAGAAAACCGGCGATTCGAAATACCGATCCAACGCCCAAGCCATCAACCGACAACTTGGGGAAGGCAAGTCTTTGGCGGAATCCATGGAGAACCTCAACGGATATTTCCCCAACCTTGCAGTCTCCGTTGTAAAAGCGGGGGAACGCGGCGGTAGACTTGAAGAATCGTTTGCAAGACTTAGCCAGCATTACAGCTCTCTCGTGGCTTTCCGGAATAAATTCCTCGCCTCAATCGCATGGCCCTTGTTCGAATTAACGTTTGCCATACTCATCGTCGGCTTATTCATCTACCTCTGTGACAGCCTCTACAGCGCCATGGGCATGGAGGTGATTGACTGGTTTGGAATGGGAAGCACCCTTAAAAACGTTGCCACTTATTTTGTATTGGTCCTTCTATTCTTTTCCGCCGCATCCTTTGTGGCCGTCGGGTCCGTTCGCGGTTGGTTCGGCTCTGTGCCGCTGCGGATTGCAATGCGAATCCCACTCATTGGAAAAACGATTCAGTGCCTCGCACTTTCTCGATTTGCCTGGACACTATCAGTAGCCGAAAACGCTGGGATGAACGCAATCGAAACCGCCCAACTGGCACTCCGATCCACGGAGAATTTTTACTACACCTCCCTCGAGCCAGTCGTCTGCCACAATCTTCAGCAAGGGCACCAATTCCATCAGACGTTTAGCGCCACTGACTCATTCCCAGAAGAACTGATAACTTTCATCAAGAACGGGGAAATCTCCGGCGAACTGGCAGAGTCAATGAGTCGAGCGTCGGCAGAACTGCAGGCTAAAGCTGAGATTAATCTCAAAGCAATTAGCGTGATCGGTTTTGTTATGACCATGATGCTAGTAGGAGCACTTGTTCTTGCCATCTTAATTTTTGCGATGCAGGCTTATCTCAGCATTCTTAATAACGCCGCGAACATTTAGTACAACAACTTCATTCCAGTAAAATAAGTGATGAATTACAGCAAAGCTCCTGTTCAAGATTATCACGCTTCGTGCGGCAGCTTACTTGTTCCTTCCCATGTTTTTCAAACACAAATTGAGTCTAACGATGCATTCATTTTCTGATTGCCAAGTCGAACTAAATTCGACATGTGAACTCTCGACAATTCCTACGCAAATTCCCGATGGAAAATTTTCCAAAAAGTCCGCCTATCGCAGGATTGAGGAAAATGTCGAGGTGATGGCAGATCTTGCTAAGCGGCTCTACGCAGAAAATCAGCGCTCAATATTACTGGTACTTCAGGGCATGGATACCGCTGGTAAAGATGGAACGATCCGAGCGGTCATGCGTGGCATGAACCCCACCAGTTGCCAGGTTAGTTCTTTTAAGAAGCCAAGCGAAGAGGAACTAGACCATGATTTTCTATGGAGAATTCACCAACGCGTTCCGCGACGCGGGAACATTGGCATCTTCAATCGCTCTCACTATGAGGATGTTTTGGTAGTGAGAGTTCACAACCTTGTACCCGAATCGGTTTGGAGTAAACGATACGAAACTATCAACGCGTTCGAAAAACTTCTCCATGATAATGGTACCACCGTAGTAAAATGCTTTCTGCATATCAGCAAAGAAACACAACGGGAACGGTTGCAGGCTCGGCTCGACGATCCAGCCAAACATTGGAAATTTAATCTAGGCGACATTGAAGAGCGAAAACTGTGGGACGACTACCAATTGGCATACCAAGCCGCCTTAGAACAATGCAATACAGAATACGCGCCTTGGCACATCATCCCCTCCGATAAAAAATGGGCAAGAAACCTAATCGTCAGTGAAGTTCTCCGCGCTACGATGGAAGGACTTTCGCCACAATTCCCTTCTCCCAAATCCGATTACACTGGACTCTCGGTTAGTTAAATGGTGTTTAAAAAGGCAATAGCCGAGGGAATTGGCACGTTTTTTCTAGTTCTCGTCGGAACGGGCGCCATCCTCATGTGTGACGCCATGGAGTTTCAATGGTTCACCGACATTGGAATCGGGTTAGCGTTTGGGGTGACCGTTACGGCAGTCATTCTCGCGATTGGCAAGTATTCGGGAGCCCACATTAATCCGGCCGTCACCCTCGGATTCTGGTACGACAAAAAGATTTCTGGTTCTCACGTTTTTCCTTATATCATTAGCCAGTGCCTTGGAGCGATTGCAGCAAGCTTTACGCTCGCTCTGCTCGATCGCGATCACCCAACTTACGGCGGCACCTTATCTGATTTGGAAACTTGGCAAACATTTACCATCGAATTTAGTATTACAGCAATCTTGATGTTTGTGATTCTCAGGACAACCAAGCTCCGTGGAATTTTAATCCCCGCCTTGACCATCGGTGGAATCGTAACGATTCACGCTTCCGCTATCGGGCCCTACACGGGTGCCTCGATGAATCCGGCGAGAACACTAGGCCCCGCAATCGCAAGCGGCCAAATCGAACAACTTGGGCTCTACATTTGCGCAACCGTTCTTGGAAGCCTATTCGCTGCAGCACTGCATCGGAAACTCTTCAAGTCTCAGACGGATGACTGTCCAGATGCCCCAAGCCCTTGACGATTGTGGCTCGGCAACTCACCAACGAAGAATCAACCACGTTGCTTCAGATTTCATTCAATTTCTGAATCTTTAGGCGTATCGAGTTGCTCTGCCTTAAACGACTCAAGCCAGTTGTCTAAGTTGGGATGTTCTTGATGTGCTGAAACGTTGGCCTGAAAGGCGTCGGCAAACGCCAACAACCGCTCGTCGTCGTTTAGGTGCCCACTCACGATAACTGGGGTGGGCGTCCGGATCGAGTTTCGCTCACGATAGTCGATTGGCATTACGACCGACGGATGCCCGGTGAAATTGGTTTGGACCAGATCATTCATATTGATGATGAAATCTACGCCCGAGATCGCTCCATTCAACTGCGATATCAACAGGGAGCGGGCACGTTGAACCCGCACGTAATCTACAGCAGAAACATACTGCGCTGCCCGAAAGTTTTGTTCCCAGCGATTGAATCCGTCCATGTCATTCGCTCGAATCATGGAATCAAAAACAGTGGATGCCTCAACATCAATTATTGAAAACATTGCTGAAAACGGAAGCGAACGTGGCAAGCTTAATTCGACCAGTTCACAACCCATCAATTTCAAGATCTGCAAATCCTTGCGATCATCGTCTGCGGTGTTCCGACGCTTAGAATAGCCAACTTTTAATTTTTTCAGTGACTGTTTTGACGGCCATTGAAACGGGTAGCTACCAGCGGTGCTATCTTTACCATCCCGACCATGAATTGCATTAAAAATCAGTGCACAATCTTCCATCGATCGGGCGATTGGACCAATTTTATCAAGAGACCAACACAGCGGCATGCAGCGATCCCGACTAACTCGCCCGAATGTTGGCCGCAAAGCCGAAGCGCCGCAGCGGACTGACGGAGAAATAATACTGCCCAGCGTCTCCGACCCGAGTGCAAACCCCACCAAACCGGCGACCACCGAACTGGCAGAACCTGCAGAGGATCCACTCGAACCAATCCTGGGATTCCACGGAGAACGTGTCATTCCTCCAAACCACTTATCGCCCATCGCAATTGCTCCGAGCGACAATTTCGCAACCAACACCGCACCCGCCTCCTCTAACCTCGCAGCCACGGTCGCTGTCCCGTCCAATTCCCGATCTTGGAATTGTGGCAAACCCCAGGTGGTCGGATATCCCTCGACTGCAATCAAGTCCTTCGCACCCCAGGGAATTCCATGCAAGGGACCGCGATACCAACCTTTTAAAATTTCCGAATCAGCCTTGGCTGCCTGTCGCAAAGCCAGCTCCTCCGTGAGAGTCACCACACATCTCAACATCCCGCCATATTTTTTCAAACGACGGAGATAAATCTTCGTAAGCTCAACACTGGAAATCTTTTGAGCCCGGATTAGCCATGCCAATTGATGCACTGGAAGAAACGCAATTTCCTCTTCGGTTTCCGGCAACTCAATCACAACCGACTGTCGGGTTCGGGTTGTTCGGTCCAGCTTCGTTTCCTGAATCGTGGAAACCGTGGGCGCGAACTGGACTGCCATCGGCGTGTTGTACGACAACTCAACCTGCCTCAGCTTTTCCATCGCATCGCCAGTTCGGGAAACACTGCTCAATATTTCGCTTCGCTCTTCGTCCGTCAACTCAATTCCCGTAATCCATTCGGCCTGCTGAATGGATTCAATATTTACGTCGTTCGCGGCAACCATTGCGCCCACCACAGACCGTTGGAATAGCGCAGTTCCAATTCCAGTACTGGCAATCGAAGTCAGCATCGTTCGGCGGTTTAGCAGCATAGTTTCGTCCTGAAAAAAACAATTATATTTTCCCGCAATTCAACGACGTGCGCGAGACACTCACCGGAAAGACAAACAAGCCCAAAAAGAATTCAATTCAAAATATTAATTCAAGACTTCAATTAACTCAGTCAAGCAATGCACAAAGGGAACTTCCGTTGTCGCGGCCTCCTCCGGCGTATGGGAGTAGCCGATCACTTGCATCCCGGCAGCAAGCCCCGCGTCTATTCCTGCCTGGCTATCTTCGATCACGACGCACCGCGACGGGTCCACTTTTAATTGGTCGGCCGCGTACAAAAACAGATCTGGCTCGGGTTTCCAGACGTTAATATCATAAGCACTGAAGGTCGTGTCCGCGGTGAAAAACGAACTTAATCCAGTGGTCGTAAGGTTAATCTCAATTTTTGCCTGCGGCGCGTTCGAAGCCACACAAAATTGACGCTGCAAAGAACCTAACAAATCGTGGGCACCACTAATCGCGGTTAAATCTTCACGCAACGCAGTTGCCTGCCTCGCACGAAATTCTTCTGAAAAGGTGGTTGGCAATTTCGAATTCATCCACGATTCAAGCACCGCCATGATCGCTGGCATATCCCGACCGACGAACAGCGGCAACGCATCGTCGTAGCTCAACTCCAAACCGAATTCCCGCACAAAGTCGATCAAGACCTTCACGGTAATTGGTTCACTGTCGACCAAGGTACCATCGCAATCAAAAATAATTGCATCGAAATCACGTTCTATCATTTTACGCGGCCATTTACGGGTCTAAAACTTTCTGTGCCAGACTGCCTGGTGCAACCCAAGCATACTAATACATTGACAAAAAAAAAGCCTCCATGCCTTAATTCCGATCGTCGGAAAGAGGCAGGGAAGCTGATGTGTTTTAACACTCGCTCGAAGCCATCTGAAAATTTACTCCGGCTTTGTCCACCTCGGCTTGATCATCATCATCATCCGATATTCCGTCTCCATCGGCTTGAGCGGTTCCAATCCCTCTCCACTAGGAACTGGTTTCGATTTTTCTTTACGGGTGAAGACAGGATCGATAAACACCGTCTGTCCATCATTCACGAGCGTCGAGAAGTGCACCTGTTTTAATTTCTGTTCTGGCACCTGTACCGTCACCGCGGAGGACGCCGCCTCGGAACCAGCCAAAGGCCCCTTCTGCTTTGTGTCGGAATAACCAAAGGTTTCAACCGAAGCGATATCCGACAAGGCAAGGTCTGCATTGAGTCGAATTTTTCCGTCGTCACCGCTCAACCGAAACTTGAAAAGATTCCCCTGTTCTACAACCTGAACGATTGGTTGATGGGCTACTGAAAATTTCCCTTCGACGCGATTAACACCCACGACGAATGGCCGCGACTCAGCAACTGAAATCGCCGATGCCACACCGGGCATGACGACAACTCGGGGTCCTTTAACGATTTCACAATCACTCTTCGACGAGAAATCTTCGAACATCCTCTCAACTCCCTTGTCATTCAGCCGTCCCATAAACGTCGGATAAACTTTCGTCTTGGTTTCGGTCGACATGACAAACGTTCCCGCAGGTACCCCGGCCTGCTGCCGCGATTCCATTTCATTTCGATAGGTCGCGGAGGTCGCAAATGCGGTAGCCTGAGGTATTCTATTACTAAAAGCCACGAAAGAACCTGGAATAAGAAACGGCTTGTACTCTTCCGACTTGTTAATTGGTAATTTCAGAAAATGAGTTTCGATAGTGAGACGGCGTTTTCCGTTTTCCAGAAACATCAGATTCATTGGCAAAGCATCGAAGAAAAGCTGACTCGCAGTGATTCGATAGACGTCGTCGCCGACGATTGAATAGGCAGCCTCGGCTCCGACTACGCGTTTCGCCGATGGATCGAGAATTGGCGACATCTTCAGGGTTGCAACCGTGGTTGCAAACGCCTCGTTGAGACTGCAACCTTTGAACTTCGCGTATTTTTGAAGTGTCTTTTTAAGATTGACCTCTCGCGTGACCAGAAACAGCGAATTGGGATCCGAAGTGGCGTGCGCCGATGGTGTACCCGTCAAAGTACCTCCCGAATTCGACAATGTCTGCATTTGACTCATTCGCTCGACCAGAGGCCCCGAAAATGAGAATTGAGAAAGCGGAGAGGGCTCTACGGTTTTCTGCTTGGCAGGGTTTTGATCATATTGGCTCGGTTGAAGCTGAGCCAGACACTCTACATTCCCCGATACCACGACACCCACCAGTGCGCCAAGAAGCGCCAAAGTGACCCTAATTCCACACTTTGCTTCCCTTCTCATCACAGTTCTCCATTGAAAGATTTGATTCCCGATCCAAACGTTCTAATCCATCCGTTCAAAATCCACCAAGACCAATATTTACCGGTAAAAAGCCTGTTTTTCGATTCTATGGTCCAAATTTCAAGCAGAAAACTTGGGCAACCGCCTCTCGATCGGTAATTGGGAATGCTGTCGAGGAACGCGGAACTTCAACAAAGTTTGGGGGAATAACCGCTGTAAATGTCGCACTTGGCTAATCTAGCCCGCTTCAAATTGAATCGCGGTTCAGTCCTATTTTCTTGGTTGGACCTTCGCAATTACCTCGGCGTGGAAAGGCCGACGATGCAACAACATTAAGAATTTGTCCCGGCCGCCCCTAAAAACCAATGAAACCTGACAATCTGATCCATTTCGAGGGTGTTTTATACTCGCGGCGACTGGAAATGCCGAGAATAGGACTAACGTGGACAGATGTCGGAAAAAACCGAGTAAAACTGCTCAAAAGCCCTTACGATTCAAAGTAGGATCGTTTAATATTTTGGGCTGTCGACGTTCCGAGAACGTCCGCTCAAATTGATATTCTGTTCCGGCAGTGGTTAACCTCATGCCGGATTTTTCTTTATAGCCCTGCAATTCATGTTCGACTCATTACAAGACGGCCTCAAAGGTGCATTTAAGTCGCTTCGCGGTAAAGGCAAGCTGACCGAAGCCAACATGCGCGAAGGCCTTAAACTGGTCGAAACTTCGCTACTCGAAGCGGATGTCAGCATCGACGTGACCCGTTCGTTTATGGGGAGTGTCACCGAAAAAGCTCTCGGCGAAAAGGTATTGCTGGCACTCGATCCCTCTGAGCAGTTAGTCAAAGTCGTTTACGATGAGTTGACTGATTTGCTTGGTCCGGTCGACGACGATCTTCGCCTCGACCAAGAAGTCAACATCATCATGATGTGTGGCCTTCAGGGTTCTGGAAAAACGACCACCTGCGGTAAACTCGCTAAAATGCTGCAAAGAGATGCCAAGATGACTCCGCTGCTATGTGCAGCCGATCTTCAGCGTCCGGCGGCGATTGACCAGCTACACGTTCTCGGCGAGAGCCTAGGCGTCCCGGTTTACAGCAACAAAGAGGAGAGTGACCCGGTCAAGGTTTGCCAGGAAGCGGTAGCTCAGGCGAAGGCCAACAAAAATCAGGTGGTCATCCTCGATACTGCGGGCCGACTTGCCATCGACGAAGTGTTGATGGAACAACTCAAAACGATCGATCGAAAAGTTCAACCTCATCACGTCTTCCTCGTGGTCGACGGCATGACCGGTCAGGATGCCGTCAAAAGTGCCGGCGCTTTCCACAAAGCGTTAGAGCTGAACGGCGTGGTCATGACCAAACTCGACGGCGACGCCCGCGGTGGTGCTTTGCTATCGGTGAAACACGTGACAGGCGTACCGATTCGCTTTCTCGGTACCGGTGAACACCTCGATGATCTCGAGATCTTCCGTCCCGAAGGAATGGCCAGCCGAATTCTCGGGATGGGCGACATGGTCGCTCTGGCACAACAAGCTCAAAACCTGGTCGACGAAGACGAACAGAAGCGGATGCAGGAAGCCCTGGAGAAAGGGCAATTCACACTCGATGACTTCCGAAATCACATGCAGAAAATGGCCAAACCAGGCCTGATGCAAAAAATGATGGGCCTCCTTCCGGGAATGCCCAACATGCGCGAAATCAACGATATGATGAGTCAAGGTGATACATCGAAGCAGATCCGACAGATGGTCGGAATCATCGACAGTATGACGCCTCGCGAGCGCAAAAACCCGAAAATCATCGATCCCAATCGTCGGCAACGTATCGCTGCCGGTTCTGGTGTTCAAGCCAAACAAGTCAGCGAGCTGATTAAGCAGTACGACACCATGAAACCAATGCTCACTGGAATGGCAGGCATGAACGCCGGCGATCGGATGCAGCAGATGCAGGATCTTCAGTCGCAGATGATGGATCCCTCTCGGGGCATGCCAAAAACCAAGAAAAGCACTGGAAAACGGCTATCGACCAAGGAAAAAAAGAAACAAGCCAAAGAACGTGAGAAGCGTCTGCGGCAAATGAGACGCGAAAAAAAGAACAAAAAGCGGTAGTTTTTGATTTTGGCGTATTCAAACATAGCGTTCAGCGAGTAGATTTGCCCACTGGCAATTCGGCACACGTTGTTCCGGAGACACCTGGACTTGTGATTTTTGTCGCAAGTCAAGAGATTTGAGATTGGCTAGTCGGCGTGACTGGCTAGCAAAACCTGAACGGTTCATCTTCCCAGCGAAGAGGCCTCGAGACCTGCTAAACGACTGACGGTTACTCATTCATGTGAACCGCTCGGTTACTTTGCGTTCCTCTGAGGTCAGGACTAACGTTTAATCACTTGATTTAGTTAAGAGGAAAAAGTGGCAGTAAAAATTCGATTGAAAAAAATGGGACGGACACATCGACCGTTCTTCCGCGTCTGTGCAATGGACCAGCGAGCACCACGTGATGGTCGCGTCATTGAACAACTGGGAACCTACGATCCAATGGTTCCAGACACTGACGCCCGAGCTATCCTCAATGGAGAGCGAATCAATTATTGGTTAAGCGTTGGTGCACAACCAACTCCCAAGGTCGCAACTTTAATTAAGAAGTACGGCACCGACGGCAGTCACCTCGAGGCACAAGCCGAGGCAATTTCGAAATTGTCCGGTCGCCGCGCATCCGCCATTGAATCGGCACGTGCTGCAGCCGCCAAGGTTGAACTTCCAAAGGCAGAGCCAGAACCGACCGAGGAAACAGCCGAAGCACCCGCTGAAGGCGCAGCCGAAGCAGCAGCAGCCGCTGAAGGCGCAGCCGAAGCAGCACCTGCTGAAGCATCCACAGAAACAACGGCCGAACCTGCTGAAGGTGCTGCCGAAGAAAAGGCTGAGTAAAGACTCATGCGTTTTGACATACTCACCTTGTTTCCGGAGATGTTTCCGGGCTACACAGGCCAGAGTATTTTAAATAAATCGATTGAACGTGGACTGGTTGAGGTTCACGTTCATAACATGCGAGACTGGGCAAAAGGTCGTCACCATAAAATTGATGACACGCCCTACGGTGGTGGTCCGGGGATGATCTTGATGGTCGAACCGGTAGTCAACTGTGTTCGCGATGTTCAGGCGATGGGTGACCAACCGGGAACCGTAATCGTCACAACGCCTCAAGGCCGGCGGCTAAACCAGCCTATGGTCGAGGAGTTGGCACTCAACCAACGAATGATTTTACTTTGCGGGCGATACGAAGGGTTCGATCAACGTGTGATTGACATTCTTCAACCCATGGAAGTATCGATCGGGGATTACATCCTCAATGGCGGCGAAGTCGCTTCGATGGTTCTTGTGGACAGCCTCGTTCGCATGGTTCCGGGAGTATTAGGAGATGAACGAAGCAGTTGGGACGACTCGTTTTCACGAGGAAATCGCATGCTCGAGTATCCCCAGTACACCCGGCCTCGTGACTTTGAGGGACACAGCGTTCCCGAGGTTTTGCTGGGCGGGAATCACGGTGAAGTCGATCGTTGGCGAAACGCCAAAAGTTTAGAAAACACTAAGAATAAACGAAGTGATCTTTTGGATTCGTAAATTCAAAAGGTAAAATTTTAAGATAGAATAAAACTGTACATCACAGCGACGCGTCGGTTTGACGCGAATTAACTGAGGGTAATAATATGACTCACAAAATTATGGAACTTGTCGAAAAAGACAGTCTCAAAGCGGAAGCACCCGAATTTGAGATTGGCGATACTGTCGACGTTCACTGTAAAATTCTAGAAGGCCAAAAGTCGCGGACTCAGGTTTTCAGCGGAACTGTAATCGGTCGCAGCGGTAGCGGTGCTCGGGAAATGTTCACCGTTCGACGAATCGTCGCTGGACAGGGAGTGGAAAGAAAATTCCCGGTTCACTCACCCAAGGTCGAGAAAATTGAAGTTAAACGATCTTCATTCGTCAAGCGTGCGAAACTCTATTACCTTCGCGATCGCGTCGGTAAAGCGGTTCGACTAAAAGAACGACGTAAATAGAAGATTGAATAACTGTTCAGTCCAATGCAAAAGGCCAAGTGGTTTTCCACTTGGCCTTTTCGCGTTGCTCCAAACGAAGTCGGTTGAAATTCACGCACCCACACAATATTCGGGAAATCCTCGCAGTTACCCCACAAAATTCAGTTGAGAGAAACTATCTCCGACCCTCTCGAATTAATAACGTCCACATATTAGAATTCGCAGCGTGAGGCCAAGTCAGTGTATTGGTAGCTTCATGCGATCTGTTTGCCGTATCTAAGACTAAACCAGCCATTTCAACGGAACTGAAATACAGTGTCTAAATTCTGCCCACGCGAACACTCACGAACAATCAGCGACCAACTTCACACGGCCGTACTCGCCGCTCAAGCCGCGGGTGCGATCATTCGCGACGGATCAGAGAAACTTAATGTCGTCGAACAAAAGGGGGTCGGTGACCTGGTCTCTGAAGTTGATCGCGAAGCCGATCGGGTCGCCTGTGAGATTCTCCGAGCGGCATCGGATTTGCCAATTTTGTCCGAAGAACTGAATGCCGACCAAACGACCTCCAACGACATGTGGATTGTTGATCCCCTTGACGGTTCGAGCGCTTATTTAATGTCCGCCGGCCCTCATTTCCCGGCTGCTTTAATTGCCCTTCGAGAGAATGGCTCGACCCGGCTTGGCGTGGTTTACTTCCCGCTTACCGATCAATGGTTTTACGCAGAAAAGAATTGTGGAGCATGGCACAATGGAGAGCGGTTACATTGTGACACTGGTGATTCACTATCCGACGTCTGGGTCGAGATGAATCAATATGGAGACGCTAATCTTGAAACCGAATATTTTCGCAATCTCAAAGAACGTCTTCGCTCTAAAAACGGCGCTCGCATGGTCACTTCGACCGTTCCTCACTCCGGGGTAGCGATGCGAATTGCCGTTGGTGATTCCCTGCTCGCCGCCGCGATTCATGACAACAACCCCGCCTGCACAAAACAAGCCGCCTGGGATATCGCAGCACCCCAAATCGTCATGGAAGAAGCGGGCGGTGTCTTTCTGAATCCAGACGGCGAGCCCTCCAACCCGTTCGAATCTCGACCGATTATCGTTTCACGATCGCTGGAACTCGCCCGAGAGATCATCGAGCTCACCAACGAATTGCCGATGGAAACAACAACCGTCGACTGAGCGTGGCGTCGTTGCACTCACATCTCAAACCAGCACGTCCCTCGATTACTATGACGACCAGTCTACTCAGAGAGCGGCAGCAACTCGATATTGCGGAACCAAACTCTCTGTGCTTCGGCTTGTAGTGCAATGTGACCAAATGAAACCTTACGGTCTACGCCAAACGCTAGGATATCCTTGGCTTCTTCACTGTCCGGATCGAGAACTGGAAACTTGTATCTCAACACTTCTTTTCCTTCGACTCGATAAATGATTAAGTCATGGCCATGAACCTCCATTTCAACGGATACCCATTGATCGGCGGGCAATGTCGGTCCCGTTGATTTGACAATGTGTTTTTTCGTCAGTTCACCCTCGTAATTTAAGTGCGTTCCCGGCGTACAGACATTGCCTGTTTGGCGTTTCCCCTTGCCGAGACTCGCTAAAAATTGCATTTCTAAACTTGCGGGAAATCCCTGATCGAGCCGCATACTCTGTGGCGACTGAGAGTGCAGCATCACGCCACTATTAAGATCTACATAATTGGGTGCGTCGGGAAGCATCCGCCCGACGAATCGATATTGCAAGCGCAACTTGTAGTGCGAATAAGCCAAGTTGGAATACAAGTGCCCAAATTGCTTGTTAAATGGGCCGTAGTCATCATATTCACATTTCAGAATTCCGTCTTCCACGCGAAAAGTATTTGCGAAGTTTTCTCCGACCGGGTGCCCCGCAATCTTGACCGTCCAACCGTCAAGATTCTTACCATTAAAAAGAGAAATCCAATTGGATTCGCCCTCCGATTTATCGCTTTGCTCGTCCTGTATTTCCTCAGTCGCATCACACCGAGAATTAGCAACAAAACCGACACCTGCTACCAGCCAAAAGAAGAGAGCAGCAAATAGGCCAATTGAAAGTGTTGGTTGAAAACAGAATTTCATATTTATCAATTCACAAACTGGGGGACACAGATTTAAACAACCTTAGATTCAAGTCGTTTGTTTTTTCTCTTAGGCAATCAGATCGGTAATTGCCTGATGATTTTCAACACCAGTCAATCGCACATCCAGGCCGTTCACTTTAACCGATAATTTCGTGTGGTCGACTCCCAAGCATCGTAGAATCGTTGCCTGGATATCATGCACATGCGACTTCCGCTCTACGATATTGAATCCTAGTTCGTCAGTTTTTCCCATACAGAAACCACGCTTCATACCGCCGCCGGCAAACCACATCGTAAATGCCTGCGGATGATGGTCCCGACCACCCGACCGATTCAACGCAGCACTGGCCTCGACCATGGGCGTACGCCCAAACTCTCCACCCCAAATCACCAGAGTATCATCGAGCATCCCGCGTTGTTTCAGATCCATAATGAGAGCTGCCGACGCCTGATCGGTCGCCCGACATTGTCGTTTAAGTCCACCTTTTACATTACTGTGGTGATCCCAACCATTTTGATAAACCTGAATGAAACGAACACCTCGTTCGGCCAGTCTTCTTGCCAACAGACAATTATTTGCGAATGATTTTTCCCCCGGCTTCGCTCCGTAAAGCTTGAGCGTCGCTTCGGATTCCTGACTCGTGTCCATCAATTCTGGTGCTCGGGCCTGCATTCGATAAGCCATCTCATAGGCCTTAATTCTCGTCTCGATTTCAGGATCATGAACCAAATTGAGTTGTTGCCGATTCAAATTCTTAATTAAGTCAATTGAATCGCGTTGCGCACGATTATCAAAACCGACTGGATTGGTCACGTTAAGAATAGGATCGCCGGAACTTCGAAACGGTACTCCTTGATGGGAGCCCGGCAGGAAACCAGAACTCCACAGCGATGCCCCACCGCTCAACCCGCCGCCACTTTGAAGAACAACAAACGAAGGCAGATCTTTTGCTTCACAACCGAGCCCGTAGCTGACCCACGACCCCATACTTGGTCGCCCCGGAATACCATTCCCGGTATTGAACAACAATTGAGCTGGTGCGTGATTAAACTGGTCGGTTGTACAAGATTTCAGTATCGAGACTTCATCGACAATTTTTGAAAACCACGGCAACAACTCCGAAACTTCAACGCCAGCCGAACCCTGTTTATTAAATTTAAACTGCGGCCCCAAAATCGCAGCATCCGGCTGGATAAAAGCATATCTTTGTCCATCAATCACAGAGGGCGGAATCGGTTGCCCCTCTAGCTCGGCAAGTCGTGGTTTGTAGTCAAATAAATCGAGCTGGCTTGGGGCACCTGCCATGAACATATAAATCACCCGCTTGGCTCGCGGCAGAAAATTTGGCCGTCCCCCAATCCCACCATCGGTCGAGCCAATTAGATTCTTACTTTGCAACGCGCCCACGCCGCCTGCCATTAAAGAGGCAAGCGCAATTTTTCCAACACCCACTCCACAGTCTTGGAAGAAATGCCGTCGTGTCTTTAAATTCAATCCATCCACAACTACTGATTCGCTTTCCTGAATTTTATTTCTAAATCACAACTGGCCGGGTAAGAGGTTATCGTATTTCAAGATAACGGACAAATTGCCGTACTACTCAACTCTCAAAACACCATTTTGCAGAGAAAAATAATTTTTATCTCGCTATTTTATATCTGGAAACGACAGACCTCATCATGAATGGAACTCACGAATAGTTGAACCCTTCGCGTTTTCCGCCGTAATTCCAGTCAAACTGTAACAAAACAAACAAAGTTCACTAACTTCAAAGGAACTACAATCCTGACAAAGCAGTTGATGTGATTTAATTGAAACCGCAATTGGAATTGGCTAAAATTGCCGATGAAAGACCTTAGCCCTCGCTTCCGTGAGCGGTTTTATCTACGCCGATAAATGATCATAAACACCAAGGAGAGACTAGGTGACCAAACGTAAATCAACAGACGCATCCAAGCAGCCAGCGTCCAAGCAGACGAACTCCGAATCTACGCGTCGGGAGTTCCTCAACAATGGTTCAAAGATCGCAGTGGCTGGTGCTGCCATGGGATCAATTATCGCACCTAAACTATCAATCGCCCGATCGGCTCACGCCTTTGGAACCGATACAATTCGGATTGGCCTCGTTGGTTGCGGTGGACGTGGAACAGGTGCCTCCATTCAGGCTATGAACACGACGAGTGGTAACGTGGAATTGGTCGCCATGGGCGATGCTTTTCAAAATCGGCTCGATGGTTCTTTGAAAACATGCCAGAACAATCACAAAGATAAGGTTCAGGTTCCTAAGGACCGTCAATTTGTTGGATTTGACGCCTACAAAAACGTGCTCGCTTCGGACATCGACATGGTGATCCTTGCAACGCCTCCCGGCTTTCGCCCACTTCACTTAGAAGCAGCGATCAATGCAGGGAAAAATGTTTTCATGGAAAAACCAGTCGCAGTTGACGCACCAGGCGTACGCCGTGTTCTGCGAGCGGGCAAACTTGCCGAGCAGAAAGGACTGGCCATCGCCGTTGGTCTTCAGCGACGACACGAGCGAGCGTATCGGGAAACCATTTCTGAATTACAGAATGGCATTATCGGCGACCTCGTGCATACCCGGGTCTACTGGGACGGAGGCGGCGTTTGGACGCGACCACGCACCGAAGGCGAAACTGAATTGCAATATCAAATGAAAAACTGGTATTACTTCAACTGGCTTTGCGGTGACCATATTGTTGAACAACACATTCACAACCTGGATGTTGCCAACTGGTTAATGGACGACTTCCCAGTCACGGCTCAAGGAATGGGCGGACGTGAAGTCAGAACTGGGAAAGATACCGGCCAGATTTTTGATCACCATGCCGTTGAATTCACCTATGCCAACGGACACCGATTACTGAGCCATTGCCGTCATATTCGGGAATGCTGGAATTCAGTCTCCGAACACACACACGGTGCGAAAGGTTACGCCGATATCAGCGGTGGACGAATCTATGACAACACCGGCAAGGAAATCTTTAAGTGTAAGGAAGGAAAGGGGCAACGCGGTGGTCATCAGCAAGAGCACCACGACCTGTTTGCCGACTTACGCGACGGAAAGATTCCAAATGAAGCCGAATACGGTGCGAAGAGTACCATGACTTCAATCTTCGGTCGGCTTGCTACTTATTCCGGTAAAGAATTGAACTGGGATGATGCAATTAATTCCGATGTGATGCTCTGCGACGTCGACGCGTTGAGCGGAATGAATGACGAAGCTCCCGTTCAACCGGACGCTGATGGAAATTACCCATGCCCACGTCCAGGCGCTGGAGCAAAGGACGTTATCGATTGGGAAGTTGGCAACAGGAAAAAGAAAAAGAATAAAAACAAGAAGTAATCCTTTGACCATCAACAAGGCAAACCAAGGGCGTCCTCTCCAGGACGCCTTTTTTTTTGCCCCAAAGACCACCCCACGTTTACTACACCTCCAAAATTCACCAGCATCGTTCAACACACCGTTAGGAGGGTTGTGGATTTCACTCAACCCGTTCAGTTATAATCCGGCAATATGAAAGCTCACCTCTGAGAATTTATTCTGGTCTTTTTAAACCGAATCTTTTTTTTCAAGGACGTAAAGTGACAAATAGAATTCAAGGCCTTGGTCTATTGGCAACCTTCTTTGTTGCAAGTTTTATATTTCCACAATACTCCCAAGCACAGACGAAACCGGAAATTGGCCAGGCCGTCAAAGTTAACATCGAGAAAGAATGGCGTGATGCAAAAATCATCGACACCAACAAAAAGAAGTACCTTGTTGAGACAACAGGCGGAGAACCAGCGCGATTTGTATTAGACAGATTTAGCATTCGTTTGCTTTACGAAACGGAGGCACTCGATTTCAGCCGAACTTGGGTGAGTTCCAACGGCACCTACAAAGTTATCGCCGCTCTCAAAACTTTTGATGGCACAACGGTCACTCTCATCAAGACGGACAACAGCACAATCGAAGTGGCGCTCGATAAGTTCAGCGCAAAAGACATCTCTTATGTCAAAAACTTAAAACGAAAAAAAGATGCCGCTATCGCAAGTGGAAGCGTCCCCGGTTCATTTCCTAAACTTCCTGAAATGATCACGATGGAAACTAGGGATGACCTGACAACACTCGAGAACATTCGGAAGAGACTAAGAACTGACAAAGGCTTTCCGCCAAACTCCCAGCCCTTGGAAATGCTGGATACATCGATAGATCCATTTCTCCCGGCAGGTTTTGCCATACCCAAATCTAACGAACTCCAAAAAATCTGCGGCGTTTTTCCAATTGGGGGACCTGAAAAAATTGTCTTGCTTGCAACAACTGTAGAAAACAGACCAGACGCTGCTCAGTTTCCGGCACAACTGTTTTGGATATCTCTGCTACCAGGTGCGGAAAAGCTTATCAGCACAGTCAACATTCCTCCGAATTCCTACCCAATTGATTACGATCCAGTAAGTCAAAGACTCCTAACCCTTCGCTGCAAAAATGAAAAGTTGAAAATTGAACATTCCTCACTCGCACTCTGGAAATTGAATATTGGTGAACCGCTTGCGACGCCTGTAGTCCATTGGAAAAACGACATCACTAAACCACCAAGATCTGTTCAAACTTTACTAGGGCAACGCCCGATTTTTGCCAAAATAGTCGATGCTAATACGGTCGTCATTAGGGAAGAAACCGAATACGGAGGTATACGTAGTACATCGCGGTTTAGAGCCTGGGATCTGACAAGAAACTGTATCGCTTACGACATTCCCCTGAGCCACAGTGGTTTCGCGATCGCTGAACTCAGTGCGGACAGGCGATATCTTTCAATTCCCGAAGTTGGCCAAATCAGAGTATTCGACGCAAAAACCGGCGAGAAATTATTGGGTCTAGGGTTTGAGGAAAAGACCTTAGTCAGCCAATTTACCGGTGGACTGAAGACGCAGGAAAAAATTCGGGACGAATATGAAGCAAGGCTCTTTAGGATGACCGATGATATTGAAAAACAAAAAATACTCGACGAATACATGACGAGAATTGCGCCTAAACTCCATAACCGGCTTTCATATACAAGCGATTGCGTATCGACTTCAATCGATCCACGCGGCACTAAACTTGCAGCGATCAACACCCGAAGTACTTTATTCGTATGGGATCTTTCCAATGGCCAAACGGACCCAACCGAATTCAAGACCATTGAAGTTAGTTCAGGTGCCATTCAGTGGATTGGGACAGACCATCTATTGATCACCACAAGAGATAAAACTTACCTCTACTCATTCCGCCTCGGCGCTACAATTTGGACATTCGAAAGAGCGCGAGCCCCCAATTACCTTTTCCCAGGTGGCGAAGCGTTTGATTCTTACACGGTGAAACACACAGGGGCAACTTGCATTTACACGACAAAAAATGACAAAGTTATGGCTGTAGGTGTCGTACCGTTTCCCGGGGAAGGAATCTACGAACTGGCTGAGACATACCAGAGACCTGATATTCTTGACCTCCAACCCGGCACTAACGTGGCAATTGAATTAATTAACATAGATGATTCCCAACGGGTCAAGAGTATTCTCAGTGAAAAAATTAAAGCAAAAGGGTGGATTCTCGATCCAAACGCTGAAGTAAAAATCACTGCCACTCTCGATGTGGAAGAAAAGAAACGTGAATATTACGATCCGCTTTCAGGTGATACCATCTCGATATCATGGAAGTACCCAACTGCCCAGCTAACAATACAGCGAGGTGAGGGCTACAAAAATCAATTATTCTACGCATATTCAGGTCTTACCATCGTTCCGACCATGAGCCCAGAGCAAGCGCAACTGTATGAAGCGCCAAGAATTGACTTTTTAGAAAACGTCGAGTTTGACGAGATTGTTGATAAAAAATACGCCAATGGATTCGGGAGTTCCTCCTTTGGCCCCACTGGCCTGAAAGTTCTCAACTCGATTAGACCGCTCTCCTCTACCGTCACCGAAGATAATTAAACACTCCACAGTTCGAACCGATCTAGGCAATGATCGTACTGCATCAACTTGGTCGTCCGACCATGCAATGAAGAATCCGTTGATGGATGATTACAGCATCGTTTACCTCGCACGCCTAAATTCGTGCACAAAGGATTCAGTGAACTAATTTCCAAATACTGAAATTCCTGTTCGCTTACCGCAGACCATTTCTAACAACCGTTTCAGCCCTGTTGAAAATGTATTAGACTTTTGGGCAGGCGTTAAAAGAGTGCTAATGCCTCGAAGAAGGCGAACTTAAAAAATGAATTCGGCGTACCACCAGACTAGTCTGGCGGCATTGGGCTATTACGACCATGGCAACATTCACTTCGATTTCCCTTTGGGCTTAATTATTTTCACTAATTACTAGACCCCGTTCTCCGTAATCTGCATAAGGCAAACCATGAAACTGAATCTCATTTCGTTCACTCAATTGTGTCTGGTCATTGCGATTTTGATTTCCAGTAACACGGAAATTTCGGGTCAGACAACTACTCCGCAGGATTCAAACAGCATGAATTCCATTTTACTAAAACCGTGGATTGGACCGTATGGAGGTGTTCCACCGTGGCGACAAGTCAACCGCGACGAATTCCTAGGCGCTTTTGATGCCGCCATTAAAATATCTAATCAAGAGATCGAAGCGATCGCAAATAACCCCGATCCTCCTACGTTTGAAAACACATTGGTAGCGCTTGAAAAATCAGGGAAAACGCTTAATCGACTCCAAACAATTTTTGACGTACACACTTCGAATCTTGCGACCGGACCAATTCCAGATATCGAGAAAGCGGTCGCTCCAAAGCTGTCTAAATTCAGCGACTCGATCATTCAAAACGCGAAACTGTTCGGCCGGATCGAGGCCATCTATAAGGGCGACGAGATGAACTCCCTCAACAGTTCACAAAAAAGACTGGTCAAAGATCGGTACGACAGTTTTGTACGCCAAGGTGCCAAACTCAACGACAAAGACAAGGCGGTTCTTTCGCAAAAGAATGCAGCCCTTGCTGGGTTGTTTGCCGAATTCAGTCAAAAGGTTTTATCTGACGAAGAGGGCTATATCACTTGGATTAATGACGCTGATCAGCTTGCCGGCCTGCCAGAAAGTACCGTGGCCGCCATGGCAAGTGCCGCAAGCAAACTTGGTGACGCTGACCATTCAAAAGGGAAATGGTGCGTGACTAATACCCGGTCGTCGATGGAGCCTTTTCTGACCTATGCCGATAATCGTGCTCTGCGTGAAACAGTTTGGCGGAACTACTACAACCGTGGAGACAACGGCGGTGACAATGATACCAATGCAATCATTTCGGCAATTCTAAAACTCCGAGCCGAAAGAGCTTTATTGCTGGGCTATAAAACCCATGCCCACTGGCGTCTTGAACCGCAAATGGCTGGCACGCCTGAAGCAGCAATGGATTTAATGCTAAAGGTTTGGCCCAAAGCTGTTGCGCGGGTAAATGAAGAAGTCGCCGACATGCAGAAAATCGCTGATGCAGAAAACGCTGAAATCACCATCGAACCTTGGGACTACCGCTATTACGCTGAAAAAGTCCGCAAAGACCGATACGATTTGGACTTCAACGAAGTCAAGCCATACTTGCAGATGGAAAAACTTCGCGAAGGAATGATGTGGGCTGCAAACCAGTTGTACGGCTTCGATTTCAAGCAGGTGAAAGACGTTCCCGTATTTGAAAATGAAGTTACCGTCTGGGAAGTTACCCGTGATGGGAAGCATGTCGGCCTTTGGGTTTTTGATCCGTTCGCACGACGTGGCAAACGAAGTGGCGCCTGGATGAACGCCTATCGCATTCAAGAAAACATGGACTCTCCAATTACTCCAATTGTTTCCAACAATTCAAATTTCATCAAAGGCGAAGCTGGAAAACCGGTTTTAATTTCATGGGATGACGCGGTCACTCTGTTTCACGAATTTGGCCACGCACTGCATGGATTATGTAGCGACGCTCAGTATCCATCCCAAGCAGGGACTTCTGTAGCGCGGGATTACGTCGAATTCCCCTCGCAATTAAACGAACATTGGCTTTCAACCCCCGAGGTCTTATCCAAATTTGCAGTGCACCATGAGACCGGTGAGCCAATGCCTCAGGCGTTACTCGATAAAATTGAAAATGCCGCCACGTTTAATCAGGGGTTCAGTACTGTCGAGTACCTCGCAAGTGCATTAATTGATATGAAACTACATCTCGCCGGGAACGTACCAATCGATGCGGATAAGTTTGAACGAGAAACTCTCGCTGAGCTTGGAATGCCCAGTGAGATCGTGATGCGTCACCGAACTCCACAATTCGGTCATGTCTTTTCAAGTGACGGGTATTCAGCTGGCTACTACAGCTACCTTTGGTCAGACGCTCTTACCGCCGATGCGGCTCAGGTTTTTGAAGACGCGGGCACTTACTACGATCCCGCTATTGCCAAAAGTCTTTACGACAATATCATGTCTGTCGGCGACACCATCGACCCCGCGGAAGGATTTAAGAAATTCCGAGGCCGAGATGTTGATACGAAGGCGCTCCTACGGAAACGTGGTTTCCCTGTAGATTAATCAAGGAAACCTAAATCGAATTTTCGATTCAATAAAAACGAGAACGCCACAGCCTAAACCACTGTGGCGTTTTTTTATGTCTGACAGGTCAGCCTAATGTTTATTCAGTTTAATGATTCAAGCCGCCGCAGCTCCGCGTCAGCGAGTTGATATTTACCATCAAATAATAATTGCGAGACCTTTTCAATTTCTGCGGCTCGCAATTGCAAATTAGCTTGCCTCTTTTGCAGCTTGTACAATCGAATTGGCAACTCTAATGCTGAACGCTGTGACTTAAGTCTCTCTACATCTTGCGCGTAGACCTGCTTTTGAATTGACTTTAAAAATTGATATCCAAATTCGCGAGTTGGTTCAATCATTGTCCCTTCACCATAGTCGTTCCAGGTCGCAATTTGAATTATCTCCGATTCTGACTCCCAAGCCCGCTGAATTGTCGTGTCTAATGTTTGGCCATTTTGTGACGAAATTGACCCAAAACTCGGACGCCCTTCCCCTTCTTGATAGTAATCATGAAACTGCGGAAATACGGTTGCAATCGCAGGGTAAGAATTTTGGTTCGGACGATAAAGTCTGTCCAAATAGTCGTTCCATTGTTTCGGATCGACTTCTTTGCCGCCTGAAACAGGCGGCCACCCAAATGCCCCATCAGCATTCGCTTTGGAAACCAAGTGGGGTAAAGCGTACAGCAAAGGTGTTGGATTGACGCTCTTACAAATTTCTCTCATCTGCCCGTCTGCAAAATATTGCGGACCAAAAACCAGCAAGACTGGACGCCCGTTGACTTTGACATAGTTTGCATCTGAGAAACAATGCTTTGCAAGGTACCGGATTACATTTTTGGCATGCTCTAGCCCATCGTCATCCTCTATTTTTTTCGCTTTGATCAGATGGCCTACTGTCTGATCTTCATAGCAAATCGCATATTTCAGATCAGCCTTTTTGACCGCTTTGATCATGGCCAAGGTATTTCGATGATTTACGCCATAATCCCAGTGTTCCTTGATTCCATACCAATCAATAATCACACCGTTGATACCTGCAATTTTCATTAGCAAGACATGGCATTCCAGTGCATCAGAATCGGACGAATCGTAGGGACCCATCAATGGATAATAATGACTTGCAATCTCATGCTTTCCATTTACCACCTTTTCCGGATTACGATTTTTCAGTTTCCAATGCCACCCCCAGTCGCCACTGATTGGTTTAGAGTTGAACCAGGGCATGTAATGCGTGAGAACGAGCGGTTTTTCTTGCGACCAAATTGAATCTGGCAATACAACTAACAACAGCAACGTCACCCAACTAAATCTAAAGCAACTCATCGTCGGCCGTTTCCTTAAGTTTAAGCTTTCCAAAAATTAAGCTTCCCAAAGTTGAAAATACTATTCTGTTTCACGAACACGAACAGGCAACAATCCAGTTCCGCCCAACTACTCTCAATTGGACCGCAAAGCCGGCTTTAAAAAACCCGTTGACTCATCGCCGGCTATAAACCGTTGTCACTCTCGTCCAGAGCATTCTGAATGTTTTAACAAAGATAACCTCTCTCACCCCAGAACGATAAAAAATCAACCTTCCATGCTTAAACTGTTGCATAGCACACGGTTTTTGCTGAAAATAGCTTTCTCACGGCATTGTGATATCAAACATTCCTCCGTTACTTTCACAAGAGACAAGATGGGCTTTGTAAACAAAACAGCGATGTACTGGCTTAGCTTAGTTTTACTATTCAACCTGTCCTTGGTCGGTCTTGGACAAGATACCCAAGCAAAAGCCCAAGAGAGAATCAGCTTCGCAACGCAGGTCAGGCCTTTGCTTGCTGCCAACTGTTTCGGTTGTCACCAGGGGGCGATTGATCGCGGCAACTACGTCATGACCGATTTCCTTAGCATGCTCGCCGGAGGCGAATCGGGCGATCCAGCAATCCTTCCTGGCAAACCGGAGGAAAGTCGCCTAATCGAGGTCACCACCAGTCATGACGGTAAGGCAGAGATGCCCCCAAACGCCGAACCGCTCACTTCCAAAGATCTTGATATTATTAAGCAGTGGATATCAGAAGGAGCTATCAACGACTACTCGAAACCTACGGCAAACTACTCCAACGATAATCCACCGAGTTACTCGCGACTGCCGATGGTAACCACCCTTGACTTCTCTCCCGATGGAAAGCAAATCGCCGTCAGTGGATTCCACGAAGTGCTGTTATTGACAGTTGCTGACAATTGGGAAGCAGGCAATTCATCCCAACCGGTCGTTGGTAAAATCTCCAAGCG
>Ga0214479_100024_pt1 | contig 81274 bp, 62 predicted proteins | sample M1_20Mar14CPVII9_5_FD_165054 | JGI IMG/M metagenome (GOLD analysis project Ga0214479, IMG submission 165054) | Marine eukaryotic communities from Monterey Bay, California, United States - M1_20Mar14CPVII9sort6BwellE14 | ecosystem: Environmental > Aquatic > Marine > Unclassified | place: USA... | reverse complement strand
CAAGTTCTCCAACAGGCAAAATTGAGATATGAACTCGCTGCTGATGCTGCAGAGGATTCTCTAGCGATCGAGGCAGCTGAAAAGAAATACAAAGTCGCAGCGATTGAAGCCCGCAAGACTTCTGGCTTAGCCGACAAAGGATCTAAGTCTGAATCCGACAGATTGATGGCGAATTACACGATGGAAATCGCTGCGCTCGAACGCGACAAAGCCATCCGCGAGCAACAAAAGGCGGGGCTGGAAAAAAAACTCGAAGAATCAAGATTCCTCGAAGCCAAAAAGCACGTAGAGGGCCACATCCTGCAATCCGAGTTTGATGCCTCTGTTATTAAGATTATGAAAAAGCCTCAGGAGTACGTCCAGAAAGGGGAAGCGGTAATGCGAATCGCCCGCATGGACCGGCTCTGGGTACAGGGCGCCATCGAAATCACCGACCTCAATCCGGAGGAGGTTCGCGGGAAACGCGTAACTGTCACCGTTCAACGTGCCCGTGACGAAACTGCCACATTCGATGGCGTTATCACTAACGTGGGCCTCGAGCGACAAGGGCTGACACGTTACATGGTGAAAGCAGAAGTCCAAAATCGCCCAATCGACGGCCACTGGGAATTGCAACCGCTGAGCGGAGCAATCATGCAAATTCATCTCGACAAAACGGGAAAATAAACCAACTCGCAGAGGCAGGAATTAGTGACGGTTGCTTCCCTACTTCGAAGTAATCCACAAAAAAGGTTTTGCATTTTCGTCCATTCGTAGTTCGCACGAAAGGCGAGGCTTGGATTGCTTCAATGCATTCGAGACTGCGACCAAAAGTGCAACCTTTTTCTCAACGAGTGTTACTTTCGTAGTTGCCAGATCAACGTCTTTTCTGGCCAGCGTGTTGTAGTCAATTAAAAAATTGACTCCTGATTTTTTCTCAATCGCATTTAGAACAGCCGAAAGGGGGAAATTACGAATCTCAAGCGGTATCTTGTCAAATAAAGTCGGTGCCACAGCCACAGGTACTCGCTCTAACGGCCAACCGACGGGCCAGTTTTCCTTTCCTTGACGCGAATCTTTTAGTTGGATTTCCAACTGCTTACCTTGCTCCCGCCTTGGCTCGATCACTAAACCAAGCGGGCGTACAACTGCCGCAAGTGCCGTTCCCATTGAAAGCCCTTTTAGCTCGTCGAGAACCAGCTCATTTCCATTCACCGCCGCTCTTGCCGAAGCATCCAACACGAACGGAACCCCGATTTTCTTAACCAGTTCTGCCGTTACGTCTCCTGCTTTCTGCCCCTTGGTATCAAAATCTACGGTTTGCGAGAGTCGTCCGTGTAACGCCACCAGCTGCTCTGAAGTTAAACCAAACGCTTTCTTTTCGGCCATGGCGACTCGCGCCCCATCATCTCGAAGCCGCTTCAACAACTCTCGGATCCCAGATTTATCGCGAATCGAAAAACTTCCCCCCGGCAATTTCAACCGGTCACCGGCAATCACTCCCGTGACCTTTACGACCGTCGCGGAGGTCATGTCCGTTTCCTCAATCCCCACCCGTCCATCCTTCAAAGTTCTCGAAACAACCCGATCCGCCCCGACTCCCTGAAGCATCTCTAGCCACTGCTGTTGCGCTCCCACCCGAGCCCGTGCATCCGCTGAAATCTCCAAATAGATAATACGCCGGGGGTTTGATTGAGCTTGAGACTCCGTGGCCAAGATTGACATCAAACTAATTAGCAGAATTCCAACGAATTGAGATCGTCTAGGCACGATTAACTCTCTCCACAGTAAGGTGACAATCAAAGCAGGAAAGGATATTCCAAACAGCAACTTTTAGAAATAGAAACTCCAGTGGGCTGGAGCAGTTGCCAGCAAGCAAACATTGCCGCCAACGTAATAAAATTATTACCGCAGGCGAAACAATGGCAAGCGATGTAGTTTGGCTCAATCAGAGACGCCGTAACGACCAATGCAGTAAATAGCGTTAATCAAATCCTTCACCCCAATCTTCTTACCCTCGTCGTAACCTCGACTGTCATAAGAAATCGGAACCTCAGTAAATCGATAGCCACGCCTCGCCAGCTTTGCCGTAATCTCTGGCTCAATTCCAAATCGATCTTGCTCGATACGAATCGCCTGTATCACCTCGCGATTAAACGCTTTATAGCAAGTCTCCATATCCGTTAGCTTCAATCCGCTAAAAAGATTCGAAGCCCCCGTGAGGATTGCATTGCCCGTTCGATGAACCCAGGATTCATCCTGCTGTTCGTCGCCAATAAACCGAGACCCATAAACGACGTCGGCTTCTTTCCGTAAGAGAGGCTGGATTAGCCGTGGAATGTCGCGAGGATCGTATTCGAGGTCGGCATCCTGAACGACCACTAAATCGCCCTTGACATGCATAAACCCCGTACGCAACGCAGCCCCTTTGCCCTGATTCTCATCTTGCAAAATGATATTCACATTCGGCATGCCTATTAGCTTCTGAAGAACCTCTCGTGTGCCGTCGGTACTAAAGTCATCAATGATGACCAATTCCAAATTTAACGGCAACGCAGCAACACGACTTAATATCCTGCCGATGGTGTTAATTTCATTGAAAACTGGAATCACTACCGAGAGTAAATAATCGGTGCGCGGGCTTGCATTCTCACCGGGGTCCGCGGCCTGATAGGAATCCAACTCTTCTTTGACCAGTTTTGCGCATCCATCTATCCGACTCAACACCTGATCGAGATACTCAGATTTAGCATTTCCAACACTCGAGCGACCGGAAGCAAACTCCGATTTACGAATCGATTGGGCAGACGTAAAACTCCCGGAATATGAAGATGACGACGTCGAATTTGAATTGGCTTGATTCACGGTTGCCTCGTTACATAATTCAAAACTTCTCTTAAGAAAGATTCGGCTTAATCACCCTGAATCCTGATCAAGAAATCATTCTTGCCAATTATTCACCCGAACAGGGTAGATGATTGACGTCCGCTCAAGTCAATCCACCCTGTCCCGTCACTTCCTGTGACAAAGATTCCAATTACAACGATTACAATGATTCGATTAAGGGATTCGCCCAAAGGAAGTAGCCTCCTGGCGTCTCCGTCCAGCCATAAAAAAACCCGCCGCAAATTTGCGACGGGTCTTACGATTAAACTCAAATTAGGTTGAATACCGAGGGCAACAACCGTGTTTGGTTAGTCCCAATCCAGTTTTCCACCGGTTTGGTATTCGGTCACGCGTGTCTCAAAGAAGTTCTTCTCCTTAGCCAGATCCATTGTCTCGCTCATCCACGGGAATGGGTTCGGGCTGTTGTACTGAACCGGCAATCCGATTCTTTCCAGACGACGATCGGCGACGTGCTGAACGTAATCACGGAACAAATCTGCATTTAATCCAAGAACTCCGTTAGGCAGACAATCCTCTGCGTACGCCAACTCAAGTTCGACTGCTTCGCGAATACGATTGGTCATCTGCTCTTGGAATTCCGGTGTCCACAACTCAGGATTCTCAGCCTTGATACCGTTGATCAAGTCGATTCCAAAATTCAGGTGGATCGATTCATCACGCAGAATATATTGGAACTGCTCTCCGATTCCCTTCATCAGGTTCCGACGATGGAACGAGAGAACCATCACAAATCCTGTGTAAAAGAAGATGCCTTCCATGATGATGTAGAACCCGATCAAGTTCTTCAAAAGTGCCTGGGCACCTTCAAAAGTGTCGGTCGTAAAATCAGGATCAAGCACTTCCTTCGTCAGTTCCATTTCGAACGCGTCTTTACGAGCGATCGCAGGAACTTCATTGTACATGTTGAAGACTTCGCCCTCGTCTAAACCAAGGCTTTCGACTACGTACAAGAACGTGTGAGAGTGAACCGCTTCTTCAAACGCTTGACGCAGCAAATACTGCCGGCACTCCGCATTGGTCACGTGCTTGAAAACAGCAAGAACCAAGTTATTTCCAACCAAACTTTCCGCCGTCGAAAAGAAACCGAGGTTTCTCATGATCACTCGCCGCTCATCGTCGGTAAGTTGGTCCGATTTCCAAATCTCGATGTCCTTGTTCATCGCAACTTCGGTTGGCATCCAGTGATTCGCACAACCGTTATCGTAATGCTCCCAAGCCCATTTGTACTTCAACGGCATCAGTTGATTGACATCAACCTGATGGCAATTAATCAAACGCTTTTCACTGGCGTCGACTCGTTTTGACTTGCCCGTTTGTACTTCTGAAATATCCGTTGCCATCGTTTGCTACTCCATGCAAAAACGTTTAATTATGTAAAATTCGATTCGGTTTTTTTTGGCGGGATTTGGAGGCTCCGTCCATCCTTCAAATGAACCGCAATCTCGAAAATCCAACAACACAAATCAAGACTTAAACCGAAAAATCTTGTCGGCAAATCATACCGCTTTGCCGAGCTGAATGTTTGATTGACTACAGCACACAACACCCGGTCAAAAACTGGCCATTGGCAAATCCCAATGGCCAATTTTCAACGCTATCTTTTCACTATTGACAGGCTTCACAATCTGGATCGTCAATACTGCACTGCTGGACTTCTGGCTGTCGCTCAACGGCGATGTTAGCAGAAGCACTAGCATTTTTCATCCACCTCGGTTGAACACCGAACTTGTTAATATCAACCGTTGATTTTTCTACCTGAGTCGCACCAAGTGATCGCAAGTAGTAGGTTGTTTTCAAGCCCGCTTGCCAAGCCATTCGGTACATCTCATCCAGACGGCGACCACTTGGCTGTCCAAGATAAAGGTTCAACGACTGCCCCATGTCAATCCACTTTTGACGTCGACTAGCACACCGGATGATCCAACTTGGATCGATCTCAAAGGCCGTAGCAAATCGACCTTTGATGTCTTCGGGTAAATCAGGGATTTCACCCAAGGCACCGTCAAAGTACTTGATCTTCTCCAACATGTCGCCATCCCAAAGCCCACGCTCTTTCAATTCGTTAACTAATTTCACATTGATCTGGACGAATTCACCAGAGAGATTGCTCTTCACGAACAAGTGCTTGTAGGTCGGTTCAATCGATTGAGTAACACCAACAATCGTGGAAATTGTGGCGGTTGGGGCAATCGCCATTACGTTACTGTTTCGAATCCCGTTCTTGGAGACAAGTTCGCGAACCTTATCCCAGTCCATGGAAGTGCTCTTATCCATGTCGATCGGCATGCCTCGCTCCTCTTCGAGGATCGCTACAGTGTCGATTGGCAATAAACCGCGATCCCACTTGGATCCTTTGTAAGAAGAATAAGTCCCTCGCTCCCCAGCTAAATTACTCGAGGCAGAGATCGCAAAGTACGAAATGGCTTCCATACTCTTATCGGCAAAGTCAACCGCTTCTTCACTTGCGTAACTAATCCCGCAAGCAGAGAGAGCATCCTGGAAACCCATCAAACCCAAACCTACCGGACGGTGCCGCTGGTTCGCATTTTTGGCTTCATCGGTTGGATAAAAGTTAATGTCAATGACGTTGTCAAGCATTCGTACGGCGGTGTTCACCGTGGCTTCGAGCTTTTCAAGATCCAGTTTTCCGTCGGTAACATGGTTAAGCATATTAATCGAACCAAGATTACAAACCGCGGTTTCATCCGCAGAAGTATTCAACAAGATCTCAGTGCAGAGATTACTACTATGCACAACGCCAGAATGGTCTTGAGGAGAACGGATGTTCGATGGATCCTTGAATGTGATCCAAGGGTGTCCGGTCTCAAATACCCGCGTCAGCATCTTTCGCCACAAATCAACCGCTGGAACTTTCCGAGTCAGCTTGATTTTACCTTCAGCCGCCATCTCCTCGTACTGCTCATACCGTTCTTCAAAGTCTTTCCCGTAAAGATCGTGAAGATCAGGTGTTTCATCCGGGCTGAACAAAGTCCAGTCCTTCTTTTCCGTGACCCGCTTCATGAATAAATCGGGAATCCAGTTCGCAGTATGCATGTCGTGAGTTCGTCGACGTTCGTCTCCCGTGTTTTTCCGGAGGTCAAGAAACTCTTCGACATCAAGGTGCCACGATTCAAGGTAAGAACAAACAGCACCTTTTCGCTTTCCACCCTGGTTCACCGCCACAGCAGTGTCACTCACAACCTTCAGGAATGGAATCACACCCTGACTTTGACCATTTGTGCCCTTGATGTGGGAGTTGGTCGCCCGAATGTTCGTCCAGTCATTCCCAAGACCACCAGCCCACTTCGACAGTTTCGCATTGTCACCAATTGCTTTGAAAATACTGTCCAAGTCATCCGTTACCGTGCTTAAGTAACAAGAGCTCAGTTGCGGGTGCAAGGTTCCCGAGTTGAACAACGTCGGAGTCGCTGAAGTAAACCGAAACGACGATAGAATGTTATAAAACTCGATCGCTCGTTCGGTTTTGTTTTCTTCCTGAATCGACAAACCCATCGCAACACGCATCCAGAAATACTGCGGTGCTTCAAAGCGACGCCCCTCAATGTGTAACAAGTAGCGGTCGTAAATCGTCTGCAAACCCAAATACGGGAACAACGCATCCCGCTCTGAATCAATCGCATCCGCCAATTTTGCCAGATCAAATGTTGCAAGTTCCGGTGAAATTCGCAGGGCATCAATCCCTGTTTGAATGAAGTCCGCAAACTTTTCTTTGTACAAAACCTGCAAATCACCACTGGCCGCAGATTTCCCCAACGACTCGCGATAAATGATATTTAGGACCAAACGACCGGCGACTGTGTCGTAGTCGGGATCTTTCTCAATCCGCGAACGTGCTGCCAACACCATTGAGCGGCCGATTTCACGAGGAGTAATTCCATTGAAAAATTGCTTCTCAACCTCTTCGAGAAGTTCACCTGAAGAGCAAGTTGCGTCTAGACCGTCACACGCACTGTCGACTTGGCTTCGCAATCGTTCAAAATCGAGGTTCTCAAGTTGACCGTCTCGGTTCACCATCGTACCTGGAAATGGATCAGCGCTGTCCATTCGCTCTTCCGCACGAAGTTGGCGGATTTTGCTGTGCTCGGCTCGATAGAGGATGTAACGGCGGGCAACCGAAAAATACTCCTGCTTCATCAATTGACGCTCGACAACGTCTTGAATGTGCTCCACTGTCACACCCGCGTCGGTTAACGCGTCTTCCTGAACTTCTGCGACAACCGATTCGGTAATCGCATCAGCAACTTCTAATTGCTTCGCATCAAGTTGGCTGATCTCTGAAAATTTGTGCTCTGCACAAAACGCTTTTTGAATCGCCCTAGTAATTAGTGCCGGTTCAAATGTCAGTACTCGTCCGTCCCGCTTCCTGACGTTCATCTCCTGAGTCGTCTTCAACATTCCATCGTACTCCCGTTAGCTATTTGTCCATGACTTGCCGAGCATTTCCCAAGCTCGAACTGTCTCTATTTGCCAAACCAATGCCGGAAGAAAATCCCAAGATATCTCCCCAAGAATTAATTCAGAACAATCCAATTGATCCGAAACCCGTAACACTGGTTACTCACGGAGTAGCATCGTTAAAACGAATGACACGTTTGGTCATCCCACAGAAATCAATCCATCAATTTTAAAAAGTGTTTAGAGTCTCCGTCCCCAACTACTTTTTGCCTCCCCCACCGTCCTTAGAGGCAGAAGATTTTCCTCGTGGTATATGATTTCGCGAAGATCTGTTTCGTCTTCCCGATACAAACTCCATTTAAACGCCACAGCAGCACTGAGCCCACAAGACTCCGTTTCGCTTTTGACTCCCCAAAACACTCAAATCATTGATTTTTTTGGCCATTTTGGGAGCCAAAACAAAAACTGGCTTTAAGTGGCGGGAACCCAATATATCGATGTTTGAGATTCTGTCAACACAAAATGTTGTGCTTTATTGTGCTTGCAGTTGTATCGATCAGGACAAGATTAGACTTCACAAAATTCTAAATCATTAGATAAGATTTTCGTTTAACACCGCTTTTTCCAAGGTCCTTGACAGTCGATGAAAACGCTATATCTGGTGCCAGCTTAAAATTGCTAGCAACTCAAAACTGGCAGTTTTTTCACCTGCCAGCCACTCGAGAATTCGTCCCGAATGGAATTCCACCGATCGAAACAAGACGCTAGTCTTTTCGCTGCAGCCCGTGCCAACAAAATGATCCAAAAAGAATTTTCGCAAAGCTAAAAACCGACCCGACTCCGCCCCGAAAACTTGCAAACCCCTGACCAATCTTTCAAGATTTAATTCCGCTTGACGTTCTTGGAACGCTCCAAAAAACGATACCCATTTTAATGCCCAGTAACTCCATCCAACGAAACCTTTTATCGATTGTGCGGAACCGCCAATTTTCACCGGACGCTCGCGCCCACGCAGCGGAGGCGGTTTACCAATATATGCGCACCAATGCCCGCAGCATTGACCGAGGTAATTTCAGGAATTTGTGCAGTTCAGATCTCGGCCTCTTATTTCAAATCAATGATGAATATTTTTTTGAGGGCGAAGTCGCCAAACTTTGCGAACGCACCGCCCATCGCCCTCTTTCGTTTCGACTCTCCACCCGCATGACCTCTGCCGGTGGAATGACGACAATGCAAACGACAAAGATTAAGCGAAAACCGCAAATCGATTTTGAAATCGCGATCGCAACCACCCCTCTTTTCGCTTCTTTTCGCGATGAGGAAAACGCAATTGTTAGCGGGATTAAGTGCAAGGATCGCCTGGAAGCGCTGCAAAGAATCATGGAACACGAGATGGTTCACTTGATTGAAATGCTCTTATGGACCAACTCCAACTGCTCAGCTAACCCATTTAAAAATATCGTCCGTCGATTCTTTGGACACACCGAGTCCAAGCACCAATTGCTTACCCCGAGAGACCTGGCGAAAAAGAAACTGGGCATCTCTCCTGGCGATCAGGTTCAGTTTCATGCTGACGGACTGATCATGCAGGGGCACGTCAATCGAATTACCAAGCGGGCGACAGTGCTCGTCCCTCATGCACGCGGACAACGGTACGACGACGGCCGGAAATACAAGAAGTACTATGTCCCGCTAAATCGACTAAAACGGGCCTCTTAAACCAAACTGACACGCCCCACCTAGCCAACAGCTTAACGGCACGAAAAAAGCCGGGCGAATTGTCACCCGGCTTATCCATTGAAATGTTCTAACTCTTGCAGTGATTAAGGAGTAACTGGAGAAACGGGTGTCGCTCCACCGTCGCCAGCAAGTGCGACGACACCTACCGTCAAACCGCCAATGGCAACCAACCGGCCGAGACCTCCGCCTCCACCACCAAAGCCACCGCCACCAAAGCCACCGCCACCAAAGCCACCGCCACCACAAGACGGGGCAGGAGAACAGCAGGAATCTGCGGCGGGGCCGCAACTACCGCAAGCTCCACCACAAGCGATCGACTGACCAATGTACTCGATGGAAGCATTTTCATAAACGAACTCTTCCTCAACGACGACTTCCGAAGAAAGATCCTGACCTGCAGCGACGTAAACAACTAAACTTTCGCCATAATTAGGAACCATGTCACCTTTGGTAGAAACAAAGCTTCCCTCGAGAGGCTGACCGGCAACTTCTACTGCTTCAAAGCCAACGACCGCTACGGCGTTTGCTCCCGCAGCAACCATGCCATAGGCACCAGGTTGAACATCGGGAACGACGTACTCGCCATCGTTTCCACTGACCACACTGGCAACAGAAACACCGTCCTTGAGAATATCAATTTGCATTTGGGCAACTCCGTTGCCATCCAAATCCAAAACTCTTCCGGCCAGATTACCATCCTCAACGATAACGCGATTCACCCCTGCTTCGGCTAGTTCAGCACTGCCGCCCCCGGACTGTGCAACTTTGGACCGCACCTGCTTGCTGATTAGACGGTCAACTGCTTCGACTTCTGGCACAGCAGCAACTTCCACTACACGCGGGAGTTGCCCAGTCGAATCGGCCAAGACTTGAACACTGTAAGCAGCGTAGCCGTTCTCACCCGATGCGATGAACGAGTAAACACCTTCAGGCACGTTATTGACACTAAAGACACCGTCTGAATTCGTTTTACCCTGGCGAATTGTTTTTCCATTTTTCACAAACCGAACAACAAGATCCGAAAGCCCGCGATCAGACTGATTGGACGCGAACGAAACAATACGCCCGTCGACGCCTCCAATTCGGTTTAGTGCAACGGTATGGCAACGTTCAACACCGATGTTCGCCAACGTGGAAACAACAGGGGTGACTTCCAGACTAATTGGCGTTGCGTTCGCGATGCGTTGGTGTGCCGAGGCGGCCGCTGTGACTGCCAAAGGAAGGGCGACCAATGCAAAACCGTACTTAGTGAAATTCCAAAAATTGCTCATGATTTTTACCGTTCTAAGCTGCTCATTCAGTGGTGTTTTGTTGCGTTTCTTCAACACAACGTGCGGTATCTGCCCGAATTCAAGCATAATAACCGATACAATCTGACCTAAGAATAGTTAGAGTCGAACTTGTAGTCAAGGAGTTTTTTACTTGAAAATGAAAAACCTAGGCAAGCTACATGGGGAACCAAAACTGACTAATTCCTCAGCAAAATCACTACTGCCGCTTGGAGATAACCCCTACTTCAGGGGAGCTTGCAGACGCATATCGAGACATTGGAATGCGGCCGCTCTGGTATGCCAGCCGTCCCGCTTTTACACCATACTTCATCGCCTCTGCCATTCGAATTGGATCCGTCGCTCTTGCCACTGCAGTATTCAGCAAAACTGCATCAAATCCCAATTCCATTGCGACAGCAACATCGCTTGCCGTCCCCACACCCGCGTCAATAATGACCGGGTAATCGGGATCCCCATGCTTCAGATCTTCAAGGATGATCTGAAGACTGTTTCGGTTAATCACGCCTAATCCGGAACCAATTGGGCTTCCCGCTGGCATTACACTGGTTGCACCAGCGTCCTTGAGCCGTCGAGCGACAATTGGATCATCACTCGAATAACAGAGCACCTGAAAACCTTCTTTAACCAAAACCTCCGTCGCCTTAAGCAGCTCGATTGGATCTGGCAGAAGCGACCGACTGTCACCGAGCACCTCCAGTTTTACCCAATCAGCACCGGGATTCTCCAACCCTCGAAGTATCTCTCGGCCCATTTTGGCGCATCGCACCGCAGTTTCTGCGTCATAGCAACCGGCAGTATTAGGCAGAAGAACCAAACGCGAGGGGTCAACAAAATCTAAGATATTTCTTCCAGAACTGTCATGCAGTTTTTCGCGACGAACCGCGATGGTAACACATTGGGTCTCAGCAACCTCAAACGACTCTCGCATTACCTCAAACGAGTCGTACTTCCCAGAGCCTAAAATCAATCGGCTCTGAAACGTATGTCCAGCAATGCAAAATTGATCGAGATCACCCGCCACTTCTTCGGCTTGGCTCGGATTTTCCGAAATGGAATCACTCATGTTAGCCACCTCCCACCAAGGTAACAATTTCTAAAATATCCCCGTCGTTCACTTCAACTTGGCGATGCGTATCACGGGGTTGAATTTGCTGGTTAATTTCAACTGCAATCGCCCGTGAGTTCATCCCGAGTGAATCGAGCAACTCCGCGATCGTCAGCCCTTCGCTGCAGGACTGTTTTTTACCATTGATTGTCACATCTATCACGTTGCAAGGTATCCAATTTTTGAATGAGAAGGGAAAACCTTTCGCCCATTCCCCCAACGCCTAATCGATCCGTCCCGTCAGATCATCTACGTAAAGGAAAACGGCTTAAATCCGTGCGAAAAACCCGTCTTGGAATTCTAATTTAAACTCCAACTTAGAAGCTTTCAGCCATATCTCGAGCGTGGTAACTGCTTCGGACGAAGGGGCCACTGGCAACCTTTTTGAACCCCATGCTCTTTGCTTTTTCACCTAACATCGCGAATTCTTCCGGCGGAATGTAACGAACCACAGGTAAATACCGATCAAGTGAGGGCTGAAGATACTGCCCTAAGGTCAGAAAATCACAGCCAATATCAAGTAAATCTGAAAGGACCTCATAAACCTCCTCGTGGGTTTCTCCGAGCCCCAGCATCAAGCCACTCTTGGTTTTAATTTCAGGATCCACTTCCTTTACCCGCTCGAGCAAACCAAGCGTCCAGCGATAATCTGATTTGGGACCTCGAACGCGACGGTACAAGCGGGGCACTGTTTCGGCATTGTGATTGAAGACCTCCGGAGCCGATTCAATCACACGATCCAAAGCGGGTTTGTTATGCACGAAATCCGGCGTCAAAACTTCGACGGTCGCGCCAGTTTTTTCTCTCACGGCAACAACACACTGATAGAAATGATCCGCACCGCCATCGGGAAGGTCATCGCGAGTAACCGACGTGATCACGACGTGCTTTAAGCCAAGCCGATCCGCGGCTTCCGCTACGCGTTCAGGCTCGTCCAGCTCTAAAGCCCCCGGCCGGCCACGTTCTACGGCACAAAAGCCGCAGGGTCGCGTGCAAGTTTTTCCGAGAATCATAAACGTCGCAGTTTGCTGAGAATAACACTCCATTCGATTAGGACACTTCGCGTTATCACAGACCGTTTCAAGGTTGAGCTCATCGAGCAGCTTGGCGGTCGCCCCAACATTGTTGCCCTTGGGAATCTGACGCTTCAACCATTTTGGCAACCGCGCGGATGGCTGAGACGAACTTCCCCCCATTGACCCGCACGAGCCACCACCGCAAGATCCACCCTCGGTCGAATTGCCGCCGTTAATTACGGGTAAACCGCTCATTGCAAACCTCTACTCTCAAAAACACGAACACAGGATGGGGATGGGCCGTTCCCGAAAACTCTTAGATTCTGCCGGCGTTTCGTATAAACGCTTTCAGCCAAATAATATCCGTCCAAGCCCGGTAATAATAACGCATCGACGTAGAACACTCGCTTCCCACATGCCTGCAAAACAGGCTTTTGATTCACGATTCCGCCGTTTCTCGCGCCCTCAGTCTAGGCTTTGCCGTGTTTTTTCGCCAGATGCTAAATCCGCTCATTTCCTGCGTAGTTCCACGTCCACTACCGTACAAACTTGCATTTAGGGATCAGCTCTCAACAGCAGACTTTTGACCGGCATCGCCGAGCACTTCTCTTCAAACGCAAAGCCGCCAACTCAGTTTCCTCACCAAGCTGAGTTCCATAGTGTGTACCTCTCTCAATTTCTGGTGTAAGTTTCACTGTCCTTTTCCACCGACGAAGTACCATGGCCGCTCAAAAAAAGAACAAAAAGAAAACGAAAAAGAAGAGCGCCGACGATCAAAGTCAGGTCATTTGTGAGAATCGCAAAGCTCGTCATAAATACGAGATACTCCAGCAGGTCGAATGCGGAGTCATGCTCATTGGCAGCGAAGTCAAAAGCCTTCGCGAAGGGAATATCTCACTCAATGAAGCATACGTGCGGGTTGAGAATCGCGAACTATGGCTAATTGGGGCTGATATCGCCGAGTACAGGCAAGCCAGTTTCTGGAACCACAAACCAAAGCGGTCGCGAAAACTCCTTGTCCATCGACGAGAATTGGACAAACTCTCAACCAAAGCCTTTGAAAAAGGGCTGACACTTATTCCGTTGCGAATGTATTTCAACGCACGAGGCATTGTCAAAGTCATGGTTGCAGTTGGCCGCGGCAAAAACTTACATGACAAACGCCAAACACTCAAAGATGCAGATAATAAACGTCGCCTCAGTCGCGAAATCCGAGCGCGTAACCGCTAAATCGTCGGAAAAACCAGTGCAAGTGAATTTAAAGAGAACGAACGACCCAATCTGGGCGTAAGCCATTTTAACAGCTAATATTTTAAAACGCCGAGCATCCATTGGAATGGCAATGCTCTTCCCAATTGGGAATAATCAACCTCTGCTCCTTTGTTTTGTGGAAACCTCAACCCTCAAACCATCAAAATCATTCTGAATGCTTAAGCTCCATCAAATTAAGAAAAGCTTCGTTCAACCGGACAAGCAGCGGGTGCCTATCTTGGACATTCCCGAGTTCGAAATTGCACCCGGCGAGCAAGTGATCCTCATCGGTCCCAGCGGATGCGGAAAAACAACCATGCTTCACACCATTGCCGGAATCACTCACCCCGATTCAGGCAAAGTATTTCTCGACAACGTCGAACTAACTCGCTACTCAGAATCAGCGAGAGATCGAATTCGCGCTAATAAACTTGGCTATGTTTTCCAAACATTCAACTTGCTCCCCGGCTTCTCCGCTTACGAAAATGTCATCCTAGGAATGACTTTCGCCAGCAAGAAAAGATCGCCCGAACGTGCAAGAACGCTACTGGATCGAGTCGGGCTGGGGCATCGCCTTAACAACAAACCACATCAATTGTCCGTCGGCGAACAACAACGGGTCGCCGTTGCACGTGCACTCGCTAATCGCCCCTCTCTCCTACTCGCCGATGAACCCACCGCCAATGTCGACCCGGGGAATCAGCAACAAATTATCGATTTGATCAAATCAAGCTGTGAAACTGAAAAAATCGCACTTCTGATGGTGACGCACTCGATGGAGGTCGCCGAACAATTTGAACGTGTCGAACGCCTCGACCAACTGAACCTGGTTGTCGGCGACGCCAAGGCAAAACCATCGGAAAACACTACCGCCCAGCAACCTACTCCTTAAGTCCCCCGGCTTTAAGACTTTCCAGCTTCAAGACACCCAGCTTTAAGATCAAGCAGTATGAATTCATTCAAGATCGCATGGCGGAGCATCCAACAACGTGGCTTTGGGTCACTACTGACCATTGTCTCGATGAGCCTCGGTGTCACGATGGTCGTAGCTGTCCTGACGATCCACGGAGTCGTTTCCCAATCATTTCGAGCCAACAACAGCTTTGGCTACAACATCATCGTAGGCGCCCGTGGGGGCGGACTTCAGTTGACCCTGAACTCGGTCTACTATCTGAGCAAACCCGTTGAGAACATTCCCTACGAGTATTACCTGGCCTTTTGCGACAAAGAAACCCGCGCCCGCGACCTTAAGAACTCGATTGCCTACCATGCCAAGGAAACTGTCGATGAAACGATGGGACTGACCTCGCCGATTCTGCCGGGATCAGCCGGCATCGGAGCCGCACTCTCGGATGCGCTCATCAAGGACGCGTTTGATTTCCAACAAACGTCGGCAATGAAACTCAACGAACGCGGGCTTTACAAACGCTACACCCACATTGCGGTACCCTTGTGTCAGGGCGATTACTACGTCGACCCGGAAACTCAACTCGCTTTTCGGTGTGTCGGAACCACTCCCAATTTCTTTACCGACCTCGTTCTCGACATCGATTCGAACAAAAAATTTGAATTCGCAGAAGGAAGAAATTTTGTTGAAAAGAGCGAAGAAAATGGCCTCTTCGAATGCGTAGTGGGTTCGATTGTTGCCGACCGTTGCGACATAAAACTCGGCGACAAACTACAAGCGACTCATGGTGATCCCAACAGCAGCAGCGCCCACATTCACGAACAAGACTACACAGTTGTCGGAATTATTGAGGGCACTGGCACCCCCAATGACCGAGTTGTCTTTTTGAACATGGAGGGTTTCTTTTTGATGGAAGATCACGCCAAGACGATTGAAAAAGATGGCGTTCTAAAAACTGAAGATGACCTCGACGAAGAACCTCAAGATGAGGTCATGATCGACCCGCTCGACGATTCTTTTTTTGATGACGAAGGTGACGCCCCTGAAACAATCGACGACAGTCCCGCCGCCGCGACAGACCAAACGATTGCCGAAACACCGGCACTCTCGGAAGAAGATGAGTTCGCCAGAAAGCAAAATGCAACGAGGATTCCGCTGCCTATCGAACAACGAGAAGTTACCTCGATTTTAGTTCGCACGTCCCTAAGCGACGAAGTCGGTGCGATTGGCTATTTCTTACCTGGACAAATTAACGAAGGCGATCTCGAAACAACACTGGACTGGACTTCCTATCGGCCCGAAAGATCTCAAAAAGCAGCCCAGGCCGTCAATCCAGTCATGGAGGTCGCCTCCCTATTCCAAGTGTTCGTCGACCCAATCCGCTGGCTTCTACTGGGACTGACCTGCATGATCTGCATCGTTTCTGCCCTCAGCATCCTCGTTGGAATCTACAATTCTATGAACCAAAGAAAGCACGAGATCGCCGTCATGCGTGCGCTCGGTGCCAACCGAACAAGGGTCATGAGCATTATTCTCTGCGAATCAGTGTTGCTAGCACTGATGGGCGGTTCACTCGGTTGGTTCCTCGGTCATAGCTTGAACGGCGTTCTCGGACCGAGTGTAGAAGACTCAACAGGAGTCGCATTAGGCTTCTTCGATTTCGCGCCCGCAGTCGATATTTCCGTGTTAACTCTCGGCTTTATCCCCGACAGTTTCATCAACGCGTCAGTATCGCCAGAATTGCTAGTCATCCCCGGATTGATGCTGCTCGCTGTGGTCGTCGGAATCTACCCGGCAATTTCAGCCTACCGAACTGATGTCTCCAAATCCCTTGGGAAGTAACAAAGTCTCAATTCTTGGTAATTCCCCTCACTTTTTCAGGGATTTTAACATATCTTTGCAATAGCTCGTTTTCTTTTTTTTGCCAAAACCGATACGATGTGACTTGCGTAGACATGCGGGAAACAGATCCGTGATGTCCCGCCAGAACCATCGCCCTTCTTGTCTCGCAGCAAAACACAACTAACCACGAAAAACTTTATTCGTTTTATGTTCAAGAGAAACCACAGAACGCTTCGCTTATTGACCGCATTTGCCAGTCTACTGTTGGCAGTTGTGGTGCTCAACGTCCCGCGCGGGGTCGAAGCCAACAACACCAAAGCGACTCTGAACGCTTGTCCGTTCTGTTCAGCAGTCGCGATGACGTTCTCTGACCAACTTAACTCAAACGACATCGCCGTTGTCGCGAAACTGGTCGAAATCCCACCCCCTAGCGATGATCCCAATGCAGATTTCCCCAAAGCCAAATTTGAGATCGAACAGGTTTTGAAGGGTAAAAAATTCGTCAGTGAAGCGATGAGCTTCAAGACTCAACTGGTCGGGAATTATCCTATCGGTCAGAAATTTTTGGTGATGGGTGTCGACCCGCCAAAGGTTTCATGGACGACGCCAATGAAAGCCAGTGATCGGGTTTTTAAGTACCTTTCCGATATCCAAATGCTCCCGGAAAAAGGCCCTGAGAGATTAGTCTTTTTCCAAAACTTCTTTGAAGATAAAGAATCCGTCCTTGCGTTCGATGCCTATGACGAATTTGCTCAGGCTCCCTACGAGGACCTGATCGCGATGAAAGATCAGATGGATCGCGAAAAAATCATAGGCTGGATAAACAACCCGGAAACTTCGGTTAGCCGTCGCCGTCTATATTTCACAATGCTTGGCGTTTGTGGAAAGCCTGAAGATACAAAATTGCTCGAAGATCTCATCAATTCCGGTAGCCGTAAAAAGAGAGCGGGTCTGGATGCGTTGATCGCATGCTACCTAACGCTCAAAGGTGAAGACGGAGTCGATCTGATCGAAAAGACATTTCTAGAAGACCAGGAAGTCGATTACGTCGATACTCTCGCTGCCGTTTCTGCACTGCGGTTTCACGGCACTGAAGTTGATTTGATTCCCAAAAAGCGAATCGTGATTGCCATTCGACACCTACTCGACCGCCCCAAAATGGCAGACATGATCATCCCCGATCTTGCTCGATGGAAAGACTGGTCAGTAATGGAGCGACTGGTTCAGATGTTTAAAGACGCGGATTCTGATTCCAACTGGCTACGCGTGCCTGTCATCACGTACCTTCGTGCATGCCCTAAACCCGAAGCCAAACAATACATCGAAGAACTTCGCAAGATTGACCCAGAATCGGTTCAACGTGCCGATTTCTTTCTAGGTGTGGGTGACAGTGATGACGACTGGGACAATGACGAACCAGAAGAAAACAAACCAGAGGAAGATCAAAAAGGGGAGCCCGATACTTCACCGGCAGTCGCCCCTGAAAAGAACACAGAAGATCCCTCGAAATCCGATTTGCCGATTTCTGAATTTCAACAGAACACCTCATCACCTCAGTTGGTGAGAAAGATTCCCCTGCCGCAGGAACCGGCGAACACGTCTACCACCAGCACGTTTGCAACACCGGCGGGTGCCTTATCTGCCGAATTTGACCTCGCGGGAACAGCAATCACCGAAACCCAGACTCTCTTGATCGCCCCTCCCGAGGATATTGAATTAGTCAAAGCACCAGCCCCTCTGAACCCTCCCCGCGAAGTGTTCGTATCACAAGGACAAGACGTCACGATCTCAGGTTCGGAATCTGGACAGCCCACCGCTACCGTTGCGGCGGCGGTCACCCCAAACTTGACTTGGCAAATCCTGTTAATTCCTTTGGCATTTTCCATCGCGATCTTTGTTTTGCTTTGGACGGTGGTAAATGGGTGGTTTGAGCGGTTGATTTTTTAGGCTGGATTCAAGCGATACGAGTGCTCCAGACTACGAATTGCCGTTAAAAACGGAATTAAACGGTCAATAGCTTGCGGCAACTTGCCGAACTGGCTCATTTGGATTCCCAATTTCCGCTCATTTTGAATTACCATGAGTCGCCCGTCGGCACTTTCGGGTCGGCAGCAAACTGATGTCTTTCCGTGTTGAACTAACTGAACCTTTTAATCGTGTTTGTCTATTTGCGACCATGCAAGAAAATCATTCCGAAATCTCGGCTCACCCACCCGTTAACGAATTCGAATACCGCTCCATTAGTAAGGCTGCAGTCGCGTCCTTAATTTTTGCAATTCTGGGCGGCTTGACCTTTTTAATGGCAGCCCATTTTGTCCTGTTGCCCTTTTTAGCAGCCGTCTTTGGATTGGTCGCCCTGGGAAACTTCCGACGCTTCCCCGAAGAATTATCGGGACTGATGATTGGGAAAATAGGCTTTGTCGCAGGGCTCATCCTGACCGTCTCTGGTCTGGTCTTTCACGTCTATGACTATGCCACCGAGGTCCCTGAAGGGTACCTTAGAATCTCCTACGGTGACTTACGTCCCAACATCAAAACCGCCCTGCCCTTTTCTGAAAAAGCAAAGAAATATGACGGGAACAAAGTCTTCTTAAAAGGCTACGTTCGCCCGGGAGCCAAGCGAACCAAGCTCAAGAATTTCATCCTCGTGGGAGATTTTGGAGACTGCTGCTTTGGTGGCAACCCAAAAATCACTGAGGTCGTCGCGATTAAGATCATTGGCGATGAAACAGTCGATCATAACTACTCATTACGAAAAATTGCCGGAACTTTCCGTCTCAATCAAGCAACGAAACAGACTTCAGAAGATGAGGTCCCTCGGGTATACTATGAAATCGAGGCAGACCAGATCCGCTAACCAATCGAAGCTACCAACCGGTTGCCGAGCTTGCCTTGAATTTTTTTAAGTCAAATCGAGGCAGTCCACCATGAAAAACAATTTCTCTGTTGCTCTGCTCTTAGCCAGCATTTGCAGTACATGGCTTACCTTCCAACCCGCTGCTGAAGCTCAGGAAACCACGACTGCTTCGCCCAAGACGCCACAAGCGAAACCTGCCTCTCAAACCGCCCCCCAATCTGCCAAAAAGAAGTTCGACCTAACCTTCGACGATCTTAAATTTGAGATGGAAAAGGGCAGTCGCTTCGACCGCAAACTTTTGACGCCAAAGATCAATGGCTACCACAATTCCACGGTCAAACTTCGCGGCTACATCAGACCCAGTTTCACCCAGAGCGGCCTCTCAAAATTCATCTTTGTGAGAGACAATAAAGAATGCTGCTTTGGTCCCGGTGCGGCGATTTTTGATTGCGTGCTTGTGCGGCTTGAAGCAGGTCTCGAAACCGACTTTACCGTCCGTCCCATCTCAATCGAAGGAAAATTTTCTTTGAAAGAGTACAAAGGACCTGATGGAAATGTGTGGTCTATCTACCGAATGACCGATGCCAAAGTCAAATAATCTCTAATCCGCAGTTCTTCTCTTACACCTATCAGGCTCGCAAAACCGCGATTCAAGTCGCCATTCTTCCGTTTAAGCCGGTTTTGATTCAACGCTTCAGTTGATACAATTCGTGCTTAATTTTCATTCCAAATCGATGAGTGACAGAATAACATGGCGTTTTCGGATTGGGTTAATCGACGGATTTTTACAACCGTCCATGGCAACAACCTCGTTTACAATACCTGCTGGGAAGACCCACGACTTGACCGAGTGGCCCTCGAACTAGGTCCAGATGACAACGTGCTCGTCATCACCTCAGCCGGATGCAATTCACTCGACTACGCACTCGCCGAACCTAATCACGTCAACGCGGTTGACATGAATCCGCGACAGAATGCGCTACTCGATCTTAAAATGAGCGCGATTCGGAATCTTGAATTCGATGACTTCTTCAAGATGTTTGGCGAGGGGCGACTGCCCGGTGCGAAAAAGATTTATGAGCAAAAACTCCGCGCAAGCCTGCCGGCCTGGTCGCAGTCATTTTGGGACAAAAAAATTAAGTGGTTTGATCATCGGAAAAAATCATTCTACTACCGGGGAACCTCCGGCACCGTCGCCCGAATTATTTGCGCCTACACAGATAACGTGATTCGTGTCCGCCCCCATCTCGACGCGTTGCTAGACGCGGAAACTATCGAAGAACAACGAGAGATTTACGAACACCACCTACAGAAAAAATTCTGGTCTAGCCTGATGAAGTTCGCGATGAATCGCGATACCACCATGTCGATGCTAGGGGTCCCCAAAGCGCAACGAAAACAGATTGAAACGCAATACGAAGGAGGGCTTGTTAAATTCATCCGCGATTGCATGGAAAGCGTATTTCTGGAACTGCCGCTTAAAGACAATTACTTCTGGCGGGTCTACATGAATGGCGCCTACACCCGTGAATGCTGCCCGGAATATCTCAAAGAAGATAATTTCGAAAAGCTCAAAGGAGGACTCGTTGACAAAGTTTCCACCCACACCGATTCGGTGCAAGGATTTCTTGAGAAACATGAAGGTACGATTTCACGCTACATTCTCCTCGATCACATGGACTGGTTGAGCGATCAATTTTTCCCACTTCTCGAATCTGAATGGCAAGCGATTTTCGACCGGGCCGCTCCCAATGCTCGCGCAATCTGGCGAAGCGGGGGATTACGAACTGATTTTATTGAGCAGGTTCAAGTCAATCGGAATGGTCAAATTCAGAATATTAGCTCATCCCTAAGCTACAACGAATCGCTGGCAAACGAACTCCACCAAAAAGATCGAGTTCATACCTACGGCAGCTTTTTTATCGCCGATATAAATGCCTAACTCCCCACGTTACTTTGCAATGAACTTCAACAGTCTCACTGAATGAAGACCGTCCTTACCCCGGTACAATCCCATGGCGTTTATTTCTGACATGAAAGTCCTCTATCACATGCTGGTGAAGCCAGTCCGTGGTGACAATCATGCGGAGAGAATGGAAAGTTTCTACGGAGGTCAAGCCGCCGCTTACGATGATTTTCGCAAGCGACTGCTCAAAGGCCGTGAAGAGTTATGGGAAGCCATCCCGCGGCCAACAGACGGAGTCTGGGTCGACATGGGAGGTGGGACGGGTGCCAATATCGAAAACCTTGCCAACGATATTGAGTCTTTGAAAAAAGTTTATGTCGTCGATCTCTCAGAGTCATTACTAAAAGTTGCTACCGAGCGTTTCACCGCTCGCGGGTGGCAGAATGCGGAAGCAATCGCCGCCGATGCAACTAAATTTCGCCCACCCGAGGGCCAGGCGGATGTCGTAACGTTTTCCTACTCACTGACAATGATCCCGGATTGGTTTTCGGCAATTGAAAATGCCCTCGCGATGCTGAAACCGGGTGGATACATTGGCGTTGTTGATTTTTACGTCGGCAGAAAACATCCGCCCGAAGATCTCCGAAAACAAGGCTGGCTTGCTAGATCTTTGTGGCAACCGTGGTTTGCGACAGACAATGTCTTTCCCTCCCCAGATCATCTGCCTTTTCTACGCAGCCATTTTGAGCAAACACACTTGGTCGAGGCGCGAAACCGCATGCCGTACGTACCGCTATTAAAAACGCCGTACTACCAATTCATTGGGCAAAAGCCTCTGGAAACTCCTTAACCGTTTTATCAGCACGCAACGTACCTGCTCAACTAACCATGTGGCGCACACTTCTCACCGGCAAGCTAACCATCTCAATTGCGGCTTCGTGCTTCATTGGTTACCTGTGCCTAACGCACCCAGCCAAACACGAGGTCGCAGCATCAGCGACTGCTCGTTGGTACGCGATGGGTATCTTTTTCTTCGTGCTCGCCGTCGCTCAAATCACAGCGATCGTTTTGCTTACGAAACGAAAATAGCAACGTCATCCATGGCAGCGCCAGGCAAACGCCAGCGCCATGCAAACGGCAAACTAACGCAACCGCTGAACGACTTTCTTCAAAGCCGCGCCCATTGCTTCGACCTCGTCTAGTGTGTTGTACAAGTAGAAACTGGCTCGACAGCTCGCCTTGATTTCCAACTGCTTATGTAACGGCATTGCACAGTGATGCCCCGCTCGAATCGCGATACCTAGCTGGTCAAGTAAAATTGAAATGTCTTGTGACGAAACTCCTTCTATCACAAAACTGACCAACCCAGCGCGGCAGTCTCCCGCAGGACCAAGAATCTTCGCCCCATCGACTTCCATGATCAATTCATAAGCCCGTCTGACCAAGACCTGCTCATGCTCTTCGATCTGGGCGACATCAATATTTTCGAGATACTCAATCGCTTTTCCAAGTCCGATCGCTTCGACAATCGGCGGTGTTCCTGCTTCAAATCTCGCTGGCAATTCACCCCAGGTAAAACCATCAGTCGTGACTTGATCAATCATGCTCCCGCCGCCCATAAACGGTTGCATCTCCTCAAGAATCGACTGACGCCCCCAGAGCACTCCTACTCCCGATGGCCCCAGCATTTTATGACCACTAAAGGCAATGAAATCAGCGCCCCAACTTTGCACGTCCGTCTTATCGTGTGGCACCGACTGAGCCGCATCGACCACAACCAACGCACCAACTTCTTTTGCCATCGCCGTCATCTCAGCGACAGGTGCTCGGGAGCCAAGCACATTGGATACCGAAGCAAAGGCCACGATTTTTGTTCGCGGACTAAGCAGCGAACGCATGTGGTCGAGATCCAGTTCTCCCGCCTCTGTCAATTTGATAAATTTCACGAGGGTGCCAGTTCGCTTTGCCAACTGCTGCCACGGCACAATGTTGGAATGATGCTCTAGCATCGTCAACAATATCTCGTCTCCAGATTTCAAATTTGCATCACCCCAAGACCGGGCAATTAAATTGATCGACTCAGTTGTTCCCGATGTAAAGATAACTTCGTTGCCGTGGGACGCATTGATGAACCGCCGCACCGACGTCCGCGCCTGCTCGTATTGCGCAGATGACTGCTCGCTGAGCCAGTGGATGCCACGATGCACGTTGGCGTAAGTCCGAACATAACAGTCATCCATTGCCTCTAATACTTGAGTTGGATGCTGCGTCGAAGCGCCGTTGTCAAAATACACTAACGGCCGTTCCCGGTGAATCGTCTGATTGAGGATTGGAAAGTCTTCGCGAATCTCAATCGGATCAAACGTTTTTTTCTGTTTTCGTTCCATTCGCTCAGTCTAACTCATCTCTGCCCAACTCTTAACCCGTTGCCCAAGAAACCCAAGGCTCTAGGGCGTAACCGCAGGTTCGCCGCATAACTGAACACAGTTCCTCAAAAAAACACCGCGATTACCAAAGCTCGCATCTTGGCTCACGTTCAATCGTTCACCAAACAAACGCGACCCTTTCATTTAGCCTGTGCCGTCGTTGGAGCCCAAGTTAGCTCAGACATTTCGGCCAATGTCATTTGCAAAGCATGAGTGCCCAACTGGCCGTCACCTCGCGCAACCACTCGTTCATAAAGTTCGCATGCAAGTTCCAGCCCTGGAAGATTTAATGACATTCGTTTCGATTCCTGCATCGCAATTCCAAGATCCTTCACAAAATGATCCACAAAAAACCCAGGGTCAAAATGACCAGATACGATTCTCGGCGCAAGATTGGACAAAGCCCAGCTGCCAGCCGCTCCACTGCTGACCGATTTCAAAACCGTTTCCAAATCTAATCCCGATTGCTGTGCGTACAGAAGCGATTCACAAACCCCAATCATTCCAGCAGCAACTAAGATTTGATTGACGATCTTTGCATGCTGCCCAGAACCAGCCTGCCCCTGCCGTACGTAGGTTTTGCCCATCGCTTTCCAACATGGCTCCAAAGCAGCAACGACGTCCGAGTCTCCCCCAATCATGATCGAAAGCGTACCCGCCTTAGCACCGACATCTCCCCCAGAAACGGGTGCGTCGACTGAATGTACCTCCCGAGTTTGCGCAGCATCGGCAATCTCGATCGCCAATTGCGGTTCGCTCGTGGTCATGTCGACCACGATATTTCCAGGCTGACATCCAGCAAGCACACCTTGGTCACTCAGAAACACCTCGCGAACATCGCTGGGCATACCAACAATTGCAAAAACAACATCGCTGGCCTGAGCCACATCTTTTGGTGAGTCGCACCAGGTGGCTCCTGCGGCAATTAGATCCGCTGCCTTGTCACGCGTGCGGCTGTAGAGAGAAACCTGAAACCCAGCGTCCATCAAGTGCCGGCACATGCTGTGCCCCATCACGCCCGTTCCAACCCAGCCAATTTTTGTTGTCTCTGGAGTAATTAACATTTTGCTTTCAAATCTTGTTGTTAAATAGCACAAGGTATTCACATCGACTCAAGCGAAGCTTCGTCAATAGAAACCAACTTAATGAATCAGCACAACGACGCGGCAGCACCACGAAATCGAGAATCAAAGACACTTTGAGTGGTTAGAGTTTGCTCGTTCAGCAACATCCTGACCGATTTAATCAAAATCAGGGCGCCGGAGAACTTCCGCAAGAAGGATTGCGTGTCCGACCGTTTTTGGATTCTTCAACATCCGTCGCAATTGCATGGCCATCGAAGCGCCTGTGTCTTCCATGGCGGCCGCAGAGAGGCTGTCAGTTATCGAAGGAGCATCATCAATCTCAGTCAAATCATGATCTAAACGCCGATGGATACTCGCGTCTACTTTATCGTGAACGCTGGCAATGCGATCACCAAGGTTTTCGGCATGCGCCGCGATACTCGATGTATCAATATGGCTCCGAACATGTTCAGCCACGCTCTCTTCCCGAAGGTTTCGTTTAGGAGCAGGCTGGGCCGGAGCGGACCTTAATTTAGATCGTTTCGGCTGACGATTTTTCAAGGTCGGATTCACCGGTTGAGCTCGGACAATCTCTGCCTCAACCACCTCGGGTTCCAAGCCCCGACCTTGCACAGGCCGCGGCAGCGGACGGGAAATCGGCTTACGGCTTTCCGGAGGCTTTCCACCGCCGCCTTTCTGCTGCCGACGTTCCGCTGCTTTTCTTAAAAATTCTTCAATGTCTCGCGCCATGGCCGAGTCAACTCCTCACCCGGGTTAATTTGACGACGAACTTCCGCCGGACGAAATCGACTTACGCATTTCCGTATCAGCTTGGACGTTTCTTAATTTATAGTAATCGAGGATTCCCAATTTTCCGCCTCGGAAACTATCCGCCATGGCCTTCGGAACTTCTGCCTGAGCGGAAACAAGCTTCGCTCGACTCTCTTCGATCGCAGCACTGTTCTCCTGCTCTTGCGCGACCGCCATCGCGCGGCGACCTTCCGCTCTCGCACGGGCAACTCGAGTGTCCGCTTCGGCTTGATCCGCTCGCAAACGAGCACCAATGTTGTCGCCAACATCGATATCAGCAATGTCAATCGAAACAATTTCAAATGCAGTTTGCGAGTCCAGTCGGCGTGCCAATACCGCTTTGGAAATCATATCCGGGTTCTCAAGGACTTCGTTGTGAGTCAAGGCAGAACCAATGGCACTCACGATGCCCTCACCTACCCTCGCGATAATTGTTTCTTCCGTTGCTCCACCGATTAGCTGTTGCAAGTTCGAACGCACAGTCACTCTCGCTCGCACCTTTAATTGAATACCATCCTTTGCCACCGCATCTAACGATCTTCGCGACGATCCTCGTGCAGGGCAGTCAATCACGCGAGGGTAAACACTGGTTTGAACCGCTTCTAAGACATTACGACCAGCCAGATCAATTGCGGTTGCTTCTCGAAAACTCAAATTAATCGTCTTTGCTTTGTTCGCAGCAATCAGAGACCGCACCACCATCGGGACATTCCCACCGGCGAGATAGTGTGCCTCCAGTGCCTTCGTCGTCATTTCCGGTTCGTCCAGACGCGCCTGCACCGCCATAATCTTACTCGGCACAATGATGCTGGCCTTTACTTTCCGAAATGACATCCCAACGAGATCCACAAAGGAGACTTTCGCACCTGTGAAAAAAGACTGGATCCACCAGCGAAAGTAAGACAGAAAGAAGATGAAAAAGATGAATGTAAAGAAAAGACCGAGCAGGATTGCAGCGATTCCCAAAACCTGTAGCGTGGTCAAATCATTTTGAGCGACAATTAAATTACTGATCATGGGGTTGTTCATTAGCGTTGTTTCAATTTGTTAAAACGACTGAGAGCCTGATTCTAAAAGATTATCACTGGCAAATGTAGAGTGCGAACAAAATAAGCTGGACCTTGGAAAATCGAGCGGAGCCCAAGATTTGCGACAAATTGAAGCACACAATCAAAATTCCCCGTGAAAACGAGTAAATTCACACTTGCTTCACTGAAAAAACCGAAGCCGTATTATAATTTCGTCCAAGCCGCATTATTTTTTGACGAATTGACCGCCGCTTCAATAAAGGCCATCCCCTCAACGCCGTCGGCTACCGTTGGAAAGTCATAACCTTCTGGCCCTGAATAGGTTCCGTTTACTTCGTCCGCAATCGCTTCAGCGGCTCCCAAATAGACATTCGCAAAAGCCTCAATGAATGCTTCCGGGTGCCCGAAGGGAAGTCGAGTGTACTTTCCACAGACTTCTCCGTTATAGACATTGCCCCGTCGATGAATTTGTCGTGGCTGTTCAGCGTATTTTACAGTGAGCTCGTTAGGATGTTCCTGATGCCACTCTAAAGAGGCCTCCGTACCATAGACTCGAATATTTAAATTGTTCTCATCGCCAGTCGAAATCTGCGACGCATACAACACTCCCTTGGCTCCGCCTTTATACCGGATCAACAGATTTCCGTCATCGTCCAGCGGGCGGCCCGGGATAAACGTTGTCAATTCCGCTGCCAATTCATCGATCTCTAGCCCAGTAATGTAACGAGCTAAGTTTTCCGCATGGGAACCAATATCCCCCATACAATTGGATACCCCCGAAACCCCTGGATCCATCCGCCAGTTCGAAATTGCTCCATCATCTTCATCCTTGAGCGCCGTAATCGCGTACCCCTGAGGATATTCAGCAACGATCTTCAAAATTCGACCTAGCTTACCGTCGGCAACCATCGCTTTGGCTTCTTTGACCATCGGATAGCCGGTGTAATTATGAGTCAGCGCAAAAACCTTGCCGCTTGCTTCCACCACATTTGCTAACTGCACTCCCTGCTCATGAGAAAAAGCCAGTGGCTTTTCACAAATCACATTGAAGCCAGCTTCGATAAACGTTTTTGAAACATCGTAGTGAAGATCATTTCTGGCAACGATGGAAACGAAATCAATTCTTTCGTCTTCGGGCAGGGCTGATTCTTTTTCTGCCATCTCCTGATAACTTGAATACACACGCGAAGGAGCCAGCATGAAATCTTCACCCGAGAGACGACTCTTTTCAGGGTCCGAAGAAAACGCACCCGCAACCAATTGAATTTTACCGTCCAACGCTGCAGCCATCCGGTGCACTGATCCAATAAACGCACCACGGCCACCGCCGACCATTCCCATACGGAGTTTACGATTTAGCGACATTCTATAACCTCGAATTTATCTAAATTATTGATGAAAAAGGCAGGGGAACAACTCAGTCGTTTTTAACGAACCACCTGGCCTCAAACTGCGATCGGAGTTCCCGAACTTGCCGAAGCGTAAATCGCATCGATCGTTCGCATCAACCGCAATGCTTGCTCGGGCGTATTCAAGGGAGCCTCAGTACCTTCAATTGCACCAATGAAATTGGCAGCCGAGCGGATTCGCCCCATATCTTCACACTCTTCGACTTCGATCGTTTTGTCGACTGACTTGCCATCTTCTTGTACGTAGATTTCACAGGTGTCGATCGCGGTATCATCCAGTCCATCAGTCCCGAACAACCGCTCTACCTTGCCTCCGCCTTTGCTGCCCTGGAATACAACCGAGACTTCTTCCCGCTTCACCATTTCAGCCCAAGAGACCTGCAAAGAAAGGACTTGTCCAGTTTTAAACGTAACAAAACCATGAGCCGCCGCCTCGACATCGTTCACTCCGTCTGCGTTATCAGGAATGCCCCAGGGCCCCTTGAAATTCTTGTCGTCAATAAAGTCATCAAAGGTCTGCCCAAGAACAAAGGCTGGCTCAGGGTAACCCATGAAATGCATTGCCAGGTCGACCATGTGGAGCAAATCGATAAGCGGTCCACCACCGGAAAGTGCTTTGGTTGTAAACCAACCTCCAAATCCGGGAATCCCCGTACGTCGGATCCATTTCGCCTGCGCGGAGTTAATTGTGCCGAGCGACCCGTCGCCAATCCGCTCCATCATCTGATAAGACTCCGGTCGGGCGCGATTGTTAAAATTAAACATCAATTTCTTCCCCGCCTTGTCCGCGGCGGCGATCATCAACTCCACTTCGCCCGCATTTAACGCTGGCGGTTTTTCACAAAAAACATGCTTGCCCACATTGAGGCACTGAATTGCCAATGAAGCGTGGAACTTATTGGGAACGATAATACTGACGGCATCGGCATCCGACTCAGCCAACATTGTCTCGACATCGTTGTAAACGTTTGGAATTTCCCATTCCTGTGCTGCAGTAGCGGCGGCAGCTTCATTCATATCGGCCAAAGCTACGATCGTCGCTCCCGCTTGCTTGAATCCACCGGCATGGTACTGGAGCATTCCACCTGCTCCGATAATTGCAACTTTGGTCGACATACTTCGTTCTCTCTGAGGTTTATATTTTGGGAAACAAGCGTTTGAGAAATAGCTTTCTAACAGATTCTCGCTTGAATTTCACCAATCCCGTGCGAGTCCGAAAAAAAACTCGCTCACTAGTGAAATTTCCCCTGAGAAACTGGTGATTGAAAACTTGTGAATCACGGAAAAAACACTGATCGCATTCCATTACAGGACTCCTTCGATTCGTTCTGGCCTCACCACCTCGAGGAATCAAATAAAAAAACGGCCGATTCAAATTGAATCGGCCGTTCTGTAAATTTTACGATTTGCAGTCTTGATCTAATTGCAAATGCCAACTTTATTAAAAGCTGCCCAAATTAAACCGGAGCCAATTCAGCCAGTCGCTTCAAAGCGTCTAACAAGGCAATCATGTCGTTGCGACTGATCTCTTCCCACTCCTCAGCTTTGTGTTTAATAATCGCGACTTTAAAATCGCTGGCCGCTTCCATGACGTCGTCTGGTAAGTCAGTAAACGACTCAAAAGGTCGAACTTCATGAGGCGGTTCCACTTCCGATTCGGGTTTCGATTCTTCATCAAGCGTTGCTGTACTCGACGACGAACTCCCTTCGGGTCGCTCACCATCTCCCCAATCCGGACCCTCGTGAACGGGGCCTTCCATGTAGTCTCGATCATTACTGCGAGCGTTCTCAGATAGAGCGAGCGACTGTGTTTCCTCTGCTGACTCCGACACGACGATTTCAGAATCCACAGGCTCATTGCCAACCTTGCCGAGAGTTTCCCAACGCTGCTTTCGCATGCCGGAAACCGACCATTGATTCTGAACCACACCTTCGAGCCACATTTCGGCATCCTCCCACTCGAGAGCTGCATAAAAGTGACTCCAGAACACACCATCGTATTCTCGATAGACGTGTCCAAATCGTTCGAACGTCCGACGCAGTCGGCCAACATGTTGTGGCGTTACACCGCCAACCAATTGGCTCCAAGCCTCATCAGAATAATCCGTGACTGGAACGTCGTTGGATTTCAGAGAATCACGCCACTGGCAGATGATCTCGCCCTTATCCCAGTTAGTCGTTGAAATCAGTTGATTCCATTGGCCAATAAATGGCTCCGACTTCGTCGTCGCGTTTTCGCTGACAACGACCTTTGATTCCTCAACGGCAATGGCGGCTTCAGGCTGGTTTTCCATAGTCTGTTCTATCGCTTAGATGTTTGATCGGTTGATTAGATCGACATTCGAATCTTCTCTTGAGAAACAAAGCGTAACCGGATCAGTGCTGGTGAAAAGCCAAAAAAGGAAAAATCCAACAAGACATTTTCCGAAGCGAATCGAAATCGCCGGAAGCCAAGTTTGCACGGACTAAATTGCTCTTCACAACTTCCGGACAACAAGATTGTCAGATAAAGCTAAACGAATATACAGATTAGCGCAGGGGGCCAACGTCGTGGAAAACATGTTGAAGGATGCATCAAAGTGCTGCACCGGAGAGCCAATCCAAATGCCAGTGAGTGATTCCAAGAAACCGGGCCGGGCGAATCGCCCCTATTAACGCTGACCGACTGACTCTATCACTGTCTGAGGGATTGAATGAGGAGCAAACACTCGATCGGTTCGCCACCTTGCTCCTCGTCGTCTAACTTGAACCAATCGTTCAATTCGTTGATCTCCCGGGCAGTCTCTGCCGCACCGCTAAAATCCCTTGGCTGAAGTTGCAATGCTGACGATTCTTCCGTCTTGGCAGACTTTGAGTTGCCAATTGCCCGCGATCCAAGTTGCCCCGGCATGGTAAACGTAGTCACCGTCACGGACTCATGATCGGCGATTTCATTGATTGCATTCTGCATGCTCGCCTTTTCGCTCACGACATGTATCGCTTCCATTCCCTGTTTCGCCTGAGCAAGCAAGTTCTCACCGTCCAGCGTCTTACCTTTGGAGTCGACAATGTGTATTTCATGTCGATTTAAGATAGCTTCAAGATCCGACAAAGCCGCATTCTGAATCAACAAAACTTGCTCGACACCACGAGACTTTGTCCCAGTCGAAGCCATCCTAGGAGAGCGACCGGGATTTCGTGGCAACGAACTGTTTCTCGGGGCAATGATCGGCTTAGGCCTTTCCTTCGGCGGGGTTTCAGAAGGCACTTTGGACTCGCGATCAACGGCCTCTTTAACAACCAAAGCAGCCTGTTGATCAAGCCCATCTTCCACCAAACTCGGAAAGACAGACAACGTTAGCAAAAGCAGTGCAGCCAAAGCGACAATCCCGCCCATGCCGACTCTTTGACTGTCCCAAGTAGAAACCGCCGCTGCTGGACTGTGTTGTTTAGCTACCGCAGCCGCATCAATTTTCGATCGAACCCCTGCTGAAAACTCCGCCCCCAAACTGTAGGAAGGCAACCGCCGAAGCGAGTCCCCAGAACTTTGCCACTGGTCAAGCAAACCACGCAGGTCGGGGTTTGCTGCAAGCATCATTTCGACCTCACCCCGCTCCGCCGGCTCCAACTCATTATCAAAATAGGCGGTCAACAATCGCTCGACTTTCAGTCGTTCGAAATTGCTTTCGTCAAAATCGCCTTCGCTTAGATTGCCTGTCATTGTTTTAATTCACCACGCGACCAAGTAATTTTGCACCGTCTCGCTTCATCGCCGTTTCTTTCAATCGCTATTTTAATCCATGACTTTTTCTAAAAGCTCACGCAATCGTATCCTCGCCCGATGCAATCGACTTCGCACCGTCCCTACTGGCAATTCCAGAATTTCGGCGATCGCATCGTAATCAAGTTCTTCCATCTCTCTCAAAACTAAAATCGAACGATGTTCCCCCGAAAGACGATCAAGTGCCGCATACAGCTGCACCGCTTGTTCCCGTTTTTCAATTGAGTCATTTGGCAAAGGTCCACTGTCTGGAAAATCCAATCGCACCCTTGCATCATCACCGTCGAGTGAGACACCGCGTTTTCTTCGACGCAACCTCGTGATCGCCACGTTGTAAGCAATCCGGTAGAGCCAAGTAAAAAAAGCACTTTTACCCTGAAAAGAATCCAGCTTAGAGAAGGCCAACACAAAAGCATCCTGGACCACGTCTTCCGCTTCAGACTCGTTTCGAAGGATCTGAACCATACCGTTGTAGAGCCGGTCTTGGTATTTACTAACCAAAAAACCAAAGGACTCGGTATCCCCGTCGATTGTTCGACAGATCCACTCGCGATCCTCGTGTTTTGCCCTCGGGTTGTTCATCGGTTTGACTCTATAAGTGCTGTTTTAGTTCCCAAAAAACAGCAAACAGACGGTGTTTGTCATCAATGCCAGCTATCACTACGGCGATTGTAGTCAATTTTACCAATAAAATCCGAGATTTAAGCCGGCAAAACTGGCTTTGCACTCGGTCGCCTTGCGTAGGCGAGAAGGGAAACACCCAGAATAATCATGGCGACACTGATTAGTTGAGAAATCGTAAGCCCAGTACCAAGCTGACCTTTTTCGTCAATGCGAATCAATTCCATCAAAAATCGACCGACAGAATAGAGAATCAACATTAAGGCAAACACCTCTCCATCGTACTTCCTAATCGTCCAGTAAAACCACAGGACAAGGCACAATAAGAATGCGTTTATTGCACTGTAGATTTGCGTTGGATAGACCGCCCTCGAGCGAGCTGGCAGATCAGCTACCGGCACTGTAATCGATGGCACTCCTACTCCATCGTTACGATTGCTTTCCAGAGAGATCAAAAGCGCGATCGACTCTGAACCATCTTGTTTCTCGAAACGAATGTACCGCTCATCAGGGGCGTTGATTGAAAACTCGTCGCCCACCTGTAGCCCCTGCTCTGCCGCTGGACTGCCTGCTTCAATCGACTCGGCAACCCAGCGAAAACCAGAATTCGAATCGAGATTTTCCGTCGCTTTAATTCCAATTAAAGCACCGTTGTTCAACTGCGCCATATAGGGTGGTGAACCCGGCGGGAAGGTCACGCTTGGCAGTGGAGCCTCGCAGATTCCTCCGTAACAGCAGCCGTTCATCAAACAACCCAACCGACCAATCGCCAACCCAAGTGCCATCCCGGGAGCAATCAGGTCCGCAGTTTTAGCGAGAGGCAATTTATTGAATTTCAGATATGCCACCCCGGCAATCATTCCACCGATCAAACTTCCGTAAACAACAAGCCCTCCCTTGGTCATGTCGACTACTGCCAGCAAGAGTTGCCCAAACGATGCGCCATTGGCAAGAAAAACATCAGATTTTTGAATTACGTAGAAAACCCGAGCGCCGGCAATGCCAACGAGAATCATCCAAAAACCAAGACTAATGACCTGATCAGAAGTAAGCCCAATGCACGGAGCTCGAAAGATCGCCAGTGCGAATCCTGAAACAATCGCACACACCAGAAAAATACCGTAACCGCGGATCGCAAGTCCGATGGTAATCGCTGGCCCTGTTGGATCCTCCGGATTAATTCCAGAAATCTCAAGAACCGGCAAAACGAAATGAATCATCAATGCCACCGCAGCAAAAACGGGGACGAAACTCCAAGTCTCTTGGCCGGAACCGTGTTTCATCCACAAAAATCCGAGAACTGCGACGCCAATGATTAGCCATGCAGCCAACAAAGGTCCTTCAAACACCCAATGCGGAATAAAAATTAGTGTTTGATTCATACTTGTTTTCTCAATTAATCCAACCGCTCCGCCAACCAATCTCGGTTCGCCGCACGTTCCTGCTGCCCAAATTAGAACCGAAAGTTAACGGTTTCGGCTAGAGTAGTTTGAATCCACGGGACGTACCGCTTCTTCACCGCAAAATCTGTCATCGAACAATCAAACTTCTGAGAATACCCGATTGTCAAGTAATCGAGTTTCACCAACATAAGCTGCAATTAATCCGACCGCCGGCAAAACAATTGGATCCGCCATCTCCAAAGAATCGGGATGAGCAATGATCGCATAATCAATCCGCTCCACACCAGAATCAATCAGCATTTGCCGCATCTCAGTAACCACTTCAAATCCGTCTCGTTGCCCCGATTGAATCTGAGCCTCAACGTGGAGGAGTGTTTGATTTAACGACAGGGCAATCGTTCGCTGTTCGGTTGTTAGAAATACATTCCTGGAACTCAAAGCCAATCCATCCTGATCCCGAATAATTGGACATACTTTAATTTCCGTCGGGACATTTAAATCGCGGACCATCTGTTGGATTACCATCGCCTGTTGATAATCCTTTTGCCCGAAATAAGCTCGATCCGCGCGAGTCATATTTAAGAGCTTAAGAACTACCGTCACGACACCGCCAAAATGGGTAGGTCGGAACTCTCCTTCGAGACGACGGGCAACCGCCGGTGGCGTAACACTCGTTGTGAAATCCGCTGGATACATCTCTTCTGGACCGGGCGCGAAAACGTAGCCAACGCCCTCGGCAGCGAGTCGCTCAATATCACTTTCCAATGTCCTCGGGTAGCGTGACAAATCTTCCTGAGGCGCGAACTGTGTGGGATTTAAAAAGATCGTAGCGATCGTCTGGTCATTCTCTACCAACGAAGCCCTCGCCAGGCTCAGATGCCCTTCGTGCAACGCCCCCATCGTTGGAACAACACCAATGGTGCGGCAACTTTCCCTCAATCCTTGCACGATTTCAGAAAGCTCCGCGACAGTGGATATAATTTCAACCTTCAAAATAACTCCTCAGACAAACTGCGGGGAAAATGGGCACTCGAGAACTTTCAATCGAGCATCTCGTTTTTTTCTCGGTTTCTTGGGATAAATAGCAAACCAAAGCATAGAAAAATAAAAACGCGAGCGAATAATAGACAACAGAATCAGGACGGCGGTAAGTACCAATTGTTAGGATTAAACGTGTTGAGGTGAAGCTAGAATTTAATTTCTATCAGACGGGCGATAATAGAGAATAGGGCGAAAAATACGGTATACTGTAACAGATGCAATCAGGCATCGAATTTGACCAAAGCTGCCAGAGGCGAATATGAACCCAAAACCACCCAGCCCAACGAACGATCCCCAACCGGAGAATCAAGACAATTCCGAAGAGGGCTTCGACGATAATGAGGGCGGGAGTCGGTTTCTACTATTCAACGTTATGCCAAGTTGGCTGGTGAGCTTTCTGTGTCATATCGCAATCATTATCGTTCTCGCAATTCTGGTCATGCCTACAAAAGAGAGCAAAGTCGTTTCACTTCAGGCAGGCGAACAAGCGGCCGAAGCTCTCGATTCCTTCGAAATGAATTTCGACACTTTAGACTTCAATGTAGAAGAAGCCGTCGAGCAAGAATTTTCTGAACAGGAAACAACGGAAGTCACCGAAATGGTAGACACCGCACTTCCAGAGGCCGATGTCGATTTTGGGAACATCCTCGGCGCCGACGAAGTCGCACTTGAATCCGAAATGCTTGGCGCACTTGAGACCGCCGACATGAGTTCGGAAACATCGAGCCGCTCCGGCAACTCCAAGGGGCAACTATTAAAAGAATACGGCGGCAACTCGGCTTCCGAAGAATCCGTCGCACTCGCCCTCAAATGGATTGTCAAACACCAGTTACCCGATGGTGGCTGGAGCCTTGACCACACCATGGGGCCGGGCAATTTCAGAGACAGCCCGGATCCGGGTAATATTCCACAGGCTCGTGGAGCTGCGACCGCTCTCGCAATTTTGCCGTTGCTCGGCGCGGGACATACCCATCAGACCGGTGAGTATAAAGACGAAGTCCGCCGAGGTTTAAAATTCCTGATGTATCGTGCCAAGCGAGCTCAACGCGGTTTGTCCTACTTAGAACCGGGCGGAAGCATGTATTCACATGGCCTAGTCTCGATCGCACTTTGTGAAGCCTACGCGATGACCAAAGATCCTGAATTGGTCAACTACGCTCAGGGAACCCTGTGGTACATCGAACAGGCTCAGGACCCCGTTGGCGGTGGTTGGAGATATCAGCCGCGACAACCTGGCGATACCTCGGCAGTCGGCTGGCAATTAATGGCTTTAAAAAGTGGAAAAATTTCTGGTCTGGCGATCCAACCCAAGACCTACAAATTGGTCGAGAAATTTCTGGATAGCGTTTCAACTAGCGGCGGCGCATTTTATGGATACGCCGGACCACCTGTCGGCACGCCAGCCAATGCCTGCACAGCTGTCGGCCTCTTATGCCGCATGTATATGGGATGGGACAAAGAAGTCCCTGGCCTCGGCCGCGGAATCGACGCCCTTGCCGAACGAGGACCAAGCATGGCATCGAAAACATCCGCCGACATGTACTACAACTACTACGCCACCCAGGCAATGAAGCACATTGGTGGCAAAAAGTGGAAGAATTGGAACACAAAAATGCGTGATTTTCTCGTAAAATCCCAGGACACCGAAGGGAACATGGCGGGGAGCTGGCATTTCGACAACGGACATGCTGCTGAACGTGGTGGGCGTCTTTACTCAACTTCGCTCGCCTGCATGACGCTTGAAGTCTACTATCGGTACCTGCCACTTTACGGTGACAAAGCAGCCAACGACGAATTCCCGCTCGATTGATTGCCCGACCACCGGTTCCGAGGCTGAATTAGCTTAGCAAAGAAGTCGTCCAGCTGCCGAGGCGGATCTTGCAGGGTCTAAAATTCACTGGCGACTACCAGCGAAAAAGACAAGCACCCCAAGTTAATCCAGCACCGAATCCTACCATCAGAACATTGTCCCCTGGCTTGATTCGCCCCTGCTCTAACGCCTCGGCGATTGCAATTGGAATGCTCGCAGCCGAAGTGTTTCCGTACCGATCCAAATTGACGAAGACTTTATCTTTTTCGATTCCCAACTCGTCAACGGCTGCATCAATGATTCTGACATTTGCTTGATGTGGGACAAAAAGATCGATGTCCGACAATGCCAGATTCGCTTTCTCAAGCATTTCGTTCACAATCTCAGGAATCAAACGAACAGCCCACTTAAAAACTGTCCGCCCATCCATCACTAAGAATTGTTCTTTGCGATCAAGCACTTCCTGACTTAGTGGTTTTTTAGAACCACCGCCGGGAGCCTTGAGTGCATTTCCCAATCCTCCTTCCGATGCTAAGCGATAAGCCAGAATCCCTGATGCGGCAGACTCGTCGGCCGTGTCATCAGCAGAAAGTAATACAGCGCCTGCCCCATCTCCAAAGAGCGGGTATGTCTTTTTATCCTCCGGGTTCATCAGCATCGTGAGTGTCTCAGCACCAATTACCAAGGCATTGCGACTGCAACCCGTTTTGACCGCCTGACTCGCTGTTATCAAACCGTACATGAAACCAGAACACGCAGCATTTAAATCATAGGCCGCGGCGGTACAACCGAGGTGCGACTGGACAATACAAGCCGTCGACGGGGTTGGGTAATCCGGCGTCACCGTGGCGACGATGATCAGATCAACCTCGCTGGCAGCCACACCTGCTCTCTCAAGACACTGCTCAGCTGCTCGAATCGCCATATCGCTGGTCGATTCTCCATCGGCAACGTGGTAACGCCCCTGGATTCCAGTCCGCTGGTAAATCCAGTCAGCGTCGCAACCCAGTGCATTGAGCGCCTCGTTAGGAACCCACTTGGAACCGGGGCTCACTCCAGCACCAACAACCTTAATACCTATTAACTTCGAGGTTAAAGGCGGCTTTTTCTTGGCAACCGAAACGCGTCCAACAAAGACTTTCCTCTCAATCTCCGCTGGACCACGTGATGGGCGAATACTCAGCCTCTGTGACTGTTCGTCGAGATACGGCATAGGATTTGGAGCTTAGTGGCTCTCGCCCAAAGGATTTTTGATTTGAGACCGATGGAATTTAATCCAACAGCAACCTCAAGATAAAAGCTGCTTCGGCGACCCATAGGAATACCACAATTTGGAAATTACTCCGATACCAGTCCTGCCGGGCTCCCTATGAGCGTTTTGAACAGATTTTGAACACCCTCCGTAAATCCAGCCCAACCCGCAAACGCACCATTAATTACCTATCTCCAATTCTGACAATGACTTAGGCATTATCCGTATAAGTTCACATCAGAGAGGTCAACTGGAAAAGGAGCAACAATAACCCCCCTTTTGGGGGTATCAAAACTATGTCAATTCGATAGATTAGTGACTCGCCGTAACGGAAAACGATTTCATTAATCCTGATCTTTGAAAAAGCGAAATAACGTATGAGCCTACTGGCAATCGTATATCATTTAGTTCCGGAAGCTCCAATTTTGGTTGCTTACAACCGGGAAGAACCTCTCGACCGAATTTGTCCTGCACCTTCGATTCAATCTGGTAAACCTCGTATTTTAGCGAGTATAGATCAGCAAACCGGCGGAACTTACCTCGGTATGAACCAGGACGGGATGTTTGTGGGAGTAGTTAGGCGTAAAAAGTACGATACGCCTATGAATCCGAGATCCCGCGGCGCTTTGACTCGAGAAATGCTTAAGTGCAACTCGGCACAAGCGGCGGTCGATTTCGCACTCGAGGAACTCCACTCGGGCCAATACGGCGGGGCCAACTTTTGTGTCGCCGACCCGGATTCGGGCTGGATGATCCATTCGAGAAACGAAACCGATGTCACGGAACTACAGCAGGGACTGTGCATCATCGGCGATCGTGACATGAACGACCCGCAGGACGAGCGAGCTGCAATGGCTCAACGCCTGCTGACCCTCCAAACACTTGATTCTCCCGTCAAGTTTTTGGCCGTCGCCAGCAAAGTCCTCGCGAGAACTCCAACCGCACCAGGTCGACCAAGCATGGTCGTGAAAGAAAAGGACTACGGTACGGTCAGCTCAACATTGATCTCACTTGGCGTGAAACCACGGGATGCGATTTATCAGTATTCCAATGGCTCACCAGATGAATCTAAGTTCGAAGACTATTCACCATTGCTTCGCGATATCCTTAGCCGCGGGCTACGAGAATCACGAACAAAAGCGGAAGTCTGAAATCAGAAACGCTGAGAATTAACCTGAATCAGAAAAGCGGCCGATCTTTCGGCCGCTTTTTTTATTGACGAAACATTGCAATTGTCTTCGAACCAATCGCTCATTAATCATGCTTTCGAGGGCGTATCGCAATATTCCTTCGCAGTCATTTTTCACTACGCAATTCCAAAGCCTCTAAAAACTCGTAGGAAGGTTGCTTTGTAGGTACTCGTTGCTCCATCAATTCCTGGGATTCATCCGGTGTAGCGAGCCGGCAAAGCAAAGCGTTCACTTCCTTTCCCACTTCAATCGCGGCCCCGGTCTTTCGCAATACGTAGGCAATTTTCTGAGCTTGATCGCGCGGGATCTCAAGTTGAGCGGCAAGCTGCTTGGTCGTGAAAGGCTCTGGGAGATCACTGGGTAACAACTGATGTAGATCTTCGAGAGTCCGAAAAAAACAGGCATCCTCTAATTCAAGAATCTGACGATCGTGAACAATAAAATCGTTGGATCGCTTTCTTCTCCGCCTGCCATGGCCGGGATATCGAATTTCTTCAATTTGAATCATCGGAGTAATCAGCGTGAGATTGGGATGCGGAAAAACACGCGTGAAGTAAATCAGTTCATCAAACAAATCAAGAATCGACCCTTTTGTGGGGCTCCAACGCCGATCGATCTCCTCGCCTCCCTTTTTATTGAGCTTGATCAGACGCTTTCGCATTACCAACGGTTTCACCACCTCAACGGTATACCCGTCTTCTAGCAATCGCTGTATTTTGTCGCGAATCGAAGCGAGGCCACTCCGCTGGATTTCAATCAGCCGATGCCCGCAAACAACGTCAATTCGATAGTTACCCAATTTAACTTCAAGATGTGCACCTGGATCACAAAACTCGTCTTTCAACTGCCGGTGAAGTGTTGTTTCCATTGGTTGCCCAAAAAGTAGGTTCTGATCTCTAACGATCGCTCAAAGCACGCTCAACACCCGTTTTATCGACGTTTATTTTTGCGCCCGTCAGTCGAATCACAGTGACAGCATCGACAAACACGCTCTAGAACACAACTAAAGTTGACCCATATTTCGCAGCTTTGCTATACTCCGTTTGGCGGCCAAACAAATAGACTCAAGCTTACGAACGGGACGGTAAATGACGATAGTTCTTACCATCCTTGGACGCCGCTGAGTTCAAACCGGCTCCGCTCTAAAACTCACACCGCTTTTCAGGAAACCAAATCATGTCTACGTCTACTTCGCGAGGAATCCTTGAGGAGATCACTCACTGCATTGGCAACACACCGTTGGTTCGAATGCGACGAGTTACCGAGGGCTGTGTTGCAAGTGTTATCGCTAAAGTCGAAAACATGAATCCGCTGTGGAGCGTCAAAGATCGAATCGGACGGGCGATGATCGACGCCGCTGAGCGTGACGGTCTCATCAATTCTGAGACCACCATTATTGAGCCGACCAGTGGAAACACAGGAATTGCTTTAGCCTACGTTTGTGCTGCTCGTGGTTACAAAATGCAGGTTACGATGCCGGATTCGATGTCAATCGAACGACGTAGGCTCGTCATTGCACTCGGTGCCGAGGTAATCCTCACTCCCGGTGCCGAAGGAATGCCCGGAGCCATCCGAAAAGCAACGGAAATTGCCAATTCAGGCGGAAACTATTTCATGCCTCAGCAATTTAACAACCCAGCCAATCCGGAAGTTCATCGCCGCACCACCGCCGAAGAAATTTGGCGGGACACCGAAGGACAAATCGATATCCTTGTTGCCGGGGTAGGAACTGGCGGGACAATCACCGGTTGCAGCGAAGCCTTAAAAGCGAAGAAACCCGAACTGGTTTCCATCGCGGTTGAACCTGCAACAAGCCCAGTGATCACGCAACGCAGGTCGGGAGAAGATCTGCTACCCGGAAAACATAAAATCCAAGGAATTGGCGCTGGCTTTATTCCCGGCGTACTCAACGTTGACATCATTGACGAGGTCGTAACTGTCACCGACGACGAATCGGTCGAAATGGCAAGGGCTATGGCAACCCAGGAAGGCCTCTTCTGCGGCATCAGTTGTGGAGCCGCCGCTTCGGCCGCCATCAAAGTAGCCAAGCGTCCTGAAAATGAAGGCAAAATGATCGTGGTCATGCTTCCAGATCTTGGCGAGCGTTATCTTTCGACCAACCTCTATCCTTCGGGCGAGTAAGCTCAGATAAAACTCAAACCTTTCACGCCGGCGGTAAGCCGGCGTTTTTTTATGATTACTCTATGCTTGAAAAAATAGAATTAAACGCCTCGCGTATTTTCTGTCGCTGTTCATTCACAGTAACACCAAGCTGATCAGCGGTTTGATACTGTAGGAGAAAGGCCAGCTTGTCCATCTGTTTTTCACTTTCAGGCAAATCATGACGAGCAGCGGTGTTCATTAATCGCAAACGTGCCTCGACGGTTCTCAGGAAGCGATAGCCCGTTCGTAAACAGTCCGCTAATTCACTGGCAAGAAATCCAGCCAGCTCCAATTGCTCGATTGCTTTGAGTGTCCCCGGGACAAGAACTTCCGGATCGGTTTTTGCATACCTCAACTGAAGCATTTGAATCGCAAACTCGACATCTACTGTGCCGCCACGGCCACGTTTCAAATTACGATCACTACAGTCTTTCTGCATAGCCGACCGCATCGCCTGAATCTCTCCAGCCATCTCTGGCGACCAAGTTTGATCCAAAATAATCCGCTGAACCATTTCACTAATCCGCGCACAATTAGTGTCCACTCCAAAAACAGGCCGTGCTTTACAGAGTGCCTGTCGCTCCCAAAGCTGCCCCTTTCCAGAAGAAAAATAACGGTGAAATTCATTCGTAGAAACTGCCAATGCACCGCTTTTACCGGTCGGCCTGAGCCGGCTATCTATTTCGTACAACCGACCGTACTGCGAATGCTGAGTAATTGTCTGCGTGATCGCCGCGGCAAGTTCACTGAAGAAAAACTGCTCAGTAATCCCTTCTTGAAGGAAATCCGAAAAACATGCCCCGCCCTCCACTGGCGACGCAATGGACACAGAATCATAAAGAAAAATCACATCCAGATCGCTGTGGTAGTTGGGCTCACCGCCGCCAAGCTTCCCGAGTGCAAGAATTACGAGCGGGCAATCATCGATGGGCGGCTCAAGACTTTGACTCGGTTCGGCATACTTATCGAGTAGTCGTTGATATTGAAACTCTGCCACGGCCTTCAGACAAATCTCCGCGACGTCGGCAAGCGACTGCTGAGTTTCGCGAACCTCGTCGCGGTTTAAAATGTCCCGAATCCCTACCCGCATGTGCTGGGTGTTTTTAAAACCGTGCAATATCGGCACGAGATCCGTCGCCCCCTTCGCCAATTCAACCATATTGGATTCAAGCCTGTCCCGGCTAGGCAATCCATCGAGCTGTAGCGCGTCGAGCAATTCGTCAATCATGCCAGGGTTGGTTTTCAAAATCCCAACTAAGTAATCGCTGGAGGCACAGAGACGGACATAAAGTGAGAGCGTGGGCGGATTGAACCGGAACAACTCCCATAAAACCCCTTTGGCCCCCAAACACTCGCTGACCGTCGCCAAAGTAACCAAGGACTGGTCTGGATCAGGCGTTTTAGACAATTCCGCCAGCAGAGCCGGCGCGACAGAAGCCAAAAAATGCTTACACCGCCGATTCGCTAAAAACGCCGTTGGTTCCTGCGAAAGCTCTATCAATCGTTGATAAGAGGATTTCATATCCCCAAACCCATAAGGCTTTAGCGCGTCTTCGATCATTGAATTTTCCGGATCTGGATCAAGAATCAAATCAACTTCAAGAGGAACATCTTCGCGGTCAAGTCGATACTCTGATCCCCCCGTGTCCCGCATTGAGCCAAACGCCATCCCGAATGAACCGTGAAGCAAGTGGTCTAATATTTTTCGGTTACTTTCCGTGACTTCCTTAAGTGTGCTCTGAAACTGTATCACCAACGAAGCAGATGACGTGTCGACAAGCCCCATCGTTTTAGCAATTTTCAATAACTCATCCGACGCCCTCGGCAACGAATGAGTTTGTAAGTCGAACATCATTTGCAATCGATGCTCCAACCTTCGCAGCCAGCGATAGTTTTGAGCCAACACCGTGGACTCGGCTGGAGACAAACACTTCGTTTTTTCTAAACGCCGGACCGCTTCAAGCGTATTGGGAGTGCGAATCTCAGGCAAATCACCACCGTTGAGCAACTGTAGAAACTGAATCACAAATTCGATATCCCGAATTCCCCCGTGCCCCGTTTTAATGTTGGTTTCATTTTCACCTGCATCACGTGCGCGGCGTTCAATCCTTCGCTTAAGTGCCTTGATTCCGCCAATGTCCGCCCGGCTTAAGTTACGGCGATAGATCCAAGGATTGAGTTGCGCGAGCAATCGCTCACCTAATTCACAGTCGCCGGCAATTGGCCGACACTTAATCAAAGCCTGCCGCTCCCAGGTCCGCCCCTGTAGATCGTAGTACTGCATCATAGAATCGTAGGAACGACAAATCTTGCCGCTTCCACCGTTCGGGCGCAAGCGGAGATCAACTCGATAGCAAGCACCATCTTGAGTCGGTTCGCCAACCAATTTAACCAACTGTTGAGACAGTCGAGCGAAAAATTCCTGATGGGTTAACTTGGGCAGCGTGCGTCCTTGCTGGGAATCCGCTGGAGCCACGAGGCCCGCCTCCTCGAAAATAAAAATCAAATCAACATCGCTCGAATAATTCAATTCGAATCCGCCCAGCTTCCCACAGGCCAAAACACAATATTGACAATCGCGACCGGTGGCTCCAATCGGTCGTCCCCACTTGGCAACGAACCGCGTTCGCAACCAGCGATACGCACAATCGACAATCGTTGAGGCAAGATGAGAAATTTGAGACGCAACTTGATCCAACCGCCGTTCCGCGAAAAGATCCCCGACGCCGATTCGCAAAGTCTGGCTGTGCTTAAACTGTCTCAGCACCTCCATGGCCTGATCCGTCGAATCAACGAATTCGAGTTTGGGCCAAAGCAACTCAAACAGCTGATCCGCTGAAAGTAGCTCCCCCTGCCGCTGCCAGATACTCAACCACTCGACTTCCAGCCACTGCACGATACTTTCAGCAGGTAAGCCAGTGGGCGAAAATGCAGTGTTGCCCGATGCATAGCGGATGACCGTGTCACTCAAATACTGGCTCGTTGCGAACAAAGCCAACAAGTCAGAGAATGCCTGTCGGTGGTCTAAAAGCAATGACTCAACACCAGCTGCTGAATTCAATGCCAGCCGCTCAAGATTATTAACCGCCCGATCCGGATCACTTAAATTAATCCAGGATTCACTCAGGCACACACCGAGGAATTCAAATGCAGGCGATGAAACCCTCGTGCGGATCTGTTCTAAATTTGCTGCAATCCGCGGCGATAATTCATTCGCCGGAATGCCGGCAAATGACCCAGCGGCGGATTGATCATGATTAAAGGAATCTGGCATCGCAAATGCACACCGTTACTAGGCCCTTTGTCGACTCGCTGCCAAGACACTGCCTTGCCATGCGGCCCCACCAACCTCATCGGCTAAAGTGCGCGACGGTACCGTTTCTTTGGTTTTGCCGGCGGCAACTTAGGCTCCGTCTTTTCACGGATCTCATCAATCTCTTCCTGCAACGGGTCTGGAAGCAATTGATTGTTAATGGTCTGTTCAATTTTTGATAATTCAGAACCTTGCTCGGGTGTGACAAAAGAAAAAGCAACACCTTGCTTTCCCATTCGTCCCGTTCGCCCAACGCGGTGAACGTAATCCTCACTCAATTCTGGGATATCAAAATTAATGATGTGAGACACATTGGTAATGTCAATTCCACGCCCAACCACATCCGTGGCAACAAGGAATTTCACACCTCCGCTTCGAAAATTCCTCATCATCCGATCGCGAGCCGATTGAGTCATGTCGCCATGCAGCGTGCCAACACCCTCGAACAAGTTAGCTTTGAATAATTTCCGGTAAAGCCTTTCAGTTCCGAGCTTGGTTCGACAAAAAATGATTGCCTGCTCAGGTTCTTCCCGCTGCAACAGCTTGACCAATACGTCATATTTCATGGTACCGGGTACCGTCATGAAAAATTGCTCAATCGTTTTTGCAGCAACACTGTCCTTCGAAAAGTTAATTACCTTGGGGCGGTACATGTAACGTTTGGCCAGCCGCCGAATCGGATCCGGCAATGTCGCACTCAACAGCAAAGTCTGCCGTTCAGTTGGACAACGTTTTAAGATTCGTTCTATGTCAGGACGAAACCCGATGTCCAGCATCCGATCTGCTTCATCAAGAACCACGAACCAAAGCTGGTCGATGTTCAAGGTTCCGCGATTCAGATGGTCAATCACGCGTCCCGGAGTACCAACGACGACGTGGGCTCCACGTTCAAGCTGATTGATTTGGCCACGAATCGGACGACCACCGTAAAGACACACACAACTAACTCGCTCTTGATCAGAAAGTCGCTTGAACTCATTTTCAACCTGAACTGCCAACTCTCTTGTCGGTGTTAGAATCAAGGCTTGCGGCTTTGCTTTTTTCACGCTCAAATCGAGCTGTTCCAGAATTGGGATTGCGAAGGCAGCCGTTTTTCCAGTTCCGGTTCTAGCCTGTCCGATTACATCGAACTCCTGCATTGCCAGTGGCACTACGCCCGCTTGCACAGGGGATGGTTTTTCGTATCCAATCCGAGCCAACGTTTCCAACATTTTCTTGGACAAGCCCATGTGCTGGAATGAGAGAATTTGTTTGCGTTTGACGACTTGTTTAGACACAGTAATAAGACAACTCGACCTTGGTTTAAAATCAGCCGGTACGACGATCAGGGCGATCGGTGTCCGAGTTGATTTGGGAGAGAAAAATTAAATCCAAACAGCGTGTTTTGGTTGCTCTAATGAGATAAATAGGCTATCCCGACAAACTTAAACGGTCAACGTGAGAAATGTGTTTCTAGACGGAAAACGACGTCAGAGTAAAAAAAGACCGGCCAAATGCCTAATTCCAGTCACCAGGCAATCCCTCACAGCCAGTAGGAACCGAAAAACAGGGTTTTTCCCTGATGAAAGTAATTCATGATGATTAATGAAATCACCGAATCGATGCATCTTGCGCTCTCCGACCCAAGTCAACTTTCCCGGATCGCATCACTTTCGCAAGGCATTCCTGCGCTATCCAGCGAAGATGTCGACCTTTTGCTGGAAAGGCTTCTTGAGTTTGGAGATGACCTGCAGGCGTCGCCCGCGGACACTTCCGACAACGCTGTTAAAATTGACCAGCTAATCCAACCAGTCATTCACCAACTCATCCAACGAGAAACCAAGTTAATCGCGGAAAGCGATACGGATGAATCGTGGACTCCGTCTCGATTCCAGAGCGTGCAATCTCTTTATCGTCTGGCACCAAATTCTAGTGACCTTAGAAATCATTTGCTTCGCTGGATGGCAGTCGAAGGCTCCGAAGAAGCCCTTCAGATTTGGACTGATCTGATTTGCGACGACCCGCCAGAACACCGCGTCGGCATTGTCCTTGCCTTTGCCCCGTTGATGCAGGCTGATTTCGAACCAAGCCCCTGGATGCTGTCCCAACTTCTCAACCATGGCACCAGCCACTCGCAAATTGCACCTGCAATTTTTGATCTCTTTAATTACTATTACCGCCACCAAAAAGTAGAAAACCATCCGGCTGTTGAACGAATCAACGAATTAACCGATCTGCTCGGCCTCCTCGCTGGACAACTTGGAAAAATCGAAGATGGTAAATTTCCAGAAGGGCTCGGGGTTTCGGAAATTAACCAGCTAGTCTCGGATTCCGTCGCGCTGATCGTGGCCTTGTGCGATACATTCGCCCAACTGGAACATGAACCAGCAATCGGGAAATTGAATCAGACGCTCGAGTTGCGGCATCGTAGAGTTCAAACGGAAGCCGCAGCAGCATTAGCCCGTTTAAATGACGAGTCGGGGAAAAAAGTTTTAATTCAACTGGCAGAGCAGCCCGTCGCGCGACTTCGCGTTCTTGCCTACGCTGAAGAACTTGGCTTTAAAGATGAGATCTCTTTGGAATTCCAGGGAGAAATCGCAATGGCCGAAAGTCATCTGGCCATCTGGCTTGCCGAACCCGCCCAAATGGGACTGGCCCCCAGCGGTCTTAAGTTCATGGAAAGCCGGGAACTTTACTGGCCCAGTTACGAACACCCCGTTCACTGCTATTTGTTTGAATACCACTACGGCTCAGATGATCAAATGCACCGCAACATTGGTATCAGTGGCCCGCTAACCCATGCCTTTGCCGCCGACCTCCAGCACCTCGAAGTCGACGAGATCTATGCCGCGTTCGCCGGCTGGCAAACCATCCACCACGAGATCTACCAAATTTCACTCCATCGAGCCCAGCAGACATTTCCCAACGAATGGCGACGTCTAATAAGTAACTTAGACGCAGAAGCCTACGACGAGCACCAACCGGTAATGGCAGCAAGCTTTTTTGGGGAACTCCTGCTGATTGCCGATGCTACCCACAATGGAAAAAAGGGGACAGTTATCGTCGAATCCAACCTTGCAAGCTGGTTTTCCGAAGGAAACCCCGAAGCCCCGATCGATTCCACCATGGCCTATACGATTTGGCGGGGGAAGCAACTATTGGCCAATTTCAATGAGAATGAAGCAACCTAGCGTCACCAAAACAACCAAACAGTTATTCTGACCTCACGTTTCCAGCATTCGACGCGCCGTCTATAATGAAGCGGTCAGTCCCGAAGAGGGCGGCCATATTGCTGCAGCGAAGCAATGACACGCTGCAGTTCCCTTTTGAACCCATGTTACTTAGCTACTTTGAAATCTTATGGATTCCTCAAAACAACCACATCGAATTTTGATTGCTGACGATAACGAAGCCAATCGCGAACTTCTCGAGGCTTACCTCACTAGTCTCGACTGCGTCACGGCGACTGCGGAAGATGGCGAGGAAACCATGGAAAAAGCAGTAGCTTTTGAACCAGACCTGATCTTACTCGATGTCATGATGCCCAAATTGAGCGGCTTTGAGGTATGCGAACGCATTAAGTCGGATGACCAACTCAAAAAAATCATGATCCTGATGGTCACCGCACTCAACGAACTGGGAGATATCGAACGAGCGGTTGACGCGGGGACAAATGACTTCCTCACCAAACCCGTCAATCGTATCGAGCTTGTCAAACGAGTCGAGAACATGCTCGCGCTGAAAGGAATGACTGATGAAAACGAGCGGTTACGACAGTACATTCAACGCGTCGAAGAGGGTGCCTAACCCCTCCTATTAGCGGGGATTGCCTCCCAAGGGATTTGTAAACCTCTCTTGGCTGGACCTCGGCTCTAAATTATCTAAGCTCCGAACTGCTGCTGAATTGCACCGCGATTGGGTTCAAAACGGCCTTGGCCCCCCCTCCCCGCAACCAAATTGCTGTCAAGATATCTGGATTCTAACGTCGCTTCTTTGGCAGACATTGCAATACGCCTGCCCTCTCCAATGGCAACTTCTTCGCGGATTAGAGCTAGAGCCTCAATAAAGGCGTCATTTCTTACCCCAATACCCGATGTCACTCTACCGCTCCTTGGTATTTTGTGAAAATACTGTTGTCACCAACGGTACATCGCTTATACTATTGAGACTGATTCTCATTACCACTGGATTCGAAATGTCGATTGCCACCCAAGTGAACCAAAGCAAAACTCAGTCTGTCCCTCTTCAGTCTCTTGGAGTTGGAGAGATGGCCGAAGTTTCAAGTGTAACGGGAAGCAATCACGAAGTCGCAAGACTAGCCGAAATGGGACTGCGAACCGGGATGACCGTTTCAGTCAATCGAGGCGGGATCACTTCGATTGTTCAACTCCTGAACGGAAGTCGGCTTTGCGTCCGCACTTGCAGCCAACTCGAGATTTTAGTCACACCGATCCAGTAGGGTCGATTCACTTGTTGTTGCTTAAATAACGATGTCCAACAACTTGAACGAAGACGAATCTGCCGAGCCCACCGCCGCACGCGTTGCTGTCTTGGGAAATCCCAATACAGGAAAATCGACTCTCTTTAATGCGCTGACCGGGATCAGACAGCAGACAGGGAACTACCCCGGCGTAACCGTAGAAAAGCGTACGGGTTTGGTCAAAATTGGACCGACCTATTTTGAACTGACAGATCTCCCGGGCACTTACAGTTTAGCGCCACGATCACCCGATGAAATGCTGACAGTGAACGTGCTATTGGGTGAACATCCCGCTGAGGAAAAACCCGATCTAATCTTGTGTGTTGTCGATGCAAACAATCTCGAACGCAACTTATTTCTAGTCAGTCAAATACTCGATCTTCATCAACCCATGATCATCGCAGTCAACATGACTGACATTGCGACTCGAAACGGGATCGAGATTGAACTAGAGACGCTCCAAAAGCTCCTCGGCGTTCCCGTCGTAGGCATTCAAGCGAAGCGTCGAGTCGGATTTGACGCCCTGAAGTCAGCGATGGCGAGTGCAGTTTCCAAGTCACCAGACATCGAACACGATCCCTTTAGCGATGAACTAAAGCAGCGCATTGGAAGGCTCAAAGCCGCCTGCCCGGACGATTGCCAACTTAAGCGGTTTGCCGTCACTCGAATGTTGTTCGACACCGATGGTTTTATGACGGATCAGCTAAAGTCTCAAGTCGACGAGAAGGTCTTAGCTACGCTAAAAACCGAACAAGAACAAATGCAATCGGAAGGCCATTCGATTGCAGAAAGCGAGTCACATGCCCGTTACAACTGGATCACAAAACACCTTGATTCATTTGTAAAACGCGCAGCCCCCGCCCACCAAACAACGTTAACTGATCGCCTCGACGCGTGGCTTACCCATCCGTTCTGGGGACTCCTGTTTGCGGGTTTGACGATGGTCATCCTGTTTCAACTGGTTTTCTGGGCCGCGGAACCCGCCTCGAACCTCATCGACGGTTTCAACGGAGTCCTCGCAACGGCCGTCAACAGCTTTGTTCCCGAAGGCACGCTTAATTCGCTTTTGATTGATGGCCTAATCAACGGCGTTGGCAGCGTCCTCATCTTTCTACCGCAGATTTTACTTTTATTTTTCATCCTCGCCATTCTTGAGGACACGGGTTATCTATCGAGAGCCGCTTTCCTGCTAGACAAGTATCTTTCCCGCATTGGCCTCAGCGGTATTACGTTATTCCCTTTACTTTCTTCGTTTGCCTGTGCGATCCCGGGGATCATGGCGACACGCGTCATCAAAGATCGTCGCGAACGCTTAATCACAATGCTCATCGCGCCGCTAATGAGCTGCAGCGCACGACTACCAGTTTACGTTCTATTAATTGCCGCCTTTGTCCCAAGCAAAAGCTATCTCGGAGGCCTCATTGGCCTGCAGGGGCTAACCATGTTTGGAATGTACATGGTCGGAATCATCACGGCCGTTGCAGTCGCCTGGCTACTCAGAAAAACTATCCTTAAAACGGGGACGTCGTCTTTTGTCCTTGAGCTACCCACCTACAAACTACCGAGCCTGAGAAATGTCTGGCAACGCATGTTTGATGGAGGTTGGGCTTTTGTTCGGGATGCCGGCACGATGATTGTAGTGGTTACCATCTTGGTATGGGCCGCAGCCTATTTTCCGCAAAATAACGAATCACTTCTACCGCCACCTCTCAAGAATGACGCCGCCCTCATTGCCGCTAACCAGACAACACTGGACAGCCTCGACGGGTCTGAAACTTCTATCGACGTTGCACAGCTAGAGGAGCAGGTCTCACTAGCACAGAACCGACTTGACGCCTACCAACTGGAGCACAGCTATTTAGGACGTACGGGCAAACTGATTGAACCCATGGTAAAGCCGCTGGGTTGGGATTGGCGAATCGGAAGTGCGGCCATCGCTTCTTTCCCAGCGAGAGAAGTTATCGTCTCAACCATGGGTGTTATTTTTGGCCTAGGCGCTGATACCGACGAAGAATCCGATTCACTGAAATCATCACTTGCCTCGGCGACATGGGAAGGAACCGACCGGCCTCTCTTCACACTTCCTGTCGCGCTTTCCATTATGGTGTTCTTTGCGTTGTGTGCTCAATGCGTTTCGACATTGGCCGTTATCCAGCGCGAAACAAACTCCTACCGCTGGCCAATTTTTACGTTCGCGTATATGACAATACTCGCCTACGTTGCAGCCTTTCTGACGTTTCAAATTTCTGACAAACTGCTGTAGGACATCAATATGCTCGACTGGCAAACAGCAATCGCATTAATGATCGTTACCGGAGCAGCAGGGACACTGTGCTATCGCGGCTGGAAAACCGTATTTGCCAAGTCATCGGCAGGCTGTGGCACGGGTTGCCACCAATGTCCGTCAAACATGTCTCATACTTCCAGAACGCTCCCATTGGTTCAACTCGGCAACCATCCAACTCATTCTATCGACTAACAGATACAGCGACGGAAGATTGAATAAACGATCATTTCAATTAGCGACGATCGATGAAGCGTACGCTATTTTAATCGAGTCGATTAGATCCAGTCGGAGTACAGTTCTGGTCGCCGATCACGTAAAAATAATGTTCTCGCGTTCGATTTTTTAATGCCTGACAAGTCAAGTTCACAGGTCAGCACTTCTTCAGTCATCTGCCCCGCACTGGCGATCACTTTTCCTTCGGGATCGCAAATGAATGACTCTCCCCCAAACGTCAACCTAGCCTCTTCGCCCACTCGATTACAAAGCGCAGTAAAATAGCCGTTCTGAAACGCAGCCACTTGAAGCTCTGCCTCATACAGACCGTCGGGCCATTCTCCCAACGCGCCAGCCTGCGGAACCACGACGACTTCAGCTCCGCCAACCGCTAGGGCTCGCATGTATTCTGGATAGTGCCGATCGTAACAAATCGCTACCCCAATCCGGCCAAATCGCGTTTCATAAACCGGAGCTCCCAAATTACCCGGCTGATAATAGCCCTGTTCATGAAAACAATCGTACTCGGTAATATGAATCATCCGAGTGACGCCTAAAAGCTGGCCGTCAGCATCAATCACCGGTGAACTGTCATAGGTTTTATCCCCATCTCGCTCAAATAGATTCAACACAAAGACAACTCCTAATTCGGCGGCCAACTCACAAAAACGGTTTGTTACCGGACCGGGAATCGATTCCGCCAATTCCTCAAAACCCGGCCTCGCTGGATGCTGTGGATAAAATGGCTCGAAGGCAAGCTCAGCGAAACAGATAACTTGAGCGCCGCCTGCAGCCGCCTCGCGGGCAGCAGCAAGGCCCCGTTCCAAATTCAATGTCTTATCATTTCCGGCAGTCTGCTGGACAAGTGAGATTTTCATATTTGCCATGAGTTAAAGAACCGTTCGTAAGTGACTAATTAGCGGATTGTGAGTGCCTTGGGGATGTCTGAAGAAAGGAAAACGTCCACAAATCCACCTGGAGTATACCTTTTCCCGATGACCGCCCAACACCTTGGTTTCTTTTCGTTGCCTTACGGGTAACAATAACGAAAAATTTTGAACGAGCCCTGCGAGAATTCCGATGCAACAATTCAGTATTTCATTTCAGAAAATCACGCTCTCTGCAATCATTATCCTGACCCTTTGGATCCCGCATCCAATACTTCCTTCACTCTTTCCAGACGCCTTGGTCAACCCCCTCTCGGCTCAAGAGGTGAAGGACTCGAGCGATCGTTTACTTCAAGCTCAAAAAGCAACTGAGCTTGGGAGGGCGTCCATGAACTCATTTCGCGAAGGCAAATATAAGGTCGCGTTTAAAAACTGCAGTGAACTCTGCAAATTAGAACCCAACAACATTAACTATCAATTGATGCTGGGGGACATCAGTTTCGCCGCGGGCCAAATGGACGCGTGCGTCGCTGCTTACGACAAACTTATCGAATTACAACCTTCCCTTGAACCAAGACTTTGGCAACGGGGACTCGCACTCTATTATGCAAAAAAGTTCGAAACGGGTGTCCAACAATTTGAAACGCACCAACTGGTAAACACACAGGATGTAGAAAACGCGGTTTGGCATCTGCTGTGTGCAGCCAAAATTTCCAACGTGGAGGAGGGACGAAAAAAACTGATTCCGATTACCGAGGATCGACGCGTGCCAATGTCACAGATTTACGAAATGTATGCTGGACGAATGACCCCGGAGCAAGTCCTCGCCATAGCCAACCGGACCTCACCTCGCGTCGAACTCGATAGCGAGCAGCACCGATTACAACGTTACTACGCACAACTCTATATCGGCCTCTATTATGAAATGCTGAAAAACGATCAAGCGTCGATCGAGGCGATCAAGAAAGCAGCTCAACTCAACCCACTTGGTAAAACCAATTTTATGGGGCAGGTCGCTCGAGTGCATTTGCAACTTCGGCAGGCAGCAAAAAAATAAACCTGCCTGAAACTAGAATAAAAAAAACACCCGCCAGCGGTGCAACTAGGCGGGTGTTCTCATCTAGAAACGCTTTCTAGTTTAATTGTCAACCAACGCGGTAGAGGTTAGACCTTGCTGACTGAACATCTATAGAACGCTTCTTTAAAACAAAACCAACACCCAAAATCCCAATTGAAAGCTCCACAACGGGACTCGGGTTAGTGAGTTCGCGATCGGTCGCACGCTGACAAACACTTGATTTGAAAGCTGATTCTGACCACTAATCTCGAACTCGCACAAACATATCACTCAACTCTTGCGAAGTGAGAAATAAGTTAAATATCACAACCGAGGAACTGGAATAAGTTTTGAAAATATTGCCTGACAACGGTCATGGAAACTTTCAGTTCTTTACCTGTTAGGAAAGCCACGGCAACGTTAGCCATGAAAACACGTGGTAACACTCTTGGCCCCTCTATCGAAGCCACCCGTCTAGCGCGAGAACGCGATTCACAGGTGACATCAACCCGACGACACTTGTCTCATTTTTCAAACTTTCTTAAATCAACGCATTGAAAGCGATTACGGCTATTCACTCGGAAAAACCCTGAATACAATTTGTTTCTTACTCAGAAGAGATTGGCACGCCGTTTGTATTAATACCCTTTGAAACCAAACTTCAAAGGGGAATGAAATGAGAACTGTCGCAGCACGCTTTAATTCGCTTGATCGCACACTGGTCCAACGGTACACGTTGATGGCCCTATCATTAATGCTTGGCCTTTTTGCCTGCACACTGATTAGCTAGACGTCCTTAAATTCAAACAGGCGTTTCCGAAAACGCAGCCATCACAATCCGTGACGCGTTTTTGCAACTAACTCTATTCACCTCGTGAACAGGGTAAATCAGATTGCCGAAATCTGAATCAACTATTCGATTCGAATTTCCCGAAGACCATTCTCCCAGCACTCGTCTGGAGCATACTGGTGACGGTAATGTTTACGTCTTCTCCGATGTGGTCCTTGCCCTCTTCGATGACGATCATCGTACCGTCGTCAAGATAACCAACACCCTGCCCCATTCCTTCGCCAGCTTTGACGACGCGAATATTGATTTCTTCTCCAGGTAAGAAAACCGGTTTCAGGGAATTTGCGATTTCGTTCAGATTGATAACTGGAACGTTTTGAAGCTTCGCAACTTTGTTCAAATTGAAATCACCGGTAACCACCTTGCCTTCGAGATGACGAGCCAGCAACAAGAGTTTCATGTCGACCGGTTGCCCCTGCATTTCAGGCAACTCTCGGTCATAAATCTTAAAATCAATATTCTGGTTGTTGCGCAAGCGATCCAACACGTCGAGCCCACGACGGCCGCGAGAACGACGCATTTTGTCACTGCTATCCGCAATTCCCTGGAGCTCCGCAAGCACGAAACGTGGCATAATGAGCTGATTGTCGACCACGCCCGTCTCGATCACGTCTGCGATTCGCCCATCGATGACAACGCTGGTATCCAAAACATAAGGCTTTGACCCTTTAACGTCTTTACTAAATTCGACGTACGGGATCACAAATCGAAAATCATCGCGGGTCTGCCACAGCAGGCTAATGCAAGAGTAACAAAGCGAAATTCCGGCAAAGGAAACAATGATCAACTGTAGCAAGTCACGATCGAGCGTGGTTCCAAAAATCTTGGTATCGAAACCCAATCCAAACAAAGGCTTTAACGCCAAATCAACGACGTAAGTCAAAAACAAACCGACGACTAATCCGAAATAAACACTCGAAATCATATCGATTCGCTTGCTCCGGATGCAAACATCGAGCACGACAATTCCAACCGAACTGAGAATGAAAATGACGAACACTGACCAACGCGCCAGTTCACCATTTGACTCACCAGCCGAGCTGCCGATGTCATGTCCGACGGTCAATGAAAGGCCCATTCCAATTGCGATCAACAGGAATAGACCGCGTAATATCCAAAGTGCCATGGTCCTCTAGTCCTTCTTTTTGATAGTCGCAACGGAGAAATAAATATTGAAACGCGACTAATAAAATTATTCGATAAAGCCTCGGAAAACTTTAGCTGAAAGAACCGGTATTCGAAGCGAATCCACTCCAAAAACCAAATAAAAAACGTTCATTCGCCTTGTATAACAATTATCCTAATCCCTAGGTGAACGTATTTTAGGTGTCTGCGCAGCGAAAAGGTAGTCTGCACAAGCAATCCAAGGCGGCAAACACAATAAAAATTGCTAACTATGTGTGTTTTTATAAGTTTGCTCAAAAAAGTGGTCAGTCATTCCAGCGATATATTCGACTGCCATCCGCCTGACACCTACACGTTCAGCTCGCGGCTGGTACTTTAGGGGGAACAGGCTCGGATTGTCACAGTAGGCAACATACATCTCCTTAACCCTCGACTGAGCCTGCTCGCGGATCTTAATTAAACTCGGGTGACGATAAACATTCTCATACAGATAAGCCTCCAACTGCTGTTTCTGCTGAGCAATCTCTGCGGGCAGTCCGATCACAAATTCACTTGACCGCGCCTCCTCAACACTTTGGAAATCGTATTTCCTCAGCTCCGCCTGACAATGGCTTAACAAACTCGTGACCTGCTTTTCAATTAATCGATGCACTAATGCCTTACGTAACAATTCTGGATTCAAAGAAGTGTAGTTGCGTTTTACAAAATGCAGACACTCCTCCACCAGCTCCAGATGTTGCATGTCCTCAATGGAGACTAACCCCAATTTAATCGCATCATCGGCATCATGTGCGTCGTAAGTCGTACTATCGGCAGCATCGACGAGTTGGACTTCGAGCAATGGTTTTTGCCCTTTTAGTTCTTTATCCACTCGAGAGGTCTGCCCCATCAAGGATTCGTACGTCAAATTAAGACCGGGGAAATCATGGAATCGAATTTCGATTTCCTGCACAATTGTCAGCCCAAATTGGTTGTGAGAAAAACCCCCGATGTCAGCAATACATTCATCCAATGCGTCTTCACCGGCATGCCCATAAGGCGGATGGCCAATGTCGTGCATCAGTGCCAATGCTTCAATTAGGTCTTCATTCAATTTCAAAACCCGACCGAGGGTTCGGGCAATGGTCGCCACCTCGTGTGTGTGCGTCAGCCGAGTCCGATGATAATCCCCCATCTCACCCGTAAAGACTTGCATTTTCCCGCTCAGACGACGGTACGCGGAGCTATGCAAAATTCGATCACGATCACGCTGAAAGGGGCCGCGATAAGCATGATTCGGCTCCTGATGAGTCCGCCCCCGGGAATTCGAACTAAGCATCGCGTAGGGAGCCAACAAAAGCCGCTCGCGTTCATCAACCCACGCAAGCGATTGGCCTCCAGGTTCCGAATCGATCATATTCATTGTTAATTCCCCAGCTCTCTAAAATTTAAGAGAAGACGCACAAAAAAAGAGTCGTGCCAACGCGACACGACTCCAGTAAATATCAACTATCAGAGATTAAAGCAAACGCCGATGGCTACGCTTTTGAGGTTTCTCGAAGTTTCGACGCATTTCCAGCCTGACCGAATTCAGTCATTCGAGCAACGCAAACGTCTTTCATCGCCGTACGAGCCGGCTTTAAGTAATCGCGAGGATCGAATTTTTCCGGGGTTTGCTGCAAGACTTTACGAATTGCACCGGTAATCGCCAAACGATTGTCAGTATCGACATTGATCTTTCGAACACCGTGTTTAATTCCGCGCTGAATTTCTTCGACAGGAACTCCCCAAGTTTGACGGATATTTCCACCGAACTCATTGATAATGTCCTGCAACTCTTGTGGCACACTGCTGCTTCCGTGCATCACGAGATGGCAATTCGGCAAACGCTTGTGAATTTCGACAATGCGATCCATTGCCAATACTTCTCCATCTGGCTTACGGGTGAACTTGTAAGCACCGTGGCTCGTACCAATCGCAACAGCCAGTGCATCACACCCGGTCTCAGCAACGAATCGTTCCGCTTCTTCGGGGTCAGTCAATAGCTGCTCTTTGGTCAGCGTTCCCACAGCGCCGTGTCCGTCTTCCTGCTCTCCTTCTCCTGATTCAAGAGACCCGAGGCAACCCAACTCACCTTCGACGGAAACACCCTTGGCGTGAGCCTGCTTGACGACCTCTGCCGTCACGCGAACGTTGTAATCATAATCTGCCGGTGTCTTCCCGTCTTCTTCGAGAGAACCATCCATCATGACCGAAGTAAAACCATTCTCGATCGCGCTCATGCAGGTCTCTACACTGTTGCCATGATCCTGGTGCATCACGATTGGAATGTGAGGATAAAGCTCAGCTGCAGCAAGCATTAGGTGCCGCAGATAGTTATCTTGCGAATAAGATCTCGCTCCTCGCGATGCCTGAACGATTACAGGCGAATCGGTTTCGTTCGCAGCTTCCATGATCGCCTGGATCTGCTCCATGTTGTTGACGTTAAATGCGGCAACGCCGTAATCGTTTTCCGCTGCATGATCAAGGATGACTCTTAGTGGTACCAATGGCATGAATTGTTCTCCGCTTTTTCTTGTTGAAACGTTAACTTCGCCCTGTGAAGCCAATACATGACGCCCATGGAATGGTGAGAAGCCAACTCGTTTTTCTTTTATCTCTCGCATTATCGGGCTCAATTGGATCAAACTCAATGGCTGCCCACCTTCTAACCAAGACTTTTCACTAGGTTGTTCGGAATGTATGACCTGCGCAAAACGACCACGGAGCCTGCGTTAGACTTGCAAGCGGAGAATTGAAAACATCAAGCCCGATTAAAGGTGCGATAGAATTCGTAAGCAAAAAAAAGACACCTTAAACGACGCTTACGGCTCCCTGAGACGCCCCGCAGTAACCCAAGGGAAGCCTTCGAAAAATTGTTAAATATCCGAAGATCAACCATCCAACATCAGGCAATTAAAGGGCTCGCTCGAAATAACCGTTTCTACCTAAGCTGAAGACAAGCCCGAAGAATTAGACGATCCATTCAATCGATGCATCACTCGGCAAAGGCCGTCGTTAACTTTTCTACAAAGCGTGAGTCGTTGAACAGGTCATCCATTTGCGTCTGCACAATTCGAACCAAAAGCAACCGATGCGAGGCGACCGGCGAATCGCTGGGGATGGAATCCGGTTGATCAGCTTCAGATTGAGCCGATCCAAAAAATAGCTTTCCCAAATCCGCGACATCTGCAGTAGGAGCCAGAACAAGCGACTCTCCCGACATCAAGACAACTTCAAACTTCAAGTCTTCGATGCGATAGATTGCTTGCCGATTTTCTTTGAAAAAAGATCGCTCAGCAATTTGCGGACGAGATTTTCCATGGTGGATTTCAAACTCGATTAACAGTTTGACCGTTCCGTCCCCTTGAGGAAACGTGGTAATATTAACTCCACCACGAACAGCCGCTCCCGCCCCGGGGGTCTCCATGTCGCCATTCCGAATGTTCCAATTAATCTGGGAATGGATGTCAGAAACAGGAACCGAATAAAGCTCACCCTCCCGATTTGAAATTCGGTCATGGGTAATCATTCGTTGCTTCTTCCTCAAAAGCCCTTTCAAATAAAGCTGCATCTCCAAATTGCTCAATTTATCAGGCAAGATGGGAGGAGGATCGATCAACTCATGAAGAATTGACGGCGGTGCGGAAGCCATTACTGCGGCCCGTAAACCGTTCTGATCTAATCGCTTCCGCAATTCCAACGGCAAAGCCTGTTGATCTAGTTGATTCCAAAATACTTCGAAATCATCTTTTTGCTGCGTATCTAACTGAGCCAGTGCTACTTCCATTCCAACCGCATCCGGAGCGATTCTCGATTCTGGAAAAATCGACCGCGCCGGCATCTCCGGAGCTTCCCATTCAGCGCAACCACTCACGCAAACCAAAAGCGTCAGAATTAAAAAGTAAACACGCCGACTCATCTCACTCCAGTTTCATTCAATTGCACTCGCCAACCCCCACTCTCGATCTCTTCGTTGATAGCTCGGGGCGGATTTCTCCAATTGCTAGTTACAGAAACTGCTTAAGTACGACAAGGCGGATTCACATGGAAGAACTGGAGAAACCTAAGGAGTGCCGCGGCAAAACAATCGTCTTTTTGAGCGACCGCATTGGAAATTTGAATCGGAATACGACACTTTCGTACGCTATTCTCAGACCCTATCGTCTGTCAGGCAGCTCTAGAAAGCCGCCTAATTCGCTTCAATTCGATCGAATCCGTCTCGATCCAATCATTGTGCTTTAGAAACTCCAAAAAACACATGGCATCTTGCGTCGCGCCGCGGGAACTTTCGTCGCTATCATGAAGCACGAATGCATGGAAAGCGACTTCTGCTCGTTTCTCAAGCTTGTTAAGCGTCAACGGCAACAGACGCTTCAGCTCATGCCAGCGTTTCTGCTGCCGCACCGCATGGATCTGCCCCGGTTCAGCAGCCTCGTGCAAGAGTAATTCATCCCAATCAGCAGGACTGAGATTCAGTACTCGAGGCGCATCTTCGGGCGCATTAATCACGTTTTCTTGTAACTCTCGGCTGCTGAACAAACGACTCATGGCCCATCCAATCGCCACGCCCGATTGCGAGTTAGATAATTCAAGAGCCGATTTTCTCAATTTCCTCAAATCGATCATTCTTGTATTTGACATGACGCGCGTCCACTTGATTCAAGGTACGACGGCTAACCTAATCGCCAATCGTGAGAACAGCCACACAGAACCAGACACTTACCTAGCAAAGTCGCCTAGACCGTCTGCGGTAATCCACAGATGTAATCCATGCAATGAGCGTCCAATGCAATGGAGTTCAATCGCGGCTGTTTTGCGTGCTGAATGATAACCGATTCGCAGCCCGCGGGAAGTAGAATTTTTTGCCATCCAAAAAAATTCCAGCCAGCGTTCTAATGGTAGCTGCTGGAAAAGAATCACTTGATAGCTAAACAGACGAGCGAGCGTCTTATGTCATCAATTCTCGAATTGGCTCGGTATCCTGAACGCCAACGAGCCGTTGATCGAGTCCGCCATAGAAATAGGCGAGTGCATTGGGATCAAGCCCGAGTTGATGAAGGATGGTCGCGTGGATTCGCTTGACATGCATTCGATCCTCGACTGCGGTTGCACCAAGTTCGTCCGTCTTGCCAAGACTGACGCCGCCCTTGATCCCGCCACCGGCCATCCACATTGTAAATCCATAGGCATTGTGATCACGGCCTGAACCTTTGGCATACTCTGCGGTCGGTTGACGCCCAAATTCACCGCCCCACACGACGAGCGTTTCGTCCAGCAGTCCTCGGTCTTTGAGGTCCTTTAAAAGAGCCGCGATAGGCTGATCCGTTTCGGCAGCGTGCAAGTTATGATTGACCTCGAGATCGCCGTGAGCGTCCCAATTGTCGTCATTATGGGCACCACCTGAGTACACCTGTACAAAACGAACACCACGCTCGACCAACCGCCTGGCCATCACGCACTGGCGACCAAAGTAATTAGTCGGCTCTTTCCCAACCCCATAGTCGTCGAGCGTAGACTGGGTCTCGGTCGCCAAATCCACTGCCTCCGGTGCAGTGCTTTGCATTTTGTAAGCTAATTCGTAACTCGCAATCCGAGCGGCCAATTCACTGTTCCCCGCCCGAGATGCTTCATGGCTCTCATTTTGTTTCAACAAAGAATCTAAGAGCTTTCGCTGGGCTCCGTCAGTCATCCGCTCAGGACGCTTGAGGTCTAAGATAGGTGTCCCTTCGCTTCGCACAACACAGCCTTGATAGGTCGCCGGCATGTAACCACTGGTCCAGTTGGTCGGCCCACTAATCGGACCACCCTTGTCGTCAAGCATCACCACAAACCCAGGAAGATTTTCATTCTCACTTCCCAAACCATAATTAACCCACGATCCAAGACAGGGATTACCGCTCTGTATTTTCCCGGAATTCATTTGCAGCATCGCCGAGCCGTGAATGGGCGAATCAGCGGTCATGCTATGAACAAACGCGATGTCATCCACACACTTCCCCACATTGGGAAACAAATCTGAGACCCATTTGCCGCATTCTCCGTACTGCTTAAATTTCCATCGAGGCTCGACAACTCGACCTTGATTACGGTGCCCACCGCGACCGAACGTTTTGACTTCGATTGTTTTGCCATCCATGCCGTACATCTTTGGCTTGTAATCGAAAGTATCGATATGGCTTGGGCCACCGTACATGAAGAGAAAAATTACCGATTTTGCTTTGGGAGCAAAGTGCGGTTTTTTTGCCGCCAAGGGATTCACCCAATCGGTCCCATCGGCTCGGACGTCCTGAGCGGCCAGGAAGTTACGATCTAATAATCCAGACAAAGCCAAACCGGCAAATCCCCCCCCCGCTTGCCACATAAACTCACGTCGTGTTTTTCCGCAAAAATTTCGATTCATTGTTTCATTCCGTAGGAGGCAATCCGCTGTCTGCGTTTAAATTCTGCCGCTTTAATTTCGCCGTTCAAATTTCGCCAACGTCTAATTTTCTTTTAGATCAATCAATGTACGCAAATTCATTCAGGTTGATCGCTAACAAACAGTAATACTGCAAGGCTTGCTGGGGCGAGGTGTCTTCATGATCAATCCACGACTGAATCAAATCGACACCCCGCTGTATTTCCTTTTCAGTCGGTGGTCGCTGAGTGACTTTCTGAAGAATCGACTCCACTTGAGCCTCCCGCTTTCCAGGAAATTCTTTTTCAATCGCAGCCGCAAACTTCGCCGCCTGCTGATTCGTGAAATCACTATTCATCATCCCCAGTGCCTGCGTTGGTTGCGTCGTGATGAAACGCACAGGACAGGTACTGTCGGTCGGTGCCGAATCATTTGTAGTAAGAATCGGCAATCCCAGCGAACGCTTAATGTGGACATAAACGCTTCGTCTTCGGCGGTCTTCATCACTCGAGTTACCCCACCCGGAGCCCGGCCGCGACTGACCGGCTAAGACTTCGCGGGGCATTACGGGATAAATGCTTGGCCCGTACATTTTTTCTAAATTTAACTCTCCGGAGACCGCCAGGATCGAGTCACGAATTTCCTCGGCCGTCAGACGTCGCAAATTAAATCGCCACAACAAATCATTCCCTGGATCTTTTTCAAAACCCTCAGCACTGAACTGGCTAGACATTTGATAAGTCTTGGACATTAAAATCAGGCGATGCATTGCTTTCATGCTCCAGCCCTGATTCACAAATTCCGTTGCCAACCAATCCAACAACTGAGGATGAGTCGGTTTCGACCCCTGAAATCCAAAATCACTGCTTGTCCTGACGATACCTCTACCAAAATGATACTGCCAAATGCGATTGGCCATCACGCGTGCGGTCAGTGGATTCTCGCCACCCGTCAACCATTTCGCGAATGCTAAACGCCGCCCCGTGCTCTTCCCATGTTCTGGCAACGTAATCTCCGGCGGTGGCGGTGACAGTACCGAGATAAACCCAGGTTCAATCGCAGCTCCTTTTACGTTTGGATTACCGCGAATCCTCACAAAGCTAGGCAAAGCCTTTGTGCCGGATTCTTTGACCGACAAGATATTGACAGACCCCGGTGGGTTTTTGAGCAGGTTCCCGCGATTCCTCAACAAGTCGCGAAACTCGTTGAATTGCTTTTTCGTAATTTGCTTGCCAATCCTTTTTTTCAAGATGGGAAGCTTGTTCATCTCGAACTGGAAATCCTCGTGTTCAACCGATTCAAAATCGGGCTTTGCCAGTGCGGCAATTGCCTCTAATTTCTCATCAACTTTCTTCATTTCCCGTTCGTAATTGGCCTTCATTTCTTCGGTCGCCTCGCCCGGCACAATCCGCACCGAAGCATCCAAAACAGAATCGTGACCTCGCACTCCGTAGTGACGGATATTTTCGAAAAACGAAACCATCTTGTAGTAATCCGCCTGTGGAATGGGATCGATCTTGTGATCGTGGCACCTCGCACAATTGACAGTCAAACCCAGCATCGTCTGCGAAGTCGTGGCAACAATATCGTCAAGGTCATCGTACTTAGCCTTTAAGCGATCGACCGGTTCATCATCCCACTGGCCCAACCGAAAGTAACCCGTTGCCGCGATCGACGACTGAGTTGGGTTTTCTATTTCATCACCAGCAAGCTGCTCGATCAAAAATTGATCGTAGGGTTTGTCTTCGTTAAACGATCGAATCACATAGTCACGGTACCGCCAGACAAACGGTTTCGCTCCATCTCGCTCAAAACTATTGGTTTCCGCATACCGCACAAGATCAAGCCAATGCCGGCCCCATTTTTCTCCGTAATGAGGTGAAGCCAATAATTCCTCAACTAGCTGTGGATAGGCTTGCGGGTCTTCGTTGTTCGCAAATGCTTCCACCTGAGTAGGCGTGGGGGGCAAACCCAACAAATCGTAATACACGCGTCTCACCAAAGCCCGCCGAGTCGCTGGTGACGCCGGAGCGAGACTCGCTGACTCCAACTTAGCCAATACAAAATTATCAATTTCGTTGTTCGGCCAAATCTTATCGTTGACGACTGGGACCTTGGGATCGGCCACTGGAAGAAACGACCACCATTTTTTTGACTCAGCGTTCACCTGCGGGACGGAAGACTCCAAATTCGCCGTCAGATCCCTCTCGTCCTTTGGGTCAAATGGCAATCCCATCTTCACCCATTGCGTGAGCACATTGATCTTCTCATCAGCCAGTTTCCCACTGGGAGGCATCTCGTAGAGCTGATAGTGAATCACCTTAAGAATCAAGCTCTCCGAAGGATCTTCCGCATTCACGGCAGGACCAGAGTCACCCCCTCTTAAAATCGAGGCTTTCGACGTCAGCGCCAACGACCCTCCAAGATCCTCTGGATCATCCGCGTGACACTCGAAACAATTCTGTTCAAGGATAGGCTTGACCTTCACATTGTAAAACTCAATCGCCTTTGTTTGGGCAGGAGTTAATTTTACATCTCCGTCTTCTTGGGCGTGACCAGGCAACACCCCCCACCCCATTACAACCGCCCAACCAATTGCCAGTGAAACCAACCAGTGAACTCCGGATCGCATTTTACTCGTTCTCGAAAACAAGGCTCTACCTCGGGTTAAATCCATCTGTATCCGCACCAACCGCTCGCCCATCATCTTTTTATACAGGCCACGCTACCACACAACTAATGTTCGGAAAGGGTTACGGGCCTCGCGAAAAAAAAATTACCCCAACTTCCCTGTAGCTTCTGACTCCAGTTTAAAACCTAAGAGAACGAGAATCAAATACCAAAGAGCAATCGAATACCACTCAATAGCATAAATCGTGGACTGCCTGAACGTATTTCAATTCAAATCGTACAAGTTTGATCGCCTTAACTTCAGTCCAACAAAAACGGTCAAAGCCGTCCATGGACAACGAACGTGAAACACTCAACATTCGGGAGGCCTTCGTTAACCCCTGCGAAGCATTTTTATCCACAGCCGATCACACCCACCCGCAAGAAATTCGGACAGAGGGAGTGAAAGTTATATTAAATAAAGCCGTTACGAATAAGGATTTCGATTTTTACGAATTCGCTCGCTGTATTTCTTTAATAATTTGCGTTCGCGCCCGGTAAGGCTTTCCTCCCCCTGTTCGCTTATCTTGGCCAAAATTTTATCGGCATCAAGCTGAAGCTTCTGATCGATCGTATCGGGATCGTGCAGCTTCAGCTTCGTCCGCGACCGCTTCCATTTGGAGAATCCGTCCCAATGAAATCTGGCAAAACTCCACTGGAGTTTAAAATAGAGATACCCAAAAGCCGCGCCGACAAAGTGAGCTTCCCAGGCGATGGCACTTGCTGGATTCAAAGCGGTCAATAAATTCCCTCCCAACAGCAATACACCAAGCACCCAAGCCGGCATCGGCAAGATTCCCATCAACAGGATGGTCTCGCGCGGGTACATGAAGATAAATAGCACAACAACTGCTGAAACCGCACCAGAGGCGCCCATCAACGACGCGACGCCGCTATCAAACGCCAGGTACATCACGAGCCAACCCAGACCCGAAACGAGAATGGAGGCAAAATAGAACTTCGTGAATTCATTTCGTCCCAGACGCTGCTCCACTGGCCGCCCCAAAAACCAAAGCGTAATCATGTTGCCGGCGATGTGCCAAATGCCTTCACGACTGCCAATTGGGGCATGGACGAAACCGTAAGTGATGTAAGACCAGAGGAAATACAAACGATCTGTACTTAAACTCAACCACCTATCAAGAGCAGGTATCCCACCTTCCACCTCCGCAGAAGGCCCCTGAGTAAACATACTGACAACCCAGACAACTACGTTGGCAACAACGAGACTGGTGACAACAGACTGTTGGCCAAACTGAAACCCCGGCACTCCACCCCGTGGTTCCTGATAATCTCGGTTGTAATCTCTACTCTCAAAACCCATGGTTATCCAACGCTCTTGTAACTTTGAACTTTTCTACCGTGCGCGAGCCAATGATGCCGGGATGACAATCCTGTAACGCCCAGAACTAACAGCAACCCGTTGTAGCATGATACCGCCTCGGGGCTAAAACGCACTATGCCAACCGGGCCGCAAAATATCTACAAAAAAAGCGTCCCGAAGGACGCTGGTAAATTTCTTACACATCGCCAGCAACCGTGGCGTTGTAGCCGAAAATTATTTCTTTGCAAAAGCCTCTCGCGACAATGCAACGGCTAGTTTTCGAAGTTCTTGATAGGTCGCAGCAATTTTAGATTCAAGCGAACTCACCATCTGCTTGAGATTTGCAACTTCTTTGGTCTTATTTTGAGCCAAAGTAGAGATGACCTTGTAATCCTTTGTAAGATTAACCTTGTCCTCATCATTTTCAACGATCAGCCTCGCCCGCTCTTGCTCGTGCTTACTCGCTTCGTCTATTAACAAACCTTGAGTAACAATGTTCTTTTCATACTGCTGCTTTGATTCCGAAAGTTGCTCAGTTTGCAATTTTAATTGCGCGAACTCAAACGGGTAGTTTCGTTTCTGGCGAATATAAAATCGGCCCAACTCTTTGACGTCCTCTTCATCTTTAATAACGAAACCGTCATTCAATCCTTTTTCGTCGGTATCAAGATCGACGAGGATTGTGTCACCTTTGCTGAAACCGATCGAGCCGCCCTCCCCTGCCTTCAAGCTTTGCTCGATTGCAAAACCACTCCGATTGAATAATCCATCGGTTTCCAAACTACCTACTCCGTCGACAACGTAACCGCCGTTCTTTTTAGAGTTTGCGTTGAATTCATACTTAATAAACGTCTCTTGCGGATCAGGAGTAAAACGCTGTAACGAAACATCGGTACGCCCCTGAGGGTTCTCGTCGATCCACTTTTGGATGGCACCTAACTCCAAACCATCAAACGCATATCTATCGATCAACTCTTCAAATTCAACTTCATTGAAATACTGTTTGGAGACTTGAAATTCACCTCTTAAGAAATCTCGATAATCGCTGATGTTCAATTCAATGTTCTCGTTTTCGAATGCCGCGGCAAGACCCTTGATCGCTTCCGTTGCGTTCTCTTCTTCAGCTTTATTGAGAATGTAATTCTTATAAATATCTCGTCGATCAAGCGGCATTTTCTCGAACAGCTTCCAACCTAAATTCGCAGCGTTAAATTGATTGGAAACGACCGCTTCTTCAGAAAACGTGATGGACGCATTGTCTTCTGACTCAACACGAACGGTACCGATGTAATAATTTTCTCCATCGTTTTGACCATCCGCGAACACGTAAAGCACAACATCTACCAGCGGTTCATAACCGTCGGCCCGTGGAGCTTTGAAAGTGTATTTCCGATTGTCTCCCTCTTTGGCAACCGTTCCGCCTGACCAAACTCGTCCTCGCCCCAACATCTCGCGAGACAGAACTCCATCGATATAACGTAGAGAACCTTTGGTGTAGGTTGCCGACTTGCTATCACCCGCAATCTGCATTTCCGCAGCGGCTTTGGAAGTCTCGGCATCCTTTTCAGCTTTCTCAGCTTTGTTCATCGCCGCGTTACGCTTTTCCAAGACGTCGGTAGCCTGCATGACGGTAAAAACACTGAGGAAGTAAATCAGAACAACGAACGTGATGTCTACCCAGTTCCAAGTCTTGGAAGCAAGTACGACAAAAACGATCAACAGAAGAAAACCAAATCCGATGATTCCCCAGGCCATTGTGGGATCCATGGCTGCGAGAATTGCGAAGTCGTTAATGCCCATTTACTTTAACCAGTCTTGCCGTTGAAATTTAATTGACGAGTGGGGTCGGGTTCGCTGCCCCACTCAAGCATAAGGTGCATTCTCTACTCCAGCGCGTGAAGAGCGCGGAAATAGCCCAAATTGCATCATAAATTGGGCAAAATAGCCCGTCAAGTTTTGCTATCGTCGCTTTCGGATGGTCTTCTCCGGTTTAGTCCCTGAGACGCAATTGATCGTTATTAACGGAACAAACGCTCAAGTCAGATACGGCAAATCCCCGAGAATAAGTAAATACGGAAAAATCGGCATATTCAGACTCAACCAAAAATCCGTTGCGTTTTGAATCCGATTTGCTCAGTAAACACGCTGGCAAACCCGAATCCCGTGCGGTTTGCCCGCTTTACAGGAGAGTTTTGTGACAATGGCCCCGATCAATCGAATCCTCATAGGCGTCATCTTTTTCAATTTATTGGTAGCTGTTGGCTGCCATCGCGGCTACTACCGCCGGCAGGCCGACGCAGAAGCCCAACGCCTGATTCTTGAGAAAGCGGTCGATCCGAGATGGGACTCTGCTACCGGTTCGATCGCAATCAATCCCGCTTCGCGAATGTTCGACCCGTTTTCCGCCGACCACCCTCCCATTCCACCCGATGATGCGACCTCCCACCAATTGATGCATTACGTCGATGGCAAAGAAGGCTATCCGCGCTGGAATGCCAATGGTGACACGAATTATGTCGCCAACCCCGAGTGGCGTAAGTATTTGGAGCCAAACGAAGATGGACAACTCGTTCTCACACTCGATGCTGCATTCGAACTTGCCCTCTTACATTCCACCGATTACCAATCAGTTCGAGAAAGCCTTTATCTATCTGCACTCGACGTCAGCCTCGACCGATTTGGATTCGATTCTCAACTTCTCTGGGGCGTTGATTCTTTCGGAACATTGACCGATGGAAATACTTCACTTGACCGAAGCGGTGACCTGAACCTCAATAAACTTGGCATCACAGGCACCAACTTTGCCGTCGGACTCGCCAATACGATCTTATTTAACCTTGGCGGAAGCGACAGCCAGGCTGCCTCTACACTACTCGACTTTTCGCTAATTCAACCACTGCTTCGCGGTGCCGGTCGCGCACGAGTCATGGAAGCCCTTACGCAATCCGAACGGACCCTGCTTGCAAACGTGCGCGAGTTCGACCGTTTTCGGAGGAACTTTTATCTCGGTGTCGCTCTTGGCAGAACGCCCAGTGCTACTCTAGGGGGATTTCCGCGAACCGACGCTGAACTAAGTGTAGGTGGGTACATCGGACTACTCCAAGCACAACAGCAAATTCGGAACGCAAAATTTGGCCTCACTCAACAAGCAGAAGTCGTAAAACGATTTAAAGAACTTGCTGATAATGAACAACTCAGTATTGAAAATGTGACACGGACGGAATCAGAATTCTTCCAGGCACAAGCAGGTTTACTCAACCAAGAACAAAGATACCAAACCGCCGTCGATCGTTATAAAATCTCGCTGGGTCTTCCCCCGACACTCGATATCGTTATCGATGACCCTTACCTAAAACAATTTGAGCTAATCAGTGATAAGTTATTTGACAGCTTGACCCAATCAACAAAAATTGGGGAAAATGCGGGAAACCTTCTTAACACCGTGGATGACAAGTTTTATATCGAACAGCCTGATCCCACCGAGGAAGATCCCGAGAGAACGAGAAGAGTTAAAATCGATTTCACTGACCCAAATAATGCGGAACTTTGGCCGACGAACCTGGCTGATCTCATAGAAAAACTCATACCAATTCTCGAAGACGCACAACAAGAGCTCAATTTAATCGAGGGTAATTTTGAGCAAACTGAAGCAGATATTGCGAAACTTGAAGACGTCACCCCGCGGCGAATCGAATATTTGAAGAAATTTCAAGAAGCTGTTCGAACCAAACAAATCGACGCATCCATTGAAAGTGATAGTAATATCTTTAATACAGATTTCGAGGGCGAGGAGAAAGGTTACTTTGTCAAAACCGCTGACCTCCGAACGGAACTAAGAAACAAGCGATTCGGAGACCCTAAAGATGAAGAAGATCGAGATCCTAATGTTGCGGAAACCAAGGTAAAAATTGCGAATCTCCTTAATCTCGCGAAGCAATTTCGAGCTACCGAAAAGCAACAGACAAAATCTGAGACCGTGCGTTACATAGAGTCGTCATTTCAAAATACAATCCCCGAACAACTTACAGACATCATTGGTGCGGTCAACGAGTTGATTAGGATTCAGGCAAAAGTTCGTGGCAATTCAATTGAAATGGTTGATGTCAGCATCAATTCGACGGAAGCGACCCAAATCGCTCGCTGCATGCGACGCGATTGGATGAATGCTCGCGCCAGCCTTGTCGATAGCTGGCGAAATATCGAATTCGTTGCGAATCGCTTAGAAGCTCAAGTCGATCTTGTATTTGATGGTGACGTCCGAACCCGCCCCGATGCGAGCAACCCATTTAAGCTTCGATACGACACGGGAAATTTACGAGCAGGGTTCCGGTTCGACGCACCAATCGTTCGGCTGGCCGAACGAAACAGCTACCGCAATGCGTTAATTACATACCAGCAAGCAAAACGTCGGTACTACAAGTTCGAAGATTCAATCTCAAGAAGTCTCCGAGTTTACGAGCGCGAGATCGTTCTTAACAAAACTCTATTCGAAGTTTATCGACTTGATTTGAGATCTAGTCTCCAAACGGTGGAATTACAAAACCTCAACCTCGATAATCCTGAAAACGCTGGCCGAGGTGGAAGTGGACTAGCGAATGATATCACCCGTGGTATCAACGCGCTAACCCGTGCTCAAAACAACCTTTTGGGAACCTGGCTTTCCTACGAAGTTGCGAGACTAAATCTCGACTTTGATATGGGAACAATGCTGCTCGATGAAAATGGTCGTGGAATCGACCCCGGTCCGATCGATTCGATGATCGGACAACGCGCGGCAGAGGCGCTTGGCATTGAACTCGACTGCCAATTCTGCGACGGAGTTGCAGCCCCAGGCTTTGTCGCACCGCCGCTGGACTCGCGTGAACTCCCCTCCGTTGTTGACCCCAATCCTGCCGACGAACCGGCGGTCGAAATCGAGAATCGATCGTCTCGTAAGGAGTTCATTGCCCCTAAATTAGGAGCCAGCAAGCCAATGCGGCCGGCCACCCGCCAACCTATGACCGCGTCTAAAACAGATGTGCAATCGGTTTCCCAACTGTTGGCCGCCATGAAAAATGAGAAACCTCTCAGTCTGGTCGAACAACCCGTTGGATCAGATTCGACATCCTTGCAAACTAAACCACAGAGAACTAATGCAAGCCGAACTGTCCGTTCTTCAAAAACTTTAGACCCTGTTAATTTGTTGAAAACAGGAATCGTCGTTGAACCTCTTAACCAATCTGATGCAGATTCGACCGAACCGAAAAAGCCCGTGTCACCTCAGCGCGACCTCTCAACGGGAAAGGCCTCGAAGCCCCTCCAGAAAATTCAGACCTCGCAACTCTCACCGATCACGGTTGTCCCCATGCGGACACTCCAACCGATTAAAACGACAGAGGACGACCCTAATACTAACGTTGTTGTCAGAGCGTACCCTACCCCAGTCGTCGAACTTGATAGTCAAACCCGCCCGGTTGACCTGAAAATGGTTGCCATTCACAACCCTTCCCCAGCCAATGCAACTGTGAAGGATTCCACACTTTCTGAAGAAACCCTTTGGCAAAACCAACCTTCATCTCTCGGTGGTCTGTTGAATCGATTCAGCACCGAAGCAAAAAATTAAATAACCTTTTTTCTGAAAAGACATAAGTCAGAACCGTCGCAACCAATAGGAATGGGCTGGCAAACACCAGTTCACCCACCAAATCAGTGATTTCCACCCGCAAAGCCTGAAAATCCGAGGAACCAGGGGCCGATAACGGGGTTAAAGTGGGGGGTGAAGGGCGTCCAGACCGCGGCAGGATACAAGCGATTCAAGCCGATAAATTTGTCAGTGAATTGGTTGACTGATTGTCGGTTTCCCGGAACTGGCTCATAATTTACCGTTCATGCGGTTCTCTGGCGTGTTTTTCGTGTTGGCCGACTCCCAGTTCTGGAATTTTATCACGTTCGAAGATACCGTTCGACTAAGATTGCGTCTCCATTCGCTGCAATCCAATTTTTTTGGTTCGCAGTACGATTCATTTGTTATTCAGGAAATTGAGAATGTCCAAAACCGACATTAACCGAGACTTCATCCGCTCAACAAGGAATGGTGCTGCCGCTCCCTTTCTGATTTTCGGATTCGTTGCGATCACCCTCGTTTCGGTGGGCATTTATTTTTACGTCAGCCAAAATCGTGGCCCTGAAGAAATTGACCCCATTCTTTCCCAAGTCGAGCTTGGAGAATTTGTCTCTCAAGTCCTTGATCAGGGTGAAGCTCAAAGTAGCGAGAACGTCGAGATCCGCTGCGAAGCTCGGGCCAGAAGCGGGAGTAGTGTTCTTGTTCTTAAAGTTGTCCCCGAGGGATCAATGGTCAGCGAGGGCGACTTTCTTGTCGAACTCGATTCAACCTCGTTTGAAAAAGAACTCGAGCAACAAAACATCGCACTAGCAAGCGCGGAAGCCGGAGTGATTCAAGCTGAGGCGACTCTCGCCACAGCCAAGGCGACAAAAAGAGAATACGAGGAGGGGACTTTCAAGCAGGACAGAATGGAACTCCTAAATAAAATTGATGATGCAGAAATCAAATTGGAGCAAGCAGTAGAGCAGCTAAAACATGATCGAAAACTCGCGAGCAAGGGTTATGCAACCGAGAGCAAAAAATTGGCTTCTGAGAACAGTGTTAAAATGCTGGGAAGGGTAAAGAAGCTTGAAGAGGAAAAACTACGCGTTCTGATAGAGATCTCCGCCGAGAAAGAAAAAATCAAACTTGATGCTGACATTAAGGCCGCAACGGTCAAACTTGACAGTGAGAAGAAATCACTGGCAGTCGAGATTGAAAAAATGGCCGAAATAAAAGACATGATCGAAAAGTGCACGATTAGGGTTCCCGAAGGTGTGACAGGGCAAGTCGTCTACGCCAAGGAGTCGTCTCGTAGCGGAAACGAATGGATGCTTGAAGAAGGAGCTTCGGCTCGGCAAAACCAGGTCCTGATTCGATTGCCAAACCCCGAAAAGATGGAAGTGAAGGCCCTGATCAATGAGCAAAGCATCACTCAAATTCAAGAGGGGATGGCGGCGACGATTAAGGTCGACGCGCTCAACGGTGAAAACACCACACTCAAGGGTGTCGTCACCAAGGTGAGTGAGTACGCGGAATCAAGCGGCTGGATGAGCAGCAGTATCAAAAAATACGCCGTGATGGTTAGAATCATCGACCCACCGAGATCACTAAAACCCGGCATGAATTGTTCGGTAACCATTCAGGTTAAGTATCTGCCTGAAGCACTCCTTGCTCCTATCCAAACGGTTTACTCGGTTCAAGACAGACAATTTTGCCTCGCTAAAGTTGGAGACAACTGGGAAACTCTGGAAGTCAAAGTTGGTGGGGACAACTCACAAATGGTTTACTTCACGTCGGGCGTGGAAGACGGAACTGAGTTGGTTCTTAACCCCGGCGGTTTCAAGGAATACATGGAACTTCCTGAATTCGAAATGGAAACTAAAATTGAGCTTCCTGATTCTGTCGTCGCCGAAGTCGAAGCCTCCAAGAAGGCCGCGAAAGCCAATAAAGGAGGAGGCAAGTCCGGTGGGAAACGTGCCGGCAGCGGAAAACGAGGTGGAAGTGGCTTCGCAATGCCTAGCAGTGGCGCTGAACTGATCAAACAGAAAGACACCGACGGAGACGGTAAGCTGACCAAAAGTGAAGCCGGTTCACCCTATACTTTTTTCTTTGACTCAGTTGATACTGACAAGGACACCTACCTAAGTGAATCCGAACTTGATACCTCGATCAAGAACATGAAAAAAAGGATGCAAGGCGGCGGAGGCTTTGGTGGTGGCGGAGGTCGCCAGTGAGCGAAACCTCTACCAGAATGGCCGCGGTTATTCGCGACCTCCAAAAACATTACGTCTTGAAAAGCGAAACAGTCCGCGCCCTGCGGGGAGTTTCGTTTGACGTTCCTGAAGGTGATTACGTCGCCATCATGGGTCCCTCAGGATCCGGCAAAAGTACACTCTTGAACCTCCTTGGTTGCCTCGATCAACCAACGCACGGATCTTTTCTGCTCGGTGGCGATGATGTCGCTCAAATGACCGATGATGAACTTTCGACCATTCGTGCCTCGCGAATTGGATTTGTTTTTCAGTCATACAACCTGATCGCTCAACTGAGTGTTGTCGAAAACATTGAGGTTCCTCTGTATTACATGGGAAATCTCAACGCCCAATCCCGCAAACGCAGTATCGAGCTTGCCAAAATGGTAGGCCTGGGAGAACGGCTCGATCACCGTCCCACCCAGCTTTCCGGAGGCCAACAGCAACGCGTCGCCATTGCCCGATCACTAGTCAATGATCCCTATTTTATTCTGGCGGATGAGGCGACTGGAAACCTTGATTCTGTGACAACAGAAGAAATCCTCGCTCTCTTTCAACGTCTTAACGATGAAGGCAAAACAATCATCATGGTGACGCATGAAGACGAAGTGGCCGAGCATGCAAAACGGGTTATTCGTTTGCGAGACGGTGAAATTCAAATCGACAAACCGGTGGAGGGCCGCAAGGTTTTCACAGCCGAACAAATCCAAGAAATTGCTCACAACGCCGACCTCGCTACACGTAGCGCCGACTAATCAACCTCCCTAAACCGTTTTACGGTTTCAAACTTTCATCAAGCGACCTCATTCATGCTTTATTTCCGAACCGTCAAACTAGGCACCAAAAGCCTCTTGCTGCACCCGATGAGGTCGTTATTGACAGTGCTCGGTATCTTCATTGGCGTGGCAAGCGTGATTTGGTTACTTGCCATTGGTGAAGGGATTAGTAAGGAAGCCCAACGGCAAATTGAGGATCTCGGCGCTGAAAACATCATCATCAGAAGCATCCAGCCTCCGGATGAAAGTGGCGGCAATTTCCGCCAAATCACAGCTTTTGGCGTTACGCGTGACGAGTGCAAACTAATCAATGACACCATCTCAACGGTTAAGCGAGTTCTGCCAATTCGGGAACTGTCACAGAAGTTTGCGTACACGGGTAACCCCAACGTAAAACCAATTGATGGCAGACTAGTCGGTTGCACCTCGGATTATGCAGAGGTTACCCGTTTAGAAATTGAACGTGGCCATTTCCTGACTACCAGAGAAGTCGAACTCAACCGTCCCGTTTGCGTGATCGCTGCACGACTCGCCGACAAACTTTTCCCTTCCGAGGATCCATTAAATAAGCAAATTTATCTCCCGGAAAAAAAAGAGTTATTTAAAATCGTTGGAGTGTTGAAGCACAGGAATGCGACCGCCGCGATTGGTGGATCACTTGCCGCTCAAGATTTTTCACTGGACATCTACATTCCAGTCACAACGATGCGAGCGAGAATGACTGACCAGGAAACGAAGCGATCCGGTGGTTCGTTTTCATCAAAACTATTTGAACTATCCCAGATCACGGTTCAGGTCAAAAGCGCCGATGACGTCCCCCGCACAGCCGAATTAGTCGAAGCGACTCTGCGACAGAATGATCCGAACCGACAGGACATTTCGGTCGTGGTGCCCTATGAACTACTCGAGCAAGCGAAAACGACACGCCTCATGTTCATGATGTTCATGGGGCTTATCGCCGCAATTTCGCTAATCGTTGGTGGAATTGGAATTATGAACATCATGCTTGCAACGGTAACCGAACGAACCCGGGAAATCGGAATTCGCAGGGCTCTCGGAGGTAAGCAGAGAGACATCGTTCTTCAGTTTCTAGTGGAAACCATTACGCTTTCAATCGTTGGCGGAATTACAGGAATCCTCATGGGTTTACTCTGCCCCGTCGTAATCGATGTCTCTCGTTGGGGTTTGGAATACTTCGCGCCGCAACTTTATGCTGGACTCCCGGAAGTTGCCAGAGTGATGCGTCCAACGATTGTTCCCATTTCGATTCCAGTTGCGTTTGGCATCTCGGTTATCGTAGGTGTCTTTTTTGGTCTGTACCCTGCCGTCCGGGCAGCCCAACTGGATCCGATTGAAGCACTTCGCCACGAATAACAGCGTATTTCATTCATCAAACTGGGATACCGCCATTAGCTTTGGCGGTGCCGGTTAACCAGATTCTCCGTCGACGGGTTCTGGCCTCGCAGGCTCGCGATTCGCACAGGTTTCGCTGAATTTCTCACAGCTTTTACGCGACCTAGGCGATGGGACGGTTTTCGACCGGGAACTTTTTTGGCATAACAGTGTTCGTGGGTATTGGTATTAGTCCTAGTAGTGTCAGTCCTATTACCGATTGGCCTACGGCCACCCCCGCCATTTCAAATGCTGCTAGTATTTGAAACCAGCGAGTATTTCCGGGGCTTGCCCCTTCGACCCATTTCAACGAGGTGTATCTTGTCCAGTCCCAGCCGCAGCGGAGCATTTGATTCAGCCGTGGACAAACGAGTGGAGCGATTCACCGAGAGCATTAGCTTTGACCAGAGACTCTTCCGTCACGATATCAGCGGAAGTATCGCCCATGCGAAAATGCTGACCGATCAAGGGATTCTGACGTCGCAGGAATGCGACGATATCGAGTCAGGGCTCAACGAAATATTGAATGAGCTAGAAAACGGGACTTTTGTGATCCGTGAAGAGCTCGAGGATATTCACATGAATATCGAACAGGCTTTGATTGATCGGATAGGTGACACTGGGCGAAAACTACACACGGGGCGAAGTCGAAACGATCAAGTGTCAACCGATCTCCGTTTATGGGTTCGAGAATCTATTGATCGGGTTGACGGGCTTTTAGAGAGCCTTCAGGCCGCGTTTGTGAATCGATGCCAGGGCGATTTCGATGTCGTCGTTCCCGCCTACACGCACCTTCAGCGAGCCCAACCTGTTTTACTTCCACACGTCTGGCTGGCCTACTGTGAAAAGTTCCAACGCGATCGCGAGCGGCTGGCAGATTGCCGAAAACGCGTCAATTTATGCAGCCTCGGAACGGCTGCTCTGGCGGGAACCACACTCCCCATCGACCGAGAAAACACCGCCAAAAGACTCGATTTTGAAGGATTAGTCGCCAATAGTATCGACTCATCGAGCGATCGGGACTTCGTGATGGAGTCACTTTTTTGCCTCACCACCATCTCCGTGCACCTCAGCACCTGGGCCGAGGAATGGATTTTGTGGGCGACTTCAGAATTCGATTTCATCCAGTTGCCTCACGCGTTTTGCACGGGGTCTTCGATTATGCCACAGAAGATCAATCCCGATGTCTTGGAACTAACCCGAGGAAAAACCGCCCGCGTCATCGGAAGCCTGCAGACCTTGCTTGTGCTCTCCAAAGGCCTTCCCCTGGCCTACAACCGCGACTTGCAAGAAGACAAACCTCCACTTTTCGATGCCTTTGATACCGTTACCGCCTGTCTGGAATTGGCTGCTCCACTCGTTGAGGGGGCAAAAATGAAACGGGATTCGATCAGTTCGCGACTGGAACGAGGATTCCTCGACGCCACAACGCTGATGGAATACCTGATTAAACGCGGCATTCCCCAACGCAAAGCCCACCACATGATTGGGGAACTGGTACGTCTGGCAACCGAAAAATCGATCACTCTGGCCGAGCTTCCCCTGGAGGACTTTCAGGCCGCCGATCCGACTCTAGACGCTTCGGTTTACGACGTTCTCGGGGTGAAAAATGCGATCGACGCATTTCAAAGCATCGGCTCTACCGGACCTCGTTTCGTTTCAGAACAAATCGCGATGTGGAAAAACCGTTTGAACCTGGGTTCTTAACGGAAAATTTAACCAGATTTCATTGGTGATTGCTGGTTATTGAAGGTAGTTTAGAGAAGGTCGTTGAGGGACTGCTCCATTTCCTAATCCGTTCAAAAAAAACGGAGGACAAATGAGAACGCTTATCTCAGTAGATACACAAATTCCCTAACCCGTTTAATCCCTCTAAAACTTTCAAGTCGATCTGGCTCATCTCTTCCGCAAAATACAATCGTTAGAATTGATCTAAGCCTGTTGAAGTGGGTGTCAAAAGGACGATTCAACTCCGGTCATGTCTATGCAAGCTTCGGAACCACGACCCCCACACAAAAGCCCCATTCGCTGGGAGCTCAAACTCTTGTTTTGCGCACTCGTGATGTTCTCGATTGTTGGACTGACCTCGCACCTTCAACCGTCACTGAGTGCACAGGATCAGGATTTAAAGTCCGCACCTGAATTGACTCCGGTTGACGAAGGCATCGACGAAACGACTCGGTTGATTCTGCGTACACTTCGCGATTCTGATCCCCAAATGTCAGATGAGTTAGCGAACGCTGCAAAACTGATGATTGAGATCCGCCTTTTCGAAGATGCGAGATTCTACATCGGTCAAATCTCAAAGCTAAATTTAAACAGCGAACAACTCTACGCACTGCAAAACGAAATCGGTGCAGATTTCTTTGCAGCCATTCATGCCGACGATGCTCTCCAACCAGAAGGACGAGAACTGGCACGAAAGGTTCTCAAAGCTTCTCAGACTGTCGCCAATTCTCCAGCACGGATTGATGACCTTATCAAAACGCTCAACAACCCCGACATTTCAGTCCGCTCAGAAGCCTTCCGGAAACTTCGGCGTCTGGGCGAACCTGCCGTTGCTCAGTTGCTAGAAGTCTTTGCCCAGAAAGATCGTGTTGCGGACTTCCCGGGAATCCGCGGCGCTTTGAAGAGCATGGGAATCCATGCACAGGGGCCACTTCTTGCCGCCGCCCGAGCCAACGACATCCAGGTTCAAGCCGAAGCCCTTCGAGCATTAGGATACTACCGCACCTCTGAATCACTCGATGTCATGATGCGAGCCTACCTCTCGCCCAATGTTCCAAATTCCCTCAAAGCAATCGCCCTCAATTCGCTTGACCGCACAGAATTTGGTTATGATCCCGCGATCATTGAAGAACGACTGTACCGCCGGTCTCGAGAGTTTCTCACAGGCAAACGACCTGTTGACGGTGCCGTCCTTAGTTCTGTCACAATCTGGTATTGGGACAATCAAAAGAAAAAGATGATCTCATCCGAAATGGATCACCTTACCGCAACGCGAGTGACCGCCGCCAGACGTGCCGCAGACCTTTACGAGATCAATCCAGCCCTCGATCGAAATCGAGAATTATATCTGCTGACTCAGCTTGAAGCTGCCAAACGACTTGTCGGTCCAAGTAAAAAAACTAATGTTGAGCTGATCCAAAAGACCCTCGGGATTACCCGAGAGGAAACCCGAGCCGTCCTCGGAGAAGCACTGAAACTAGAACTCGTACCTGCGGCCATCGCCTGTTGCGAATTACTTGAAAAAATCGGAAACGAATCTTCGCTCTCCGCGACTGCGGGGCAGCCTTCTGAACTCATCGACGCAATTGTATTCGGCGACAGGTATCTTCAGTTCGCCGCGATGCAGGCGATCGCATCGATCGACCCTCAAAAAGCATTTGCCGGTAATAGCTACCTCGTTAAACTTGCTGTCTTTCTGGCCCAAAGTGAAAATCGTCCTTCCGGTTTAATCGGACACAACCGCGAAGAATTGGCTCAGAATTACGCAGCAACCATGCTCTCACTTGGTCTTTACGGAAACTCCGCTGGCTCCAGTCGCGAGTTCTTCCAAGCGGCTACAACCGATCCCGACCTTGAAGTCCTCGTAGTCACCGACACGCTGGACAATCCCAGCTTTGGAAATCTCATTCAACAATTGAGAACTGACTGGCGTACCCGACGGTTGCCCATTGCACTCCTTTACCGCGATGCGGATCGGGGGCGTCGAACGTCGATTCAACTTCAGAATGATCCTCTGTTCACAGCAATCCCATTTTCGCTTCAGCCCAATTTAATCGCTACGCATGTTAAGCGGCTCGACGATCGCATCAAACCATGGAAAGTCTCCAATTTCGACCGCCGTCGGCATGGAGCTTTTGCGATGCAATGGCTTGCAAAAATCTCGAGCGATCGCGACCGATATTACTTTTATCGACTCAGCCCTCGAGAACAGACTCAACTGGCAAAGCTATTATACGTTCCCGGATTTGCTGCGGACGCCAGTGCGTTACTTGGAAGCCTCGGCACGCCCGACTCACAACGAATTTTAGTTGATTTTGCCAGCCAATCTGCACTCCCTTTAGATGAACGGCAAGTTGCCGCTGCAGCATTCGCAAAGTCGGTCAAACGAGGCGGAACACTGCTAACGGCCGCCGACGTGCAACTGCAGTACGATCGCTATCAGGCAAGTAGCGACGAGCCGAAGGAAAGCCGCCAAGTGCTGGCTGACCTTCTCGATGCAATCGAAGAGCGGAATCGCTCTGCCGGCGTTCAGTAATCCTGGGTTCGCCTACGCGTCAGCCAACCGCCGGATCTAAACAGATATTTCAGCTGCCTCAACGTCTAAATTGCTGGCCCGACCGAGATTTGCGACTGTTGATTTCCTTGAATTATCAATTCTGGCCCATAAGTCGATGCAAATCCCACACCTTCGATTAAACTCAGGTAGCATCGCTTGTCGTAACGCCTGAAGGATCCACTGTTTCAACCCGTGCCCAATATTTCTCAATGATTTCAAACAAGATATCAGATTTCCCAACAGCTTCCACGACCAGGATCTTGGTCAGCTGCCTGTTTCTCTTTATTTGCAACGGCGTTTCTCATTTGGCTGGCCAGGAGTTTCAGGGAGAATTGAACCAGTGGGAGATACATCGCCCTTCAGGAGCTCGCGCTTCTTTTATGCTGCCGAAAAAACCCCTCTACGTCGAACGGAGTTTTTCACCACTCGAAGGCAAGCCACCGATCAAAGTCCGAATCTTTGTTTGCTCGGCACTCGAGGGCGAGATCACCTTCACCTTTTCCTACCACGACCTACACGAAGAACCATCTAACCGGCAGGCAACTAACAAGGCACTACAGGGAGTCGTCAACGGTAGCGTTTTCAATGTACTTGGAAATTTACTGCCGCCCGAGGAAGTTGGTATGCCCCGAAACCCTTTAGGCGTATCCCTCGATGGTAACCCCGGCTTGCAGTACGTTTACCGATTCGCTCGAAATAAAGAACCATTCATTGTTACCTCCAGGGTATTTGCGGTCGGCCCGAGGATTTACCAGTTAAATTGCATCATGATCGAGAAGAATTATGATGCATTTATTCCCGCTAAATTTCTGAAATCAATCAAACTCTATAACCCCGATTACGATCTCCCCCCCCGACCACGCAAGAGATCATCGTAATCTTTCATCCGGGAACTTAGAAATTCTTGAGCGGTATTGGCCGCCTCTACCTAAGCGTATCGCACCTTAGGCCGCCAACCCAGTTTGCCCCTTTCGCTAGTTCGCGTGTTTTTGGTTTTATACAAAATTTCCGCAATTAAATTCTCAGCGAACAAATCAGCGGTTTCCAATTAAAAAATCGGGGCTTCTATTCGCTGACTTCTAATTATTTTTACCCGTTTCTCGGGTACCGCACCTTGATAAAACGTGGACGATTGGTACGCTTGGGAAATTTTGTAAACCGAGGCATTTTTCGCCTACCCCCCCCAC